>Ga0137418_10001072_pt1 | contig 25049 bp, 21 predicted proteins | sample CZODoug3_1_2_16f_FD_122242 | JGI IMG/M metagenome (GOLD analysis project Ga0137418, IMG submission 122242) | Vadose zone soil fungal communities from Angelo Coast Range Reserve, California, USA - CZODoug3_1_2_16fungal (Hybrid Assembly) | ecosystem: Environmental > Terrestrial > Soil > Vadose...
CGACCCACTTGACCCACCTGACCTACTGCTGGTCCGTCGTCTTCGTCGTGTCCTTCTTGTCCTCGCCTGGCGCTTTCTCCCAGGTGAACGGCCGCTTCGTCGCGTACTTCTCGAACCATTCGATCTCGACGTTCAGCTTGTAGAGCTGATGCCGGAGCTCCCCCCACCCGTGCGGCTCGCGCGGCGCGACGTAGAGATGCGTGGGCACTCCATTGGCCTTCAGGGCGCGATACATCTCGATCGATTGCGGCATCGGCACGCGCGGATCGCGCTCGCCGACGAAGAATATGGTCGGCGTCTTCACGTTCGCGACGTCCTTCAACGGCGAGTTGTTCCAGTACGCCTCGATCGGCGCGTTCTTCTGCCACGGCGTACCGCCGAACCAGGGCGTCCGAAACGCGCGGATGTCGCTTTGCGCGTACATCGAGATCCACTGCGCGGCGCCGGCGCCGGACGCGGCCGCCTTGAACCGATCGGTGAACGTGATGATCTTGTTCGTCATGTGACCGCCGCCGCTCCATCCCATCTTCACCATGCGATCGGGATCGGCGACGCCGCGACGGATGAGCTCGTCGACGCCGGTCATCACGTCCAGGTGCGCGTTCTGAAAGTAATGCCCGACCATGTCGCGCAGAAATGCATCGCCGTAACCGGTGCTGCCGCGATAGTTCGGCTGGAGCGTCACGTAACCTTTGCCCGCCAGCACCTGGAACTCGTACGACATCGATCCGATGCTGTACTTGTCCGCCGCCTGCGGGCCGCCGTGCGTCATCACCGCGAGCGGATACTTCCGGCCCGCCTGGTAGTCGACCGGATAGGTGACAATCCCTTCGACCGTCGTGCCGTCTGCGCCTTTCCATTGAATGGCTTCCTGACGCCCGAGCTTGAAGTCGCGCGCGAGGTACTCGAAGACGTGCGTGATCTGCTTTGGCGCCGCATCACCCGCGCCCATCGTCCACACGTCGCCGGCGCTCGTCGAATCGCTGATCGTGAGCGCGAAGCGATCGCCCGACCGCGCCACGCCGCCGATGTTGTGTGTGCCGTTGGTCAGCTGCCGCGGCTTGCCGCCGGCGGCCGGGACAACGAAGAGCTCCTCGTGGACGCCGAGGTTGGCGACGAAGTAGATCGACTTGCCGTCGTTCGACCACGTCGCACGGTCGACGTCGTACGGCTCGTTCTCGCCGACGAGCACGCGCGCGGTGCCGCCGGATGCGGGCACGAGGAACAGCCGGCCGTTGTAGTACGTCTCGAAGCGGGCGTTGGATCCGGAAATGAACAGGACCTGCGTGTCGTCCGGCGAGAGGGCGGCGTTGGATTCCTGGACGCCGTTCTTCGTCAGCTGGACGGCGCTCGTGCCGCCGGCGTTCGCGACCCAGACTTCGCTCTCGTCGCCCGATCCGAGGAGCGGCGTCGGCGCGCGGAGATACGCGATCTTGCGGCCGTCCTCGGACAGGTTGTAATCGGTGACGGAGAAATCGCCGTCGGTGATGCGCGCCTCGGCTTTCGACGCGACCGTCACCTTCCAGAGGTGCGTCTGCTTGTAGTTTTCATCGTACGCGTAGACGTCGTCTTTCACCCGGTCGCGCGCCTTGTCCTCGGCGTTTTTGGCCTCGGGCGCCTTGAAATACAGCGCCGCGCCATCAGGCGTCCACGCGATGTCGGACACCGCGGTCGCGTGCGTGGTCAGCGGACGGGCTTCGCCGCCGTCGATCGGCATCAGGTAGATCTGCGCGAACTCGTTGTCGTCGCGCTTCGCCGTGAAGGCGATCGTCTTGCCGTCGGGCGACCATCGCGGCGAGTTCTCGCCGTCGGCGCCGCTCGTGAGCTGCACCGGCTGGCCGGCATCGACGCGCGCGCGCCAGATATGCGTCACGCGTTTGCCGCTTTTCCAGTCTGCCTCGGTGCGCGCATACAACACGTCGCGGCCGTCCGGTGAGAGCCGCGGGTCGGCGAGGCGCGGCACGTTCAGCAGATCGACGATGCCCATCGGGCGCGGCGACTGCGCGCCGACCGGAGCGAGCGCGACGTGTCCGACGACGATCAGCGCGAGGAGCGGGCGAAGCGTGCGGGAAGGCGACATCATATCCTCCTCATCAGTGATATCAGTGCCGGATATCAGTGCCAGAGACCGGTGCCAGATCTTCCAGGAGTGTCGGTGCCGTGCGTGATGACCGCCGGTCCCACCGGAGGCAACCCGCGCATCCTCGTCATCGCTCTCAATCCGACATTCTTGTGCGCTCTCATTCCGACAGTCTTGTGCGCATCTTGCCACAGACCGACCGGGCTGATATAAAAGCGGCGATATTTCGTTCCCGCCCGCGGCAGTCGTCGTCCGGCATCAGGTGTAGGCGACCCGTCAGGGTCGCCTGGGACGTAGACGGTCGGTTTCCCCGGAGGTCACGAATGGTCCGTAGCCGCTCGATTCTGCTCGTCGTTCTCCTCCTCCTCACCGCGACCACTGCCATGGCTCAGAACGGCCAGGGCAGCCTTCGCGGTTATGTCAAGGATGACCAGGGCGGCGCGCTGCCCGGTGTCACGGTGACGGCCGTCAGCGCAGTGATCATGCAGCCGACCACGACCGTCACCGACGGAGAGGGATACTTCCGCCTGATCAACCTGCCGCCCGGCACCTACGCGATCACCGCAGAGTTGACCGGATTCGCGACGCATAAGCACGAGGACATCCTCGTGCGGGCCGGCGCGAACTTCCAGGTCGACATCACGATGAAGATCGGAGCGCTGCAGGAGACCGTCACGGTGTCCGGCGAGTCGCCGATGCTCGAAGTGAACAACCCGAGCAACGTGCTGAACATCAGCGGCGAGTTCCAGCGCGAGATGCCGATTCAGGCGCGCCGCAACTGGAGCGACTTCCTGGAGATCACGCCCGGCGTTCATTCGCGGCCGTTCGACGACGGCAGCGGGCGCATGGTGTATTTCGGCCACGGCACCGAGCACTTCGCCCACGTCGTGCAGCTCGAAGGCGCGATTGCGTCGAACTACCAGGACGCCCAGATCACGTATGTCGCCATGGGCGCGGACATGATCGCCGACACGCAGGTGAAGACGGGCGGTGTCGACGCCTCCGCGCCGATGGGCGTCGGCCTGAACATCAACGTCATCACGAAGAGCGGCGGCAACACGTTCAAGGGGTCCGGCGCATTCGAGTACCAACCGGAGAGCTGGAATGGCGACAACGCCAACAACTGTTCGCCGAGCGCGTCCTGCAAGCCGTCGACGACGACCGCCGCGGGCACGCCGACGACGGCAGTCGTGAAGCAGTTCGACGGCGGCCTCGGCGGTCCGATCGAGCGCGACAAGATCTGGTTCTTCGGCTCGCTGCGGCGGGCCGACCTCGAGGCCGGCATCAGCCGGACGTCCGACGAGGTCGCCCGGCTCCGGACGTTCTTCCCCAATTCGGCCCTGTTCAACAACACCACGGAAAGCTGGCAGCCGTACGGAAAGGTGACGATGCAGGCGGGCAGGCATCAGATCGCCACATTCGTCCAGAAGGATCGGTTGCGGGCCACAGGTGACCGCGAGTATCACTTCAGCAGATCGAACGTGTACTCGACCGGCGGCGGCCTGTACGGCGGCAAGGTGACGTCGGTGTGGGGGCAGCGCATCACGACGACATTCCTCGCGTCCTACAACGACAAGGGCGGTTCCGACGCGAGCACGTTCGACGGCTGGTCGGGCACCGGCCCGACGATCACCATCCACAGAGAGGCCACGCTGACGGGTGGACGATTAATTGGAAGCGGGCGGCTCGTGTCAGGCGGCAACTTCGACGACGGCACCGGCGGGGCGGGACAGGCCTCCTCCTCGTACTTGCCCTCCTCGCAAATGACCCTGCGCGCCGACCTCACGTATTTCAAGGACGGTATGGCAGGGGCGCACGAGTTCCAGACCGGCTTCTTCGGCGCGCCGGGGAGCACCTACGACACCACGACGTTGTTCCTGAACAACGGGTTTATCCTCGAAGAGCAGCGCCAGGCCGATCCGAACGACCCGTCGAAGGGTGTCATGCCGTTCCATCGCCGGTACGCGACGCCGCTCGAGCTGACGACGCGACAGGCACGCGACAGGAATCTCGCGGTGTACTTTCAGGACAGCTGGAAACCCACCTCGCGCCTGACGGCGAACCTGGGCGTACGCCTCGACTGGGTACGGCGTTACGACAACATCTTCAACGTCGTGCGCGAGAACGCGCGGATCGTGCAGCCGCGCGCGGGCTTCTCGTATCTCGTCACGGCGAACGCGAAGAACGTGCTGCGCGGCAGCTACTCCCGCATGGGCGAGCAGATGATGGGGCGTGATGCAGTCACGCTGTTTGGCGCCAGCGGGCGCGCGGGATTCACCGACACGTACGATCTCAACGCCGACGGTGTGTTCGAGACCAGCTTTGTCGATCCGGCGCGCACCGGCTCGCTCGCGGCGTCCGAGTTCGATCCCGTCCTGCACCAGCCGTATCTCGACGAAGGCATTGTCGGCTACCGCATGCAGTTGCCGTACGCGATCGGCATCGACGTGGCGGGCATTCACCGGGTCTACAAGGATACGTACGCCCGCATCGACATCAACGGGTTCTACCCGAGCGGCCCGAACCAGCCCTTCGGTGGGTTCGGGAGAATCGATCCGACGCGCGGCGTCGTCCAGCAGCAGACGAACAATTCCTGGAGCCGGCTGAACTACACCGCACTCGAGGTCACGGCGACGAAGAACCTTTCGCGCGGCTTCCAGTTCATGGCCGGCATCAACCGGCAGTGGCAGCACATGAGCGGCGATTGGAACCCCACCGACCCGGCGCGCTTCATCCAGCCCGACGCGTTCCCGAACGACAAACTGCTGTACATGCCGCGCGGGAACAACGAGGACAACAGCCTGCCGATAGCGACCGGCACGACCGTTCAGACCTACGGCCCGACGTGGCAGGAGTACCGGTTGAATTTCGGCGGCTCATGGTTCGCGCCGATGGGAGTGGTGCTCGCCGCCAGTTACACGATCGAGGCCGGCCCGTGGACCGGTCCCGTCGTCACGCAGCTCCCGGAGGGTGACCCGCAGCTTGCGGCGTTCGGGCCGCCGACCGTCGTCTCGTCGACGGGCTTCCGTGCGTCCAATCCGCTGGCGACCCGCATGCGGTTCGCCTATGCCACGCGCGGCGAAGAGCAGGTCATGGCGCCGGCCGTCAAGACGCTGGGCCTCAAGATCGGCAAGCGGCTGAACCTTACGCAGACTCACAGCGTTGAGCTCGCGGCGAACATCTTCAACATCCTCAACGCCGGCGATTACACGCAGTACAACTACAACGGTGCGAACGAACAGTTCAACACGGCGAACTACCTGCAGATGAGAAACCAACAACCGGCTCGGGCGCTGCAGGCGACCGTCGTCTATCGCTTCTGAGCCATATGCATCCGAGCCGAGCGGCTGCGGCCTGCGTTCTGTCCGTCCTCGTCGGCTGTGCGGCCGCCGTTGCGCAGAGCGTTCCTCCGGCGGTCGCGGGTGACTTCGTCGCCCGCGACTTCCGATTCGCGACCGGCGAGACACTGCCGGCGCTGAACCTGCACTACCGCACGCTCGGCACGCCGCGGCGTGACGCGGCCGGCGTCGTGCGCAATGCCGTGCTGATCCTCCACGGCACGGGCGGCACCGGCGAAGCCTTCCTGTCCCGCACGTTCGGCGGCGAGCTCTTCGGACCGGGGCAGTTGCTCGACGCGACGCGCTACTTCATCATCCTGCCGGACGGCATCGGCCACGGAAAATCGACCAAGCCGAGCGACGGACTGCGCACGCGCTTTCCGAAGTACACCTACGACGACATGGTCCGGGCGCAGCACGCGCTGCTCGTCGACGGGTTGCGGGTGAACCACTTGCGGCTGGCGCTCGGCACCTCGATGGGCGCGATGCAGTGCTGGGTGTGGGGCGAGATGTATCCGGACTTCGCCGACGGGCTCGTGCCCCTCGCCAGCGCGCCGGCGCAAATCGCCGGCCGCAATCGCGTCATGCGCAAGATGATCGTGGACAGCATCACGAAGGATCCGGCCTGGAAGAACGGCGACTACACGGAGCAGCCGCGCGCGGGCCTCGTCGGCGCGATCAATCTTCTGATGATGATGACCAGCAGCCCGCTGCAGTGGCGCAAGTCCGGGCTGACGCGCGACGCCGCGGACAAGTGGTACGACGACCAGATCGCCTCGCGCGTCGCCTCGACCGATGCGAACGACATGCTCTATCAGTTCAACGCGTCCCGCGAGTACGACCCCTCGCCGCATCTCGAGAAAATCACCGCGGCGCTGCTCGCCATCAACTCCGCCGACGATGTGGTGAACCCGCCGGAGCTGGGGATCGTGGAGAGACTGATGCCGCGGGTGAAGCGCGGGCGCTACGTGTTGATTCCCACGAGCGAGCAGACGCGTGGCCACGGCACGCACTCGCTGCCCGCCGTCTGGGGCCGATATCTCGCAGATTTCCTCAACGAGCTCACGCCGCTGGTGTCGCAGTGAATCGCCACGCGCTGCTCTTCAGTCCGCAATCCGCAATCCGTAATTCCCAATCCGCAATCCGCACTCCGCAATTGAATTTCACTTGTACTGACCCTCCGGAACCAACACCATGAGTGACCGCAAGTACCGCCAGCGTGGATATCAGGACGAGGGCAAGCCGCGCGGTCCGAAGGGGCCGAAACCGCCGCGGCCGGCGCAGGAGCGCGCGCCCGGACGCGTGCTGCAGGACGAGCGCGGGCCGAAGACGCCGAACCTGATGGCGGCGCGCGAGGTCTGCCGCTGCGCCCGCTGCGGCAACCTGCTCTCGCTTCCGCTCGCGGACGACAGCCGTTGCGCGCGTTGCGGCGTCGACCTGCACAGCTGCATCCAGTGCGAGTCCTTCGACACGAGCGCGCGATGGGAGTGCACGCAGAGCGCGGCGTTGACCGCGCGCGTCGCCCCGAAGGACGCGCGCAACACGTGCACGCTGTTCGCGGCGCGCACGACCGTCGAGCGCCAGACCGGCACACCCGCCAGCACCAGCGACGGCTCATCCGGCACGAGCAGCGCCCGTCGGGCGTTTGATGATTTATTCAAGTAGGGACTGTCATAATCAAGCCCATGGCCCTGCTGTCTCCCTCCGATCAGGACAAACTGCGCGAATCGTTCGCCGAGATGACGGCGCCGGTGCGGCTGCTGTTCTTCACGCAGGCGCTCGACTGCGAAGGATGCCTCCAGACGCGCCAGATCCTCGACGAGCTGCCGGCGCTCTCCGACAAGATCACCATCGACGAAGTGAACTTCGTGCTCGAGAAGGACCGGGCCGCGACGTACGGCATCGACCGCGTGCCCGCGATTGTCTTGCTGGGACGAGACGACGCCGATTCGAGAATTCGCTTCGTCGGCACGCCGTCCGGCTACGAGTTCATCTCGCTCGTGCACGCCGTCCTGCTCGTCGGCGGCCGCGCGTCGAACCTTACCGACGAGAACCGCGAGCGGATCGCCGCCGTCGACCGGCCGGTGACGATGCAGGTGTTCACGACGCCGACATGACCGCACTGCCCGCGGGCGGTCAGCCTCGCGCACGAAATGGCGTTTGCCAGCAGGAACATCACCGCGATCGCGGTGGAAGCGACCGAATTCCCCGATCTTTCCAGACGCTACCGGGTGACCGGCGTGCCGAAGACGGTCGTCAACGAGGAGATCGAGATCCTCGGCGGTTTGCCGCAGGATGCGTTCGTGCAGCAGGCGCTCGCCGCGCTCAACCCTGGAGTGCCAACGCTCGCTCCGCCTGAGAGTTGACGGATACAGTTCGCAATCCTCAAGTCTCACTCTCAACGCTTGCTCGACCTGAGAGTTGAAAGTTGAGAGTTGAAAGTTGAGAGTTGGACTGTCTTCAAGCAGCCTGCGCGCGCGGCCGGGCGAGCCAGAAGATCAGCCCGAGGGCCGACCACGCGACGAACGAAATCCACTCGGCGCGCGTGAAGCTGCCGGGGATGCCCGGCACCACTTTCATCAGGATGATCGCACCGCTGACGACGGCGCCCGCCCACGCCATCGTCGAGGATTCGAGCGGGCGCGCGTCACGCCGGCGGTGGGCCAAATAGGCGACGCACGCGGACATCCAGCCGACGCCGACCGCCAGCGAGCCCACTTCGCTGATCGGCACGAGGATCGCGTCGCCGAACATCGCGGCGGCGGCGGTGAGCCCCGCCATCAGCGTGATGGCGACGACCGGCGTGCCGGACACCGCGTGCACGCGGCCGAGCGCCGGATGCACCACGTTCCGCCGGCCGATGGCGTAGAGCATGCGGGTCGCCGCGACGAAGTTCCCGTTGAAGATCTTCAGCAGCGAGAGGAACGCGCCGAACAGAATCAGCTGCGCGATGGCGTGCGATCCAAACGTCCGCTCGAACGCGACCTCGGTGCGGACGTGTCCGGTGACGATCTCCTGCCACGGATAAACGTAGGTGACGACGGCGATGATCACGACGTAGAACAGGAATCCCGCGACGAGCGCCGCGTAAATGGCCTTCGTGAAATTCCGTGGATCGAAGCCGGCCTTCGCTTCCTCCGATCCCTTCGCGACCGACTCGAACCCCGTCATGAAATACGGGACGATCTGCAGCACGAGGAAGATCGCCAGCCACGGGCTGCGCGCCGGCGCGAAGAGCGGCTGCATGTTCGACACCGAACCCTTCGCGAACCCGAGCAGCGTGAAGATCGCGAAAGTCGCCAGCAGCCCGAACGTCATCACGTCCTGGAACACGCCGCTCGGCTTGATGCCGCGGTAATTGATGATCGCGATGAGCGCGGTCAGCGCCAGCCCCACGGCGAGCCGCGGCGCGTAGATCGGGCTGCCGTCGACCACGTACATCTGGTAGGTGTTCAGCGACGGAAACACGCGCGCGAGCAGGTTGCCCGTCGCGACCGCTTCCCACGGGCAGACGATCGCGTACGAGAGCACCATGGTCCACCCGGACGCGAAGCTGACGGCGGGAGGGAACACGCCCTCCGTGTAAGCGATCTCCGCGCCGGCGTCCTGGATGCGCTGAACGAGGCGGCCGTAGGTATGGGCGATCGGGAAGAGCAGGAGGCCGCCGATCAGAAACCCGAGCATCCCGCCGCCCGGCCCGCCGCGCCCCAGCCAGTCGTCCATCAGGACGAGCCAGCCGACGCCGATCATCGTGCCGAACCCGAAGGTGAAATACTCGACAGTGCTGAGGCTGCCGTGCAGGGCTGGCGCGGTGGAGCGCCGCGTCGAAGGCATACGGCGGTGCACTATATGTCATCTGTCATGGCTGATGGCTGATGGCCATTACAATCATCTGCCAGATGCCTCATCAGCCGCGCCCTTCGTTCCAATCGCCGCGCTTCGCGCAGCCGGCGACGTTCATGCGCCTGCCGCACGTCGACGATCCGCACGGCCTCGACGTCGCGATCGTCGGCGTCCCGTATGACGGCGGCACGTCGTACCGGCCGGGCGCGAGGCTCGGGCCGCGCGAGGTCAGGAACCAGTCGTCGCTCATCCGCTCGTACAGCTACTTCCAGAAGATCGCGCCCTTCGACGTCTTGAACGTGGCTGACGTCGGCGACGTCGACGCGCCGCCGGTCAGCATCGAGAAGTGCTACGAGGCGGTGGAGGCGCGGATCGGCGCGATCGCGGACGCCGGCGCGCGCCCGATCGTCGTCGGCGGCGATCATTCCATCTCGCTGCCGATCCTGCGGGCGCTGGCGACGCGACGCGGCCCGCTCGCGCTCGTGCAGTTCGACGCGCACATCGACACCTGGGACGAGTACTTCGGCGGGAAGTATTTTCACGGCACGCCGTTCCGCCGTGCGATCGAGGAGAAGATCATCGACGGCCGGCGGTTCATCCAGATCGGCATCCGCGGGCCGATGTACGGCGAGGAGGATTTCGACTTTCACCGCGAGCACGGCATCACGATGATCGACATCGATCAGGTGAAGGCGCGCGGCATCGCCTGGACCATCGAGCAGATTCGCCGCGTCGTCACTGGACCGGCGTACATGACGTTCGACATCGACTCGGTCGATCCCGCGTTCGCCCCCGGCACCGGCACGCCGGAGGTGGGCGGGCTGACGAGTCACGAGGCGCAGCGGCTGGTGCGCGGTCTCGCCGGCCTCCCGCTCATCGGCGGGGACATCGTCGAAGTCTCGCCGCTCTTCGATGGTCCCGGGCAGATCACATCGGTGCTGGCATCGAACCTGCTGTTCGAGTTCCTCTGTGCCATGGCAAGGAACGCGGAGTAAGGAGTAAGCTGCAAGGCCATGGGCAACCTGTTGGGGGACGTGCGGTATGCGATCCGGTCTCTGAGGCGCCAGCCGAATTTCACCTTCGTGGCCCTGCTGACGCTGGTGCTCGGAATCGGCGCGAATACGGCGATCTTCAGCGTCATCAAAGCGGTGCTGCTGAACCAGCTTCCGTATCGCAGTCCGGAGCGTCTCGTCGTAGTGTCGGAGCAGAATCCCGACGGCAACCCGGATCTGGTCGCGCCGCTCACCTACGTCGACTGGAAGGAGCAGTCGCACGCCATCCCGTCGATCGCCGCCTTCCGGCAGCTGCGCTACGCGTTTGCGGGCGCCGACCAGCCGATCAATGTGCCGAGCGTCCGGGCGACGCCGAACCTGTTCGAGGTGCTGGGCAGCAGCGCCGTGCTCGGGCGCACGTTCACGCAGGAAGAGGGACGCCCCGGCGCGGACCGCGTCGCGATCCTCAGCCGCGCGTTCTGGCAGCGGCATTTCGGCGGATCGCCGAGCGTGCTTGGCCGGACGATCCAGCTCGACGCGCAGCCCTATACGGTGGTCGGCGTCATGCCCGCGGAGTTCGATTTTCCGCCGAGCGGCCGCATCGACATCTGGACGCCCCTCAGCTTCGATCCCAATGATGCGCACGGCCGATCCCGAAAAGCTCGATCCCTGAGCGTCGTCGGCCGGCTGGCCGACACCGTTTCCCAGGAGCAGGCGCAGCGCGAGATGACGGTGATTGCCGCGCGCCTCGCGACGACCTATCCGGACAGCAACGCGGGCTGGGGCGCGCGCGTGATCGGCGCGCAGCAGCAGCTCGTTACGACGGTGAAGCCGGCGCTCCTGCTGATCACGGCCGCCGTCGGCTTCCTGCTGCTCATCGTATGCGCCAACGTCGCCAACCTGATCCTCGCGCGACTGTCGAGCCGCCGCACGGAGATCGCCGTCCGCGCCGCGCTTGGCGCCGGCCGCGCTCAACTGGTCCGGCAGGTCCTCGTCGAAACCTTCGTGCTGTCGGCGACCGGCGGAGCGCTTGGCCTGTTCGTCGCCTGGGCCGGTGTGCGGTTCGTGCACTCGCTGCCGGAGGGCAGCCTGCCGCGCATGCAGGACGTGCGGCTCGACGCCGGGGTGGTGCTCTTCGCGTTCGCCGCCTCGGTGCTGGTGGCGCTGATCTCCGGGCTGGTGCCGGCCATTCAGACCTCGCGCACGGGCCTTCGCGACACGACGAACGCGTTTGCGGCGACCGGCAGCGGATCCGCGTCGCGGCTGCTCGGCTCGCTCGTCGTCGTCGAGGTCGCGCTCGCGCTGATTCTCCTGGTCTGCGCCGGGCTGATGATGCGCAGCTTCGCCGAGCTCATGCGCGTCTCGCCGGGATTCGAGCCGCGGAATCTGCTCGCGGTCCAGATCTATCTGCCGCAGGCGAAGTACCGCACCGGCCTCGACCGCACGCGGTTCTACATGGATACCATTCGCCGGATCGGCTCGCTGCCCGGCGTCCAGTCCGCCGCAGGCGTCAGCGCGCTGCCGATGTACCCGGTGGGGATCGACTTTGCGCTGCCGTTCACCATCGAAGGCAAGGCGCCGCCCGCGAACGGCGAGGAGCCGCGCGCCGACATCCGCATCGCCACGCCGCGCTACTTCGAGACGATGAAGATGCCGCTGCGAAAGGGGCGCGCCATCGACGCGCGAGATCGGATGGGCGCGCCGGGCGCGATGGTGATCAACGAGACGATGGCGCGGCGCTACTTCGACGGCGAGGATCCGATCGGGAAGGTCGTCCGCAACCCGCACGGGCGCGCCGAGGTCGTCGGCGTGGTGGGCGACGTGAAGCATTACGGGCTCGACGGCGCGCCGCGCGCGGAGCTGTTCATGCCGGCGTGGCAGCAGCCGCTGAACGGCATGGCGCTCGTCGTGCGGACGGCATCGGACCCGAAGCCGTTCGTCGACCAGATTCGCCGCGAGGTGCTCGCGGTCGACGCCGAAGAGCCGATCTACGACGCCAGCACGATGGTGGACGTCGTGTCGCGGTCCGTGTTTCTGCCGCGCATCAGCATGCTGCTCCTCGGCGCGTTCGCGGCGTCGGCGCTGCTGCTGGCCGTCGTCGGGATCTACGGCGTCGTCTCGTACACGGTGACGCAACGGACGCGCGAGCTCGGCGTGCGCATGGCGCTCGGCGCGGACGCGGGCGCGACGCTGCGGCTGGTGGTCGGGAGGAGCATGTGGCTCATCGCGGCCGGCACGGTCTGCGGCCTCGTGGCCTCCGTGGCGGCGACGCGCGTGATTGCGGGCCTGCTGTATGCCGTCGGGCCGCTCGATCCGATGGTGTTCGTCGCCGTGCCGGCGATGCTCGCCGCAGCCGGGTTCGTCGCGACGCTGATTCCGGCGCGCCGGGCGACGAAGGTCGATCCGATCGTCGCGCTTCGCATGGAATGACACGGCACGGCCTGAAGGCCGTGCCCTGCCGACGTCGCGCCGCCTTCACTCTCTTTCGTGTGTTTCGTGGCCTTTCGTGTGTTTCGTGCTTTCGTAGCCTTTCGTCTGTTTCACGCCTTTCGTGTGTTTCGTGCTTTCGTGGGCTTTGTTCTGTTTCGTGGGTTTCGTGGGTTTCGTGCGTTCGTGCCTTGGCGCCGCTGAGCTCGCCGGCACATGTCGCGTTGGCGTAAACTGTCTACACGGTCTATCAATGTTGTTCTCAGGTCTGACCCTCGCACTCGTGTCGGCGATAGCCGTGGCGTCTGCGCCGCGCGACGTCGCGGAACGCCCGCGGATTGTGGCGCTCGGCGACAGCCTCACGGCCGGCCGCGGCATCGGGTCGGCGAGCGCGTTTCCGGCGATCCTGCAACAGCGTGTCGACGAGACAGGTCTCGAGTACACGGTGGTCAACGCGGGCGTGTCGGGCGACACGACGACGGGGGCAGTGCGGCGGCTGGAGCGCGCGCTCGAGGGCGACGTGCGGTTGCGTGGCGTGCCGATCGAGCAGCTCAAATCGAATCTGAGCCGCATCATCGAGGCAGCGCAGGCGCGCGGCATCACGGTCCTGCTGTGCGGGATGGAAACGCTGCCGATCCGCGGGTGGGACTACACCGTGGCGTTTCACAACGCCTATCGGGATCTCGCGCAGCGCTACGGCGTCACCCTCGTGCCGTTCATTCTCATGAACGTGATCGGGAAACCCGAGCTGATGCAGCCGGATCGCGCGCATCCGAACGCCGCCGGCGCCCGCGTGATCGCCGAGAATATATGGCCGTATCTGCAGCCGCTGCTGCCGCAGCCCGTCTAACCATCAGCCATCCAAAGGAGTCGGAGATCGCGAACGTGATCAAACGGTCATTGGTCGGCCTTGCGATCGTCTGCGGAACGGTCTCGTTTCACGCCTCGGCGCCGATTCGCTACCGCTTGTCGTTTCCTGAGCCGCAGCATCGCTGGATGCAGGTCGAGGCGACCTTCGACGAGCTCGGATCTCAGACGCTCGAGCTGCGAATGAGCCGGTCGTCTCCGGGCCGATACTCGCTGCACGATTTCGCGAAAAACGTCTACGACGTCCACACCTTCGCCGCCGACGGTCGCGAGCTGCCGGCCACCAGACCCGATCCGTATGGATGGAACGTCGCGGGCCACGGCGGCAGCGTCACCGTGAAGTACAAGGTATTCGGCGATCGCGTGGACGGCACCTATCTTGCGGTCGACACGACGCACGCGCACGTCAACATGCCAGCGGCGATCATGTGGGCGCACGGTCTCGACGATCGGCCGGCCACGGTGACCTTCGAACAGCCGGCGGGCATGCGGTGGCACGTCGCGACGCAGCTGCACGGGGACAGCTCTCCGTCCGACCCGAGGCGACCTGTCCCCGACAGTTTTACGTTCACCGCGCCGAACCTGCAGTACCTGATGGACAGCCCCGCGGAATTCGGACCGGGTGCGCTGCGGGAATTCCGCGTGGGTCCGCGGACGTTCCGCTTCGCGCTGCATCACACCGGCACCGACGCCGAGATCGACGGCTACATGAAGGACGTCGAGACGATCATCCGGCAGGAAGGCGCGATCTACGGCGAGTATCCGGAGTACGAGCCGGGGTCCTACACCTTTTTAGCCGATTACCTGCCCTACGCGAACGGCGACGGGATGGAGCATCGCAACAGCACGGTGGTCACCGCCGCCGGGACGATCGCGGGCGACCGCACGCGTCTGCTCGACACGGTGGCGCACGAGTTCTTTCACTGCTGGAACGTCAAACGCATTCGCCCCAAAACGCTGGAGCCTTTTAATTTCGAAAAGAGCGATATGAGTCATGAACTGTGGTTTGCGGAAGGCTTTACCCAATACTATGGCGACCTGCTGGTGCTTCGTTCGGGAGTTGGAAAAGATACGGATTATGTGAAGACCACGCTGAGCGGCCTGATCAATGTAAAAATGAATACCCCGGGGGCCCGGCTCTATTCTCCCGTGGAAGCCAGCCGGAAATCCGCCGCCCAAGCCGGAACTGACGGAAATCTGGTCGCCGGTGCCGCCCAAGGTGGAGCCCGGCAAGATGCTGGGCCAGCCGCCGTCGGACGCCACCATCCAGTAGCCCAGGCCGCTGGCCGTGCTGGCCATCCCGACGATCGGCTTGTTGAGCGTCATCGACCCCGTCGAACCGAAGAAACCGGCATCGCCGAAGGCGAAGATCCCCCCGTCGGTGGCCACCAGCCAGTAGCCCCGGCCCGACGGGTGGGGAGCCACCCCGACGATGGACTGGTTCAGTTTGAGGTTGCCGGCGGAGCCGAAGAACCCGGCCCCGCCGAAGGCGAAGATCCCTCCGTCGGTGCCGGCCAGGAGGTAGCCGGGTTTGTCGTCGTCGACGATGGTCGCCACCGCCTCGGGATCGGCGATGGTGCCGGGCGTGGCCCGGGAGAGCCGGAGCCGGAGGGTCTCGTCGGCCTCGGAGCGGCTGTCGCCCCTGACGGCCACCGGTACCGGCTTCACCTCGTCGCCGGGGGCGAAGGTGAGGTCGCCGGAGACGGAGGTGAAGTCGGTCACCGGCGAGGCGGTGCCGGGCACCGTCTCGTAGTGGACGCTGACGGCGAACGACCGGGGCCCGGACAGGCGCACGCCGACCACCGGCATCACGAGGTGGGCGGCCGTGCCGATCACGCTGGCGTAGATGAACGAGACCAGGAAGTACGTGAGCATCGACCGCCAGCCGACCAGGGAACCCAGCAGGAGCGCGTACATCGCCGCGGCGAAAGTACTGGTCGCGAGTATTCTGAGTATCCGTCCCACCGCTCGCGCCGATCGTAGCATGCCGACCCGAGTCAGGGCGTCGACACGGTCACCGCCAGCTGGCGTATCTCCAGTCTCGACGTCACGGCGCCACTTGCGAACCCACCATCCGATCATCGCTCCCTCCCGGTCGACTGGTGGTCGCCGCGTGAGTGGCCGCTCAGCGCGGTTGGCTCTGCGCCGTCCCGATGTCGATCTCCCGCAGTCCTCGCACCTTGAGCGCGTCGGGAGCGAATCGTCCGCCGACCGCGACGCCGCCCGGCAGCGGGCCGTAGAGCTCGATCCCGATCGATGAGATGGCCGGCGCGGTGGCGCCCGGCGCCGGAGCGCTGGCGAATTTGACCGAGACGATGGCCAGGATCGCGCCACTGTCCTCGGCCAGATCGGGAAGCGGCTCGCGGTCGAACCGCTGATTGGGGAACGCCGATTTCATCGCTCTCTGATGCACGTCCGAGTGATACCAGTCGACCAGCGCCTTCTTGCCGTCGAACCACGCGAAGATGACTTGCCGGCCGCTCATCGTCTGACCGGTTTCCACGCCGAGACATCCCGGGGCCGCCCTGAGCGCCTTGACCACGCTGGGGAAGCCGCCCGGGGTGCTCTGCGCGGCGACGAGAGTGGCCGACAGACCGACCAGCGCAAGGATGAGCGAGCCGGCGATCACGACCTCTCGGCCTTTCCGGATCTTCATGGCGGGTGTCCCTCCTCGGGGAGCAGGATCACCGGCTGGGCGGAGTCTGTCGTTGGAAATCGGACGAACGGTCGGAGTCGGGTATGAACGGCCCCTACGCGGGAGCGACTCGCACGCGGAATCGACTCGTCCGACGGGAATGAGGGGTCGTCAGCGAAACTTCGGGATCACCTCCTCCCCGAAGCGGCGCATCGACTCCATGATCGCCTTCTGCGACAGGTAGCCATAGCTCATCTGGCAGAGCACGTGGTGCACGCCGGCCTCGCGAAGCTCGGCGAGGCCCTCGGCGACACGCGCGGGCGTGCCGTAGAGCGTGGAGGTCTCGAGCGAATAGCGCACGCCGTCCTCGTCGGACACACGCGGATCGTTCCAGGGATTGACCCGCGTCGCCTCGACGTGGAAATCGGCAGGGTTATGGGCCTCGCGTGCGTGGACCATGTGCCGCCGGGTCTGCAGGAGCGCCCGGGTCAGCTCGTCCTCGGCCTGAGCCTGGCTCTCGGCGACGTGGACGAAGCGCCAGAGAGCCGCTTGGTCGCGAAGCTCAGCCTGCCGCCGGCCGTCGAGGCCGCTCTCGGCAAGGCCGGCCTCGTAGAGCCTCAGGCGCTCGGGCACGCGCGAGAGCGGGATGCGCGCCATCATGACCGGAGCGCCGAGACGGCCGCACTCGCGCAGCGATCCGCCGGAGGAGACGCTGCGCCAGACCGGCGGATGCGGCCGCTGGCGCGGACGCGGGCGCAGCTCGGGCAGGCGCAGCCGGTAGAACTTCCCGTCGTGGACCAGCGGCGATTCGGTCCACGCGCGGACCATCACGTCGAGTGTCTCGTCCATGCGCTCGCGGCTGTCGTCGCTCCTGAGGCCGAAGCCGACGAACTCGTACTCGTTGAAGTTGGTCCCGTGCCCCACGCCGATGTCGAGACGCCCGCCCGAGAGGTTGTCGAGGAGCGCCAGCTCGGTCGCCAGCCGGATCGGGTGGCGCAGGGCGAGCTGGAGCACGGCGAAGCCGATGCGGATACGCGAGGTGCGCGCGGCCACGACGCTCGCGAACGGGATCGGATCGCAGTAGACGCTCTCACCCGTGAAGTTATGCTCGGTGAGCCAGATTCCGTCGAAGCCCACGGTCTCCGCGAAGCAGGCCTGGGTGACCAGGTCGTGGATCGCGCCGTAGTCCGCCTCCGGCGAGCCGGAGTGCGCGAGCGTCAGCCAGCCCAAGCGCATCGATGTCTCCCGGTTCGCCGCCTCAGAGCGCGCGCCGATGAGAGAACGCGATCTCTTCGCTGGTGATGAACTCGAGCAGCACGGCCTGCCCGTCCTGGTTGGCCTTGCGGGCGCGCTGGAGCGCCGGAATGATGTCCGCCGGCTTCGTGACCCGCTCGGCCTGGCCGCCCATCGCCCGCCCCATGTCGGCGTAGTTGCCGCCGATGTCCCGCGTCCGGTACCGATCGTGCGAGACCACGAGCGCGTGGCGCTCGATCGCCATGGCGGAGTTGTTGAGGACGATCGTCGTGATGGGGATGCCGCAGCGCACCGCGGTCTCGAAGTCGAGCCCGGTCATGCCGAACGCGGCGTCGCCCATGAAGTTCACGCAGAACTTGTCCGGGGCGGCGAGCTTGGCGCCCATGATCAGGCCGAGCCCGGTCCCGAGCGCGTGGGACTTGCCCCAGCCCATGTAGCCCCGCGGCGCCGTCGCGCGGTAGAACGGCACGAGCTGATTGCGCGGGCTGCCGGAATCGTGCGTCACGATCGCGTCGCGCGGATCGATCGTCTGCATGAAGTCCCAGATGACGCGGTAGGGCGTGATCGGCACCTCGTTCGAGGTGAGCTTGGGCATCCACTCCTTGAGCCAGGTCTCCCGCGCCTGTTGCACCTCGGCGGCGGCGCCGCCGTCGCGGGTGCGGCCGCGGAGGAGGTCCTTCGCCGCGTCGATGAACTGGCGCAGGACCAGCTTGGCGTCGCCGAGGATCGGATGATCGGCGGCGTAGTTCTTGTTGAGATCGCGCTCGTCGTTGGTGGCGTGGATGATGGTCTTGCCCGCCGGGATGTTCGAGGCCATGCCGTGGCGGGTGAAGCTGCAGCCGATGCCGAACACCACGTCGGCCTGAGACAGGAAGTGATGGGACGGGCCGGACATGACCCCGCCGCCGCCGGTCCCGAGCGCCAGTGCATGGTCCTCGGGGAAGGCGCTCTTGCCCTCGAGCGTGGTCATGACCGGAATGTTCAGAAATTCGGCGAGCTCGAGGAGCTCGGGGCAGGCCTCGGCGTACATGACCCCCTGCCCCGCGTGAATGATGGGCTTCTTCGCCTCGAGCAGCACCCGCGTTGCCGCCTCGATGTCGCGCGGGTTGCCCGCGGGGCTCGTGGCCTTCACCGGCTTGTACTGCAGGACGACCTGGTCGGCGACGTCCGCCACGGCCACGTCGGCGGGGATCTCGACCATCACCGGGCCCGGACGGCCCATCTTCAACAGATTGAAGGCTCGGCGCATCACTTCCGTGATCTGTTCCGGCTGGTTCAACGTCTCGACCCACTTCGTGACCGACGCGTAGGTGCGTGCCGAGCTGAAGAGCGGGAACACCTGGGCGCGATCGCGCTGGTGGCCGAGCGGCAGCACGAGGATCGGGACCGAGTCGGAGAAGGCCGTGGCGACCCCGGCAAACGCGTTCTCGGCGCCGGGTCCGTACTGCATCGCGAACACGCCGAGGCGCCGGCCGTTGGTGGTCCGGCTGAAGCCGTCGGCGATGCCCACGCCGACGCGCTCCTGGCGGCAGAGCACCGGCCGGATCCCGACCGCGGCCGCCGCGTCGATCACGGGTGTCGTCGGGTACGTGCTGAGGAACTCCACGCCTTCGCGTTTCATGATCTCGGCGATCGCGTCGACGATTTTCATTCGGGTCTCCTTTGGAGAAGGGGACTCCGCCCCCCCCTCGACTCCCCTGCGAACACGTTGTGCGGGCGTTTCTAGGGCCCGAGGCCGAGTGCCTGACGGCCGAATTGTTCGGCGATGAGGTCCCAGCTGAGCGCGGCGTGGTGCGAGGCGCCGTGGGCGTCACGATGGCAGCGCTGGATCGGCTCGGCGTCGAGCACCGCCCGCGCGCCGCTGGCCTCGAACAAGCGGTCGACCGCGCGGACGCAGAGCCGCGCGATGAACGCCTTGTCCCGGCGGTAGCGGATGCGGTCGAGCTCGCTGAACCCCTCGCCGCGCGCGGCGCGGTCGAGGATCTCGCGGATGTCCTGCCGATGGAGCGCTCGCGCCGCGTCCACTTCGGCCGCGGCCTCGGCCAGCCTGAGCTGGAGCGCGACGGAGTCCGCCGTCCGGCCCGGGCCGGACCCTCGCTGGGCACGCGCGGTGAACTCGTCGATGGCGCCCTGGGCGATGCCGATGAGCGGCGCGGCGAGATCCCATCCCGCCAGACATCTGAGCGGCGCCCGATAGCTGAGCCGGCCGTGGAGCTCCCAGCCCGTCATCTCCTCGGCACCGCATCGGTCGGGATCCACCACCCGGTGCGCCGGCACGAAGGCATCCTTGATCACGATGTCCTTGCTGCCGCTCCCGCGCATGCCCGACGCGAACCAGGTGTCGAGAATGTGGTAGTCCGGGCGCGGTAGCAGGAGCCAGCTCATTCCGTTGGGACGCGGACCGGGGACGGCCACCATGACCCAGGTGGCCGCGTCGCAGCCGCTCGAGAATCCCCAGCGGCCCGATACCCTGAAGCCGCCGCTCGCGGACTCGACCCTGGCGCCCGCCGGGTTCAGACCGCTCGAGAACAGCGTGTCCGGGCCGGTCGCGAAGAACTCCTCCTGGCATCGCTCGGGAAAATGACCGAGCCACCAGTTGTGCGCGGTCCACAGCGCATAGCACCACGCGGTCGATCCGCAGCCGCGACCGAGCTCGAAAGCCGCCTCGAACGCCGTGTCCACCTCGACGTCGTGGCCGCCGTAGCGACGCGGATTGCCGATTCTGATCAAGCCAGAGGCCCGGAGATCCTGAACGCTCTCCGGGGGAACTTGCCGTAGCTCCTCGGTGTGCGCCGCGCGCTCCTTGAAGACGGGAACGAGATCGGCGGCTCGACGAAGCAGCTCGTCCCGGGACAAGGGCGACTGGGCGATCCCGGTAGGAGCGGATTTTCCTGAGCTCACGGCGCCCCCATGCTACGCCCCGCCGGGATCAGAAGGCGAGCCCCATCGCCCTGGCCAGGAACCGCATCAGCGGCGCCTCGCGCCGGCAGGCGGCGACGAAGCGGACCGCGAAGTCCGGAGCGCAGGCCTGGCGCTCGCTGAACCGTGCGCCTGACGTGAAGGAGAGCCGCTTGAGATCGTCGATCAGCGGATGCGCGGGATCGAAGCCGCGTGGCGGTCGCTTCAGGGTCGCCTCGTCGTGCGAGAGGCCGCCGCGCTTGGCCCCCTTCCATCCGCGCGGGTCCTTCACGATCGCCCCGCGGATCGCGCGGAGCGTGTCGGCGCCCGGATGCCAGATCCCGGCACCCATGAACACCTCTCCGGGCGCCAGGTGGAGATAGTAGCCGGGCGCCTCGAAGTCGCGCGGGGCGTCGAGGCCGAAGTGAATCCCGACGTTGGTCTTGTACGGCGTCTTGTCACGGCTGAATCGCGTGTCGCGGTAGATCCTCATCAGCGATCCGCCGGAGGGCCGCGGGTCGACCGTGATGTGCCGGCTGATCCGCGCGAGCGGCGCCGCGATCGAGCCGATGAACGCGAGCGCCGGATCGCGCACCTCGGCGAGGTAACGGTCCTTGTTCGCGTTGAACCACGCGCGGTCGTTGTGGCGCCGAAGCTCGGCGAGGAAGGCGAAGAGCTCGCGGGATACGCGCGCCATGCGCGCTCAGACCGCCCGGTGCAAGCCGCCGTCGACGTGGATGCGCTCGCCGGTGATGTAGCGGGCCTTGGGCGAGCACAGGAACGCGGCGAGGAACGCCAGGTCGGCAGGGTCGCCGAAATAGCCGAGTGGAATGTTCCGCGCGAACTCGGCCTGACTCTCGGGGGTGGGGTGCAGGCGCTGGTCGATCTGCTCGCTGTGGATCCGCCCGGGCGAGAGGCAGTTGATCGTGATCCCGTGCTTGCCGACCTCGCGGGAGAGTCCCTTGGCCCAGGCGTGGACGCCGGCCTTGGCGGCCACCGCGGCGTTGACGCTCGACGGCTCGGCGCTGCCGGTGACGCAGAGGACGCGGCCCCAGCGCCGCTCGATCATCCCCGGCAGCAGCGCCTGGGTCGTCCGGCGCACCGCGGTGAAGTTGATCGAGAACGATTCGTCCCACGCCGCGTCGGGCGAATCCCACGGGATCGGGCGCGAGCCGCCGGCATTGTTGATCAGGATGTCGACGCGTCCATAGGCGGAGAGCGCGGCGTCGCGAATCCGCGTCGCGGCGTCCGGCTCGTGGAGGTCCAGCGGCAGCGCCAGCGGGCGTGGGCCGCCCGACTTCTCGATCTCGTCCTGCAACGTCGTGAGCAGCTCGGCGCGCCGGGCGACGACGACGGTTCTCACGCCCTCCCCGGCCAGGACCCTGGCGATCTCGCGCCCGAGCCCGACGCTGGTGCCGGTGACGACGGCGATCTTGCCGGTCAGCTCGAGGTCCATCCAAGTCTCCGTCGCAGGCCCAACACGCTGCCGCCGATGCCCTTGGGCAAGAAGATGATGAACAGGACCAGCAACACGCCGTAGACGAGGTTGTCCCATCCGACGGCCCGGGTGCCGAACCCGATTCTCAAGGTTTCGGCGAGCAGAATCGTGATCACCGCTCCGATCGTGGGACCGAGGGACACGTAGATGCCCCCGACGACGACGGCGAACACCATCTGGAGCGAGACCGAGATGCCGCTCACCGTATCGGGCGAGATGAACATCTGATACTGGCAGTAGAGCGCTCCCGCGAGCGCGGTCATTGCGGCGCTGAGCACGGTGATCTTGAGCTTCTCCGCGGTCACGTGAACCCCGGTGGCGGCCGCGCCGTCCTCGTCCTCGGAGATCGCCTCGAGCGCGTAGCGGAGCATGCTCCGGTCGACCCGGTGCCAGACGTAGAGACCGACCGCCCAGACCGACAGGGCGATCAGGTACCAGGTCGTCTTGCCGTGGAACTGAAGCGCCCAGAGCGAGCTGCCGCCCTGATAGCGCTCCGGAGTGTAGCCGAGCGAGCCGCCGGTGTAGTCGCGGGTCGCCGTGATCACCTGGAGCACGATGCCTGAGAGCGCCAGCGTGACCAGCGCGAAGTAGTGGCCGGTGATCCGAAAGCGGAAGCAAGGGTACGCCACCACCGCCGCCAGCGCCGCGCCGGCCACCAGCGCCAGCGGAATGCCGATCCAGGGGCTGACGTGGCCGTAGTTCCACGCCAGCGCCGTGACGTAGGCGCCCACCCCCATGAAACCTCCGTGCCCGAGCGAGACCAGGCCGAAGCGCCCCATCACCGACCAGGAGGTGTAGGCGAACGACCAGATGAGGATGATGATCAGGATGTGGAGCGGATACGGCGAGCGATAGACGAACGGCAGCGCGACCAGCGCGGCGCCGCCGATCCACGGCAGGTAGCGGGTCACGAGCGCCGGACCATCAGGCCCTCGGGCCGCACGAACATCATCACGATGAAGAAGGCGAACGCGAACACGTATCCCCACTCGAGGTCGAGGTAGAGGCCTCCCACCGAGATGATCTCGGCGAACACGAAGGCGGCGACGAAGCCGCCGACGAAGTTGCCGAGGCTTCCCAGCACGCAGATCAGAAACGTGATCGGGCCGAACGACAGGCCCACGAAGGGATGCACGTCGTACTGCAGCACCAGCAGACACGCGGCGAGGCCGGCCAGCGCGCCGCCGATCCCCGAGGTGATCAGGTAGATCCGGCGCGTGTCGACGCCCATGAGCGGCATGATCTGGCGGTCCTGAGCGATGGCGCGGATGGCGGTGCCCGTGTACGTCCGCGTCAGCAGCAGGTAGACCAGCACCATCGCGATCAGCGCCGCGCCGAAGGCGAGCAGGCGCGAGTAGCTGACGAACATCCCCGCCACCTTCAGTACCGGCAGGCGCAGGCCGAGGTTCTTGAACTCGATGCCGAACAGCACGGTGGCCGCGGACTGCAGGAAGAACAGGACGCCGCCGGTGGCCAGGAGCTGGTTGATCGGCGCCGCGCCGAGGAGCGGGGCGATCACGAGCGTGTGCAGCGCCAGGCCGAGGATGCCGATGCAGACGATGCAGATCGTCGCCGCCAGCAAGATCGGAGCATGGTAGACCGTGTAGAGGTAGTACATCCCGTACATGCCCAGCATGATCAGCTCGGCGTAGCAGATCCAGACGACGTCGATGACCCCGAAGACCAGGTTGAGGCCGAGCGACAGCAGCGCGAGGACGCCGCCGAGCAACAGTCCGTTGATCACCGCCTCGAGCAGGAAGATGTCGAAGATACCCAGGACGTGGCCTCCTCGCTCAGACTCCGAGATACGCTTGGCGGATGCTGTCGCTCGCCAGGAGCTCGGCGGCTCCTCCGGCGGTATGGATGCGCCCCGTCTTGAGCAAGTACGCGCGATCGACCACCCGGAGCACCTGCTGGACGTTCTGCTCGACGATCAGCACGGTCAGGCCGCTGGCGCGAATGCGATTGACCAGCTCGAACACGTGCTCGACGAGGACGGGCGCCAACCCGGCGGACGGCTCGTCGAGCAAGAGCAGCTTCGGCTCCGACATGAGCGCGCGGCCGATCGCGCACATCTGCTGCTCGCCCCCCGACATGCTCCCGGCCACTTGATGTCGGCGCTCGCGCAGGCGCGGGAACAGCTCGTAGACGACCTCGAGCTGGCGTCGGAACTTCGGGCGCGCGGCCGGCACGAAGCCGCCCATCTTCAAATTGTCCTCGACGCTCATGCGCGGGAAGAGTCGCCGGCTCTCCGGGACGTGGGCAACCCCGAGCTCCACGATCCGGTGCGCCGGGGTGACCGCCAGATCGACGCCTTCCATGACGAGCGACCCGGAGGTCGGCCGGATCAGGCCGGAGACGACCCGCATCAGGGTCGTCTTGCCGGCGCCGTTCGGGCCGATGACGCCGACCGCCTCCCCGCGACGCACCTCGAGAGACACGTCGAACAGCGCCTGGAAGGTCCCGTACCCGGCGCGGACGGATTTCAGCTCGAGCATGAGCGCGGCCGGTCCGGTCAGGCGCGGGTGGCCGCCGCGGCCGCCGACACGGCCGCCGCGCGGGTCCCGAGATAGACCTCGATGACACGCGGGTCGCGCGCGACCCGCGCGGGCAGACCCTCGGCGATCTTCTCGCCGTGATCGAGCACCATCACGCGATCCACCACGCGCATCAAGACGCCCATGATGTGCTCGACCCAGATGATGGTGACGCCGAGCTCCCGGCAGATCCGGCGAAGCAGGTCGGCGGCCTGATCCATCTCGTGCTCGTCCAGGCCACTGAGGCTCTCGTCGGCCAGCAAGAGCTTCGGCGCGGTGGCGAGGGCCTTGGCGAGCTCGAGCTTCTTGAGCGCGGCGGCCCCGAGCCCATCGACGGTGGTGGCGCGATCGGTCGGCAGTCCGACGAGCCCGAGCGCCCGCTCCGCCGCCTCGAAGGCCTTGGCCCGCGAGTGTCGGCCCTGGCCGAAGAAGCCGGCGAGGACCACGTTGTCGAGGAGCGAGAGGCGACGGAACGGTCGAGGGATTTGAAACGTGCGGCCGATACCGAGATTGATGATCCGGTAGGGCGGCTGCCCGGCGATCTCGCGCCCCTCGAAGCGAATCGAGCCGGCGTTCGGCGCGAGCGTGCCGGAGAGCATGTTGAAGATCGTGCTCTTGCCGGAGCCGTTCGGGCCGATCAGGCCGAGGATCTCGCCCTTCTCGACCCCGAACGACACGCT
>Ga0137418_10000110_pt1 | contig 25047 bp, 19 predicted proteins | sample CZODoug3_1_2_16f_FD_122242 | JGI IMG/M metagenome (GOLD analysis project Ga0137418, IMG submission 122242) | Vadose zone soil fungal communities from Angelo Coast Range Reserve, California, USA - CZODoug3_1_2_16fungal (Hybrid Assembly) | ecosystem: Environmental > Terrestrial > Soil > Vadose...
CCCCTCGGAGGGGGGTCCGAAAGCCAACTCTTTGAGGATGGGCTTGTTTTTCGAATCAACCGTTGATTCTGGCTTGAATGTCGAGTTTGTCAATGGGCGGAAACGAGCTGCTACCGCAAGGGGAACGAGCATTTAGTCACAAACGGCTTTCGCGGGTGTTGAGTAACCCTGGAGTTTTGGTTTGCCGCAGGCTGCGCGAAAGAGTTTCCGTGAGAAGAGGGAGTCGGTCGGGAGTGGAAGGATGTCAGGTCCGTTGTATCCAGCGGAACCCTAGCCTAGCATCCTGGAGCCTGTAACGACCGCGAGTGGAATGCGAGTTACAATGCGGATTTCAGAACAGCCCACGTCTCACTCGAAGTGATACACCGTGTATTCCGGTTCAGGGAGGTGAACCTGACGCCAACCAAGAAAGCATCCTTCGGAGGATATGGGATCGAACTGGACTCCGCCCTAGCCACCGTGCTGGGCGGCCGCGAGGGCCAGAAGATTTCCCCCTCTGAGATGACCAAGAGAATTTGGGCTTACGTTAAGCACCACAACCTGGGCAAGAAGAGTAACTAGCAACGCCCGGGCTGTTTCGGATTCATGATCCCCGTTTTTTGGGTTCTCCTCCCGAAGAATCATCCTGGAACGGGACATCCTTCTCAGATAATCATCTCAAATGATCTTAGAGTCTTCTTTAGTTAGCAAGCCGGTTCAGCTCCACGATTATCGTCCTCCTGTTGTCCCCTGTTCTCACGGCCCGATTCCGTAGTTACATCAGATTTACACTAGCCAAGTCCCGATGCAAAGGCCATGCCAATGGAACCTAACCGTACTAGGCAAGTAATACAGGACTTGGCCCGCGCGTTCAACAAGCTGGCTTCAGAACTGACAGCAGATCTCAGCTACGCGGCGAGGGAGATCGATAGCCTCCGCCGAGAAGTTCAGAGGTTGCGAGCATCCCCAGGCAAGACCAATCCGACCAAAGGAGTTATGAAGAAATCGGCATCTCGTGCAACCAAGGCAAGCAGTACATCCCACAAAAGTAACACGTCGCGTAAGGGGACTTCTCACAGTTCCGAGACTAGTCACGAATCGCCTAAACCATCCCACGAGCCTGGATCGTTCGTCTTTCCACAAGAGCCTTTCAGCCCAAGCCCACCATCCGAGCCTGCCTCTTCGGGAAACAACTAAGCCCCGCCATAGCCTAGAATACGGATTCGCACCTGGAGTCAGATCGGCCTCCGCCGAGCCCGTTTCTCAATCATAGATCTGTTTCGCGATTCAGGCGCCCGTGCGCTCGAGATTTTGCTTAGCTTAAGAGAGGCGGAATCATCTTGTGAGACGGAGTTCGCCCAGGATACGCGTGTTGGGAGTCTTACTGACCCCTATTCTGAAGAGGGTGCAGACATCCTTCAAAGCACTCCACGGTAAGTCGTTCGCCATCGACGCTAGCATCGAACTCCACCAGTTCCTAGCCCTCATACGTAAGCCGGATGGCAGTTTGTTCACCGACCCCGAGGGAAGGGTGACTTCGCATCTCATTGGATTACTGACGCGGACGAGCAGACTAGTGACTGATTACAAGCTTCGTCCTGTGTTCGTCTTCGATGGACGACCGAATCCTCTGAAGAACGCCACGATCGAGGCGAGAAGGAAGGTTCAGCGGAAGGCCCAGACCGAGTATGTTCAGGCTATCGCGGCCAAGGACTATTCGCGTGCGTGGTCCAAGGTTGTAATGACCGGAAGAGTGACCGGAGAGATCCTGACCGACGCGAAGCGACTATTGTCACTCATGGGGATTCCTTGGCTTGAGGCCCTAGAGGATGGAGAAGCGCAGGCTAGCTACATGGCGGCGAAGGGTGATGTCTGGGCTGTTGGCAGCAAAGACTACGATTGTCTGCTCTTCGGCGCACCAATACTCGCAAGGTATCTGACTCTGACGGGTAGGGAGTATCTTCCGTCCAAGAAAACATCTAGGCGTCTGATCCCTGAACTTGTAAATCTCGCGGAGAATCTGGAAGCGCTGGGAATTAGTCGAGAGCAACTCGTCGATCTCGCCCTTTTGGTCGGGACAGACTTCAACGAGGGCGTCATGGGCATCGGACCCAAGAAAGGTTTAGCGCTAATTCGGAAGTATGGGGCGGCTGAGAAGTTTCCTGAGGAGATCAGGAGCGAATTGCCCGACGATCTTGACACGGTCCGCAATATCTTCCTGCATCCGCGTCTGCTCGAGAATTATTCATCGAGGAGAGAGCGTCCCAATCCCGATGGGATCATTGAGTTTCTCTGCGAGGAGAGAGCGTTTTCAAGGGATCGAGTTCAGAAGGTAGCTGATCGACTTGTACAGGCTCAGCATGAAAGCGACTCTCAGCTCGGAAAGTGGCTTGCTTGACGAGGTCCACTCCGTTTCTCGAGTTGGCTCAGCTCTGCCGCAACGTCGAGGCCACTTCCAAGAGGAACGAAAAGATCGGACTGATCAGCACGTTCCTGAAGGCGATCACTCAAGAAGATGTTCCGCTGGCTACACTATTCCTAGCGGGAAAGGCGTTCCCCGAATCAGATCCCCGAGTGCTAGAGATCAGCTACGCGACGATTTCGGACGCCAACAAGAACCTCGGACAGAGCAGACTCACTGAACACTCGTTGACGATAAGAGGCATTTACGACACATTGGAAAAGATCGCCCAGACATCCGGGTCCAAATCACGAAATAGAAGGCTGAGTCTCCTCCAAACCATTTTCACCCAAACCGCGCCTATCGAGGCGGAGTTTCTCACTCGAATGGTGCTGGGAGAGATGCGAATAGGCGTCGTCGAAGGAGTCCTCTTGGATGCTATCGCGGAAGCGTCAGGAGTTCCAAGGGAAACGGTTCGAAGAGCGCACATGCTGCACGGCGACATTGGCGACGTCGCTGGCTTGGCTATGGCCCGAGGTACCCCAGCGCTGCAGCGGATCAGTCTGCGATTGTTCGTTCCAATTAAACCGATGCTGGCCGAGATGGCTGATAACGCCCAACAAGTTCTAGCAGAACACGAGGATGGAACAGCTTTCGAGTACAAGTTCGACGGTGCGAGGATCCAGATTCACAGGAAAGACGACAAGGTTCGAATCTTCAGCAGAAGATTGACAGATGTGACGGATAGTATTCCTGAGATTGTTGATTTTGCCAAGAAGCATGTGAAGGCTTCAGAGTTTCTCATCGAGGGAGAGGTTGTCGCTATTGGGGCGGGCGATAAGCCTGTGCCATTTCAAGATCTGATGAGGAGATTTCGGCGGGTCCATGGGATCGAGGATATGGCGGGCAAGATTCCGCTCAAGTTGTACCTGTTCGACGCGCTGCAAGTCGACGGGAAAACGTTGATAGATCAGCCTTACACCCATCGTTGGAAGATACTTTCGCAGATCGTACCTCGCGAACGCCTTGCTCCGAGAATCATAACCTCTGATGTAGAGAAGGTCGAGAGTTTCATGCGTTCTGCGTTGAAGGAGGGACACGAAGGTCTGATGGCCAAGTCTCTGTCGAGCAACTATTCTATCGGCGCGCGGGGAAAGAAATGGTTCAAGATCAAACCGGCGGACAAGCTCGATGTTGTGATTGTGGCCGCTGATTGGGGTAGTGGTCGGAGGGTTGGCTGGCTAAGCAACTACCATCTCGCGGTGAGAGACAAAGATACGGACGAGTTCTTGGTCGTCGGGAAGACTTTCAAGGGTTTGACGGACGTTGAGTTCGAAACGATCACGAAGCGATTACAGGAGCTAAAGACAAGAGATGGTCGCTATACCGTCTACGTCAAACCGGCTGTCGTAGCGGAGGTTGCGTACAATGAGATCCAGAAGAGCCCCCGCTACAAGTCAGGCTTCGCCCTGAGATTCGCTAGAATATCGCGATTCAGAGACGATAAGAAACCAGACGACGCGGACACACTGCAACGACTGAAGCAATTGTACGATAAACAGTTCGAAAACAAGGCACGCTACAACGCGGAAGACTAGGAATGACGCTTCGAGTCGCCGTTGCGTTCAGCGGTGGAAAAGACAGCACTTACGCAACATGGATCGCGCTGCACCAAGGCTGGGACGTCAGTCTCGTCACAGTGAGGCCTCACTCAGCTGACTCCCTCATGTTTCACCACCCGAATGTGGAATGGACGCATATTCAGGCCCAGGCTCTGGGAATGCCTCACGAAGTGATTGATTTGACTGACACTCACGAGATAAGGGATCTTCACCACGCCTTGGTCAAGATGAAGTTTAGGGACGAAATTTCTGGTTTTGTCACCGGCGCAGTCGCGAGCGATTATCAGAAGACTCGGTTCGATAACATGTGCGATGCGATCGGTCTGAAAACCTATTCCCCGTTGTGGCACAAGAATCCGAGATTACTGGTTGACGATCTAAAGAAATCTGGTTTCAGAATTATTCTCACGGCGGTCGCCGCCAAGGGCTTAGACGAATCGTGGCTCGGTCGAGAACTCACAGAAACGGAATGGTCCAAGCTTGAAAGGTTGTCAAAGATCCACGGCATACACCTGACCGGTGAGGGTGGAGAGTACGAGAGCTTTGTTTTGGACGCGCCACACTTCTCAAAGAGGATAGAGGTTGAAAAGAGTAGGAAGGAGTGGTACGGGGATAGTGGTAGAATGGTCATCGAAAAGGCGTCACTGAGGGATAAGTTGGGCAATTGAGGACCTAACTGCGTCACCGATCTTCTCCTGGTCAAGCTTCTGGAATTTTCTGTTGACCATCAAGGGCTTCCCATCGACGATTGTGGTGTCGACGTTCTGGCCATTTGCCGCGTAAACGAGATCAGAGACGACTGTCTCCTTTCGATGGATGGGAATTAGGTTTGGGTCTCGCAGGTCAAGGAGTACGAGATCTGCCCGTTTGCCAATCTCGACGCTTCCTAGCTCGTTCTGACGTCCGATACAACGGGCACCGTCGAGGGTGGCCATGTCTAGGACTCGTTGAGCATTCATGATGGTAGGGTCCCATCTGGAGTTCTTGTGGACGAGAGCGGTCATCTTCATCGTGTCAAACATGTCCAACCCATTGTTGCTGGCTGGTCCGTCCGTACCCAGCCCAACGGGGACGCCTGCCTCCCACATCTCGGGTACCGGGGCGGTACCTCCACTTGCGAGTTTCATGTTCGAGACGGGAGAGTGAGAGACCCTGACACCCCGCTTGCCGAATAGGTTGACCTCGCTCTTCGTCAGCCAGACGGCGTGGGCCGCCAAGACTCGATTGTTGAGGAAGCCGATCTTATCCAGATAGTCTGCGACGCGGCCCTTTCCGTCTTTCTCGAACTGCGCTTGCTCTCCTCGGGTCTCGGCGATGTGAATGTTTACCAAGGTATCTTCCTTTTCTGCAAGATCCCGGGCCCAGAGAAGAGTCTCGGGGCCGCAAGTGTATGGCGCATGAGGACCAACGGCGAAGTTGATCAGAGGATTGCGTAGTTTGTGAATGAACTCTAGGAATTTGAGTGTGGTCTTGCGTTCTTGTTCGGTGCCTGTTTTGTCGGGCTTGTCTATCATGCCTGCCGACAGGATTGCCCTGAGTCCTGCCTCATCGATGGCTCTCGCAACGTCTTCCATATGAAAATACATGTCAACAAAACATGTCGTCCCAGTCCTCGTCATCTCCAGGCAGCCGAGAAGAGCGCCCTGATAGCACATGTCTCCAGTAAGCCGCTTCTCTAGAGGCCAGATCTTCTTCTCCAGCCAGTCACGCAGCTCTAAATCGTCTGCATATCCTCGAAAGAGCGTCATCGATAGGTGGGTGTGCGTGTTGATGAGGCCGGGGATCAGCACTTTTCGTCTACAATCGATCACTTCATCCTTGGGAGAGACTTCGACTCTGCCGACCTGGTCGATCCTTCCGTCAGTAATTCTAAGGGAAGCGCTTGACAACACACGGCGCTGCGGGTCCTGGGTAACTATCCAATCACAATCTTTCAAGACAAGACCCACGATGTTCACTCTTGACTGAGACTTGCTTGCGAGACTACTGTTCTTGAAGCCTTGTAACGAGAGTCCAACAGCTTGGTAAGGGCTAGTGCTCGGCTTCTCCCCAATCCTGCGCCCACAGATATCTCTGTCATTGACGCTGAGAAGACTTTTCTTAGGGATTCAAAATATCCGAGCAATTGTCCTGCCATCTGTGGACCTATCCCGGGAAGAGAGCCGAGAACTGAAAGTTGAAGTCGATTAAGGTCTTGGCCTCTGGGCTTTCTCACAACTACCGGAGGTCCGCTCGAGCCCCGTGTGTGCCGGCCTCCCTTTCCGAGCGTAAATAGGAACTGGGCGGTCTGTTTTCCGTCTGGCGTGAAGAATATGTTGAGACCGAAGTCGAGAACCGAGGATATCAGAGCTCCCCAGAGTGAGCGTGGGTTTCGCACATGTTTCAACTCCTCCCAGAGGTCGCCTTCAACCACGAGCATACCCGTCCGATAGGCTTCTCCCAGCCTGTGCGCCTGATCGAAGAGTCGCCCACTATAGAGTGATGAGACAAAATCCCTCACTGACTTTCTCTCAACAGCATAGGAGCCAACTACATAGTCAGCGACGTCAAGCACTCGATACTCTATCGGAGCTCCCAGAGAACGAAGTTCATCAGGGACTCCTGACGGTCGTTCCCTCTCATCGACAATGATTCGTTGCAAAGGTCTATTCTGAATGAGTCAACGCCTCGACTCACAAAAGATTATGCTACCGAACTCGCCAAGATTCGGCATCAAACGGGACGACATTTAGGATCATGATCCTGAGAGATTAACTCAGTGAGCATTCGTCGATGGGGAAGAGCGAATTATCGAATGAGTGGTAACATTTGTCCCAGATGCAGGAAGCCCATTAGACTGCCACAAGAAGAAGTCATGATCGTCCGAAGCAGAGTAACCCGAAACAAGTTCGAAGACCAGATGGTCCACAAAGCTTGCCCCACGGGACAGCCCGCCCTGAGCCAGGTTGGATGTCAAGAATCCTGCACATACTGCGGGCATGCTAAGGCTATTCATTCTCCGAGGTGCTCCTATTCCAGCTTCGGCTATCACTGCGAATGCAAAGGATTCCGTAGGTAGGGTTGGAAGCAACTCTTTTACCCGACTTTGGGCGAGGCCAGCCACTTTGCAAATCGAGTCGTATGACCTATTCCTCGATGTCGACTTTCGGAACCTGCGTTTTGATGGGAGGGTCAAGATAAAACTCGAATCCGAGACTGATGTCAAGCTGAATTGTGTCGAGCTCGAAATCCTCGAAGTCGAGGCGAACGGCAGACCTGTCAAGTACAACTTGGAAGGAGAAGACTTTACGGTTAAGACCGGGAAGTTCGCAGGAGAACTAGGCATCAAATACCGAGGCTCTATCTCCGACAAGCTAGTAGGACTCTACAAGGCAGCGTACGAAGGGGGCTACGTGGCTTCGACACAGTTCGAGGCGGCCTCGGCGAGACGGCTCTTGCCGTGCATGGATCATCCGGCCTACAAAGCGAATTTCAAGCTTACAGTCAGAACCGACAGTGACACATCCGTAATTTCCAACATGCCGTCGACTTCGGTGAGGGTGAATGGCCCTAGGAAAACTGTTGAGTTTCCAAAAACCCCGCGGATGTCCACTTATCTCTTGTACTTGGGAATCGGCAAGTTCGAAGAAGTGAAGGAAAGGTTCAACGGAGTCGACTACATTGTAGCTACCGTACCAGGGAAGAGTTCGGGCGCAAAGTTTCCGCTCGGCGTCGCCAAGGATTCGGTCAAATTCTTCGAATCCTATTTTGGATCAAAATACACCATGCCCAAGCTGCATCTTATCGCAGTCCCAGAGTTCGCCGCCGGAGCGATGGAAAACTGGGGAGCCATCACCTTCAGAGAAATCGTTCTCCTGGTCGACAAGGATAGCAGTATTCGAATAAAAAAGCAGGTCGCCGAGGTCATCGCCCACGAAATAAGCCATCAATGGTTCGGCGACCTTGTGACCATGAAGTGGTGGGATGATCTTTGGCTCAACGAGAGCTTCGCCACTTTCATGGCTTACAAGGCAACTGATTCGATCTTTCCCCAATGGGTAGTCTGGCAAGATTTTGTCCGCGGGGAGACAGCTGGCGCCCTCGACAGAGATTCCCTAGTCAACACCCACCCAATTGAGGTGAAGGTGAATTCTCCAAGCGAGATCGAAGAGATTTTTGATGACATAAGCTACGGCAAAGGGGCAAGCATCATTCGCATGCTCGAGGCCTACGCCGGCGAAGATCACTTCATGCGTGGCGTAAGAGCTTACCTCGAGAAGTACAGATTCTCGAACGCCTCAGGCAACGACCTCTGGAATCAGATTGAACACGCCTCGAAAACCAGAGTGAAAGCGATAATGAGCGAGTGGATACGGAAACCAGGGTACCCAGTCGTTAATGTGAAACTTGAAGGGAAGAGACTAATGATTAGACAGGAACGGTTCCTTCTAAGCGGGCCATCAGAGCCGTCCAATTGGCCGGTTCCTATCACACTGAAGATCAACGGGGAAGAACAAAAGCTACTGATGGAGAAAAGTGAGGAATCAATGGCTGTTCCGGAGGGCGTTGACTCGCTGAAACTCAACCTGGAGGAGACTGGCTTTTACCGCGTCTACTATGAGGGACTCTACGAGAGAGTTTGGAGATCGAACCTGTCTCCAGTTGACCGATACGGAATAGTCTCGGACGCCCACGCCTTCACAATTCAAGGCAAGATGGACTTCAGCCAGTATCTCGAGCTGCTTGATCGTTACATGAACGAGCAGGAGTATCTTCCTGCGTTCGAGGTCTCAGATCAGCTGTCTTCGCTGTACGCCATAACTAGTAGAGTCGAAGGTACCTCGGGGAAGTTCCACAGAACCCAGCTGAAGATACTCGCGAACAGGAAGGACGAGAACAGCATAGTGCTGCGAGGGTCCATGTCGAGCAGACTTGCTCTTCTCGACATGGAATATGCTAAGGAATTAGCGTCGAAGTACAACGACTACGCGTCTGCTGAGCCCGACATGAAACAGGCCATCGTCGTTGCGCACGCCCGGGCGTCGGGAGATTTCGAAAGCCTCTTGAAGAATTACAAGAACAGGCCCTCTGAAGAAGAAAAATCCAGATTTCTCGTAGGTCTGACAAGCTTCGGCAAGCCGTCGCTCAACGCGCGCGCTATGGACCTCGCGTCGTCTGGGGAAATAAAGAAGCAACACGTGGGAACGTTACTAGGCTCGGCCACACGGAATCCTGAAGCCAGAGAGGAAACCTGGAACTGGGTTGCTAAAAACTTCGACTGGCTACGAGGTATCTACGAGGGGACAGGAGTCGTATCTAGATACTTGACGTACATACTCCCGATCCTAGGAATTGACAAGAGCGAGGAAGTAACGAAGTTCTTCGCCCAACACAAGGCTCCTGAAATAGCCAAAGGCGTGGAGGCAGGACTAGAGAAGCTCAGAATCAATCAAGCCTTCCTGAACAGAATCGGACCTTCCCAGAAACAAATGGTAGACATTCAAGAGCGAATTTGAGAGCTCTTTAATGGTCCCAGAAATTAGGGGGTAATAGAATAGTGCAATCCAATTCGGGAGTTCTGAAAACCCTCAAGACCCTAACTCGGTTTCTCATTTACGCTTCAATCCTTCTCGGGGCAACACTACTCGTTGAACTGTACGCGGTTGTTCCGGTCTGGCTATTCTATTCCGTATTAGCGGGTTGGGTCGCATATCTAATTACTGCCGTGGCCATCGCGAAAGATCTGAAAATTGCGTACCCATTGAGTCTGGTACTCGCTCTTCTGACACTTGCCGTATCTCTCCCACAACCCGAGCACCTTTCGCTCGTTGAAGCTGGACCCAGTCCCGCATCGGTAACTTTCATCGTGGGATCATTGCTCCAACTCGCAGTAATCCTTACAGTATCTAGCTATCTAGCACTGACCCGAAGAATGTCCGGGAGAGGTTTACCCTAGGACTCTCTACTCTTGAAACAATCTCAATGGGCGGACAGTGAACCGGATTGACTTTCGCGGCCAATCCGCCAGGTCGGGTGTGAGACTCTCTGCGTTCGAGGCTTGCGAGGTTCATGATTGTGGAAAGTAACCTTAGTCTCCTTGACTAATCCCGCCCGCTTGAGAGCGTCATCGAGGATTTCCAACTGCTCAACCGTCAAGTCCCTGTTAACCTCGATTACGATACGCTTGACGCCTATGCGAGTGGTCGGGAGGCGGGGCATCTTGAAAATTCCTCTTCGGCTTGGGTGCCTATCCGCGAAGAATAATAAGGTCTCATTGTTACTGGGCTCGATAACAGCGAGATTCTACGTCATACCGGAACGACCCGCAGACCCATCCCCGGGTCAATATTAGAATACTGGACGACACCGGAATAGAGGGTGGATACTTCAACAATGAAAGACAAGCTTGGAAGCATCGAGACAAAGGTCATCCATTCTGGAGAGCCTATACCTCGCATAGCCGGTGCGGTGGTAATGCCGGTCTTTCAGTCGGCCATGTATCAATACGCGGGAGAAAAGAGCTATGATGACGTGAGGTACATCCGGCTCAACAACACGCCCAACCACCTAGCCCTAGCGGACAAACTAGTTGCTCTTGAGAACGCCGAGGATGCGGTTGTAACTGCGAGCGGGATGGCAGCAATCTCAACATCTCTGTTGGCATTTCTCGGCAAGGCTGACCACTTGCTGGCTCAAGATTGTCTATACGGCGGAACCCACGACTTCGTTACTCGGGACATCAAAGAGTTTGATATCTCATATGACCTTGTCGACGGCAACAAGCCTGAATCATGGAAGCGAAATCTGAAGCCGACAACTAAGGTGATCTATGTTGAAACGATTTCAAACCCTCTGATGCAAATCCCTGATCTTGAGGCTGTGGTAAGCTTTGCGAAGAGCCACGGACTTGTCTCCATGATCGACAATACTTTTGCAAGCCCGGTTAACTTTCGTCCATTAGAAATGGGATTCGACCTGTCCCTCCATAGCGCGACCAAGTACCTCAATGGCCACTCTGATATCGTGGCCGGAGCAGTGATCGGGAAGTCGGATCTGATCGAGAAAGTGACTCACAAACTAAACCACTTGGGAGGGAGCCTTGATCCCCACGCAGCCTTTCTGTTGCACCGCGGCATCAAAACGCTCGCTCTCCGCGTCAAACAACACAACGAGAGCGCCTTGGAAATAGCCCACTTTCTAGAGAAGCATCCCGCGATATCAAAAGTCAACTATCCCGGATTGGAGAGTCATCCAAATCACGAACGGGCGAAACGACTCTTCGACGGATTTGGCGGGATGATGAGTTTCGAGCTCCACGACGGCGTCAAAGGAGCTGAATCCTTCATGCGAGCTGCCCGGTTGCCTGCGGTCGCCCCCAGTCTGGGCGGAGTCGAGACCCTGGTAACTCGACCTTCGCTAACATCACATTCCGGGCTTTCTCCCGAAGATAGCGGAACGCTAGGAATCTCCGATGGGCTCATACGGCTCTCGGTGGGGATCGAGGCTACTCAAGACCTCATCGAAGACTTCGAGCAAGCCCTAGAGGGCAACCCGAAGAGAATCGCAAGCCATCGATAGCAGGCAAGAGCTCCGGCTCGCGAATAGAGTCCTGGGTTTCAATAGAACCTCGGGCACAATGCCGGTTCAATTGATGCTGGAAAGTTCAAATCGCGGAATGGAGTCATACCGAGAGATTTCGTAAGATGTATTGTCTAAAATGTGGAAGTCAACTTCCGGATGATGCCGCGTTTTGTTCCAAGTGCGGTGCAAAAGCGAACTCGTCTGGACTGGCCCCTCAGACTCAATCAAACAGTGTAACCCCTGGCGTCACTCCAATCCTCGGGCCTTCAAACGCGCAATCGCTGAAATGTCCTAGCTGTGGCGCCCCTATCGCTCCCAAATTCGGAGAGATGATAATCACGTGCGAGTACTGCGGAACGAGCATTACCCTAGGAAACGCTGGATGGGCGAATATCCAGAAACAAACGATGCTTCCCTTAACGATTCAGAGCACCGATGAAATTTCTAATCGAGTCAAGTCAATGATGGACCGGGGAATGCTCCACAGACACTTACAGGAAAGCTCAACCCTCGAGGAGATGACGCTGTCAGTAGTACCCTACTGGCTGGTGAATGTCTCAGCCAGAACATCCATAGTGGCGACCAACATGGTTGCTGAAGGTGCGACCGTAGCCACAACCGCCGCGTTAATTGGAGTAATGGCCGGGATGGGCGGCGGACGCCGAGGTGGATTCGGGGCACCGTTGCTCGGAGGGGCTATGCTGGGTTCAATGATGGGCAGCGGCATGGGAGGCGGTGGTGGACAGAAGAAGGCGGTTCAGATGGATCAGAACTACAACTTTCCCATCATCGCTCTGAAGGCTCTCACACAGTACCAGCCTCGCGACTACCAATTCGCGATCGAGGGTAGGACGCTGTTCGACATCTCTCAGTATCCTAAAGGGATCAAGGTGCTAAACGGCGATATCAGCGAGGATGCAGCAAAGTATCAGGCCAAAACACTAGTGGATCAGCTCCAGTCCCAGAAAGCGCATGCTCAGTATCACATGATTCAGGAGATTACTTCCGAGGAGGACGTGTCGGACACGGAGCTCCTGCATGTTCCGATCTGGTTTGTAAGATATGACCATAGTGGGAACAAGATCGTCCTAGTAGTCGACGGAAATTCCGGAAACGTAATCAACAGCTTAGGCCTCTAACCTAGAGCACTAACCAATTCGTTGCCCGAAAAAGAATTAGGGTGGTGAGAAAGCCCGAAATGTCATTTCTTGCGTTTTGTCAGAAATACGGCGACCCCAACTACTCAATGTGAGGGTGGCCGTTACAGACGAGCCCCGCGTAGCGGTCAGGGAAGTTGCGCCAGGCGTGATAGTGAAGTCAGGCGTAGACGATGTTTGACTCTGGATGACAAAGCTTCCAAACATCGAGGTCGGGTGGAACGGGCAATAATACGTGTATGTGCCGGGACTGGAATTGACACTGAAGGGACCCACTGAAGCAGAGGGCGGAACCATGCTGGAGCACACGTCAAGGGTCCCACAATCGGCAGTGTCAGTGTAACCGTCTTTGTCCAAGTCGATCAGCAATCTGTGCTGCACGGTATTCGAGCTGGAAAGATCTATCGTGAGAGCATCGCCTTGAGTAACGGTTATTGTCGGATTAGAGTTGTTCCAGTAACAATACGCACCGCTGGTGCCAACGAGTGAGATCGTTCTGGACGATGCTTGCACTGGAGTGATAGATGGAAACATGGACGGTGCAAAGGAAAGAGTTAGGCCAATGAGTAGAATCGCACATACCATGGTTTCAGCAAGATTCCTGCGGCTCGTAGTAACCATCCCGATGATGCTATTTCGGTAGTATGTATATGCTTTGACCCCGAAAGATGGCCAAGGGGGCGAGTTGAAACGAAATTATGGTGCGGCCGCCGGGATTCGAACCCGGGTTCCCGGCTGTTTCCTGGTTGGAATGGGAAGCCGGTGTCATAGACCAGGCTGCCCGCCATACCTCAATCAGGAATTGAGGTGTTGGCTCTGGACCACGGCCGCCAACCAAGCCCACCAACCCATAGTTTGTAAGCATTTTCGCCGGGCGAGGATGTGTGGATTCAGCAATGCCTACTGCTCTATAGATTACTGTCGAGATTCGAGCAATTTTCTGGTTCTCACAGCAGGGAACGGGCTGGACGACTCACATACGGAACCTTCGCCTAGAAGGATCTGAACCTCGGCTTCAAGGTCTCGGGCGTGGGAGCAAACGCAAGTTCAAACCCCTTTGACAGACTCGCAGACTCGATAGATCCGGCTTTCGAGAAGCGAGGCTTATATAGTTATTACGTAATAACGGAATCATGTCTCGTGTGTTGACCGGGAAGATTAGGAGAGTTGGAAACTCCATGGCAGTGATAATACCGAAGGAGCTGTTGGACGAAGCGGGTGCGAGCGAAGGGGATACGATTAAGGTGTCTTTGGCGATCCCGAAATCTACGCGCGATTCTTCCTTGGAAAGCATCGCAGGCATGGACCGAAAAGGCAAGCCGTTCACGAGAGAGAAACGAGACAGATTCTAGTTGCTTCTCGACACCAGTGCTATTATCGAGATTTTGCGGCATTCCAGGACCTCCAAAGAGTTCAAGCTGATCCAGGAACACATCGGGGCGGAGGAAGTGTACATGCTTGTAGTTCAGCTCGGCGAACTCTCGGACTGGTGCATTGCGAACAGAATACCTGTTAAGGAGAGAGTCGAAGCGGTAAAGAATCTAGCCAACATTATTCCAGTCGATGAGGAAATCTGTTTGGAAGGCTCTAAGCTCAAGAATGAGCGACGCAAGAAGGGATTTCGAAGTTTCGGTCTTCTCGACGGACTTGTCATGGCGGCCGCGAGGTCAGTTGGCGAGCGAGTACTCACCCTCGACAGGGACTTTGAAGGTGAGGAAGATTGTATCCTCATCGCGTGAGGGCTTGGTCGAGTCATCATCCATCGTGGATGAATAAAGCGCCTCTTCGAAACGATAGCTCTAGATTCGGGATTCAGGCTAGGCACTCGTGACTCGGGACCAGTCTTGTGCTATTGTTGGTGCCTGGGTAGGCCTCGGGCGTAGGATCAAGTGCAAGTTCAAACCCCTCCTCGTCTAAATGGACAAGAGATCTATTGCATAATGGAGACCAAGTCAGGCTTCTGAAATGATCCTTGTTCAACGAGCATCCAGGGTTCCCTTCGCCTTGGCATATCCGAGGGCGAGGTGGGGTTCACTTAAGATGGAATGAATAACGCTCGAATGCGGCTTCGAGATCCTCCGAGAAAGATTAGGCTTCGGCGTTTCGTTAATAGCTTTCACGTGTAACTCGGGGAGTTCCTCAAGGGCATCTAACGCGACGGGTACTGCAGACTGTTTTGTACCCCACTCGTCCTTCCAGAAGTTAGCATTCGCTGTCATCGATAGGAGGTGGAGGATTCGCTAGCGCGTCGGGTCCAGTTCCTAGAATGAGCCGTGCTAGCCACTCTCCCTTTACTTTCTCTACAATTGCCTCAGATTGATATGTGTCATCGTAGACGGTGATGTGAAGTCCGTCGCGTAGTTCGACTTTTTGTCGGCGAATATCACGGAAGGATCCTTCGAAGCCGAGCGCAAGATATTCCCCCTGTAACGCAGTGAAATCGGCCCAAATGCGGATCATCGGGGGAGACGCCAAGGTTTTGTTTGTCTGAAGTTGAACGAATACTGCCTAGACCATGTTCAACAGCGTGCGAGGTAGTACTACATGTCGCGAAGGCCCATGAGGTTTTCTATAGAAGTCCATCTTGGGTCGGCCCGCAGTTCGCTCATCTCAGGTATCATCCTAATGTCTGGTAGGTCAATTTCTCTGCGCTTGTAAGCTGTTTCAAGATTGTCGAAGGCCTCGTCCTTTCTTCCGAGGCCATACAGGATGCATGCCATTTGGACGTTTGATACGTAAGTGGTTCTTGAGGAAAGCTGCAGGGTCTTGAGGATCGAAGTAGCCTCATCTCTCTGCCCGGCTAGCGCAAGTAGAAATGCCAGACCAGCCTTCAAGGCCGTGTCGTCCTTCGAAAGCGTTACCGCCTTTCTCATCTCAGCTACTGCATCTGCGGTTCTAGAGTTCCGGTAGTACGCGAATCCTAGGCTCTCGTGCGCAGGGGGATATTCCGGATTAGTTTCCACCATTTTCTCCAGCCGGGCAATTCCCTCCTCTATCTTTTCTGTAGGCCGCATCGCTCCGCCTTGGTCGAAACCGGAATGGATCCAGATCGAAAGGGAGTGAGGGGAGAGTTCAGCCCCTCGCTTGGCCAGCTGGCGGGACTCTTCGGCTCTACCTAGGATAGCTAGTAGGTAGGAACGCATTTCGTCCGCCAGCTCATAGCTCGGTTTCAGTTCCGATGCACGCATCAGCTCTCTCTCCGCGTCTCGCCATCTCCAGTCATAATGGAAGTAGACAGCCCCGAGGGCAACGTGTGCCTCCGCGAGCCTAGGGTCGATCTCGATCGCTCTATTCGCGCAATCCCTCATGACTGGAAAAGCTTCCTCAGGCTTGAGCCAGCCGCGATGACTGCAGAAGTGGTAGCAGTCTGAGATTCCCGCAAGCGCGATAGCGCATCTTGGGTCGAGCTTTATGGCCGCGTTGAAATATCTGAGTGCCTCATCAAATTCCTCCTTTAGCCTTAGATTGAAATGGTAACGCCCTTTCAGGTAGAGCTGGTAGGCTTCGACGCTTGCCGTAGGCTTCCTCTTGATATCCTTCTTCTCGCTTGAGAGCAGTTGGACTCTCAAAGCTGCCGCCACCCGCTGGGCGATTTCGCTCTGGATCGCGAAGATGTCTTGCAGTTCCCTGTCGTAGCTCTCGGCCCATAGATGCTTGTCCTTGCTGGCTTCAACCATCTGGATGGTTATGCGAACATGGTTTCCTGCCTTCCGAACGCTTCCCTCCAGAATGGTCCCAGCATTGAGCTCTCTTCCGATTTCACCGATGGGTTTCGGCTTGTCCTTATACTGCATGATCGAGGTGCGGGAGATCACGCTCAGCTCTCCTATCTTGGACATGGTGGAGATGAGCTCCTCTGTCATGCCATCCGCGAAGTACTCGTCTTCCGGGTCGGGGCTCATGTTCGCGAAGGGAAGAACGGCAACCCTGCGAGGATTCAGTTCATCTGAGAGTGTTGGCTCTGTCTCCCAAGGCATGACGACTCGATAGACTTCGATGGGCTCGGCCAGATTCTTCAGCTTCTTCTTGCCGATGGCTTGTAAGGGGAGCTCGAACTTGTTTGCTACTTGGTCGTAGACTTGTTGAGTTAGGCAGATACAGCCGTCAGCCGCGAGCGGCTGGATCCTCGAGGCGACGTTCACAGCGTCACCGAGAATATCGCCTTTGGATTTCTCGACGTCTCCGAGATGAAGTCCTATGCGCAGCATAAGCCTGCGATCGTTTGGCCGTGAGAAGTTGAATTCCCGGGACGCTCTCTGGATATCGTAGCCGCATCTTACAGCGTCCAGTGTGTTTCCGAATTCGACCAGGAACGCATCTCCTATCGTCTTGATCTCCCTGCCTCTGTGTCTGCGGAGAATGGGTCTGATCAGTTTTCTCTGTTCCACGACCAGGGCGAGCGAGAGCGATTCGTCTCTTTGTCCGAGCGCTGTGTACCCGACCATGTCGGTGAACATTATTGCAGCGAGTCTCCGCTCGCTTACTGGCAAATAGATCTGAGAAACCTTCTGCCTCGGTCAGGGATTAAACCGTTTGCGACCGATATCCTCGTATGCGACAGCGTTACCAAGAAAGAATACCGATGGGAACCAGGCGATATCAAACAGGAATCAATGTTCGAGGTGATCGTGAGATCGTCATGCGCCGAGAGCGTGACCTGCCGTTATGAGGAAAGGCATGCCCTCGAAGAGAGTTGAGTGACAAACTTGCTCGAAACGAGTAGCGCCTACTACTCATTGCAGACGGAAGAGCGGACGAGCTACAGTTTTCTTTCGTAAAGCAGGTGCCAGCATGTCTTCCCGGCCGTTTGAGAAACAGCTTTCATGGGAGTGTTATTCTCGGCTATGACCGAGTCTTACAGAGAGAGGCTCTGGAATCCTTCGAACAAACTTGCTGGCTAGGTTACGACTATTACGCCAGTGAGGCCGGGCAGGATAGATTGGTGCAGGGAAAGCTTGGATACAGTTACGATGCCGGGGTAAGTTCCCAGGGTCGTACTCTGAGCGTTCAGGGTTAGGGAGCTGAAAGAGGGGCCGCAACAGTTCAAAATCCTAAACTTCTGCTCATGTCACCCATTCGAGTGTGATCTTCCCCACTGGAATCGCCGAGGTTCCGATTTGTCACCCTTCTTCACCCCTTGTATGCTCGAATACTCTGCTGCTATATCACGAAGCTCCTTCTTGTCGAAGGTGAGAATTGCAATCTCCAAAAGGGCCGCGTCCTTCACAGAACGTCTACTTCCAACCAATGTACATGCGAAAATCAGTGCACTCAAAATGACTATGACGGTCGATTTCAGAAGAAGTATCTGAGGTTGCTCATATGGAACAATCGGTACGAGTTCAGGCATGGGTTCCGGGAAAAGCAGGTACACGCCAAGCCACAGTGCGGAGGCTAGCCGCCGATATTCGAGGTCGTACGTATCTTTCGAGAGGTTGTCCACGACAACTAATCGAAATTCCGATAGTTCTGCCCATGCACGCTCTCCAGTGACGTAGGCCTGAACAGTGGCCTCATAGTATCATGCCAACCCTCCCACACCGAAGTTTTCCCGAATAATTGGTATCGTTCGATCTGCAATCTTGCTAAGCCCAGCAGAGGAATAGACTACTGGGTCAAGAACAATCCCCATATCCCAGTGCTCTAGATCATGTCCTCAGTTCGCCGATCGGCCGGAAGTCTCGGAACTGATCAGTTCAGAGTGGGGGTATGACCTCAACCGAACAGTTTGAGCTTGTACTTCTTCGTAAGCTCCTGTACCCACTCGTCCCATCCTATACTCGTATTGTACCTGGCCGCGAGGGCTTTGACCTGTTCGAGCTCAGGTGGACCCTTCAGGAACAGATCTCCTGCTTCGGCGAAAAATTTTTCGAACCCTGCAGGCGAAATGATTTCCACCAGCCGGGCCACTTTGTCTGTTGGATTCCAGAACGTGTGTGGGATTCCGCGAGGCTTCAAGATGTACTCACCTGGGCCCGCCAAGAGAATTTCGTCGCCGATTCGAGCGCCGAACTGGCCCTCCACTACGTAGGAATACTCGTCCGTGTCATGGTGGAGATGTGGTGGGACGAGAGTTCTTGGCTGGACGGGATGCTCCACTATGGAAAAAGCTCGGTTTGTCTCGTCGCCGGAGATTTTGAACTTGACCCCTATTCCACCCATCGAGACAAGCTTGCCTTCCTTAGCCGGAATCGCCAGACGGCCATGGTGCTTCTTAACCAGATCCATCCTATTCAACAAACTTGGTCCAATTCGAATCCTGTTAATGAGTTTTTTTGGAGCTTGGCCACAGTGCCGATCCATAGGGAAAGATGCCCAGACTATTAGAGACACGTGAGGAGGCTCGCTGAGCCTTCAGAATAAGGCCTTAGAATGGCCCGAGCCTCAATTTTTCAACCGACGATAGCTAGATTTTCAAGTCGACTTTTCGTTGGCGATTAAGGTCAGGAGTTGGTGGAGGCCCGAAGAATTTTTGGCCGTACTTGACAGCAACCGCTTCGATTTGCTCGGGGGAAGGTATGCTCTCCAACGGTGGAGGGAGCGTGAGAGACTTCGCCGGCTTCCCAATTTCGTCGAAGAAAGACTCCAGCCCGCTTGGGCTGATCAAAACAAGGAACTTAGCCTCTTCTGATTCAACGACAAATCCGTGCTTGGTTTGCTGCGGCACATAGAGGAATGAGCCGGGGGTAGCTGAAATGGTCTTGCTTCCCAGTATGAAAGACACATTTCCTTCGAGTATGTAGAAGCCCTCGGTCTCACGTTCATGCGTGTGTATTGGCGTGGCGAATCCGCGTTTCCCAAGTTGCTCCACAAGTTCGTAGTGTCCTTGAGTGTCGCTCCCGACCGCTTTCCAAGTCAGCAGGCCGCCGAGGAACCATACCGCTCGGCCTTGCCCTCGCTTGAAAGCGTGCCCGGCCGCTGTTTTACGAATGGTCAACTTAGATCAAGTCTTTTCAGGGTTTCTTTTTTAAAACTACTCGACGGGCGCATCCGCCTGACTCTGGCATGAGTTGGTAGCTTCGACTGAAAAGTGCCCTTGAGCAATCCCAACCAATTGTAAGTCGCGAAAGAAAGCGTTGTTGCCGACTAGCTTAGCTTTGGTCCACTGCCTCCTCCACCACCCCCGCCTCCTCCCGTTGGGTCTAGGAGAGCAATGTACACCGTTGTGTTGTGACTCTAGGAGAGGTTACTGCCTGTTATGATGACCGTGTAGGTTCCCACCGGTCCACTGCAGGCTAGGGCCGAGGTTTGTGAGGCTCCTTGAACGATACTGTTCGGGGTTAGAGTGCAGGTAAAACTTGCGGGCGAGACAAATATACGTCAACGAAACGGTCCCATTGAACCCGTTAACCGGTGTAACAGTGATTGTCGATGTGGCGTTATTTCCGGCCATGGCCCACACGCTAGTCGGATGCTTCTTGCTCGTTTAGCCCGTCGTCTGTGACTCCCACGGCTTTCAGTGTACTGAGCGTTCATACGACTTCAGCCACGCCAACAGGATCGTTCACGATCCGTGTGACGGGTGATCCAACGGGTGAGACGACCGTTCCGACAGCTTTCACTCTAACTGTATTAGCATTAACTTCCCCGATGTCCAGTGGCCCGGGAAGTATGTTCGGCCTGAACTCCACAATCCTCTACGGAGCCACCGGTGGGATAGTAGCCCTCCTTGTCTTTGTTGGTGCAGCAATCGCCCTTAGGAGAAGAAAACACTAGTCCTTTGAGCTAGTAACTTTAGGCGGTCGCTTGCAGTGTCTATGTGCCACCTCCGGATGCTGCGCGGGGTTTACAATCTAAGAAAGCTGGAGCGTAAATCAAATCCGAGAATCTGTGAAGGTGATGCCTTAGAAGGGAACCGGACCTCAGATTAGACTCCCCGTTTTCGGCCTGAATGGAAGCATTGGGGAGTGTCCATGCTAAGTGAAGTTAGTTCCTCAAAGACGAGTAACGCCTACTAATCACCGTTTCAGGAGGCGGAATTGAAAATCGGATTACTTGGTAAGAACGCATGATAGAAAAATGGACAAATAAAGGATTGGGGAGTTTTCCGGACGTCTCTTTCCTATAGTGCTGGTAGGGTTTCTGTGGTGGGGGCCGTCAAGAGAGCAGTGTTCAATTGAGACAGTTCTGCTTGGAGGGCCGTTGCCTGGCTTGGGGATGCGGTTAGTAGTGCGGTCTGTATCTGGGTGATGCGTGTTTGGATGTCAGATTGTGTTGTAACCCAGCCGTCGAGCCACTGGACAACGTAGCCGTTGGAGTCGATTATCACGAGCTGCACGACTTGGACGACTTGTCCCTGTGGCTGGTGTAGTGTTGTTGAAATCGATAGTAGCGTTCCCGTCGTTACGGTGCCGAGAGATCGAGTGCCTTGAGTTGTTCCGAGATAGCCTTGGAACACTGCTTCCACGTTCCCTGACTCGTCAGCTGGCCCGGTTTCATCTGTCTCGATATCTTGGCTGTTGTCACCGTTGGTGCCATCTCCCATGCGCATGTGACCCGTTTGCGCATAGTGTACCTGGATGTTGGCCTGATATGTTTCTGCAGACTGAGTATTGTAGACTATGACGTCCCATGTCCCCATTGACTGGCCGCGGTTATTGTAGGATGCGATTAGCGAGGCTCCGGAAACGCTGAATGAGATGCTCTTGCTCCCGGCTGTTGAGTAGACTCCATTGAGACCAACGACGCCTCCGGGCAGTGGGGTCCTTACGACTCTCGTATCGTTCGGTGCGTAGAGGCGGACGTTCCATCCGTGTTCACTGCTGGGGTTCTGCCAAGAGACTGTGACGTTGAAGTACTGGGCGCCTGTAAACGTGGGAAAGTTATTGTCAACGGGCGTGCTGGCTAATGGAACCTCGAGGCCTAACGCCTCGAATGCTTTCAGATTGTATGCTTGTATTCCTCGGTTTTGTACGGTTACGGTTCCGGGCGTGAAAGAGCCTGTTAGCGCAGCATGTACAGCTCTAGCAGTGTTGACATGTCCTCCTCCGACTTGGAAGGGTAGATAGCCTGCCATGGGGTCTGCGGTCGCTGTCAGGGTGGACTTTACCTGGTCAGGGTTGAGTGCCGGTTTTGCTGAGAGCAGAACGGCTACCGCTCCGGCTGTGAGCGGTGAAGCGGCGCTTGTTCCTCCGAAGGTCGTGTAGTAGGGTAGGTATGCGGGTATTATGTTGCCTGAGTCTTGTGCGGTGTTTAGCGAGTTGTCTGTTCCGCCTGTTAGAGATTTTGCGGCGATGACGTTTTCGCCGGGTGCTACGATTGTGGGCCAGCGAATGGGGTTGGTTGAGAATCCTCTGGACGAGAATCCTGTCAGACCTTTGCTTATCTGGCTGGCTCCGACTCCTATAACCCAGGGCTGGACGGCGTAGCCGCTGATTGTTGCATCACCGTTGCCACTGTTTCCTGCGCTGAAGAGTACCGTAATTCCGGCGTCGTGCATTGCTTTGGTTGCGACGTTGATGGGGTCGGCCGTTGTGAAGCAGGTGTCGCAGCTACTGGCTGGTCCCCAGCTGTTGCTGTTGACCCGTATGTTGTACTGGACGCGGTGGGCTAGAATGTATTCGAAGCTGGATATGATAAAGAATATCGCTATCGTGTCGCCGGCGCCGAGGCCGATAATGTTCGCTTGCGGTGCGACTCCCATATAGACAAAGTTGCTTCCGTCGCCTGTTCCCGCTGCGCTGCTGCTTGTCCCGGTCCCGTGTCCGCCTGTAGTGTCCGTGTCAGGCACGTTCTCGGCATAGATCTCGTCACCGCAAGGTCCGGGGAAGATGAGTTCGCACGCACTGAGAACTTTGACGTTTTGGACAACCCGGTAGGGTGCTTTTGGAGGAGGTGGAACTGGAGAACTGGTGGTGGGGGTGAAGCTGTATCCTAGGCTCGGGTTTGTCGCGTCGACCCCTGAATCGACTATCGCAACCCCGATGCCCTGTCCTTTGAATCCTTGAGCCCATGCTGGGCGGACGTTCATGTTGTCGACCCACCACGAGTTGCTCACTGGGACTGTTCCGAAGTTGTGGTTGGTAGTTGTTACTTGGGCGTAGTAGGCTTGGGGCGTGTCGTTCCAGAGCGAGATTATTCCTGGCTGGCTGGCGATTGCCCGGGCTTGGGCTGGGGTTCCAACGGCTAGGGCCATTGGTAGCTGGTGCAGAACGAATAAGGCTGCGAGTCCGAGGTTGGTGAGGTATGCCTTGTCGGAGGCGGTGGGTTGGTGGTCGTATGTTACGACGAATTTTACCTGCGAGGCTCCGCTGTTGATCGCGTTTGCGAGGTCTGGGTCGATGAATGTTGTGGATGCTGCTCTTACGGGGTGGATTGCTCCTGAGTATAGGGGTGTTGAGAGTATTATCAGAGCTGATAGTATGGCTAAGCGTTGAATTCGGTTCATAGCTGGGATGCGCGGTTATTGAGGTTAAAGGGAATATCTTGTCCGGCAATATTTTCGAGACTCGACAATATCGGATTTCGATATTATCGAAGACCGGAATATCGTGCCAGATAGTAAGCTAGACCGGCTCCCCGAGCGCGGCGTAAAAACGAAAATGGCCACGGGCCTTGCGGTCGAGTAACGCCGACTGCTCTATCGATTACTGTCGAGAATGAGGCCTATTACTCCCATATTGGTGGAACTTTGAACTTGACTCAAGTCGTGAGTCCTATAGGGTTCACGGGCAAGCGGTTTGGTTAGAGGTGTGTGTAACGTTCTGTGATGAAGAGCAATGGGCGAATCAGACTGTAGGACAGTGTCGACCTTTAGCACTCAATCCTACTTGTCCAGCAGTTCGCCAGTCATGCTTTCGAATTCTTCGAACGTAATCTTTGCAGTCTTTCTACGTGAGAATGCTTCGCGGAGTCCCGGTATCTTGACGACCTCGATGCGTCCACGGTCTGCTTTGTAAACCACTTGGTCACCGGGTCGTAGCCCTGCCTCCTCCCGCACTTCCTTTGGAGGGAACAACTCTCCCTTCTGCCCCACGCGCCCGGATGCCTTCGTGGCCGTCTGTCTCACCGGAATAACTTTTATTCATCCGAAAATATAAGTCTTGCACGACAAGTTGTCATCCGCCAGAAGTATCATTCTCGACACGACCTACATGCTGCCTGTCTTCGGCATAGATATCGCCGTGGACTCCGCCTCTTCGATCCAGGGAACTCTGAGCCGGTTGGCCGAGAAGGGAACAACACTCTGCATCTCTGACCTCTCTCCGTTCGAGGCCTTCATCAAAGCCTATCGGATAGCCGAGAAGCTGAAAGATGAGAGAGGCAAGGAAGAAGCCAAGCTCGGCCTTCTCTTTGTAGTAAGAGGAGACTGGCTGACGAAAATCGACCACAAAGACCACGAAATAATAGAGGAAGCCTTCAAGGTCCGGCAAAAGCACAATGACCCCTTCGACTGCTTCATCTTCGCAACGGCAAGAGTCCAAGAGATCCCTCTAGTAACTGAGGATCGGGTTGCGCGAGAATTCCTTGATGACAGACTAGTCATGACTTGGGCAGGGCTGAAGAAGAATCTGAAGGTATAGGTCCAACGCCAGATTGGATACCAGACGACCAGTAGTAGCAAGTTATCAATGATTTTGGAGCCGCCTTCAACGTTTGTTCATCATCTCCCGATCCTGGTACTGCCTACTACTCTATAGATTACTTTCGAGAACGGCTCTGCCATGTCTTGCCGAGGAGGGTGGGCAGGTCAGCATTCTTCTTCAGGATTAGTTGGGAGATGCTGTTGTAGTCTTCTGTTCGTGTCTACGCCCGAATGCACGCGGTGGGAGAAGAATCTGCAACAGGTTTCTTAACGAGTCTCTTGAATCCTCTTCACGCGTAACTCCGACAGGTTTTTCCTCGACTCTGTGGACGGTTGTTTGCTCTGGCTGCGCACGGCCACGCTGATGAATGGGGCTCCCCTGCAAGTGTTCGACCATCAAAGTTTTGGGAGCTTGTAGCCCACATGTCGGGCATGAGTAGATGACTGTTTGAGAGGCTGAGGTTACATTCGAATTCTCTGTGGTCGCCTCGAATGTTTTCAGTGCTGTTCTTAGGTGTCTTTTGCGACCCGTTCCAGATCTGACTCTTCGAGCCTTGTTGTGCTTCCTGTTGGTTCCAGACCTTCCCCCTAGATGCCTCCCAGTACTCACTGTATTACCCGAAGCTGTCTTCTTTCCATTACGCTTCGTAGGGAGGAGTCCCGAGATAGCCCCTGTGACTCCTTGCAGGAATCCGGTGATCAACGCCTTCATGTCCCGAAGCCCCCAAAAGATCGCTATGAACTAGAAGGGCCATGGACCGGTGATTCCCGCTTGCTACTGGTCCCAGGGGATAATGGTAACGG
>Ga0137418_10001073_pt1 | contig 25035 bp, 29 predicted proteins | sample CZODoug3_1_2_16f_FD_122242 | JGI IMG/M metagenome (GOLD analysis project Ga0137418, IMG submission 122242) | Vadose zone soil fungal communities from Angelo Coast Range Reserve, California, USA - CZODoug3_1_2_16fungal (Hybrid Assembly) | ecosystem: Environmental > Terrestrial > Soil > Vadose...
GAGCGGGGGTGGGTGAACTGGTCGGAGGAGATCCGCAGGAGATGCGGGGCGGAGATTTTGCGGAGGGGGATGTTTCCGCCGCGGAAGTATTTTAATGGGGGAGAGTGAGGCGGCATCTGGAACACACCAATTGCTACCACAAGTGATACGCTATATGATAGCAGTATGAGAAATCGAAAGCGGCAGCACATTGTATTGCAGAAGAAGACCGCCAAACGGTCCAGGAATACGCAAACCAGCCTGCGATTGCCTGAAGGTCTGTATGAGAAAGCGAAGGAGGCAGTCGAAGCAGGCGCGACAAACAGCGTCAATGAACTGCTCGTTAAGGCATTGACCGCCTACCTGAAAGCCCTGGAGAGAAAAGCCATCGACGAGGCGTTTCAGCCCATGTCGAACGATAGGGCTTACCGGCGTTCGGCAGCAAAACTTGCCGAAGAATTCTCAGCGAGTGATGCGGAGACTCTTCGGCTGAGCGAGCAGGATCTGGTGGGGTCGTAAATGGTGCGCGGGGAGATTTATCTCGCGAACCTGGATCCAGGAAGCGGTTCGGAGCAGAGGGGAACGCGGCCGGTCTTGGTCGTCAGCAGAGATGCGTTAAACGAGCACGCTCCGATTGTAATTGTTGTGCCCATTACGGGTCGCGAACACAAGAGGCAGTTGTACCCGACGCATTCCGAAATCAAGGCTGGAGAGGGTGGGTTGACGAAAGACTCGGTGGTCCTCTGCGAACAGATCCGGGCAATTTCCAAGAGCAGGTTAACAAAAAGAGTGGGCAAAGTTCCGGCCGAGGTCTTGCAAAGGACTGAAACGGCACTGCGAATTGCGATGGATTTATGAGCTTGGAACCCAGTTTGCCGAGCTAACCCGAAAGTGTAATCACGCCAACAACTGAAGAGCGGAGATTGATTGCCGTTCGATCGTAAGAGCCCACCCTTCGCAAAAGACGTGTTCAGCCCCATGACATCCTTTACAGGTTGTCCCTAGACATCCTTTACACTCCGGCGCGCGCGAAGTGCGCGCCGGAGTTGGCCGATGGCATGGAAGACAGTGGATATTCACGAACAGCGGATTCGGTTTGTAGTGGCGGCTACCCAGGGAGTACAACCGTTCAGCTCGCTGTGCTCTGAGTTTGGCATCTCCCGCCCGACTGGATACTTGTGGTTGCATCGCTACCAGGTGTCCGGCCTTTCCGGGATTGCCGAACGAAGTCGCAAGCCGCGCTCCAGCCCGCGGCGAACGAATGCCAGGCTAGAGCAGCACGTAGTACAGGTGCGATTGCGCTACCCGGACTGGGGCGCTCGGAAGCTGCGTGTCGTGCTGTCCCGGGAGGGCATCGAGCTGCCGCGCAACACGATCCATCGGATTTTGTTACGCCACGACCTCGTGCGAGACGAAGATCGGCGGCCACCAGCACTCCAAAGATTCCAACGAAAACAACCCAATGAATTGTGGCAGATGGATTTCAAGGGGCCTAAAGGATGGCCGCAACCGGTCGGACCTCTGTCGGTACTCGACGACCACAGTCGCTATCTGATCGCGCTAGCTGCCAACGGCACCACCCAGGGAGAGCCAGTACGACAGCAGTTGGAAGAAGCGTTCCAGCGTTGTGGAGTTCCAGAAGAGATGTTGATGGATCACGGCTCTCCCTGGTGGGGCCACTTAGCTCCGTTGGGATATACGCATTTGTCTTTGTGGCTGATGCGTCAGGGTATCCGCTTGCATTGGAGTCGTATTCGTCATCCGCAAACGCAAGGCAAGGTCGAGCGTTTCCATGGATCACTTCAGCGTGCGCTGACGCGAAGAGGAATTCCGGGACAAGATCTGCAGGCTTGGCTCGACGACTATCGCTGGGAGCACAACCATGTACGGCCACACGAGGCACTCAACATGAAAACGCCGGCGAGTGTGTGGAATCGCAGTCCGCGGCCTTACGATTCCCATCCACCGCGCTGGGAGTATCCGTTGGGCGCAAAGGTTCTGAAAGTGAGTTCCGAGGGACAAGTGAAGATCAAGGGGCACAAATGGAAGATCAGCAAAGCCCTATCTGGCGAATGGGTGCAGCTAGTCGCTATTGAAAAACGCTGCCTGGTGTTCTATTGCGCTACGCTGATCCGTGAAATCGACCCCGCCGCCCAATGCTCGACGATCGTCGAGCATTGGGCCCCTACGGCAAATTCCTAGGGTCTATCTGTAAAGGATGTCCCGGGACACTTTGTAAACGATGTCTCGGGACTGGACACGATTTTTGCACAGGGTGGGTCCGCCCCGGCGCAAAGCCCCCAACAACAACCCTTCCCAATCTGTTCCTACTTCAGAACTCCCTAGCCGGTGATTTCAACTGGCACGAACGATTCTTATCACGCGTTCTCTCTTTCAACAAATCGCCTCAGCCGCCTACTCTTCTGCAACTGCCTGAATTCCAGACAATCTGATATACTGGCAAAGTGAGGTGGAACATGGACGCGGTAAAGGTGGGCAAGCGCGGCGCCGTGATCGTGCCGGCAAAGCTGAGGAAGCGCTACGGCATTGAGGAAGGGAGCATTGTGACCGCCGAGGCGGTCGAGGACGGGGTGCTGATCCGGCCAGCGGTCGTGCTGCCCGTGGAGCGCTACTCCCCGGAGCGCAAGGCGGAGTTTCTGCTGGCCACGGCGACAACCGACGCCGATTACCAGCGCGCCAAAAAGCTGGTTGAAGAAATGGGGCTGGACCCGAAAGCGATTCCCCACCGGCGTCCCACATAGACGAACTGCATGGACCGAATCTTTCTGGATGCCAATGTGCTCTTTTCCGCGGCATACCGCGCAGATGCGGGGCTGCTGGCATTCTGGAAATTGCGTGATGTCGCGTTGTGCTCCTCGCGATATGCCATCGAAGAAGCGAATCTCAATCTGGAAGAAGAGGCGCAACGCCGCAGATTGGCGCAACTGACGCCCGCACTCCAAGTTTTCGATGCCCGCGAGCGTGAACTTCCCTCCGGAATCACGCTCCCAGAAAAAGACGCGCCAATTCTGTTGGCGGCGATCGAGGCGCAGGCCACGCATCTGGTAAGCGGCGATGTCCGCCATTTCGGCGCGTATTTCGGGAAGAGCGTGCAGGGCGTGCTGGTGGTCACGCCGGCGGAATACCTGAAGCGCCGTGGCAAAAGCGGGAATCAATAACAACGCTCCGAGCGGAAGATGGAACGAAAGAAAAGTCAAAACCCGCACCCTTGAAAACCACAAGGGTGCGGCACCCAAGATCGTTCCCACCGTCAGTGGGTCGGCCACCCGCCGAAGAGGAAGGCGGAAGAAACCCAAGAGGCCACCGCTTGCGCGGCGGGCTGACTTGAAAGTCAGCGCTACATTTGAGAATGAAGAGAGAAGAGCCTGCACCGTACGAGAGCATACGGGGCAGGCTCTTCGGTTTCTCCGGGAACCGTGGGCTTACTAGTTTGCGGCGGCCAGGGATTTGGTGGGCTCGGGGACGGCGCCGAGTTGGCGCATGAGGCCCAGGGCATCCCAATTGACGAAGCCTTCGACGATCTTGCCGTGGTCAAAGCGACAGATGGTTACGCCGGTGATAGCGATCTGCTTTCCTGTGGGCGCAATGCCGTTGAGCTCCCCTTTATGAACGCCGCGGCAGGACCAGCGGGCTACAACGGTTTCGCCGTCGGCGAGGAGTTCTTCGATGCTCAAACGAAGATCGCGGAAGGCGGTGCGATAGAGGTTCACTCTTTTCTTCTCACCCTCCGGGCCCTTGCCAAGATCGGGTGTGGAATCGTCATGGTGCAGGTAAGTGGGGGCAATGAGTTCATCCGCGACCTGCAGATTGCCCTTGTTCCAGAGTTCCTCAAAAAGGCGGCGGACGACAGTTTTATTTTGCTCAGACATGGTGGTTCTCCTTTTTAGAAATTCGAGGGACCTCGCCGCACGTGGCGAGCGGAGTCGCAGGGTGGCCTGAAACTGCTGGCGTCTTGTGAATGGGGCCTGTACGTCGGACAGGAGATCCTGCTCCGCGCGAGGGAATAAAAAGGAACCCATGGGGTTCTGCCCTGTTAGCGCTCGATACGGAGCTTGACCTGAAAGAAACTGCGTTGGGTTATGTACTGGGCGTTTCGCTGAAACCGCGAAACCTGAAAGGATCGTGTGCTTCGCAAGTGTGCAAGTCAAGGAGAATCGAATGTTAGATCGTTCACTTCGGAAATTACCTGACAGCCGTGCCGACCATTGGAAGCCATGGCTTATGACTATCGAGTCTGACGTTGTAATCGGCGCCAGAGAGTTCGTGACCAGGGAGGTTTAGCGCGAGGATTCTGACACTGGGGTATTTTACTTTGAGCCAGTCAACCATTTCTTTTCTGGTTTGTTCTGGCGCCGCATCGCCAACGATGAACAGATCGCAATGTTGCGGCGGGTCGAGGATAACCTTTGCAGCTTCATTGCCAGTTACCGAGATAACTCGATAGCCATTGTCCGTCAACAGGTCGGCTGTGGCGACGAGTCCTTGCTCGTCGTACGCGATCTGAAACACCACGCTCTTGCGGGGTACTTGACTGGCGGGAGCTACATTCAGGAGAGCGACAATCTGGCGGGTTGGCGTGTACATTGCGAAGCACTCGTTCGCCGTACTGTTCGCGAGTTCTTGAAGCTTTCGGCGAGTGCTTTCCAGCCCGTGCACGGAACCACGCCAAACCAGCGCATTATTCTGGAGGCGCTCGAACAAATCGTAGTTCCGCTCCATGGGAGCCTCGTTACTGTCCCCCCGGGGGAGAGTGACTATAACACTAAGTGGGCAGGGCGGCTCAATTTATATTTCCACAAGCCGAAAACTCGGGTTTCCACAGGCTCCTCTCGCGGACCTTCCCCAGGGCTCCGGGGGGCTCCCGGGGCTTTGGAGCGTCTGAATTCCCCTCTTCTGAATTCGCCTATATGGCTTATTTTCTTGCATTGCCAAGCGGGGCGCGTGGCAGGGACAGCAAGCGATTTTGCGTAAGTCAATTCTAGAACTCACCTCATAAATGGAGTTCCAAAGAGGGCGGAGTGTCCTCAGGGGCTGAAGCCCATTCTTTTGAGGCTCTAAAAGTCGGAGCTAAAGCTCCGACCCCCTGAAAACCACTTATGAAATGGCTTCTAGTCGGGCGAACGAGCGTGCGTTCCTCCGCCAACAAATCAAACAACGAGAAAGATCGGCGCTAACAGGAAAATACTCGAACGGATGGAAAAACGAGGAAGAAAATGGAGCGGCCTATCGGAATCGAACCGACACCTGAACCTTGGCAAGGTTCCGTACTACCACTATACTAAGGCCGCAGACTACAACTTTTATAGCACGCTTCCGCCCGAAACGACAAGACGCTCCACAGACAGTTGAAAAGAATCAGGCGAATCAGGAAACCTGCGTGACGCGCGCGGACTTGACGATGGGCGAGCGGCGCTGGCGTTCGGCAAAGCGGGTGGCTTTTTCCTTGTTGGTGTAAACCCGGCCAAAGGTTTCGCCGTCGGCGTAATTGACGGTGACCAGGAAGTGATGATGTTTTCGACGGCGATCCTTTCCGAATTCCGACTTTCCGTCCCGGACTGACTTGCGGGGACCTTTCGGTGGAGTTGACGATTTAGCCACGGACACCTCTGATTTGAGAGAATCGTTAATGCCACTATCGCAAGAATGAAAACGATTCGCAAGCAAAGCCTGCGCTCGAGCACGGAAAATTATAAGCCTAAAAGAAGGAACTAGGGCAATGCCGCAGAGGACGAATCGTACCGCCCGCTGAAGAAGGGCAAGAAACCGCGGCTGGCATGGACGAGGCGTTCGATACCGTGCAGGCCGCTGCTGTCGCCGGACTCTACTTCACCCGCGTGCCAGGAAATTGTCATGTGAATGCCCGCCAATTGATCGGAGGGCGGCGTGTGGACGGCGAGGAAGCCATTGCCGCCGAAAGCGCTGAGATTGTGCAGCGCTCCCTGGCCGGGGAGGCCCATGACGAAATTGGCGGTGGTGACGTCGCTTTCGAAGCCGACGAGTTTTACGCGGCCGTGCCAGAACGCGGCGAGCGGGAGGCGGACCTGGTCAACGAACGGCGTGTCGTTGCAGTAGAACGCGGACTCCATGCGCTGGATCGCGCGAGGCGAGGAAGTCCTGGAGGGTTTGTCGAAGCCGGCGAAATCGGAGCGCGGACGGGTCGAAGAGTAACTTTGCTCGCTGGCCAGCATCAAATCAAGGTGAAAGTCACGAGCGCTGGGCACGAGCGCGAAGTCCGTTAAGTTTGGGACACGGTCGGTGTGCGACAGCGGCTGCTTCTGGCTCTGATTTTCCGCTGATTCCTGGGCAGACGACCGCTGGGCACAGAACGGCAACAACACGATTGAGCAGGAAAGTGCTGCGAGCCTAAGCAGCAGCCTGACCGAAATGCCAATTCGGGGCACCCGCTCCTCCTGAATCCGCAAAAACACCTGACAAAACGCAAGATATCGCAATGTTTTGCGGGTGTCCAGACTTTCCAGCCAAGGGCAGGTTGAGGCTTGCCGGACGACGCATCTGATTTGATTTGGGCAGGCGTATTGGCGGCGAAAGGGGGAGATATTTTAGTGTGTTGTTCATGAAACATTTCGCGGATTATTGCGTCTTTACTAAGTGGAGAAGGATTATGATGCTCTTGGCACTGGCAGACAGAATGTTGAACATGAATAAAAAACCGCCGCTGATTGAAGACCTTCGTGAGCACTCCGAGGAGCAACTCGCGGAACTTCGTTTCCTGGTGGAGAAAGGTCTGCCCGGGCGTCCGGACCCACGCCGGCCCGGGTTCTTTGAGCTCGATGGCGTAGCGAATGTGTATTACGTCTTCCGGTATCCCACTGGACACAAAGTGTTGCTGTTGGCCGCCTGGCAACGGGAAGTTGATCCGGTAGCTGAGATGGTTGCGTACTCCTGCCCTGCCGCGTAACGAAGCTCCCCAGCTCTTACAATTTGAAAAGAAACTTGCGAGTTCCGTTAGCGCTTGTCTTTATCGAGCGCGAGCGAAACTGAATTGATGCAATAGCGCAACCCGGCTGGCCCGGGGCCATCGTCAAAGACGTGGCCGAGATGGGCATCGCAGCGGCTGCATTTCACTTCGGTGCGAACCATGCCGTGAGAAGTGTCGGTTTCCTCGTCGACGGCTTTGTTTTCGAGCGGGGCGGTGAAGCTGGGCCAGCCGCAGCCGGAGTGAAATTTTGTTTCGGAACGGAATAGTGGAGTGCCGCAACAGACGCATTTGTATGTGCCGGGCGTGTCGGTAGATTCATACTCGCCGGTGAATGGGGGCTCGGTGCCTTTCTGGCGAGTGACGTAATATTGATTCGGGGTGAGCTGTTTCTGCCATTCGGTGTCCGGCTTTTGGATCTTTTCGCTCATGTTGCCTCTTAGAACAGTAGTATCACACTCTGTATGAGTATCAGATTCGGCGCAATGCCTTGACGTTTCGTTCTGGCACCTCAATTATGAAAGTACCCCTTCGCTGTGGGGAACTCGTATGCCAGACCCAATCGAGCCCCAGTTCGCCGATAAGCGTAAGACCCGGCGTGCCAAAATTGCCAAAACGCTGCGCGTGCGGCCTTCGGAGCCACGCGATGAGCATTTTGAAGATCTGCCGGTCAGCGTGAACGCTTCGAAAGATGGGATTTTTTTTCAGTCGCGGCGGAAGGGCTACTACAAGGGGATGAGAGTTTTCGTGACCTTTCCTTTCAGTTCGAAACACGACCCGATGAACTGTGAATATGTGGCGGAGGTGGTTCGGGTGGAAGAGCTGCCCAACAAGCGATACGGGGTCGCGTTGCACTTGCTGATGACCGTGAATTACAGCGGGGGCGGGCCTCCTGGATCGGTTACCCGCACCTGAAATCGATTGCTTGAATCGTTTTCTTGAATCCTTCTCCGGTAATCTTCCAATTGACACACATTACCGCGTTCCTGTACTTTTCTAGACGATGACTTACCGGGCGCATCGACACCATCATCATCACGGCCACCTGCCGCGCCCGTGGAGCCCTGCCTAGAGATTTAGCAACATCCAAGCAGGAAATGCCCCGCCGGCGCTGATCGCCAGGCGGGATTTTTGTTTTTGGGGAGGTTTTTGTGGAGCTGGCATTTGAAAAACAGGGCGGGCTGATACCGGCGATCCTGCAGGATCACGTGAGCAAGGAAGTGCTGATGCTCGGGTATGTGAATCCACACGCGCTGGCGGAGACCTGGAAGAGCGGCGAAGTGCATTTTTTCAGCCGTTCGCGCAACCAGCTTTGGAAAAAGGGCGAGACGAGCGGGCATGTGCTGCGGCTGAAGCAGATGCTGGTGGATTGCGACGCCGATGCGCTGCTGCTGCTGGTGGAGCCGGTTGGGCCGGGTGTTTGTCATGAAGGTTACCGCTCCTGTTTTTTTCGTGAGCTGAGAGCGGATGGATTTGCGCGAATCATCGCGGAGAAATCTTTTTCGAGCGAACAAGTTTATGGACGACGGGAGGCGAAATGAGCCTGCTGAAGCTGGGGATTCCGAAAGGGAGTTTGCAGGACGCGACGATTGACCTGATGTCGCGCGCGGGATGGAAGATTGCGCTGAGTTCGCGGAGTTATGTGCCGACGATTGACGATCCGGAGCTGAGTTGCCTGCTGGTGCGGGCGCAGGAAATGGCGCGGTACGTGGAATCGGGCGCGCTGGAAGCGGGGATCACCGGACACGATTGGGTGGTGGAGACGAGAGCGGATGTGTTGGAGCTGGCGGAGTTGGTTTACGCGAAGCAGCGGTTGGCGCGGGTGAAATGGGTGCTGGCGGTGCCGGAAGATTCGACGATCCGCGAAGCGAAGGATCTGGAAGGCAAGGTGATCGCGACGGAGGTTGTGGAGATTACGGAAAAATATCTGGCAAGGCATGGGGTGAAGGCGCGGGTGGAGTTTTCGTGGGGCGCGACGGAGGTGAAGGTGCCGGAGCTTGCGGATGCGATCGTGGAAGTTACGGAGACAGGATCGTCGTTGCGCGCGAACCGGCTTCGGATTCTGGATACGGTTCTTGAATCGGCTACGGTGTTTATTATGAATCGGAAGGCGGCGGCCGATCCTGCCAAGCGCGAAAAGGCGGAAAACCTGGTGCTGATGTTGCAGGGGGCGATCGCCGCGGCTACGCGCGTGGGATTAATGCTGAATGTGCGGCGGGAAAATCTGGACGCGGTACTGGCGGCGCTGCCCGCTTTGAAGAATCCGACGATTTCTTCGCTGAGCGACTCCGATTGGGTTGCGGTGAATACGATTATTGAGGAGTCCGTTGTGCGGCAGATTCTGCCGCGCTTGAAGGCCGCGAAGGCCCAGGGGATTGTGGAATATCCCTTGAACAAGATTGTGCTGTGATGCGGATCCTGCGACTTACGGACAAAAGTGAAGAGGGGTTGTTGAGGCTCCGGCAGACACACGACCAGCAGGCTAACCGCGTCGCTTCACGGATTGTTTCCGATGTACAGCGGCGCGGGGACCGCGCAGTGGAAGATTGGTCGAGAAAACTTGATGGCACGGACGTTTCCGGGGCAGGGCTTTGGATTTCGAAGAAAGAGATGGCCGCCGCGAAGGGCCGCGTGGATAAACAATTCCTGCGCGCGGTGGAACATTCCGCAAAGAATGTCCGGAAGGTCGCGGAGCAGCAACTTCCCCGCAACTGGAATTTGAACGTTGAGTCTGGCGTCAGCATTCGGCAACTCGTGCGGCCACTGGAGCGGATCGGATGCTATATTCCCGGCGGGCGATTTGCGCTGCTCTCGACGCTGGTGATGACCGCCGTGCCGGCGCAGGTGGCGGGCGTGGGGAACATTCTGGCGGTTTGCCCGCGTCCGAACGACGCGCTGCTTGCGGCGGCGGAGTTGCTTGGGGTTACGGAGTTCGCGCGGATTGGCGGCGCGCAGGCAATTGCGGCAATGGCTTATGGGACGAAGAAGATTGCATCGGTTGAAAAGATTTGCGGGCCGGGCAACCGGTTTGTAACCGCGGCCAAGCAGATTGTGAGCGCGGATTGCGCGATTGATATGCCCGCGGGGCCGACGGAAGCGGTGGTGCTGGCGAACAACGGGAATTCTCGATGGATCGCGGCGGATTTGCTGGCGCAGGCCGAGCACGCGCCGGATGCGGGGAGTTATCTGGTGACCTGGTCGAGCGCGTTCGCGCAAAAAGTACAACGAGAGGTGATGGAACAATTGAAGGAATTGCCGAAAACGAATCCGGCACAGAGTTCCATTCGGGGAACGGGAGCGATTTTAGTCGCGGGTTCGATTGAGCAGGCTTGCGAATTTGTGAATCGGTTCGCGCCGGAACATTTGAGCTTGCCATCCGATGGAGAAAAACTCCTCGGCAGAATCCGGTCGTCCGGGACGATCTTCCTGGGCCCGTTGTCAGCGCAATCGTTTGGAGATTACGCAAGCGGCAGCAATCACGTTTTGCCCACGGGCGGGTGGGCGCGGCGGCGCGGCGGGCTTTCCGCAGCGGACTTCGTGAAATGCATCAGCGTGCAGAAGATTGGGGCAGCCGGGTTACGAAGCTTGTCGAATGACGTGGGGCGCCTGGCGAATGCCGAAGGGCTGCTGGCGCACGCGCGAGGCGTTGAGGTGCGCCAATGAAGGTGCGTTTGCCTGTCCGCAAAGCGATCCTTGAACGACGCACGTACGAAGCGCCCGCCGAGGGGCGCTGGGGAAAAATCCGGCTCGATTTCAACGAGAACACCACTGGATGCGGCGACGCCGCACTGGCCGCGTTGCGACGGCTCAGCGGCAAAGAGTTGGCGATGTATCCGGAATACCAGGCACCGACGAAGATTCTGGCAAGGTATTTCGGCGTGAAGCCCGAGGAGTTGCTGCTCACCAACGGTGGTGACGATGCTTTGCGTGTTTTCTTCGACACCTTCGTTGAGCCGGGAAGCCACATTTTGATCTGCGAGCCGACTTTTCCGATGTACCGCTATTACGCGGAGATTGCCGGCGCGCGCGTGAAGACTTTGCACTACTCGCGGGAGATGGCTTTTCCGTTGGCCGCAGTACTGAAGGCGCTCCGAGAAAATCCGCGCGTTTTCTTCCTGGCCAACCCAAACAATCCAACCGGCACACTAGTGGACAAAGCGGCGATCGAAAAAATTCTGAAGGCCGCTCGGGGGACGGCTGTTGTTCTGGATGAAGCGTACGCCGATTTTTCGGGCGTCACGGGCGTTCCGTGGATTCGCCGGCATCCGAATCTTTTCATCGCGAAGACGTTTTCGAAGGCCGCGGGTCTGGCGGGACTTCGACTGGGAGCGGTGATCGCGCAGCGCGAGTCTCTCGCCCTGGTGCGACGCGCGTTGCCTCCCTTCCCTGTAAACGCAGCGGCCCTGGCGGCTGGCGTGGCTGCCGTGCAGGAGCGCCGCACGATTGAGCGCTACATTCGCGAAACAAAGCGGCTGCGCGAATGGTTTGCCGCGGAACTCCGGCGGCGCAATGTTCGCGTGTTTCCCAGCGCATGCAACTTTCTGCTCGCCGATTTTGGCAGTAGCGGCCCCGCTCTCTTTGGCCGTTTGACGCGCAATGGGATTCTGATTCGGGAGCGCAGCAAGGATTTGGGACCGGGGTTTGCGCGCATCACCGTGGGCACGCAGAAAGAGTTGCAAGAATTTCTGCGGATTCTGGACCGAGGGGGCCGGTGAGATTATGGCTCGCATCGCATTAATTCGGCGTAACACCAAGGAAACGCAGATTGCGCTGCGCTTGAATCTTGACGGTCGCGGCAAATCGGAGATTTCGACGGGGATTCCCTTTTTCGATCACATGCTGGACCTTGTGACGCGCCACGGCGGGTTCGATTTGAAACTGAACGCAACAGGCGACCTGGACGTGGATCAGCACCACACGGTCGAGGATGTGGGCATTGCGCTTGGGGAAGCCGTCACGTCGGCCCTCGGCAACAAGCGTGGGATCAATCGGGCGGGATACTTTCTGATGCCGATGGATGAAACGCTGGCTGTGGCGGCGATTGATTTTGGCGGGCGGCCGCACTGCGTGGTGAAGGCGCGGTTTTCCGCGGCGCGGGTTGGCGATTTTCAGACGGAGCTTGTGGAGGATTTTTTTCAGGGATTTGTTCAGGCTGCGCGCGCGAATGTTCACCTGCGTGTGCTGTATGGGCGCTCGACGCACCACCAGGTGGAAGCTCTATTTAAGGCATTCGCCCGAGCATTGCGATTTGCGGTTTCGCGGGATCGCCGATTGCGCAAAGTCCTGCCGAGTACAAAGGAACTTCTGTGAACGTCACGCTGATTGATTACGGGGCAGGCAACGTACCTTCGGTGGAGCGGGCGTTGCGGCGTCTGGGGGCGCAAGTGGAGACCACGAATGTGGCGGAGAAAATCTCGGCTGCGCGGTGCCTGGTGCTTCCGGGTGTGGGCCATTGTGCGGCGCTGATTGCGGCGCTTGATGCACACTGTTTGCGACAGCCTTTGATTGATGCCGTTGGACGGGGCGCCGCGTTTCTGGGCATCTGCCTGGGCTTGCAGGCGCTGTATGAATCGAGCGAAGAGGCTCCAACTCTGCCGGGGCTTGGACTTCTGCCTGGGCGCGTCACGCGACTTCCCGAAGACGTGAAACTTCCGCACATGGGATGGAACACACTGAAAAATATTCGCGCAACACGCTTGCTCGATTCTGTTCCTTCCGGCGCTTATTTTTATTTTGCGCATTCGTTTGCGGCGCCTGCCGTGGGGGAAGAAAGCGCCGCGGTTTCGGAGCATGGGCGCGAATTCATCGCGGTGCTTGAAAAGGAAAATATCCGGGCCGTGCAGTTTCATCCGGAGAAGAGCGGAGCGGCCGGCGCGCTGGTGCTGCGGAATTTTCTGCGAGCGGCAGCATGAGCCTGGCGCGGCGCATCATTCCTTGCCTCGATACGGACGGAGCGCGCGTTGTGAAAGGCGTGCATTTTGAGGGCTTGCGCGACGCGGGCGACCCGACGGAGCTTGCGGCGCGCTACGACGCGGAGGGCGCGGATGAGCTGGTGGTGCTCGACATTGCCGCAGCGCGAGATAATCGGCCGACGTTTCTTGAAACGATTCGCGGCGTGGCGGAACAGTTGGCCATCCCATTGACTGCTGGCGGCGGGATTCGTTCGCTTGAGGCGGCGCGCGCGGTTGTCCGAGCGGGCGCCGACAAAATTACAGTGAATACTGCTGCTGTTGAACGGCCGGAACTTTTGAGCGAGCTTTCCGCGGAATTCGGGGCGCAGGCGGTGGTGCTGGCGATTGACGCGAAGCGCGAAGGAGGCGGATGGCAGGTGAGAATTCGTGGAGGACGCCAAGCTACATCGCTCAACGCCAGGGAATGGGCACAGCGTGGGGTGGAATTGGGAGCGGGAGAGATTTTGCTCACGTCGGTGGATCGTGACGGCACGCAGTCTGGGTTCGATACGGAACTGACCGCGGCGATCAGCAATGCCGTTTCCGTGCCGGTGATTGCTTCCGGCGGGGCGAAGGTGCCGGCGCATTTTCTGGAGGTGTTCACGCGCGGCGCGGCGGATGCGGCACTGGCCGCATCGATTTTTCACGACCAGGTGCAGTCGATTCGGGCGCTGAAGGAATTTTTGAGGAGGAGCGGCGTTGAGGTCCGGCTGCCGTGCTGATTCCGTGCATTGATGTGCAAGGCGGGCAGGCGGTGCAACTTGTTCACGGGCGGCGGCGCGAGCTTGCCGTTTCCGACGTATTCGGGTTGCTGAAGAAATTCGGCCATCATGAGTGGCTGCATGTAATTGACCTGGACGCAGCAATGGGCAAGGGCCACAACCGGCGGCTGGTTGAAGAACTCTGCGTGCGGGCAAAACGCGAGCACGGAATGAAGGTGCGCGTTGGGGGCGGAATCCGTACGGTTCGGGCGGCGGAACAGCTCGTTGGACTGGGAGTGGCGCAAATCATCATCGGCAGTGCGGCTTTCCGAAAAGGGCGCCCCAATCTTGCCTTTCTCAAAAGGCTTCGGGAGCGCGTAAAAAAGAAGCAAGTGCTGATTGCATTGGACACGGCGAAGGGAAAAATCGTGGTTCACGGATGGCGTACTTCCCTTCAGGTTTCTCCGCGCGAGGTGATGGCCGCACTGGAGCCATTCTGCGGGGGCTTTCTGTGCACGGATGTGGACCGCGAGGGGACGATGAGCGGGGTGAACCTGGAATGGTTCCGCGATTTGCGAGCGGCGACGAAGCTTCCGATTGTTGCGGCGGGGGGAATTTCGTCGCGGCGGGAAATTCGGGCGCTGGAAAAACTAGGCATGGACGCGGCTGTCGGAATGGCGTTGTATAAAAATCGCGTGCGCTGATCGTCGCGAAAAGCCGCGGCACTATCCGTACCATCCCGCTTGCAGTACGATACTTGTAATGCGATTTCTCTTCCGATTGTCTTTTCTTTTCTGTTTTTCCGCCGCGGTTCTCCTGGGCCAGTCGCCGGACGCGCCGCTTCCCTTTCAACTGAAACTTATCGGCCCGAACATCTGGGCGGCGATTGACGACGCAAAAGGCGATGCGGGGGCCAACGCTGGATTTGTGGTCGGCGACGACGGCGTGGCCGTGATTGATTCGTTTGAAAATGAGGCCGCAGCGAAGGCACTGCTTGGCCAAATCCACAGCTTCACGCATCTTCCGATCAAGTTCGTGATCAACACCCACTATCACCTGGATCATGTGGCGGGAAACCGCGTGTTCGCCGAGCATGGGGCGGCTATCGTGGGGCATCACAGTGTGCGGGCGTGGATTCACACGGAAAACTTGAAATTCTTCGGGGAGAAAATCAAGCCGGAAGAGAAAGCAATGGTTCAGAATCTTCTGGCTCCCGAAGTTACCTACGACACGGGCGTCACGCTTTTCCTAGGCACACGCCGCATTGAAGTGACTTACATGCAGGGCCACACGGGCGGCGACTCCGTGGCATCAATTCCCGATGCCGGTATCGTTTTTTGCGGCGATCTTTTTTGGCGACGCACGCTGCCGAATCTGATTGACGCGACGACCTCAACCTGGATTTCCACGCTTTCGGAGTTCACGGAAGAAAAAGCGGATACTTTGCCCAACTCCGCCTTACCGCGCGCGGTGATTTTTGTTCCGGGACATGGCGACGTGGGCAACGCGGAAGACGTGCAGGAATTTCAGGCGTATCTGGCCTGGCTGCGGGCCGCGGCGAAGAAGGGCGTGGATGCGAATAAGAAGGGCGACGCGCTGGTCGCCGTGGTGATGCCGGAACTGACCGAAAAATACGGCGGTTGGGGATTTTTCAAGGATTTTTCGCGCTCGAATATTCTGGATGAGGGCGCGGAACTGGAAGGCACCAAGCGCATTCCAGTCGCTCAGAAAAAGTGAGGCATTATGCTGGTCTCTTTCCGTTCCTGCGGCCCCAAGGATCACGGGGCACTTTTGAAACTGGTGATCGCCTACAACCAATTCGAGAAGAACCCCGTGCATCGCAAACGGCTGAGCCAGGGGTTGGACGTGCTGCTGAGGAATCCGTCGCAAGGAAAAATGTGGCTGATGGAGAATCATAAAAAGCCGGTGGGGTACGCGCTGCTGACGTACAACTTTGAATTGGAATATGGCGGGGCTGAGGGCGTGTTGCGCGATTTATTTGTCGAGAGACCTTTTCGCAACCAGGGGATCGGGTCTCTGGCGCTTTACGAGATTGAAGATTATTGCCGGGAACGGGGGATGCGGGCGTTCCAACTGCAGCTTCCCACGCGCAACAAAGCGGCGGCAATCTTTTACCGCAAGGCAGGCTTCCGTGAGTTGCCGCGACGAGTGATGATGCTGGAGGTCCGGCCGGAGGAGGTTGTGCAGGCGCGACGGATTAGCGCAAGTAAGCGTCGGTGATGTACTGCTGCACCATGCGCTGGGTGTTGAAGAAAGAGCCGTTGATGGCGATGGCGTGGCGCATGATGTCCAGGTAACGATCCCGGCTGCCGTAATACAAAGGAAGAATCACACCTTCGAGTTTTGAGTAGAGGCTTTCCGCGTCGTAAGCGTTGTCCACCGGAGTTTCCGGGCCGGGATCGCCGCGATGCGCTTCGCCGATCGCCCAGCCGGTGACGCCCTCGATGTTGCCTTCGACCCACCAGCCGTCGAGAATGCTGAGGCTTGGCACGCCGTTCAGCGCTGCTTTCATGCCGCTTGTGCCTGAGGCTTCGAGAGGATATTGCGGCGTGTTCAACCACAAATCTCCGCCGGCGGTGAGCATGCCGCCGAGGTTCAGGTCGTAGTCGTCCAGAAAAACAATGGTGATTGCTTTCTTCAGGGCTTTCTTCGCTTTAAAAATCTTTTTGATGATTTCTTTGCCGCCGCCATCGCGCGGGTGGGCTTTACCGGCGTAGACGATCTGAAAGGGTCCCGCGTTTTTCGCGATCTGGCGAAGGCGGTCCAGGTCGCTGAGGATCAGATCGGCGCGCTTGTATCCAGTGGCGCGGCGGGCGAAGCCGATGGTGAACGCGTCGGGGTCCAGCTTGAGGCCGGTTTTTTTTCGCACTGTTTCGAGAAGATCGTGTTTCGCCAACAGATGCGCGGCCCAGACTTCTTCCGGGGGCAAGCCCAGGGCGCCGCGAAGGCTGTAGTTGTCTTCGCGCCAGGACGGAATCATACGGTCAAAGAGATCCTTGAACGAGGGAGAGGTCCACGTGGCCGCGTGGACTCCATTGGTGATCGCTTCGATGGGCACGTTCGGGAACATTTTGCGAGAGACTTCGCCGTGGAGCTTGGCGACGCCATTCACGTAATTGCTCAGACTGAGCGCGAGATAGGTCATGTTAACGGAGGCGCCGCGCCGAGCAGCTTCCTCGAGGTCCGGATAATTCTGCTCGACCTGCAAAACGCTGCGAACGAGATCGGCAGAGGATGCATCTTTCACATCGAAAAAGCGGTTCTGGTCGGGAAACAAGCGGGTCATGTACTCCACCGGAAATTTGTCGTGACCGGCTGGCACGGGGGTGTGCGTGGTGAAAACACACTTGGCGCGAACCTTTTCGATGTCTTCTCCCTTGACGGACGTACGGCCCGCACGGCTGGCTTCTTCTTCCAGCAATTCCAGGGTCAGAAGCGCAGCATGGCCTTCGTTCATGTGATAGCGCATCAGATCCGTGTGCCCGAGAGCGCGCAAAATGCGCACGCCGCCGATTCCGAGCAGAACTTCCTGCGAGAGACGGTAGTAGGGATCGCCGCCATAGAGCTGCCCGGTTAATTCGCGATCCCGCTGGTCATTGGAGGGCAGGTCCGCATCGAGAAAATAGACTGGCACTTCGTATCCGCGAACGCCCTTGACGGTGTAACGCCAGGCGCGCAACTCGACTTTGCGGCCCTCGAGCGTGACCGAGATGCGCGGCTCTTCTTCCCGCAGATGTTTCTCAACCGCCCATTCGACAGGTTCCTCGGTTTGAGCACCCTCTTCCGAGAGACGCTGGCGAAAATATCCTTTTCGGTAGAGTAGAGAGACCGCCACCATCGGCAGACGGATGTCGGCCGCGGCGCGGATGGTGTCTCCGGCAAGAACGCCGAGCCCTCCGCTGTAAGTGGGTATCTGATTTTCAAGGGCAATTTCCATCGAAAAATAGGCGACAAATCGCCTTGGGGCGTGCATCGCATTCGCCATCGTTCGGGGATCTCCAGCCGGCGCGTTCAGTTGCGCCGCCACATGTTCCGTATTTTCTTCGGTAGCCATATTGTCCGGGAAGGGCTCCTCTCAAGCAAGGAAGGACATCGCTATGCGTTCCAAGCTTTTGCTTGACGGCGAAGTGGCGCGTTGTCCGCTATAATTCATTTCCATGAGCATGGTCCTCGATGGGATCCGAGTCGTTGAACTCGCGGAAGCCTTGGCTGGCCCCTATTGCGCGATGCTGCTTGGGGATCTTGGCGCCGACGTGATCAAGGTCGAGCGCATTGGGTGTGGCGACCAATCGCGTGGCTGGGGGCCTCCCTTTGTCGGCACGGAGTCTGCTTATTATCTCGCTACCAATCGCAACAAACGGTCCATCGCTCTGAATTACGACCATCCTATGGGTGGAGAAATTTTACAGCGTTTACTCTCCACCGCCGACGTTTTTATTTGCAATCAACCATCCATGATTTCGCTGCAACGCCGCGGGCTTGATCCGGAAACTCTGCGGGCGAAATATCCACGACTGATTTACTGCAGTATCTCGGGATATGGGTTCACTGGTCCCAAAGCGGAACAGCCTGGTTACGACATTCTCGCTCAAGCCGAAGCAGGGGTGATGAGTTTTACTGGTGAGCCGGGAGGCGGCCCATTGCGATTTCCGATCGCCATCGCTGATATGACCACAGGAATGTACTCCGCGATGGGGATCCTGGGAGCACTTTTCGCACGCGAACGCAGTGGGAAGGGCGATTATCTGGATATGGCGCTGTTTGATTCGCAGTTAACGTGGCTGGCAAACGTCGGCAGCAGCTATCTGAATGCGGGTGTGTCGCCGCAGCGGTGGGGAAATGCTCACCCGAATATTGTGCCGTACCAGCTGTTTCGAGGAAACGAGGGGCGTTATTTTGTCGTAGGGGTGGGCACACAGGAGCAGTGGTGCCGGCTGGTGGGGATTCTAGGCGCCGAAGAGCTTGGCAAGGATGCGCGATTCGCCAACAACGCCACACGCAATCAGAATCGCGAGCAACTGATCCCGATTCTTCAGAGCCATTTCGACGCTTCAGCGAGTGACACCTGGTTGTCCAGGCTGAGGAGCGCTGATATTCCGGTTGCCCCGATCCAGACGGTGGGTGAAGCGCTCGGGGATTCGCAAACGCTGGCGCGCGGGCTGGTGGTCGAGTTGGAACATCCCACGCTGCAAACCGCGCGGAGCATCGCTAACCCAATCCGGTTGAGCGAGCAACCGATCGTGTACCGGTTGCCACCGCCCCTGCTTGGAGAGCACAGCAAGAACATCCTTCAAGAGCTGGGGTACTCCGACAGCGAAGCAGCGGCGGCCCTGAAGGAAGCGTGCCGGGCTGGCTTGTGATTCCAGCCCTGTACTAATTGATAGATTTTACTCTTGACGTCATTACTAAATCAATAATACACTCCGCCCACCAGTCCTTGCGTGCACTCCGCCCATGAGCGCCCGCAGTTAGTTTGACGCTCGCATTCGAGGTGTGTCTTGCTGGACTACGTATTGGAACCCTGCCAAACAGAATTTCGAAATTTCAATGTCTGTCCACACTGCGAACGGAATGGCGAAGAGGCATTGCTCTCCCGATTGTCCGAGGGGATACCGATGATCTCGCGCTCTGACGGCAGGAATTTCCATCTTCTTCTTGCCGATCGGCCGCTTGCCTACCCGATGGAGCGCGGCGAGGATCCCAGGCCATTGACTTCGGTTTGCTTCTGGTATGTGTACGGGGAGGAGGGTGCGACAAAAAGCACGGTGGTGCTTTTTGAGTCCTGCGCCGGTTCCAGAGAAAAAATATTCCGGAGAATCGAGTTCATAGCCGACGTTCTTGCGGATGAGCTTCTGCGCCGGCGGGAACTGGGCGTTTTCTACCATCTGCAAGGGAATGAAATTCTGCAATTAACTTACTAGTTTTTGTACCCGCAAATTGGTCAGGGGCCCTGCCTCCACAGCCGCGCCTCTTTCCTCCGGATTTGACCTTTTGCTTCGCGCACGATAGAACCGTAGGCCTGCAGCTTAGCGTCGGATTTGCGTCCCGCGTTGAGCGGCCGGCACCGCCCATGCGACAAAAAATTCCGCAACTCGATGCCGTCCGCGGCATCGCCATCCTGGTTGTCCTTGCACACAACCTTCACGGGTTCTCATCCCCGCCATTCTCGCTTGTTACAAATTACGGCTGGATGGGGGTGGACCTCTTCTTCGTGCTGTCGGGTTTCCTGATCACGGGCATTCTGCTGGATTTGAAATCGTCGGAGAACTACTTCCGGAACTTTTATGCCCGGCGTTCTCTTCGAATCTGGCCGCTGTATTATTCCATGCTGATCCTGATGTTTGTAATTCTCCCGCTGGTGCGGCCGCAAGATGCACACGAAGTTTTTCAACGATCCACGCCCTGGTGGTCGTATCCGTTCTTTTTGCAGAATTTTCTGGTGGCAGCACCGGCACTGGCTGCCGGGCCACTCGGAGTGTCGTGGTCGCTTGCGGTCGAAGAGCTTTTCTATCTGGTGTGGCCGTTCGTCGTCAGGTTTGTATCAAGGGAGAGCCTGCAGTGGATTGCCTGGGCAGTGCTCCTGGCCTCGCCAATGCTTCGACTGCAGTTTATAGCCCGGCATTGGATCATTTATTCCAATCCGTTCTGCCGGTTGGACGGAATGATGGCGGGAGCGCTGCTGGCGATCCTTGTTCGAAAATCCGGATTTGCCCCGGGCCGGCTTTTAAAGGTGGCGTGGGTTTTATTCCTGATTGCGGTGCCACTGGCAATCACGACGGCCGCGTACGGTGTGATGTGGCTGGTTTTTTCGATGGCGGTGCTAGCTTCCGCTTCCTTCCTCTATCTCGCGTTGTTCGAGGCAAACAGGTGGTTCCGGGCAATGCTTACGAATCGCTTCCTGATGTTCACGGGCACGATCAGCTACGCGCTCTACCTGCTGCACAAGTTTCCGGATGACGTCTTTAAACAGCTTCATTGGAAGGAAGCTCACCCGATTGCGGTGTTCTGGCTAGCCGTAGCAGCTTCCTATCTGCTGGCCATCGCTTCGTGGAATTTTCTGGAAAAACCAATTCTCAGTCTGAAGAAATTCTTTGAGGCCAAATCGATTGGCAAATTGGAATCGAATGTTCCTTTGCCCTCAGTAAAGGATTCCGGGACTCCCTGAGGGACTCCGAATTTTTTCGGCTCAACTGCTGACCACGGTGACCCAGGCCCGCGTTCGGGAACTTTGTTCGATCGCTTCGCAGAGAACCATTTCGTCGTTTCCGGTTTCAAAGGTTGGAAACGTTCGCGGGAGTTTCAGATCGCCTGCTTCGATGTATCCATAAAAATCGCGGAAGAGTTGAACAAACGTGTCCGGGTAGCCCTCCGCATGGCCGCCCGGATAGGCGGCGTAGCGGCGCGCTTGCGGGCTCAAAAGCGCGGGATCCTTCGGCAGTTCCTCATTGGCACGGTTGCGGCGGCCGATCCACAGCGTGCCCGGCTCTTCCGAGTTCCACGCGAGCGATCCTTCGGTGCCGTCAATTTCAAACCACAAGCGGGCTCGGCGGCCGGCGCTGACCTGGGACACGGTCATTACGCCGCTTAAGTCGCCTTCCAGATGGAATAAAACGGAGGCGTAATCGTCGGTCTCGATGGGCACGGGATCCGCATTCGCCGGATCGGCTTTCTGGAACGTTTCGACGCGGCCGCGGGGTTTCTGCCGGATGGGCACCACGGTCACAAGATCGGCGCAAAGCTCGGTTACCTTGCGGCCGGTAATCCACGTAACCAGGTCCAGCCAGTGAGTGCCGATATCGGAAACGGCGCGAAGCTGGCCGCCAAGTTTCGGATCGAGCCGCCAGTTCCAATCGCCTGGATAGAGCAACCAGTCCTGCAAGAAACTGCCATGCACGAGTTTGGGCTGACCGATAGCGCCTTTTTCAACTAGCGCGCGAGCCTCCTGGCAAAGGGGGTAGTAGCGCAGGTTGTAGGCAACGCCGCCAACTTTTCCGGTTTCGCGGACGAGTGCGACGAGGAGCTCCGACTCAGCCGAATCCATCGTCAAAGGCTTTTCGCACAGGACGTGTTTCCCGGCGCGCAACAGGCGGCTGGCCTGGTCGAAGTGCAGATAATTCGGAGTGCAGAGGTGGACGACGTCAACGGTGGCGTCCGCGGCGAGTTCGTCGAGCGATGTGTAAGCCCGCTCCAGATTGAGGGATTCGCACGCGGCTGCCGTCGTCTCCGTGGAGCTTCCGAGAGCGCCGCGAACCGGGATTCCCAACCGCCGCAGAGATTCCACGTGCGCCCTACCAACGAATCCCAAGCCAATCACGGCGGCGTTTGGTTTCATACGGTCTGCTCCCCAATTCCTGTCCGCTCAAAACCCGAGAGGTTGCGGATGCCTTCGGGATTATATGGAACATTCCCTGGGGGAGTCGACTGCGTAAGTCATTTTGGGTTGGTTCCAGCTGGGTGGACAGCGGTGCTGGTGCCGGCGCGGGAAACTATTCCGAGCACGGCGCCGCGATAATTCGCTGGATCGTTTCTCAAAGTCTTCTTGGTAATGCGCGCGATTACGATTTCGTGGGCGCGGCGTGGGAAAGCCCTCCACCGCAACCGGCTGAATTCTCTAATGCCGGGGCGTCCGTGGGGTTCGAGTCCTCCGCCGTTCTCTCAAGCAATTGAAGAATGCCTCCCATGGTGGACTCGCATCCGATCGCGTACAGCCCCTCCAGGAGTGTTTGGCAATATACGACGCTCGCCGGAGTGGAATGAAACGGCGGGAATCGGGAAGTAATAAGCAGGCGCTCACCCGCCCGCCACCGGCGCCTGCTGATTACACGCGCCCCGTGATCGCTGACATTTTCAATCCACGCGCATTCCGAATCGCGAGGTTTGCCCAAAAGTTCCAGCTGCCCCAGACCCCCGACTTGAGTCCTGTCTTCCAAACGAGCGATTCTCATCACTTGTTTAACCTCCTCCTGTCGTAGATTCGCACAAAAATCGTTCATTGGATTGCCTGCGAGCTTGCAAAAGCGCGGACAGCTCTCAATGACTCAAAAAGCCACACTGGAAGATTTCCGAACTTTTCCCTGTAATCGTTGGGGCGCGGAAATGCCGGGCGCACGAAATCCGTACTGGGCGAAACCCCGGCGGGATCCCGGAAACATTACCGTGGAATTCCCCCCGGTTGGCGGGTGGCTCGCCTGCTTCTGCTTGTGGAGGGCCCGATCCGCTTGAGCCAGGAGTTTGTGGAGAGAGGAACGCATTTCCGCGGCGTAGCGCGTCATGCCTACGCTGAGAGACAACGGGTACTGGGTGTTGTTGCCGGCGAGTTCCGCCATGTTGTCCTGCAAGCGCCGGCAGATCGTGTCGGCCGTTTGTCCGTACTCCTCGATCACCAGGGCGGTGAACTCGTCGCCGCCAAAGCGCCCGATAATATCGGAATTGCGAAAGGTGTTTCTGAAGATTTCCGCGGTCTTCAGGAGCGCCTGGTCGCCTTCCTTATGGCCAAACTGATCGTTGATCTGTTTCAAATTATCCAGGTCGGCGAAAAAGAGGAGGACGTTCTTTTTCATGCCGTGGGCCAACTTCATCCGCTCGCTGCCGAGCACCAGAAACCCGCGGCGGTTGTACAAGCCGGTGAGCTCATCGGAAATCGCGAGGTGCGAAAGTTCCAACTCCATTTGATTTTGCGGAAGCCCGCGGCGAAGGATACGCGCCAGCTTTTTCAGATTCAGGCGGAGATTCTTGTTCGTTTTTGCGCTCTCGCCCGAGACGGCACCGGGCAGGTTCAGGCTGCGCTGCATGTCGGGCAGCACCAACACGGGCATGTCGGAGGCGATTTCCCGGACCCTTTTCAAATTTGCAGAGAGTTTCGCGTTGGAATCACCGGAACGCAGGAGAAGGAGTGGCGGCTCTTTCTTTCCCGCGGAAAGTGTTTTCTCCAGCTTATCCATTTTGACCAATTTACAATCGAAGGAGCCTCCGTCTTTAATGGCTTTCTGCAAGAAACGCGCATCTTTGCGGCGGTCCTCAAGTAACAAAAGTTTCAGCGGCTTGGCGTTCATAGCCCTCTCCCTTAACGGGGTTACCCGTGCATTTCTATGTTTCCGCCGCTAGACAACCGCGCTGTTTTTCCGTCCAGGTCGTATTCCCGGAGTTTTCTCAGCAACCCCTTGTAGCTGATCTGCAACCGGCGGGCAGCAGCTTTGCGATTGAAACGCGTTTCCTGGAGTATTTTCTCGATAGCTGGTTTTTCGGCGCTGCATTTTACCTGCCGGCCGATTTTTTTCAAATTCGTCAAGGAAGTTTCCCGGGACGGAGTGCCTGCCGCGGAATTCCCGGTGATTACCTTTCCCGATTTCTGCAATTCCTGAAGGGAGCGTTCCTCGTCTCCCTGGATCAGGAAACGTTGCGTGAAGCTTTGCAGTTCGCGAACATTTCCGGGCCATGGATATTCCAGACAAGCGGCGACGAGCCTCTGGGACGGGGAAACTACGGGACTGCCATAGAGGCGGGCAAATCGCTCGATGAAATGTTCGAGCAGGACAGGAATTTCCTCCACTCGGTTGCGCAGCGGCGGAATCCGAAGAACGAAGGTATTCAGCCGGTAGTAGAGATCCTGGCGCAGAGCGCCGGATTCCAGCGCCTCGCCGATGTCCACGTTGGTGGCGGCGATGACGCGGGCTCCGACCTTGATGGGAGTGCTGCCGCCCAACCGGCAGACGGTATTATCCTGCAGGACGTGCAGGAGTTTTGCCTGCAACGCCGGGGACATTTCTCCGATTTCGTCCAAAAGGATGGTTCCGGAGTTGCAAATTTCGAATTTGCCGGGGTTGCTGCGAACCGCTCCCGTGAAAGCGCCTCGCTCGTAGCCGAAGAGTTCACTTTCCAACAAAGGACCCGGAAGCGCGGCGCAATTCACTTTCAGGAAAAGACGGCGCGCCCTGTCGGAAAGGGAGTGTAGGAATCGCGCGACTACCTCTTTGCCGCTGCCGCTCTCACCCAAGATCAGGATGGGAATGTCGTACTGCGCAATTTTCTGAATTTGTTGGCGGATGGCGAGCATCGCGGGGCTTGAAGAAACGAAGATTGAACCGTCATTGAGCACTTCCGCTCGACGGTACGCGTCTTGTTCAACAGAACTTCCGGGAGAATTCTGCCAATCCTTGGCAGGTGCAAGCAGCGATTGTTGATCGGCTCTTGCCACACCGTCGTTTTTCGGACCCCCGGTCTGAAGCCTGATGGACAATTTAACCTCTCCTAGAACACTATGTTCACCGCACCCCGATCCCGATTGTCCCGATCGGGAAAATCTACCCACTGGACCGGGGAGCGGTGCCCAGCCCATAGTCACAATAAACTTCATAAGAGAAACGACAAGGAGGTGAAGCCTGTAAACTGACGTAGGTAAACACCCTAGTCTAGGCTTGGCTGTTAA
>Ga0137418_10001075_pt1 | contig 25027 bp, 18 predicted proteins | sample CZODoug3_1_2_16f_FD_122242 | JGI IMG/M metagenome (GOLD analysis project Ga0137418, IMG submission 122242) | Vadose zone soil fungal communities from Angelo Coast Range Reserve, California, USA - CZODoug3_1_2_16fungal (Hybrid Assembly) | ecosystem: Environmental > Terrestrial > Soil > Vadose...
AGTTGCGGCTGGTTCTTCAACGATATTGGGCGTATTGAACCGATTCAGATCTTGAAATACGCTTCCCGCGTCATCGAGTTGATGCGCGATCTCAGCCTTCCTTCGCCGCGCCAACGTTTTCTGGAAATTCTCGCGGAAGCAAAAAGCAATCGGCCTGAACTGGGAAACGGCGCCGATATTTATCGCCGCCTGGTTGAACCTTCCAATCCTTCGTTTGACCCAACTCGCGAGACATTGGCCCAAGTGACAGCGTGACGAAAAAAGACTCAAGCAAAACTAAGCGACCGAAAAAGCCGGCGGACGTGCCTCGTCGCGTTTCGCGTAAGCGCGCGCCCGTGGCGCCGGCTGTGATCCAAAGTGAGTCAGTGCCACCAAGGATGGGCGAACTCGATCTTCATTTGTTTGCGGAAGGAAAGCACGAACACATATATGAAAAGCTGGGTGCACATCTTGTCACTCACAACCGCGCCAAGGGAGTTTCGTTTGCGGTTTGGGCGCCAAACGCGCAACGCGTTAATGTGGTCGGCGATTTCAATGGCTGGGAAGGATCGCGCAATTCGATGCGTCGGTTGGACGATTCCGGCGTCTGGGAGCTCTTCATCCCCGGACTCGCGGCCGGTGAACTTTACAAATACGAAATCCAATCACCCGGCCTTCCGGTTTTTCTAAAGGCCGATCCTTACGGGTCATTTGCAGAAGAGCCGCCCAATACGTCTTCAGTCGTATATCAATCGAAGTATCGATTTCGCGATGCGACCTGGATGGAGAAACGCGCGACGGTGGAACACTTTCGCCGGCCGCTGGCGATTTATGAACTTCATTTCGGATCGTGGCGGCGCCTCACAGAAGAAAACAATCGTCCCCTGAATTATCGTGAAATGGCTGAGCCGCTTGCGAAGTATGTTCGCGAGCTGGGCTTCACCCATGTTGAGTTTTTGCCGCTCAAGGAATTTCCCTATGGGCCATCATGGGGTTACCAGGTCAGTAATTACTATGCGCCATCAGCTCGCTATGGCACGCCTGATGATTTGCGCTATTTGATCGATCATCTACATCGAAAGAGCATTGGCGTGATCATGGATTGGGTGCCGGCGCACTTTCCCAAAGACGCTTTCACGCTTGGGCGTTTCGATGGTTCAGCTTTGTACGAACATCTCGATCCGCGCAAAGGCGAGCATCCGGATTGGGGAACCTACATTTTCAACTACGGGCGCAACGAAGTGCGAAACTTCCTGATCGCGAACGCTCTTTACTGGTTCCGTGAGTTTCATATCGATGGGTTGCGCGTCGACGCGGTCGCCTCGATGCTTTATCTCGATTACAGCCGCAACGAAGGCGAGTGGGTTCCGAACAAGTTTGGCGGGCGCGAAAATCTCGAGGCGCTGGCGTTCCTGAAAGAGTTGAATGAGGTAACGCATCGCGAGTGTCCGGGCACGATCATGATTGCGGAAGAATCAACTGCGTGGCCCATGGTTAGCCATCCGACGTACACCGGCGGGCTTGGGTTCGACTTTAAGTGGAACATGGGCTGGATGCATGACACGCTCAAATATTTTCAGACGGATCCATTCTTTCGCGCCGGCAATCACAATGCGCTGACTTTTGGTTTTCTCTATGCGTGGACCGAAAACTTTATTCTGCCGTTATCGCATGATGAAGTGGTCCATATGAAGGGCGCCTTGTTGAATAAGATGCCGGGGAATAACGAACAAAAGTTTGCGAACCTGCGCGGGCTGTACGCATACATGTGGGCGCACCCGGGCAAGAAGTTGTTATTTATGGGCGGCGAGTTTGGGCAGTGGCGTGAATGGACGGAAACGGAAAGCCTCGATTGGCACTTAACCGAAGATCCGCTGCACGGTGGCTTGCAAAGCTTGTTGCGCGAACTCAATCGAATTTATCGCAAGCATGAATGTTTATGGGAAGCAGATGGCGAACCAGCAGGCTTTGCATGGATTGATGTTGATAACGCCGCGCAGAACGTGATCGCGTTTCGGCGTATCTCACCCTCGACCGGCGCAGAAATCGTCTGCGTCTATAATTTCTCGGCCGTGGCGATTGAAAGTTATCGATTGGGATTGCCGCGAGCAGGGAAGTACAAACAGTTATTTAATAGTGACGCTGAAAACTACGGCGGAGCCAGTGAAGGCCCTGCAAAGCGGATCGCAGCTGCAGCGGTTCCGCATAATGGTCTTGAGTATTCGGCTGTAATTACATTGCCGCCGTTGGCAGGGTTGTGGTTTGAGGCACCCCGGCAGTAGCGCGGCTCATCGGCAGGGCGCCGATCTGGGATTTTATCAGTCGCTTCAAATCCAAATGTTTGAGAGGGATCAACCGGTGCCCGAGCATGTCAACGCCCGCCAGGCTCTGCTCTAGAACGATGTAACCAATTAACGGTTCGTAATCACCATCAGCGGGTTTCATTTCCACAAAAGCGACTTCGTTTAAGATAGCGCGGAATCCCTCTATCTGAATGCGCACCGGCCCGCACACCTGCGCTGTAACAGTTTCCTGGGTAGCTGTTTCAACCTCGATTTCGGCTGAAAACTCGAGGTTGCCGAGCCGCTCTTTCCACGCAATCGGCAATACCATTAGTGATGCGCCCGTATCGACCAAGGCATCACATCGAAGTGCCTTCGAAAGGTCGGAAGCGTTTTCGATTGTTACCGAAGCAACTATTCTTCCCACGTACATATCCTTTGACTCCTTAGGAAACTATACACCGGGACCAAGCGCCAGCGAACTGCGTTGGATCCCTGTTCCAGTTCGATGAAAGATTTCTTGCTGGCTGTGCAGAACCGCGAGCGGTAGCGACCGGATGCCAGACTCAACTGTTCGAACCATTGATTCCAGGTTTATGGTAGATCCGCAAGTTGACGTTTGCATCCGGTCGCTACCGCTCGCGGTTCTGCAACCCCCTACCTCACGGTTGGGCTAACGCCTGGTTTGACTCATGCTGTATCTTCCCAAGTAAATGATCGACTGGTCCGAAATTAGAAAACAGTTTCCGGTAACCGAGAACTCGACCTATCTCAACACGGCCGCGGCTGGTCCATTGCCGCGCGCTAGTAGCGATGCTGCGTCGGACTATTATCGCCTGATGATGAACGACGGCGACATTCATTGGGACGAGTGGTTGGCGAAGCGCGAAGAGGTGAGACGCAAAGTCGCAGCGTTGATCAATGCCGAAACAGATGAAGTTGCGCTGACAATAAACACTTCGAGCGGGATGAACGTGATCATCGATGCGCTCGAGAATCACGGCGAAGTCATCTCCTGCGATCTCGAGTTTCCCGTTTCCACCTTGCCGTGGATGAATCGGCGCATTCCCATTCATCTGGTGAAATCACATGAAGGGTTGGTTGACGTTCAGGATATCCGCGGCGCCATGAACGTGCGCACCGGCGTTATTTGTTTGAGCCACGTGCAATTCTCAAACGGCTTCCGTAGCGACCTGGAAGAATTAGGAAACGCAAAAGGTGGCCATGCGTTTGTAGTAAACGCTGCGCAATCGGCAGGCGCTTTTGCCATCGATGTGAAGCGCATGAAGATCGATGCGCTCTGTTCCACCGGCCACAAATGGATGCTGTCAGGCTATGGCAGCGGTTTCGTTTATCTGTCGCGGGAACTGCTGGCGCGCTCGAAGCCGCACGCGATTGGCTGGCTCAGCCTTCAGGATCCTTTTACGACGCGAAACGATGAAGCACATTTAAGACACGATGCTGCCGCGCGTGCAGAACTTGGTTGTCCGCATTACGCCGGCATCTTCGCGCTGGGGGCGTCAGTTGATCTGCTCAGCAGTATTACCATCGAGAATGTCGAGCAGCGCGCACTCGCACTGAATCGTTATCTTACTAATCGGTTGCTCGATTCTGGTTGGGAAGTGCTGTCTCCGATCCGCGATGACCGTACGCGCTCAGCCCAAACGTTAGTTGCTGCCAACAGTCCCGGACAGTTGGTAAGTAGACTCGCGGAAGAAAAAATAATTGTTACGGAAAAACCGCAAGGAATTCGGGTGGCCACGGATTTCTTTAACAATGAAGCGGATATTGATCAGTTGATTGCAGCGCTGAGGACCTGTTCAGGCCAGTCTCGAATTTGATATTCCGAGATTCCTCGCGCCGTAGGTGCGAAATGTTTATAGCCTCATGAACAGATCTCCAGAGCGGGGAGTGCGGGGGCATGCGGTTTTCTAGAAACATTTGGCTCCTAATGGAGCCAGAGCGTCCGGGATTTTCTTCTACCAGTTAAGTTTCACAGAACTAACCTTTACCGCTAACGTCGCTCCTTACCCTTTTTCTTCTTTGGCGACCTTGGAAGCCCATCTTTTTTGCCACTAGTTCCTTCGCTTTCGAAATATTTGCGCGCGAGTTTAATAAACGTTTCCATAATCGGCGACTCGTAACCGCCAATGTGTTTTGCTATTCCAAGTTCCCAATTTATTTGCGCGCCTTCGATCCACCATCGCACCAGCCGGCCTTTTGCGACTGCTTCGCTAACTGATTGCAGCGGAACAATTCCCACGCCCATGTCTTCTTCCACCATGCGGCGAATTGCGGCTTGCCGGCTAAGTTCCATCGACACATGAAGCGATACGCCCGCCTGCGCGAAAAACTGATCGATCAATCGCCGCGTATTCCCACCGCGCTCGCCCAGGATGAGTTTTTCTCCAGCCAGAGTGTAAGCGCTAACTGTCTTTTGCTTTGCCAGCCGGTGACCCGGCGAGGCGATGGCCACCAGTTGATCCTGGCTGAGCCGCTCAGTGTGAATGCCGCGGGCCTCTACCGGTAAAGACACAAACGCCAGGTCCAACTCGCCGTTGAGGAGCTGGTGGACCAGCGCGTCGCTGGTCCCGGAAACCAAGCTTATGTTCGCGCCTGTATGTTGCTTTCGCACTTCTTGCAAGAGTTTCGGCAAGACGTCGGTCGTGACGACCGCCGAGGCGCTGCCGATCCGCAAACGCCCGCGCTGTGTTCCCGCCAACTCCGCTACTTCATCGACGGCCGCATCGTGATCGCGCAGGATGTGGCGCGCGCGCTGCAGCAATTGCTCGCCTGCTTCCGTCAACACGACCCGGCGCGGAGCGCGCACAAACAATTTGGCGCCCAACTCAGTTTCCAATTGACGGATCTGCATGCTGATCGCAGCTTGCGTAACGTGAACTTGCTGCGCAGCCGCGGTAAACGTTCCGCCGTCGGCAATCGCCACGAAAGCTCTTAGTTGTCGTATCTCCATGCGTCCCTCCGGTATCAGGCATCGTTATTGTAATAATAAATTCTTTTAGTTTCCATTATGGCTGGACGTTTTTTAGAATTAGTTCGGCGCAACTTTTTTGCCGCTGCCTATGAAAAGCGAAAAGCCACTGCCCTTTTTGAAGGACCGCTATCCCACTTCGCGGCGCGCGCTGGTTGGTGTGGATGGCGGCGGGACTAAAACCCACGCTGTAATTCTCGATCTCAATTCGAATTTGTTAGGGGAAGGACTCGCTGGGCCTTCAAACCCGTTGCGTGTTGGAGTGGTAAAGGCCGCAACAGCAATTCGCGAGGCTGTAGACAAAGCCTGCGACGCGGCGCGCTTGCGGCGAACGGATCTTGTCGCTGCCGAAGTTGGTCTCGCCGGCGTGCGACGTCCCGAGTTGCGCGCCCGCATGCATGAGGCGCTCAAGAACATCAGTACTGGCATCGTCGTGGTGGTTGGTGACGCTGACATCGCACTGCACGGGGTAACGGAAGGTGAACCGGGATTAATCGTAATTGCCGGCACTGGATCGATCTGCTGTGGAATCAACGCTGATGGCAAACAGGCTTGCGCCGGCGGTTGGGGGCCACTTGCGGGCGACGAAGGCGGCGGTGCGTGGATCGCGCGGCGCGGGTTGCGCGCTATCGCGCATGCTGCCGACGGCAGAGGGCCTGCTACTTCACTCAGCGACGCGGCTTGCAGTTACTTTCACGTTACCAATCCGGACGATCTATCGACCGCAATCTACGCACCTTCGATTACCAACGAGTGTCTTGCCGGGTTTGGCAAGTTTGTGATCCGGGCTGCGAAAGCAAAAGATCGAGTAGCGCGCGAAATTCTTATTGAAGCAGGCAAAGAACTCGGCCTGGCTGCCAACGCGGTAATTCGCAACCTGAAATTGGAGCGCGAGACCTTTCCGGTTGGCTACGTTGGCGGCGTGTTTGCCTCGAGTGGCGAACTGGTGCTGTCGCACTTGCGTGCTGCGTTACTGAAAACAGCTCCGCGCGCTCATTTGACGCGGCCGCAATTTCCACCTGCGATTGCAGCGGCAAGAATGGCGCGCGCTCATCTCAACAATTTGGCGCTTGCCGTTTGAGCCTGGGAATCACATGAATTCAGATAACACTCCCGAGCTGCCAATCACCGAACAGGAAAATCCAAACACGCTCAACTTGAGCGAGTTGCCGCTGGCGGAAATCGTGCGTTTGATGAATGAGGAGGACTGCCTGGTTGCGCCGGCAGTGCGTCTCGTGTTACCCGCGATCGAAAAAGCAACTGAAAGAATCGTAAGCAGGCTGAGCAAAGGCGGCAGACTTTTTTATATTGGCACGGGAACTTCGGGCAGGCTGGGTGTGCTCGATGCGGCTGAATGTCCGCCAACATTCGGGGTTGCTCCCGAACTGGTCCAGGCGGTCATCGCCGGTGGTTACGAAGCTTGCCACCACGCGGTCGAAGCTTCGGAAGATGACTCGAAAGCGGGCGCTGATGACTTGCGCCAGCGCCGGTTCACGAAAGACGACGCGCTGGTTGGCGTCGCCGCTTCCGGTAGAACGCCATACACCGTAGGCGCGATCAAATATGCGCGCGAGCTCGGTGCCCTCAGCGTGGCCGTGACGTGTGTTCCTGGATCGCCAATCACAAAAGCAGCGGAGATTAGTATTGTGCCGGTGGTGGGACCAGAAGTTATTGCCGGCTCGACCAGACTGAAAGCCGGCAGCGCACAGAAAATGGTCCTCAACATGTTATCGACGGCAACCTTCGTTAAGTTGGGTTACGTTACCGGCAACCGCATGACGAATTTACAAACACGCAATGCCAAACTACGCGAGCGGGCCGTGCGAATCATCGTGGCTGAAACCGGACTTACTGAAGAGGCTGCTGGTCAAACATTGCAAGCAGCCGAAGGCGATTTGCGAGTTGCTCTAGTTATGTCAAAGACTGGTTGCACATTGCGCGCGGCGAAAGACGCGCTGGAAGCAGCGAACGGCGTAGTGCATAAAGCGATTGAGGAACTTGCTGGCCAAAATTCTAATTGATCAGCACATTAGGCTGCTCAGCATGATTCAAGATAGAAAATCTCAAGGTCGGGAAGGGTGGTTTACCCCCGCTTTGGTCGCGTGGCTGTAGTGCACCCTTGACTCGCACAGAAAGTTAAGCATACATCCCTTTTGGGGAAGGAGGCTTAACATGTCTGAGAAGTCAGCAACGAAACGCCGGATATTCACCCGTGATTTCAAGCTTAAAGTCATTCGCGAAGTCGAGGCCGGCAAGTCGCAGGCGCAAGCTGCACGCGAGTACCAACTCTCGGACACGGCCATCTACAAGTGGCGTCAGCAACTATCAAAGTATAACGACAAGGCCTTCGCTGGTCAGGGAAACGCTTATACCGATGAAGCTCGGGTCAATGAACTCGAGCGTATGGTGGGCCAGCTCACCATGGAGAACGACTTTTTAAAAAAGCTTTTGCGGAAGCTGGAAAACGAAAGCTAACCAGCGAACGCAAACGCCAGCAACTATTCATGGAACTGCTGACCAAAGAAATAGTAGAGAGACCGGCCGCCGAGCGAGCCCTTAAATCGCTTGGCGAGGTGGTCGGTCTCTCGCGCTCGACCATCTCTCGCCGCCTGCATGCGCCAACCTACGCCACCACCAGCAATGAACTGGAACTGCGGGCCCACATCCAAAGCGTGGCGTTGGAAATGCGCTCTTACGGTTATCGTCCGATCACTAAAGAGCTGCACCGGCGTGGCGTAAATATCAATCACAAGCTGGTTTTGCGCCTGATGCGGACAGATAATCTACTCTGTTTGCGGCGGCGAGCTTTTGTAAACACCACCGACTCGAATCACAAACTGACCATCTATCCAAACCTAGCTCGGGACCTGCTGCTTTCAAATATCAACCAACTCTGGGTCGCCGATATTACTTACATTCGGCTGCGACGCGAGTTCATCTATCTCGCGGTAGTACTGGACGCTTACAGTCGCTGCTGCATTGGCTGGGCGCTGGCCCGCTACCTCGATGTGCGCTTGCCGCTGGCGGCTTTACAGCTCGCTTTGCAATCTCGCAGCTGGCAACCCGGACTCATGCATCATTCAGATCGCGGCGTCCAATATGCCTCCCTGGAGTACGTGGCCGTGTTGCAGCAAAACAACATTCAGATCAGCATGAGTCGCCCCGGTAACCCTTATGACAATGCCAAGGCTGAAAGATTCATGCGCACGCTAAAGTACGAAGAGGTTTACATGAACGACTACGACACCCTCGCTGAGGTGCGGACTTCCATCCAGCATTTCATCGAAGCTGTCTATAATCGGAAGCGACTTCACTCAGCCATCGGCTACCTGCCACCGGCCGAGTTTGAAGCCTCGCTTTCAACACCTTTATGGTCTTAACTAACTGTGTCATTTCAGGGGTGCACTACAGGCATTCAACGCGCGGGGGTAAACCACCCTTCCCAACCTTGAGACTTCGCAACTTGTTCCTTCTTTGAATCATTAGAGGTTGCACAGTGATTAGTCCAAAGAAGAGCAATATCAAGTGAGGGTTTCGCTAGTCACGCTTTACGTCAACAGTTATAATCGGCGGCAAATTCGGCGACCAGTTTCGGAGGAACAGATGACAATCGCTAACGATTCGTTAACCAGCTCGACGTTTGAAAGCGAATTACTTGCGGCCGTAATGCAGCATTCAATGCTCAAGCATCCATTCTACGTTGCCTGGAGCGAAGGCAAGTTAAGCAAAGAAATTTTGCAGGAATACGCAAAACAGTACTACGCGCACGTTCGCGCTTTCCCAACCTATGTCAGCGCGGTGCACTCGCATTGCGACGATCTTGAAACCCGGCAAATGTTGCTCGAGAATTTGATCGAAGAAGAGCAGGGCGAGGAGAATCACCCCGAATTGTGGTTACGGTTCGCCGAAAGTCTGGGTATGACGCGCGACGAAGTCAGGAATGCGCAGTTGTTGCCGGCAACGAAAGATTCAGTGGCGCGTTTGAAACAACTTACACAGAGCGTCGACTACCGCGAAGGCTTGGCGGCGCTTTACGCGTACGAAACTCAGATTCCGGAAGTGGCAAAAACGAAACGAGCCGGCTTAAAAGAGTTTTATGGAATCGATGACGAGCGCGGCGTGTCCTTCTTTCGCATTCACGAAAGCATCGATATTATTCACCAACAAGTCGAAATGCGGATCCTGAGCAGCGAGTGCCACTCTTCAGACGATCAGATCAAAACAATCTTAGCCGCGAAAGAGGCGGCCAAAGCACTTTGGTCATTTCTCGATGGCGTTTCTGCCGCGTACATGGAGTCAGACTCCTAAGGGTCACTGCGGGCTCGAAATGTTTAGCCTGCCATCAGCGATTGTGATTTTCGATAATAAGAAAGTTTAGATTTTCTTATCTTCCGAAGTGCGTATAATCCGTCCGTTCAAGATGATCTATCGGGCGTTAGCATCCTTTGGTGGCTCTAACCAAACAATCTAAGGTTTCGAAGACGAGGGGTCGGTGGATCCAATCGTCGAGGTTGCAGGGCTCGATTTAAGAAGTATCCCTTGGGTGTTTCCGGTCGGTTTTTGGTTCCCTGAATTGTCCCGCTCTGAATCTCTAGCAAGGAGTCAAAAATGAAGACGACGAAGCTCACAGACATCCTTCTCTTGGCCGCAATCCTGTTAACCTTGACATCAATTACCTTAGCGCAAGGAACCACGTCGCGGGTAACCGGGACCGTGCTTGACGCCAAAAGGGCCGCTGTGCCTGGTACTGTCGTGACTCTTACAAACGAGGGAACTCAGCTTTCCTTGACGGCAGAGACCGAAGACAGCGGCAGTTATAGCTTTGAGTCAATTCAAGTAGGAACCTATACGATCACGGCTGAAAAACAGGGATTTAAAAAATTCGTATCTACTCACAACCCAGTTGATGTAAATCAACCCACCACCATTAACGTAACGCTGGAAGTCGGCGGCGTTTCCGAGGTAGTGAGAGTCGAAAGCGCAGCAGAGATAGTGCAGACCAGCAGCTCCGGCAATCTGGGTAATACGATTGAACAGCGCACGTTAGAGACGTTGCCTATAGTCGGCACGCGCGGGCGCAACCCTTTAGACTTCATAAATTTTCAGCCAGGAGTTGAATCAGGGGCCAACACAGGCGGCGGAAACCACGTGAATGGCGCTCGTGATCGGGCTTTTAATTTCACGCTTGATGGCATCGACGTTAACGAAACCAGTGCGGGCGGTTCTAACTTTACACCGATCAGAACCAACCCCGATTCATTGACAGAGTTTCAAGTTATCACCAGTAATTTCACAGCCGAGCAGGGACGAAGTAGCGGCGCGCAAGTGGCGCTGGTAACTCGCTCTGGATCAAATGATTTTCACGGCAACTTGTTCGAGTTCTATCAAACTCCCCGTTTCAATGCGAATGAATATGAAAATAATCTTAATGGCAGGCCGAGAGGTCAGTTTGTACAGCATATCTTCGGCGGCAGCCTCGGCGGGCCAGTGTTTTTACCGCGCTTTGGTGAAGGCGGGAAAACCTATTACAACGGACGGAATCGGACTTTTTTCTTCGTTAATCTCCAACTTCTCCGCGCGACGCAGAGTATTAGCCGCACGAGAACTGTTCTGACTCCACTCGCAAGGCAGGGAATTTTTCGCTACGTTCTGGGCGGACGGAATAATCCCGCGGGCGTTAGCGGGGCGTCGGTTGATGCCAACGGCAATCCACTGCCAGGTTTGACCATTGCTTCCTATAATGCCGTCTCCAACGATCCGTTGTGCAAGACGAATCCTGCTAACTGCGGACTTGATCCGCAAGTGCAGGCGCTTTTGGCACTCACTCCACTACCCAACAACTTCACCGGCGGTGACGGACTTAACTACGCCGGGTTTACATTCCTAACGCCAACCATTGAAAGACAGCACGATATCAGCTTTAAAATTGATCATACTTTCAATGAACATAACAGTGTGTTTGTCCGCTACTCTCAAGGCGAACAGGATACCGTCGGCGATTCTGGCAATGGTAATACAAATGCTGCGCTCATCGGCGGCAGCGGAGGACCAAGAGCTTTCCCTGATTCGCCATTCAATATTAATACTTTGCGTAATCCGAAGAATTTGGCGGTCAACTATCGCTGGTCGCCGACAGCTACCGCGACCAACGAACTTGTGGCCGGCTTCAATCGTTTCACCTTTAGCTTCAACAATGCGGATCCTAATGCCAATTCGAATCCCCCGATTATCTTTAGTTGCTTGAATGTCTCCGACACGAACTGTTTGAATGTCACCAATCCATTAGACAACAGTCCGACCATTAACAACGCGCGCAGCATACGGACCTATCAGCTCGTCGATAATTTTAGCTACCTACACAATTCACATGCGTTCAAATTTGGAACAAACTTAAGGTTTCAACAACACCGGGATAATCGTGGTGGCGCGGGTGGATTGGGCATAAACCTGATCGTGGATTTCAACCGTTCGGCCAATCCTATTCCCTCAAGTTTTAGTCTGCCAGCCAACAGCAGCAGCGTTATCAATTCGACCGATCGCGGTAGGCTGCAGAGCTTTATCAATGGAATGATTGGTCGTGTAGGCAGTTTTGGGCAAGGGTTCGTCGCCACCAGTAACAGCGCCTTCGGATCACCGGGAACCAGATTTCCGTTTGATGCGCGTTACCACGACCTGGATTTCTATGGGCAGGATACCTGGAGAATTCTTTCAAACTTAACACTCGATTTTGGTTTGCGCTGGGAAGTCAGGCTCTCGCCCCGCGCAAGCGGTAATCCGATCTTGCGCCCCGACAGACCCGTTCGCATCGGCGAACCGCCAAGCAATACTCTACGCTGGGTACCAGGAAAATTGTTCGATAACGACCTGAGCAATTTTGCTCCGTCGCTTGGTTTGGCGTGGGATCCTTTTAAGGATGGCAAGACTTCCATCAGGGCCAACTTCCGCATAGCCTATGACCGCTCGAACACGTTTGTGTTTTCTTCTTCGATTTTCAATACGGAGCCGGGCCTGACCCTTGGAATCACCAATAGTAGTTTCGGGTTAAGCCCTAATGAGACTGGTCGCTTGCGCTTTGGCCTTCCGAGCCTCGCCCCTCCCACAGGTGTGACGCCCGAAGCATTACGCCAGCCGCCGCCATTCTCAACCAACAGTATTACGGTGGTTGATCCCAGCCTGCGCTCTCCCAAGACCTACGAGTGGGCTTTGAGTCTTCAAAGAGAAATCGGCTTTAGCACAGTTATCGAGGCGAATTACTTAGGCAGGCGTGGGGTCGGTCTGTATGGGGCCTACGATGTGAATCAGGTAGACATCTTTAACAACGGTTTCCTACAGGCCTTCAACACCTTGAGAAATGATCCCAATGCGACGAGTTCATTAATTAATCAGTTAATAACTGGGGATCCCAATAACAATACCGGATCGGCTTCCTTCCGTTCGCAGTTCTCAACTGAACTCTCGCAAGGTTCCGTTGCCGCCACTGCTGGCTCGCTGGCGCAGCGAACGACTTCGACCGGCGGACAATTCATTGTGGCAAACGGCTTCAGTCCCTTCTTCTTTCAGCGCTATCCGCAGTTTTCCAGCGGTCTTAACGTGATAGATAGTAATGACTTTTCCACCTACCACGGTCTACAACTGATCTTGAAACGCCGGTTCACTGACGGTCTTAGCTTTCAGGCCGGTTACACGCTTTCCAAGTCACTCGACACGCGCTCTTTTGATCCGACATTTACGGTTGTTGGACGCAATAATGCGCAATCCGCTTCCAGTACCCCGTTAGATTTGCGGAACCGGAAAATTAACTATGCTCCATCTGATTTTGATAGAAGGCACGTCTTTCAGGCTTATGCCGTTTACGATATCCCCTTCGGCAAGGGTCGCCGGTACCTAAATGATCTGAATCCCGTGCTTGACCGTCTGATTGGAGGCTTTGAATTCGCGGGACTGACGGTGTGGGAATCAGGTCGCCCGTTTACGGTTTATTCAGGAATCTTTACCGTCAGCAATGTCGTACAGGCGCCAGCCAATTGCAGCGGCTGCACTGCAAACACTGGTTCAGTGATTCAAGAATCAGGCACAAACTTCTTCTTTAGCCAGGATCAGCGCTCGAAGTTCTCGTTTCCAGCCCCGGGAGCGTTAGGGAACACGGGAAGGAACTTGTTCACCGGACCACCGTTATTCCGGCTCGACATGACGCTCGGCAAGAAGTTCGCTATTGGCGAAAACAGCAACCTGGAATTCCGAGCGGAAATGCAAAACGTGACCAATAGTCCGTCGTTCGCATTTCCTACTGCCACGTTCACTAGCAGCACCTTTGGACGTATACGCGATGGCGTTGTTAGCAGCTCGCGTCATATTCAGTTGGCCTTAAAGCTCAACTTCTAACTCGAACGCCAAACTAGCGAGGGCCGTAACGGCAACTCTTGACGCGTCCAACCGTCACAACTCTGCTACGCAATGCTCGCATAGTCCTTCCCGATCGAATAATCGAAAACTCCACCGTGCTTATCCGTGAAGGTCGCATCGCGAGTGTTGTGAATGCTGCCGGTAGTCACTCATTCACGGCAGACACCTTAATCGACCTTGAAAGCTCAACGCTCTATCCCGGTTTTATCGATGTGCACCTTCACGGTGCGGTGGGCGTCGATACAATGGACGCCGATGCAGATGCGCTTCATCGCGTCTCGGAATTTCTCGCGAACCAGGGTGTGATTGCATGGTTGCCGACGCTGGTCCCCGCGCCCGATGCGGATTATAAACGTGCCATCGCTGCTATTGAGGTAGCAATGTCGTCCTCCACGGCCGGCGCGCGAATATTAGGCGTTCACTATGAAGGTCCTTTTGTAAATTCGGCCCTCTGTGGCGCGTTGCGTTCCACATACTTTCGGACCTTCTCCGACTCGCGCGACCTCGACAGTTTGCCAATACTATCTAACCCGACGGCGGTGCACATGATGACGATTGCTCCGGAGATCGCAGGAGGGATCGATCTGGTTCATGAGTTGAAGCGGCGCGGTTGGATTGTTTCCATCGGACATACGCGAGCGGACTTTGCTGTGCTTGACGAAGCGCTTGTGGGCGGCGCGCGACACATGACTCACTTCATGAATGCGATGGCGCCCATGCACCAGCGCGCCCCTGGGCCAGTTGGCTGGGGTTTGCTGCGCGACGAAGTAACCTGCGATGTGATCGCGGATGGCATTCATCTGAATCGTCACACGCTGCAACTGATCTTGAAAGCCAAAGGCGCTGAGCGTTTGCTGTTGATTAGCGATGCGATTGCCGCCGCCGGTATGGGCGATGGTGATTATCAAATCTGGGGTGAATCGATTTCTGTAAAGAATGGGCAAACGCGCAACCAGCGCGGCAACATTGCCGGCTCTGTAATAACTTTGCGCGACGCAGTACGCATGATGGAGTCGCTCGGCGTTTCTGATGTTGCTCGCGCGCGGATGGCGTCGACCAATGCAGCCAAGTTGTTGGGCATTGACCACGACTGTGGCTCAATCGAAGCAGGGAAGCGAGCAGATCTGGTGGCGTTGGACGCCGACAAGAAAATAGTTTTGGTGCTGATTAACGGCGCGGTTGCAGTTTCGCCCGGCTGACGGGGACCCCGGCAAAAATCCATTTTCTCGGACGAAGGCTTCTTGCTGTTTGTTGTTGCGCGATGGCTGCGGTTTGATACATAGTTACCGCATCGACGTTCATTGCTTATTTAGGCGGATCGTCTTTTGTTCTCTGGCTGCTCCTGCAGCAAGCGTCTCCCCGGAATTTGTTAGCCAAAATACGTTACAGGTTATGTGCTTGACGCCTGGCATTTCGAGAACTGCGACGATTTGCGTTTTGCTGTGCGCGCTGGTTTGTGCGCCCATGTTTGCGCAGACGCCGGAACGCGGCCGGCAGAACCAAACAGAGGTTGTGCGCGTGTACACCGAGCTCGTGCAAACAGATGTAATGGTTTTTGACAAGCAGGGCCGCTTTGTCGATGGCTTGAAAAAAGAAGACTTTGAACTGCGCATCGACGGCCAGCCCAAGCCGATCGATTTCTTTGAACGCGTCACTGCCGGCAGCGCGAACGAAGAAGCTCAACTTGCAGCTGCGCGCGGCTCCTCTAATCGAACCAACAATAGCGATACAGCAGCGCCGGCGCCGCTCGATCGCGGCCGCCCTATCTTTTTTTTCCTCGACGATCTGCATTTGGACCTTGCCGGTTTGAATGCTGCCAAAAAGCTAATCAGCGATTTCGTCGATAAGCAGATGGCACAGAACGACGAAGTTGCGATTACCTCTGCCAGCGGTCAAATCGGCTTCCTGCAACAATTAACAGACAACAAGACGGTCCTTCATGCAGCGCTCGGCCGGTTAAAGTTCCGTTCTTATTCAGTTAGCGATAACGACCGGCCGCCAATGACGGAATATCAAGCGTTGCAGATAGAAAGGTTTGACCGTGACACGACGGATTACTTTGTCGAGAAAACCATGGCAGACAACCCGGGTATGACTCGCACTACAGCGGAGGCCCTGGTGCTCACGCGTTCCCGACAAATAACGCAGCAAGCCGAGGCAGTAACGACGGCATCGCTAGCGGGGCTGGACAGTTTGGTGCGATCGGCAAACAAACTCTCCGGACGCAAGCTAGTGTTTTTGATTTCGGGTGGCTTCTTTCTCGATACTCAAGCAAGTTCGATAGATCGCATTCAACGGATCACGAGCGCTGCGGCGCGTAGCGGTGTAGTTATCTACTCAATGGACGCGCGCGGACTCGTTACTCCGGGCAGCGACGTCAGCACGGCAGCGGCTTTCGACGTTACTGGCAGACTGGAGCGCGGATCAATTGGCGAACTGGCGGCGTCGCAGGATGCCCTGCATGCTTTGGCCCGCGATACGGGCGGAAAAGCAGTTTTCAATACTAATGCGCTGGGTCCTGGCTTGACTCGAGCTCTTAAAGAAACCTCTGCCTATTATCTGCTGGCTTGGAAGCCGGAAGGCGAAACACAACACGCCAGCAAGTTTCATCGCATCGAGGTAAAGGTTGTTGGGAGGCCCCAACTGGCGGTTCAAGTAAGGCGCGGATTCTTCGATGTTGAACCCCAACCTATTGCCTCCAAGTCGAGCAAGCCAAAAGAACCTGAGCCGAAGAAAACGGCCGAGACGGATCTGCGTAAAGAGCTCGGCAGTCCTTTTCCCGAGCGCGCAATTCCTATTTCCTTAAGCCTGAGTTACCTCAATACGTCTGACAAGGGTTGGCTCTTATCTATGATGATGGAGGTACCGAGCGCTTTTCTTACTTTTGAAACAGTTGGAGGGAAACAAGTCGCGGCGGTTGAGGTAGCCGGTGTCTTTCTTAACGATCGGGGCCAATTGGGTGGATCATTCAACCAAAGGGTAGCCCTCGAGGCCCAACCGGACCATGTTCCCGGACGTGGCAATGTAAGGTATTCCTATCCATTGTTTTTGCAGCCAGGCTTATATCAAGTCCGCGTGGGAGCGCGTGATCCGAAGAGTGGCCGCATTGGCAGTGCAACCGATTGGATTGAAATTCCAAATCTGAAGGCGACTCCATTGGGCTTAAGCAGTGTGGTGATTGGTGTCCGTCCATCGTCGGCAGTGGACAGCAATTCTGAAACCAGCCAAACCATCGCGAATTCGCTGGAAGTAAACATTAGCCACCACTTTCAGCGCAATAGTTACTTACGATTCGCGGTTGTTGTTTACAACAACCCGGTGCACGTGCCCGAGTCCGACTCGAAGGGCGACCTGGCGCTGCAAGTGCTATTGGTGAGAGACGATCAACCAGTAGTCACCACTCCCTTGAAGAAAGTCTCTACCGACAACATCACCGACTTTTCGCGAATACCTTACGCCGGCGAAATCCCCCTCGCGGGCTTGCCGGCGGGTCGTTACCTGTTGAAAGTCAATGTCATCGATAGAGTTTCAAAACAGAGTGCTTCACAAGAAACGCGTTTTGAGATCGACTGAGAACAGACCAGCCATTTTTGACTCAACCCTGGAAGCCAACCAAAGAACAACTCAGCGCCGCTGCCGGCAAGACCGTTCGTGACGTGATCGGGCCGGGATTGCGAGTTCTTTTTTGCGGCATCAATCCCGGACTCTACACTGCCGCTGTCGGCCATCACTTTGCGCGGCCGGGCAATCGTTTTTGGCCGGCATTATTCGCAGCAGGCTTTACCGATCGTTTGCTGTCGCCATTCGACGAGCGCGAACTGCTGGCGCACGGGTTTGGAATAACAAATGTGGTAATGCGCGCGACGGCAACCGCGGATCAACTCTCACGCTCCGAGTTAACTGAAGGAGGAAAGCGCTTGGCGGCAAAAGTCGGGCGTTACCAGCCGAATTTTCTGGCGGTGCTTGGAGTGGGCGCTTATCGTGCTGCCTTTGGCGAGCGACACGCGGTCATTGGTGAACAGGAAAAGACTATTGGCAAAACTCGTATCTGGGTATTGCCAAATCCCAGCGGCCTAAACGCTCATTATCAGCCGAAAGATCTGGCGCGACTCTTTGCTGAATTGAAATCGGCAGTTGAGTTGACATAAACCCACAGCGCCAAAGCGTGGCCTTTTGGAGTGCGGCGGCCTGACGCTGCTTTGGCCATGCCACGAGTGCCGCGCAATTTCGCGAGTAGCCTTCATCCAATTAAGATCGAGATCGTCCACGTCAAAGCGAAAGCGCCGCCGGGCCGGCGCACTCCAAGGAGTTGAGTCGTGCTTATCTTTTGATCAAGACACTGAGCGCGCTCGCCATTTGCGGGTTGAGGGTCTTAAGAATGTCATATTCCTGCCGGGCCGAAGGTTGATCATTGATTGCCACAAAAGTAAGACCGAGGTTGTAATGTGCGGCGGCAAGTTGTGGCCGCAACTTTATAGTTGCTTTGTAGGCTTCGATCGCTTCCGAGTAACGCTTGCCGTTGTAAAGGGCCAGGCCCAGATTAAACTGCGCGGCTGCATTCGTGGGCTCAATCTCCGCAGCCTTCTTCAACGCTTCAGCGGCTTCGCTGTAATGCTTCAAACCGTTGTAGGCATTGCCGAGATTTTTGTAAGCGTTGGATAAGACTTCGTTTCTGTTTTGCAGTCCTTGCTTATAAGCATCTCCCGTTTGGCCTAGCAGCGTAATCGCATGATTACTTGCGTCGATGGCCTCTGGATAGCGCTCCGCATGTCCGTAAGCAAACGCGAGGTTGTTGTAAATCTCTGCATTGTTCGGATCGTATTCGAGGGCCTGCTTAAGCACCGCGGCTGCTTCCGGGAAACGACCCAGTTGCGCCAGCGAATAACCGAGCGGTTGATACGCATCGACGTAGTCCTTCTTCATCTTCAAAGCTTGCTGATAGGCGTTGACAGCATCCTGAAAGCGGCCCTGATCGAGATACACATTGCCAAGACCGAGTTGTGCGCGTGCATCGTCCGGATCCTGTTTAGCGGCGAGTTTGTAGTTCAGTTCGGCTTCTGAGTAGCGCGGAGTGGCAGCGCTGCGAGCCGCATTGGCTTTGGCGATCGCCTGCTCGTGGACATTGACGGTGGGCCGAGTTCGCGTTCGCGCCCTATCAGAAGCTCTGCCACCACCGACCGCGCTGGGGCCACTGCTGCCATGGACCGGTGGATTCTCCGGCTTGCGAAAGATCATTGCTGCGCCACCGGGCTCGTTCGATAGAGTGCCGCCTCCTGCCTGGGCCAGCACGTGAGTCGGCCCGACTGCCAGCGCGGTGAGTGCCAGGATAGCTAAGCGATATTTCTTTCTCATTAATTCAAAACTCCTGGGACGAAGGAAACGTTTCAACCAACATGACAATAGGCCGACAGGTCATAATAGATCAAGATGGAAAGCCGCGCATTTTGGTTGGCTGTAAGAAAAGAATTGGCTCAGGGAATCAGCAGCTCGCGGAAGTGTGGTGAGGTTTCGAAACAAACGATCGCTAGTTGAGACTATCGAGTTGCAGGCCGACCGGTTCGGCGCCAGCGCCTTTCAGTCCATCGATCACCTTCATGACTTTGACGTATGGCATCGAGCGCGGGGCTTTGACGAAAACTGTCTTCTGAATTCTTGCGTCTTCCGGCAGATCAAACCGCATGACCATCTCGTCGCGGTAAACGTGGTTCTTTTTCCGCTCGCTGAACAAAGCTGCCAATGTTTCGCCGAGCCTGGAAGGATCGTCGGCTGTGCCCATGTAGTCGGTCAGGCCATTCAGTTTCAGGCTGTTGTCGGGTTGAATCGTTACTACCAGCGTGTTGATGTTCGCTAACAGTCTTTGATCTTTTGTCAGCTCGCTGGGTAAGTTAACTTTGAAATTGTGAGGTTTCAACGGAGCCGCGACCATGAAGATGATGAGCAGCACCAGTAACACGTCGATGAGCGGCGTAACATTAATGAAGGGCTTCGTCTCAGCTTCAGTATGGCGCGGCATGTGTGACCTCCACAATAATTTTACAAGCCGCGACTTTAGACACTTAATGTCGGCAGGATGTTCCCAAATTGAAGGTCACTTCATATTCTTCATTCCGTCAATTACCGCATGTAGCAGTGAAGGAATAATCTCTCGGTCGGCGCCATGTTCAGTTGTGAAGATAACAAAAACAAATTTTTCGCCGGTCGGCAGCTCGATATAGGCGGCATTATGACGCGTGACGCTGGTCCAACCCGCCTTTGCCCAGAACTTTGCGCCGGCGGGCAGTGCCGAGCCGCCGAAGCCGGTGTCCTGGCCATCTGCATCAGAGGTTTTTTTCGTTGGATCGCGCTGCAACAGCCCCATCATCTGTTGGCTACGGGTAGGAGTGACAGCTTTGCCTGTCACAATCTCCATCATTAAGCGCGCCGTGGCATTGGTGGTCAACTTGTTTCGATTTTCCCCGTTTGGCCCGCGTGACACCTGCTCGCGCCCATAGGCGTCTTCGCAAAACGGTTTCTGATTGACGTTAATGTTAGCGTAACCGAGCGACGAAAAATATCGGTTCACGGCATTGCGTTTTTCCTGCCACTCCGCCATCTCTTTTGGCGACAACTCAAAACCGCCCGTGGTTTGCGTCAGCACGTCAACCACATAATGCGTCGCATCGTTTGACGAATCCACGATCATGTCCTTCAAAGCCCGCTGCAGTTCGGGCGTGTTTAGAATTCTTTTATCCTCAAGCCAGCGATGCGCTGCGGCCAGATAAAAGAGTTTCACTACACTCGCCGGATAAATTCGTTCATTGCCACGAAAACTCGCGGTTACCGGATGCTGAACATCGCGGAGGTCGATCAGCGTCACTGCAAGCTGCGATTCTGTGAGCTTCTTGTCGGCAAATGTCGCGAGGGTCGTTTTTACTGCGGAATCAACCAACGCTTGCAGTGAAGTTTTGTTTGCTTGTGCATTCGCTGGAACAAAGCACGCGAGCGTCCACGCCAAAACCTTTGCGATAAGAAAGAGATTTCTATTTTTCATGATCACTAAGAAAGATTGAGACACGAATTTGTGTTGCGGCCTATCGAGCATCTGCCGCGTGATTTCCAACAGTAGCGGATTCAACTCTGCCGCAATTATGGCAAGCTGCGCAGCTGTTCAATCCTATCCTGAACTGCTTCGGTAAGAATTCCAATCTCTTCCGGACTGTAATTGGCGGCACGAAACGCATCCTTGATTTGCGCAACGCTTAACCCGGCAAGCAACTCGCCCAGCCACTTCGCCTGCGGCACGGTGATGTCATCAAAGATTTCGCGCTTCTTTCCGCCGTAGCGAAAATTGACGACGCCATTATCCCGAACACCTTCGACAAACTTTGCTTTCTCATAGTCTTGAGGATTGTTTCGGCTGCGCGTGATCCGCCAAAACAAGGGTAGTGTGCCGGTCTTGCCAAAGGTCGCGCCCAGATCGCTGATCACATAGCGCAACTCATTTCCTCGGTGGTTGTGAGCAAGAATGATTACATTGTTTGAGTCCTTGATGTCCCAGTTGTTGAATAACACCATCATGGTCTTCAAGCCCGCAAACTCGCGTGTGCCAACGAAAGGATTTTCGTCCCACTTCCATTCATCCAGCCGTTTTAACGAACGCGGTCTTGCTTCCAACCTGACATTTTCAAATGTTCCCTGGCCGGGTATGCGCAGGCGCGGCACAAGATAATTGATTTCGGTAACGTAACCTGCGGCCCACAACAAACGCACCGCCGCCGTCTCGGATTGAGCTTCCTTGCCAATCTTTGCGACCCAAACACGACCGGCTGCATCGCGTATGCGATACTTTTTCGAATACCCGCCTTTCACCTCTTTAATAAACTTTATTCGCCGCAAACTGGGTTTCATGGCCGCGCCGCCTGGACCGAGATACAAATCTCGCGAGGCGATATCCTCCGGAGCCCGCCAAAGCACCGGCGTGCCTTTCGGGATGGGTTTCTTCTTTCTTGCGGTGGCTTCCGACTGGCACGCCAGAAGCGAAAGAAAGAGAATCAGTGCTGCGAATGAAACTCGGCGAGCGTTTGCTTTGGCGAGCATGCAAAAACCTCCATTGAAATGCACAGTTGTCCCTGGCCGTGTTCGGCTCGGAATATATACAGCAAGGGGGAATTTCAGGAGAGTTACGGGGAGAAATTGCGAGAGCATTCTAGCGTTAACGGAGAGCCATCGCAATCTCATTGGTGGCCGGGTGGTGTCGGTTTAATGGCCGACAGGCTTTACCTTTGTCGTAACGCCGCGACAAACTAAAGAAGGTCTGATCAAGTTAATCGATTTATCTTTTCCAACCCGCGTAGCGGGTGAAAGCGTAGAGTCTAGCACCCCAGCCGGGCAGCCCGGCTGGGGTGCTAGACTTTATGCTGACGCCACGCTTCGCGGGCTGAATGCAAATTGTTCATTGCCCATCATTAGTTTGGAGTTGGCAGTGATGTATCATGGAAAACTGGACGAAGTAATTGAGGTTGGCCCACTTGGACACACTCACCAAACAATTGCGCGCGATCGTAGGCGACGAAGCGGTACGCGCGGAGCCCGACGAATTGCTGGTCTACGAATGCGATGGCCTGCCGCAGCATAAACATCGGCCGCGCGCAGTTGTGTTTCCCAATTCGACTGCGCAAGTATCAGAAGTGCTGGCGCTACTCGCACGCGAGCAGGTTCCATTTACGCCGCGCGGCGCCGGCACCGGCCTATCCGGCGGCGCGCTGGCAATGAACCAGGGAGTCGTCATCGAGTTGGCGCGCATGCGTCAGATACTCGAAATCGATCCCATCAATTGCCTTGCCGTCGTTCAACCCGGCGTCGTTAACCTCCAGGTTTCGCGCGCCGTCGCGCACCTCGGGCTGCATTACGTTCCCGATCCGTCCAGTCAACCCACTTGCACTATCGGCGGAAACATTGCGGAAAACGCGGGCGGCATTCACTGCCTGAAATATGGCACGACCACGGATCATGTGCTTGGCCTGAAGGTGGTACTTGCCGGCGGCGAAGTGGTGCAACTGGGCGGCAGCGGCAGAGAGCTGCCAGGTTACGATTTGTTGGGACTGTTCATTGGCTCGGAAGGAACATTTGGTATTGCCACTGAAGCAACGCTGCGATTGACGCCGGTTCCGCCGGCGGTGAGAACTCTGCTGGCGGAGTTTGCTGAAGTAAACGATGCAAGCCATGCGGTCTCGGCCATCATCGCCGCCGGAATAATGCCGGCGGCACTGGAAATGATGGACCGCGAAATTATTCGCGCGGTCGAGGCGAGTGTGTTTGCTGCGGGTCTGCCGCCGGACGCAGGCGCGGCGCTGCTGATCGAGCTCGATGGCATCGAGGCCGGGCTGGACGATGAAGCCGAACGAGTGACAGCGATTTGTATGGAGCGCGGTGCGCGCGCCTGTCGCAGCGCTCGAGATGAAAACGAACGAAAGAAACTTTGGGCGGCGCGCAAGGGCGCATTTGGCGCCATCGGTCGCATTTCGCCTGACTCGATGATCCAGGATGCGGTAGTCCCGCGCTCGCGGTTGCCGGAGGTGCTCGATGCTGCCTACCGCATTGCGGCGAAATATCAACTGCGAATTGCCAACGTATTTCACGCCGGCGACGGCAATCTCCATCCGCTAATCTGTTTCGATTCGCGATTTCCCGCCGAAGTGCAACGCGTCAAAGATGCCGGCCGCGAATTGATGGAGACATGCGTGCGCGCCGGCGGCAGCATCACCGGCGAGCATGGTGTGGGCTTAGATAAGCGCGATTTGTTGCCGTTGATTTTTTCAGAGAAGGACATGGAAACAATGTTGCTTGTGCGCGCGGCATTTGATCCATCGGGCTTGATGAATCCCGGCAAGATCATTCCGATCTTGCGAGGCTGCGGCGAAGCGCGGGCGATCGCAGGCGCCGATTGGCAAAACGACCTGTCAGCGTCAAGCGACGTGCTGGGACGGGATCTACTGGGGCCGGAGGCGTCCCGCCCGCAACCGCGAGGAGAAACTTCGGTAGCGTCAGGCGATTTGCTGGGACCGCGGGCGTCCCGCCCGCAACGTTCGACAAACTCAAGTTTGTCGGACAAAAGCTTTGACCCTGTCTTCGCTCATCAGCAGCTAGTCAACATCGTCGGCGAAGAAAACATCTCCGCGTCTCCCGATTCCTGCGTCTCCGCATCTCCGCTCGTAGTTACGCCCGGATCAATTGCCGAAGTTTGCGAGGTGATGAAGCTTGCTTTCACCGAGCGGTGGATCACCATGCCGGCGGGCGCGATGACCGGGCTCGGTGGGCACGCACTCAACGAGACGAATATTGTCGTCAGTACACGCAGACTGAATCACATCATTGAACACGAGCCGGCCGATCTGGTTGCGATTACCGAAGCCGGCGTCACACTGAAAGACTTTAATGCTCATCTTTCGCTCAACCGCCAATGGCTGCCGATCGATCCGCCCGACGATGGCGCCGCGACGATCGGCGGAGTGGTCGCGACCGGACTGGGCGGCGCACAACAATTCGGCTATGGTCCACCACGACGACACGTTATTGGTATGAAACTGGTGCTGGCTGACGGCAGTTTGGTAAAGGCGGGCTCGCGAGTGGTAAAGAATGTTGCCGGCTACGATCTTTGTAAGCTCTTCACCGGCAGCTATGGAACACTTGGCATAATCGTAGAAGTTAACTTCAAGCTGCGGCCGCTGCCGTTCACTACTCGAACGGTTTTGTTTGCGGGACAACCAGAAGAACTTGCGTCAAAAGCTCAACGGATTATTCAGGCCCCCACCTTTCCGATTGCCATCGAAATGGTTTCTCCGCGCCTTGCACCGCAAGTAACAGATTTGCGGGAAGACGACCGCACGGTTCTGATGATCAGGTTCGCGGGTTCCGATGCGGCCGTTGCGGCCCAGGTTGCGAGCACGCGAGAACTTTTCGGAAGTCACAACGGCTCGACTCAATTGGTGGAAGATGACAAACCGATATGGACAAGGCTGGCCGCCGTACCAATTCGATTTTCAGAACACTTAATGTGGAGAGTTGGATTGAGACCAACCGAGGCCGCGTCGTTCTTGATCGATCTTATAAAGACAGCGGACGACGCAACGATGTGGCATGCAGGCCTCGGAGATGGACGCATTCGCGTGATTGAAGACAGCAAGGCGCGGGATGGTGACGTAGATATTCGTATCGAACATTTGCGCAAAAATGGCGAAGCCCGCGGCGGCATGATCATTATTGAGTCAGGCAACGGCGGCATTGCCACTGCGCTATTTAGCAACAACTCAGCAGCAGCCATCATGAACAAAATAAAACAGCAGCTCGATCCGGATAACATGTTCACGTCAGCAAGATAGTGGCATAGACTTTA
>Ga0137418_10001076_pt1 | contig 25027 bp, 22 predicted proteins | sample CZODoug3_1_2_16f_FD_122242 | JGI IMG/M metagenome (GOLD analysis project Ga0137418, IMG submission 122242) | Vadose zone soil fungal communities from Angelo Coast Range Reserve, California, USA - CZODoug3_1_2_16fungal (Hybrid Assembly) | ecosystem: Environmental > Terrestrial > Soil > Vadose...
GGTGGGCCCGCAGGGATTCGAACCCCGGACCAAGGGATTATGAGTCCCCTGCTCTAACCGCTGAGCTACGGGCCCTGCCTTACCAACACCTCTCTGTGGCTGGCCGGTTTGGCGTCGGCTCACTGGCCACGTTCTGAGTCTCGCATAGCTTCTGTAGCAGCGCCAACTCGTGTCTGGGCGATAGACGAGAAATTGGGTCACCGTCATCTGGCATCGCCAGATCTAAACGTCCGGTGTCTAAATACTGGATGGAGGACTCTCGACCAAAATATCGGCGCATCAGGCTGTCCTTGGCGACGATGTTCATCCTGCTTCTTGTGGTTGTCTCTGTCAGCCTAATTGCCCGTCCTAAGACGCCGTTCGAGTGGGAGCAGGCACGCGCCGAAGCCAGAAATCCGAGGTGGGTTTCGGTTGAGATCACGACGGCTGACAATCGGCGGGAATATCATCAAGGCGATCCGATCTTGGTGAGTGCCCGTTTTTCCAGCGCGATGCGAGAGAGGTACAAGATCGAGGTAGCGGAGGGATGGAGCTTGTCAGCAGTTGATCTTCTCCACCTATCTGATGGGCAACAAGTGCCTCTCAACAGAACTTTTATTATATGCTGCGACTCTCGTCTGATTGGCTTGAGCGACGAACCCTACAGTCCACGAACGCTCACGCCGTTGCGCTTAGCACCTGGAAACTACGAGATTTATCTCACCAGCATGCGTGTCTTCCCGTGGGAAGCCGGTCCAAAGGAATATGATGCAAGCTCCTTCCAAGTTGCCTCCAACCTGCTGAAGATTCGTGTTGTGCCCGATGCGAGCAAAGTGTCCGGCAACCCGAGGTGATCGGAAAGTACCCTCATCTAGCGCTCCGTGAGCAGGCCATCGTCCTTCCATTCGTGGCCGCATGAGTCGCAGGTCCACTTGAATTTCGGCGAGGGCTTGCCTTCCGAGTTTTTCGATCCGCGGTCCAGATCCTCAAATACAACTTCCATCGAGTGGCACTTGGGACAATGCATCGCAAAGTCGTCAGATTCGTCAACCTTCTCTTCGGGCGGCTCGTCCGCGGGAAAATATTGCTGCAACGCCCGGCGCGCCCAAGGCCACCCAACCTGCATAATTTGCACGTCAAGGCCCTTTGCGAAATTCGAGGTCACGGCGTCGACGCTGGCGGCTTTCTCCGGCCCCATGTAAAACGGGATTCCCGCCGTGTCGAGGAGGCGTTGCAGCTTCAGCGCATCCGCCAAACTCCAAACGGTACCAATGAGAACCAACTCGCGATCTTCGGCATAGGGCGACTCAGCACCCCCAGGATCTGGCTGCCACTTCGGACGACCCTCAGCCACCGGTTCTTTGGGTGGGATCTTCAGCCTGCGATTGGCGATTTCTTGTGCTAGAACCTGCTGCGCGATCTCGGTCAACTGCGAAGTCTGGCGAGCCAGGCCGACTAGTTTGTCATCGCTCAGCTGTCGATAGTGTTCGGAGAGGCGCCGCCACTCTCCTGCGGGATCCAGAGTCTGCATGAGATGTTCCGAAATGGTCAGCAACAAGCTACATGTTTGTAGCGAATCGAAGCAAGGACTGGTTCTCGAGGTATTGGAATCAGTTGACTCCGGAAATTAGACGGCAGCCATTTGTCTGGAATGGGGAAAGATAAAAGGCATGGAACACCCGCCCGTGACAGATCCGATTGAAATACGCCGCTCAAGGCCAAGGAGGGCTTGAGCGGGCGACCGCCGGAAAGTGGAACGCATCGGGGCGTCGGGGTCCGGCACGCATCAGGCGTTCGATCTCCTCGACAGACTGGATACCTCCGCGGGCACCGACCGCGGTGCAGTTCAGCGCTGCGGCGGCGCAGCCGAAATCGAGCTGCTTTTGGAGCGGCCATCCTTGCAGCAGGGCGAAGATGAATCCTGCGTGAAAAATATCGCCTGCGCCGGTGGTGTCCACGGTGTGGACGCAGAAAGCGGGCGCGTAATGGAACTGTGTTCCGTCCCACGCCAGCACGCCGTCGTGACCTAAAGTTGCGGCGGTGAGGCGGCAGCCGAATCGGGAGTGCGCCGCTGGGAGCGACTCCCGCAAATTCTCGGTAGCTGCGAGCTTGCCAGGAATGTCTCTGCTGGTGATCAGGTAGTCGACGTTTTTCAAAACCTCCTCGACACCGGGATATAGTTCATCCAAATCAGCAATCACAGGGACCGCTGCGGCACGCGCCCAGGCGGACGCTTGGGCCGCGGCGGCCGTGTCGTGGCCATCCAGATGAAGAGCGCGGGAGTGGACGATCCATTCACGCTGGAGTTCTTCGGGACGCAGAGTTAGACGGCGGTCGCGCTGCCAAAGGACCGTGCGTTCGCCGGAATCGTCCACAAGAATGAATGCCTGCTGGCTGGTGCAACCGGGTGCGGGGATGAGATGCGCCTCGACACCAAGGCGGGCAAATTCGGTGGCGTGCAGTTCGGCCGCAGCATCTTCACCGACTTTGCCAACGTAGCGCGTGCGGAGTCCCCATTGCTGGCAAGCGACGACGGCAGTGGCGACCTGGCCGCCGGGCAGAATCGCGGTGGGTCGAATTTCGACTTTGGATCCGCGGTCGGGATAGTGCGTGACAGGAATTAGGGTATCGGTGGCGTTGAGTCCGACACCGACGAGATCTGCTTTTTGTATTGCGTTTTCTGACCGCGACGGTTCGTTCATCTTGCCGCTCTTCGTCTTTTGGCTCGTCTTTTGGCTGAGCAACTCTAAATGAAGCGGGGTGGATTGCAAACTGGAGAGGCCGGGTTAGTTGAAGCGCGTGGTACGCCAGAGGGCGAAACCGCAAAGAACGAGCAAGGCCAGGAGCGCTGCTGTCAAAAGCGCGGCTGGCCCCCAATGGATGGACATTTGCGGGACTCGCGCCATAGTTGCAAAGAATATAAAGATGGCGGTGGCGGCGGCAACAAGCAGCCAGTCCAAGATGCCGCGCGAGGGTGCGGACTCACCTACTGCCTGGCGCCCGTCCATGCGGGCTTCGACATAGTCTGCGGCGACGCCGTATCGGCGGCCCTCCCGCTGAGCCGCTTCTTTCCAGCGGGCTTGTTCTCCTCCGGATACGGAAGAGAAGGCAACGGCGCCGACTCCTAGCATCATCAGCAAGGATCCGCCGACTACTTGGAGGTAGGTTGAGGAACTACGGTTGTGCAGTTCTCCAAAGACGAAGATTCCCCACAGCAGTCCCCAGAGCTGATTCGAATTCGAAAGAGGAATGCCACGGCTGATTCCGAGGTACTTGGCGGCGTATTGCTGGAACAAATCTCCGATGACCCAGACGAAGCCGCCGAGCATGAGCCAGAAGATCACGCCACGGGCAACGAGCAGTTCCTGCCAGAGTGGAGACAGACCGTTGTAGCCGATGGCCAACACGGACATCATGCCAAGTTCGCCGAAGGTGAAGAAGGTCACGAACGAGAGCGGGTTCATGCCCGTGAGATAGGCTTTGCGGTATGGGATGTACATCGTTCCCCAAAGGACACCGGCACCGAGCGCGGCCCAGACGCCACGCAACGAATGTCCCGCTGGGGCTTGCGTGGAAGACGCGATGGCGAGGAGAGTGGCGCCGACGCACATGACGAGTGCGCCGCCGAGCACGCCCGCCCAACGGCGCCAGCCGGCTTGGCGGAGTTCGTTGAAGAAGAGAAATCCCCAGACAATTCCGAGCAAGCTGTTCGAATTCCAGAGCGGGAAGGCGATGCTCAACCCAACATCGCGAATGGCAAAGATGGTCAGAGTGTTGGCTACGGCCCACAGGCAGCCGGCGAGAACGGCCCAAATGATCAAATGAGGCGCGCGGCGGACGTCTGCACGAACCGACGATGTGCCGAGGATCAGCGCAGGTAAGCTCCATCGCGCCAGAAAAACGCCGATGACCATGATCAGAGAAATCGCGACCGGGGAAATACCTATAGAAACCAGCTTGGTAGGCGCTTCCGCGGCGCCCAGCCAAGCGCCCGCGGTGAAGCCGGAAAAGGTGCCCAAGAGGCGAAGTTGTCTCGGGCGGGAAGCGCTCGGAACTGCCGGTGAGCTGAGAGGTTGGGCCGTCGATGTCATGCCAGTTCGAAATTCCTAGCGCATGAAGCTCAGAAGCAGTAATCCAGCAACGAGCACCACCACTGGCACCCAAAAATGAGTATCGGTCAGTACGCGGCTCAGCCGACTCGAGTTTGCATTGGTGTTGGCGTTTTCCGCACTTTCCATACTGGCTCCACGACAAACCAGGAATACTGACAGTGTTTGGCCCCGCCACCTTACCACCACATTCGAAGAAATGGTAGCCACAAACATAAACCAGCGGGCGAAAGCAGGCCGATCCACTCCCCTGGAATTGATGATCCGGCGACGTTCAGTCTGCCACGGCGGATTAGCTGGGCATTCTGTCAGCGCTCGGTTCCGATTCCTTCTTTTTCATCCACGCTCTTCAGGTTCTTGAGGCGAGACTCCCTGTGCTTTCCAAATTCGGATTCCATATTCACGAATATTCCCCGAGAAGACCGTTGATCGGCCGTCCTGACGCGATTTCCTTTTGCGAATTTCTGGGGGTGGAGTCTTTCAACCGCCACCGGCGTTGACCTTCACAAGCCGAATTGCCGCCATGGCGACTCTGCGAAAGCCATGGGCGCGGGCCAAACCCCAGATGGTCTGCTGATTCTGACATCTCGATTCTCTCCGCCCTTGTGCTACTTTATAGCGCAAGTGCAAAGACCGCCACGAAGCAAGGTGCCATCATGGACAAGGTTGCGTCGCCCGACGCGCTCACCGTAGGCTCAATTGGGGTCCTCGCCTACATGCTCGGGAACGTGTTGCACGAAGCCATCGGCCATGGCGGCGCTTGTCTTCTGGTCGGGGCGAAGGCTCTCGTGCTTTCGTCGGTTCACTTCGAATGCAGCCTGGAGAACCGTCTTGTTATGACAGGCGGAACACTTGTGAACTTAGTTGCGGGAGCGGTTTTTCTTGTCCTCGGGCGCTCTACCGGACGCCGGCATCCACGATTGAAATATTTCTTTTGGATCGCCATGACGGTGAATCTTTTCAGTGGCACCGGATATTTTCTCTTCTCTGGGGTCGGCGGCATTGGTGATTGGGCCGAATTTATTCAGGGACTCGGGCCTCAGTGGCTCTGGCGAATCGGCCTGGCCGCCTTCGGTGCTGCCAGTTATATGCTCGCCGCGCGCATCGGTCTGGTGGAGTTGCGTCCGCTGATCGGCAGCGATAAAGAGCAACGTTGCCGATGCGCGGTGCGCCTCACCTGGATCCCGTATTTTGCGGGGGGAATTTTGATGTGCCTCGCTGGGGCGCTGAATCCAGTGGGAATGATTCTGATCCTGATCTCGGCAGCGGCATCGACCTTTGGCGGGTCCTCAGGATTGTTATGGAGTCCGCAGTTGCTCAACCGCGGAACGCTGATTCCCTACGGACCGCCTGCGGAGCCCGTGCCGATTCAGCGGAGTTGGCCGTTGATCGCGGCGACTTGTGCCATTGCGGTTGCATTTGTTGCTGTTCTGGGTCCGAGTGTCCGCTTTGGGCGTTGAAAGATAAAGAGTGTTTCTCCGCGCCGATTTTGAATCGTGAGCTAAATGGCAGCAGATAACTGCGAGGCAAGAATGGCCAATCGCAGGCTTGATGAGGAGTGCAGCCTCGGTTTGGCGAGAGACTATTTACAGAATCTGGTTGAACTCCAGGCGCTCGCCGTCGGGGCCGAGGATAAAGAAGTATTTGCAGCCTTTGTTCCAGAACGGAAGGAAGACGGGAACGTCCTCGACGATGGTGAAGGCTGCGCACTTGAGTGCGGCAAAAGCTTCGTCGATGTTGTCCACGTCAAATGCGATGTGGTCGATGTGGCCGTCTGTTCTAGTGCGGATTTCTGCGAGTTGTGCTTCGGGCATTTGGTAGAGTTCGAGGATCATTGAGCCGCGGCGCATCATTGCTACGGAGCCTCGGGCGCCGTGGTAGTCGAATCCGGAGGCCATGACGTTGGTGAAGCCCAGCTTTTGGTAGAAGGCTTCCGAGGTCTTCAGGTTAGTGACTGGAAGGCCAATGTGCTGGATGTGATTGAGCTTCAGGTTCATGAGGTCAAGCCCCAGGCGCATAAGAGCCTTGCGCAGGCCAAAGCAGGCCCCTTCACTTTGCAGTTCCTTCGCTTCGCGAGGCAACTGCTTCGGTCGGGATGACAGGCTTCTTGAGATCCTACCCCTGCTGAAAAATATGGGCACTCCGTGCTCTTCGCCTTCCGGCTAATGCGCGAGCTGGGCTTCCATGTCTTCCAGCGCGATGCCTTTTGTTTCAGGCATCATGAACGTCACGTACAACAATTGCAAGACCATCATTGCCGTGAAAAAGGCGAAGATCGGTGCGCCGCCGAAGCGCGCGGCCGCATAGGGAAAGATGTTGGCGATGATCGCGGCGAAGACCCAGTGCGTCAGCGAACCGAGGGACTGGCCGGAGGCACGAACTTCGTTGGGGAAGATTTCGCCGATGAAAACCCAGATGACTGCGCCCTGTCCGACGGCGTGTGACGCGATGAACGCGAATACCAGAACCGTCATCCCCGCGAACGAGTTGCGGTGGAAGGCGAGTGCGATCAGGCTCAGGGAGATGATGTAACCGAAGGAACCGATGTACATCAGGACCCGGCGCCCGAAGCGGTCGATCAGGGAAAGACCAAGCATGGTAAATACGAGGTTGACCAGGCCAATGCCGGCCGTCGACAGCAACGCGCTCGATTTGCTCAGGCCCGTCATTCCGAAGATTCGGGGGGCATAGTAGATGATGGCGTTGATGCCCGACACCTGGTTGAAGAACGCGAGCAAGAAGGCCAATAGAATGGGCCAGGCGTAGTGGCTCGAGAAAAATGCCTTGCTTGGACTGGCCTCGGCCCGGTCCCGTGAAGCCAGGATCGAAGTCAGCGTCGTTTCCGCTGCGGCCGGGTCGATCTCGTTCAGAACGCCCCTGGCTCCGGCTACGTCTCCCTTCTTCAGTGCCAGCCATCGCGGGCTTTCTGAGATCAGCAGGGTGAGTAGGGTAAAGATCAACGAGGGGAAAGCCACGATGCCCAGCATCCAACGCCAATCGTTCGGGCTGTCCGATCGTTGCAGCAGATAGTTGGAGACATAGGCGATCAGGATACCGAACACGATATTGAATTGGAACAGAGCGACGAGGAAGCCGCGTTTTTTTGGCGGGGCGATTTCTGCGATGTACAGCGGCGAGACTACGGAGGAGGCTCCGATGCAGAGGCCGCCGAGCAGGCGGAACACCATGAAGACATAAACGCCCTGCGATAGGGCGGAGCCCAGCGACGAGATCAGAAATAGTGCGCCGACCCAGAAGAGGCTCTTTTTGCGCCCGAGGCGATCGGCAAAGAAGCCTCCGAAGGCTGCTCCGACCACCGTTCCGTAAAGCGCCATGGAGACGGCGAGGCCGTGGGTGATGTTGTCGAGGTTCCAGAGCTTCTGGATGGTTTGTTCCGCACCGGAGATCACGGCGGTGTCGAGTCCAAAGAGGAAGCCGCTCAGCGCGACGGTGAGCGACCAGAGGAGGAGCTTGTGCTTGTTCATGGGCGAGCGGGGTCTCGGTCTTCTAGATAGATTGTCGCAGAGAATAGTAATGGCATTGCGGGTTTGCTGCTAGCGAAAAGCGTTTTGTAATGACAATCCGTCAGCGGAAACTGCGCCAAAGCGCTGCCTGCACCAGAGCATCTGATTCTGGTTTCAGGTTGAAAGGCACTAGGCGGGAAACGAGCCGATCTGCACTAGCCCGGCCGGTGGCGGCGCGGTTAGCCCTCGACGCCGCATATTCTCGGAGGGGATCCCGGTGCGATAGAAAGACTTTTCGCAATCCGCTGTCGATGGGCCACGCATATCGCCTTCCATGTAGGCGAGGCCGGGACAGCGCGAACATGTGCCTACGTGGCCGCAGCCGGAACAGGTGGTCAGGTCGCGCGCGCGAATGCTGCGGACCTCGTGAAATTGTGGGGCGTTCCGCCAGATGTCTTCGAAGGTTTGTTGACGCAGATTTCCGCAGACGATGGGGAACTGCACGCAGGGAAAAACCTCCGCATAGGGTGTGATGTAACAGGAGGTGTGGCCTGCGCTGCAGGGGTAGCCGTCCATGATGTCGTCGCCGGGTGCTGGGGGTGGGGCGCAGTAGGCCGCCACATCGCCGACCAGCGACTCGTCGCGAAATACGGTGGGCAACGACTCGCCTGCGACGCGCAGGCCCAGCACGGAGCGGTCGCCGTCCATCTTCGGAGTCACGGTTGGGTCGAGCGTGTAGTGAACGCCGAGCTCGTGCGCGAGTTCCTGCGTGCCTTTGTAGTCGGCGAAGTTGTCTTTCATTAAGACGTTGGCGATAGTTACTTTGATGTCCTGGGCTTTTAGGAAGCGGATGGCGCGAACAGATTTAGCCAGCGAACCGGGAAAGCGGGTGATGGCGTCGTGCACTTCGGGGCGATGCGAATAGAGGCTGATTTGTACTTGCTCGACGCCGAGGCGGCGAAGCTCTTGCGCTTCGCGTTCGCGGATCATGACCGCGTTCGTTTTGACTTTGACATTGAACAGCAACTGACGCGCGTAGGCGACCAGTTCCAGAAAGTCGCGGCGGAGAAAAACTTCTCCTCCGCTGAAGGTGAGGAAAAATGTGCCTGCGGCGGCAAGCTGGTCCAGAATTGACTTGATCTCGGCGGTGGTCATTTCACCGTGGTCGTCGTGGTCGAGATAGCAGTGGCCGCAGCGCTCGTTGCAGCGGTAGGTTACGTCAATGTGGACACTCAGGGGAACGCCGTGTGCGAGAGCGCGCTCGTTCATCTCGTGCAGCAGGCTCATGGGGTTCCTATCGTGGGCACCGTAGGCAAGATGGGTTGGTCGGAAATCTGCAAAATTCCATGAGCGGAAAGCTCGCGGACGAACTCGCGGGCGTCCGCGAGCGCTTCGTCGATGGGTACTTCGAACTCGTGGCACACGTCCCTGGCGACGATCTCGTGCAGGGGAGTGATTCCGTCTGCTGCTCGCCAGATGGCGCTCGCAACTTCGTTCAGCGTGAAGAAGGTCGAGTCCAGCACTGACATGACCATGGTCTCGCCGGCCAGGACACGCGAGGCGATGGCGGAACTGCGGGCTATGTACGTTGCGGTCATTGGCGATACCTCATACCAGGCCGATGCCTCATACCAGCAACTCCCAAACCGAAGCGTCCTTGCGAAAAGTCAGTTGCCGCACTGGAACGCGCTGTACGAACTCGTATGCGCCCTCGAAAACGGACTGCACCAGCGCAGCGTCGCGCGCGAAGAACAGAATGTTGCGGAGTAACGCCTGCGTAGCCAGGGCGGGATCGATCTCGTCAATCTTGTTTTCCGGGCCCTGACGCAGTAGATAGAGAGCGGCCAACGGCGCAGAACAATGAGCGCCGAGTCGAGCCAGCTCTCCGGCGAAAGGTGTGCCGTGGGCATCGTAGCCCGTCGCGTTTTTGCGCACATAGGAGATTTCATCGGTGAGCAGGGTGGCATCGGCGGGGGCAAGTCGCGAAATTGTTGTCTTGCCTGCGCCCGAGGCCCCTGCGAACAAGAATGCGCGTCCGTTGCGGATGGCGCTGGCGGCGTGGACCAGAAACTCCCCGCCGCGTGCCAACACTAGTGTGTGGACAATGCGTAGCACCGAATCGAGAGAATAAGGATTCATGGCCTGCCGAATTGTTCCGTGACGGGTTGTTGGATCCCACTCCGCCGAAAAGTCTCCACGGCACATTCGCCAGAGGCCGCTTTCGAAGGTCACTTCGAGGTCGTCATCCTGAAGGTTCTCGTACTTCTCGTCGTTCTCGTTGAAAGCCCTCGCCGCCGAATCCAGCAAGTCGATGTCGAACTGAATTGTTCCAGGTCCGATTTCATTCCGCGTAACGAAACCGGAGTAACGCTCCTCTACCATGCGCGCGAACCTAGAACTACTGGTGCAGAGAGCTATGGGCACGCCGCCAATTTCCACGACTCTCGTTTCCGATGCCGCTGGGGCAACGGCTTCCAGGATGGGGGTTAGGGCGCTCAAGAGGTGGGAACCTCAGGCTGAGAATTCGCGCTGGAAGGACTCATCCCACCCGCCCTGTCGCAAGAGAAAGATCGCGACAAGGACGGGGCACCCGAAAGAGGCTTTGGGTAAGAACGAATGCGAATTAGTAGACGTACCAAGGTGCTCGATTTTGTCAGCAAAGCGGCCGCGAGACGAGATGTACGGGGCACCGTTCGAGGAACTGGGACCCAATCGTCGTCGCGACGCACTCCAGCTAGCACTCCCAGCACGGCTTCCAGCCGCACTGCGGGATCGGCGTGAGGCATGGAGTCTCCGCGCGTGACCAACCTGCCCGGGAACCTCTCTTCTGGCAAAGCTACCAGCCGGTGGAGGAAAAGGCGGCCGCAACGCTCATAGAGGACGATGTCGCCGAGCCTCATCTCGGACAGAGGACGATTCTTAATCGAAACGATATCGCCGGGCCAGAGCATGGGCAGCATGCTGGTTCCGGAAACCTGCAACTGGCATCGACCGTGCTGCCGTAGCACGTCGAGGGTCAATTCCTGTTTTAGGCCACGATCGGCTATATTCATCAGTAACTTAGGAGTTCTTTCGCGTGCCGAAATGGCACTGCCCTTCCACCCGGCTGACTTTACCGCAGGCCAGCGCCATCGTCTCGAATACGCGCTCGTGACGAAACGCAGGCCTCTGATATGGTTTTTTGGAACTACTGGGAGCTCCGGAAATGGTCGTTTTAGAACTCGACCCGTCCTGAACCTTCATCGGCCCTCGCGCTTTTGCGGGAAACTGCTCCGCGTCTCCCTCTTGCCATCCCGGGGAAAGGTGTCTCAAAAGTGTACACCGATTTGGCCGTATTTAGGCCTCTTATGGACCCCACGAACGTGGGGATGATTACCTACTTAGGCACCTATTAGTACGCGTTAGTACGCAGAAAGGGTACCTTCGCTGCGGCCGCGCCGGAGTACCCACGAGAAAAAGACCAGGCTGGCGGGAACCAGAACCAAGGCTGCCGCGAACAGCCAGACGATCTCGGGAGCCAATTCCGGGATGGACCTGCCAAGCAGGAGTGCGCCGCGCATCCCGGTTAGGGAGTGGGTCATCGGAATCCACCATGCCGCCCACCGAAGGGGCAGGGGCAGGGCTCCAACGGGAAAGATGGTCCCAGTTAGAAACCAGACCGATCCCAGGAGCCAGATCACCGCCGAGCCCTTCTGGATGGCGATCTGTAGCGCGGCTGCAAAAACACCGAGCGCGAGGGCCACGGCAAGCGAGAGCAGGAAAATCACCACCACGCCGAGAAGGTTCGGATGCAAGAGCGGCACGCGGAATAGCAGCAGGCCTACGACAAGAAATAGGACAAGGTTGGCCAGCTTGCCCGCGAACGCCGAGAATGCGCTCAGGAAGATCAGCACGGGAGCCGGGGTCGTGGTGGTGAGCAGAACTTCCAGGGTTCCCGTCTGCTGCGCCTCCTGCACCGTGCTCAGGAAGGCCTGCACGCCGGTGATGAGAAATGTGTAAAACCCGCTGCCCACGAGGAGAAAAGGGAAGTAGTCGACCCCTTCCGGACGAAATGCCGGCCCAATCGCGTGCGCCAAATAGCGGAAAGCGACGACCTCGGCCAGGACGCCTACGGCGCTGAGGAGAAAGCCGTTACGGTAGCGGATTGTGGTCAGCGCGTCGCGGCGGACAATGGCAACGAGCTTTTCCGTGAGAGATACCTGGCTCACGGGGCGGTCTCAAACGCGGGCGTGTCCTCGGCGTCGCCGCTGGCCTGGAAGTAGAATGACTTGACCTCGTCAATGCTCGGGCCGTCGTTGTTCGCCGGTTCGTTACTTGAGAGATCGTCACTTGGGAGATCGGTGTTAGCGTTGCGTTGAAACTCCCGCTCTGACCGCAGCTCACCGCGCCGCAAGACCGCGATTCGATCAGCTACCGCTGCGGCTTCCTGGAAATTGTGCGTCGTAAGCACCACGGTCGTTCCGGTCGACAACAGCTGCCGAATAAACGGCCAAAAGCGCTGCGCTGAGCCGGGATCGAGCGAGCGCGTGGGCTCATCGAGCAACAAGACTTCGGGATTTTTCAGCAGAGCTCGCGCCACTCCCAGGCGCTGGTACATCCCGCTGGAAAACTTCATCACCAAGGTATCCGCGTCGGCCGCTAGTCCGGTCTTGCCCAATTTCTCCTCAACTCTGATCCCCCGCTCTTGCTTGGGCACATCTTCGAGCACGGCGAAGAAGTCGAGGTTCTCCCGCGCGGTGAGGCGGGGGAAGAACGAGCGCTCATTAGCTACTGCGAACCCGACCTTGCGCCGGACCGTGCCACCCTCGCGCAGGGTATCGGCGCCGCAAATGGCGACCGCGCCTTCGTCTGGGATCAGCATGGTCGAGATCAGTTTGAGGGTGGTCGTCTTCCCGCTGCCATTTGGGCCCAAGAGGACGAGCGCCTCGCCCTTCGGCACCTGGAGCGATACTCGTTGTAAAGCTTCGGTGGCCCCTCCGCGCTCGCGCCCCAGCCAGTTGAACAACGCCGGGCGGTGCCGGAAGCGTTTGGTTACCGAATTGAAAACAACAGCGTTCATAGGTGTCGAGCGAAGCGGAAGCCTCTGGTATTATAGGGTTTCCCCGGCAGAGCCCCCCTTGGAATCGGATGGCAAAATCGTCACCGAGCAAGACGATTTTGGCAGTCCACGAAACGCTGATGACAACGACCATCTCACGTCCGGCACACGCACCCCGTAGTTTGTTCGGCGTCGTGGTGTCTCCGGAATGGGAGCTGCTGCTCACTACCGCGTCAGCAGGCGAACAGGCGCCCCGGCTCCGCACCTTGGTCAACCAGCCCCTCGATTGGGCGTTGTTTGAACGCCTGGCGGAAACGCATGGCCTCCTTCCCATGGCCGCTGCTCGGCTGGGGGCCGATCCTTCCCTGCTGCCCGAACCGGTGGTTCAGGAGCTTCGCGATATCTGCCATGAGAATGCCCGCCGCAGCCTGTGGTTCGCGGGAGAGCTTTTCTCTGTCATGGATTCTCTCTCGGCGGCAGGGATACAGGCCGTGCCCTTCAAAGGTCCTACATTGGCTGCGATGGCCCAGGGCGATCTCATTCTGCGGCAGTTTTGCGATCTGGACATTATGGTTCGTCCGCGAGATTGGCCGCGGGCTAAACGGGCGCTGCTGGACGCCGGATTTACCGCCAAGCACAAGCTCACCCCGCGGGAAGAAAGAGCTTACGTCGCCTCCGCGTGCGACTTCACTTTCCACCACGGCTCCGTGCGAAACGTCCTGGAAATTCATTGGGACTTTGTTCCGCGCTTTTTCGCCATCCGAATCCCGCTGCGGCAGTTGATGGCTCGCGCCACGACCGTCGAACTGTGCGGTCGACGGGTGCCGACACTGGCGGCCGAGGATCTGTTGCTGTGCCTGGCGGTTCATGGGGCCAAGCATGCCTGGTCGCGGCTGTGCTGGCTCAGCGACATTGCTCACCTGATCTATCGTGCGGACTTGGACCAGGATACGGTTCGGCGGCGCGCCGAGCGCTGGCGCATTGCGCGGATTGTGAAGATTGCGCTGTATCTGGCGCAGTGGACGCTGGGAAGCGAGATGCCCGAATCGCTGCAGAAGTGGATTCAGGAAGACCGGGAAGCGAGCAAACTGGCGGAAGTTCTGGTGCGCAATCTGTTCAGTGATAATAAGATTCGGACGGAATCGCGAACCTATTTTCAGCTTTTCGCGCGGCAACGAGAGCACGCGGCAGATCGGATGCGAATGTGGGCGCTGCTGGCTACGACGTCCAGCCTGAGCGAGTGGCGGACTGTGCGGTTGCCGGACCCGCTCTTCCGCTTGTACAGCGCGGTACGGCTCTGGCGACTTTCGCGGAGACTGTTGCGCGGGAGGCTGTGAGGGTTATGGCAGGGGATCAACAGATTCGACCGAAACTCAACTGGCGACGGGCTTTGATTTTGACATCATTCGCCCTCGCCGCCGGAGTTAGCTGCCTTCTATGGGGACTCGAGGCTGCTGGCGCTGCGCAGTTTGCTTTGCTGGCCGGTGCTGCCGTCGCGATGTTTCTGTTCTTCGCTGGGATCTACGTCACGCTGGTGCGGCGCTATTACTACCGGCGGCCGTGAAGCGCGGGTGCGGGGAAATCGCATAGAATAAGCTCGCGCTAGAGAGCTCCTTCGATTCTTCGGGCGCGTCTCTTCGACCATGATTCTCCGGCATTGATCTTTGACCTTTCAACCTGATAGTCAACCATGATCGTCAACTTCGCCGAGCGGGCGCACAACCACAACTGGACACTGGATCCCGTCATCCGATCCTTGCTGGATACGGATTTCTACAAGCTCCTGATGCTGCAGTTCATCTGGAAGCACTACCCGAAAACTCGGGTGTCGTTCGCGCTGTTCAATCGGACCTCCTCGGTGCGTCTGGCCGACATGTTCACCACCGAAGAGATTACCGAGCAGTTGGAGCACGTCCGCAAGCTGCGGTTTCGAAAATCGGAACTGGTCTGGCTGGCTGGCAATACGTTCTATGGACGCCGTGGGATTTTTGAGCCAGCATTCCTGGAATGGCTGGAGAAGGATTTCAAGCTGTCGGATTTTGCGCTATCCGTTCGAGACGGTCAATTTCACTTGTCCTTCGAAGGCGACTGGCCGGAAACCACCATGTGGGAACTCTACGCGCTCTCAGTCTTGGGCGGGCTCAAGACGAGAGCCAGCATGAAAAAGCTGAGTGAGTTCCATCTCGACATTCTTTATGCCCAGGCAAAAACGAAGCTCTGGAACAAAATCGAACGCTTGCGGGGCGTCCCTTCTTTAACGGTGGCGGATTTTGGAACGCGCCGCCGTCACAGCTTTCTATGGCAAGAGTATGCTGTCAAGGCGATGGCTTCCAGTCTCGGTAGCGGCTTTATTGGGACCTCGAACGCTTTTCTCGCCCATAAGCACGACCTGGAAGCGATTGGAACGAATGCGCATGAAATTCCCATGGTCCTCGGCGCGCTGGCGAACGGCGATCAGGACCTGAAAGCCTCTCAATACCTGGTGCTCGACCTTTGGCAGAGAACGTACGACGGAGCGCTGAGGGTCATGCTCCCCGACACTTTTGGAACAACTCAATTTCTGCGGGACGCGCCGGACTGGGTGGCGGACTGGACCGGCCAGCGCATGGACAGCAAGAATCCCTACGAGGCTGGGGACGAATACATTGCATGGCTGAAAGCACGCGGACGCGATCCGCAGGACAAGAGACTCATCGCCTCGGATGCTCTCGACGTCGATGACATCATAGGACTGCACGCTTATTTCGGGGGGACCATCCAAGTGGGCGTGACCGCCCAGGAATTCCGTAGCGCAGCCGACTTCGAGGATCCGCGAAAGTGGATCTCGGGGCGGCGTATCCGCTTCAGCGCCGGGTGGGGAACCCTGCTCACCAATGATTTCCGCGGCTGTGATCCCAACAGCACCCGGGAATTTGATCCCGTCAGCCTGATTTGCAAGGTATCCGACGTCGAGGGGCGTCCGGCGGTTAAGCTCTCCGACAACTATGCGAAGGCGATGGGTCCGGCAACGGAAGTTGAGCGATACCGCCGCGTGTTCGGCACGGCGGGGATGGCCAACGTTCCGGTGGTCGCGTAGATTCTTGCCCGGCAGCGCTGCGCTCTAGAATGACAGGCGCGCGCTTGCTTGCAGCTCGCGCCCCGGCGTCATCGCCATCGTGATGGTTCCGAACTGCGGCGTGTTCACGAAGCGGTTGGGCGTGCCGAGATTGGTTTTGTTGAGCGCGTTGAAGGCTTCGGCGCGGAATTGGAACGTAGCTTTCTCGGTGATACTAAATGAGCGCGCCAGGGCGAAGTCGAGGGTCTGCAGGCGCGGGCCGTATACCGAGTTGCGACCGGCATCGCCGTAGGTGAAGGCCGGGGGTGTGGCGAAGGCGGCTGGGTTGAACCATTTGTTAGCGGTGCGTGCGCCTGGACCGAAAACCGGCTGGCCGGTGACGTTGGCCCGGACGGGGTTTTCTCCCAGCACCGTACCGGAATTTGCGGTGTCGCCGAAAACCGAAATCGTGAACGGCATGCCCGATTGGATCTGGTAGATGGTCGAGAGATGCCAGTTCTGCGTGGCGAGGCGCGTCCAATGCGATTTGCGGAGGGAAGGCAGGTCGTAAACGCTGCTGAGCGCGAAGCGGTGGCGTATGTCGCATCCCGGACCTTTTTCGGCGTCGAGATTCCTGTTGTCCTGCGGAATCGAAGCCTCGTCCATCGGAGAGCGGAAGTCCGGCGCGTCGGTGAGATTCTTGGCGTAGGTATAGTTCGCGAGAAAACTCAGTCCGTGAGAGTAGCGGCGGCGCACGTTTACGTAGCCCGCGTCATACCAGCTCTTGGCCGTGTTCTCCAGCAAGTTGATGGTACTGACTGGGAACGTCTGGCTCTGGATGACAGCGGTGGTGCTGCCTGCCGGCAATTCCGTTCCTGGGACGAAGGTCAGCGTTTTGAATGGACGACGCGGACCGAGAGGGCCGGGTCCGGGCAGGGTGTTGTTGATCAGGTGCGCGCGCTGGAGGTGAACGCCGTGCGAGCCGAGGTATCCGATTTCGAGCGATGTGTCCTTTCCGAGGCCCTTTTGCACGGAGCCATTCCATTGTTCAACATATTGTGCGGGAGCGTGCGGATCGAATGCGGTAAAGCTCACGGTTGTCGCAGGCAGCGCGCCTGTGCCCAGCACTGGGGTTCCGAAATTGAATCCGCTTGTATAGAGCGCGGCCGAAGGCGTGAAGTTGTCTCCTTGCTGCGTTTCCGGGAAAACGTAAGGCACATTATGGCGTTGGTTGCACCAAGTGTTTTGATCCACTGGCGTGTAGAAGATTCCGTAGGAGGCGTGGAGGACTATGCCCCAGTTCGGCACGCTCTTGGCGATTCCGATGCGCGGAGCGAAGTTCTTGCGGTTGGCGTACATCAGGCCCTGTGGATACCCCTTCTGCCCGCCAACAAAAACCGAGGGGATGCCATTCTGGAAAATGAGGTTGGTGTTGGTGTTGTCTTTGTCGTAGAGCGGATTGGAGTACTCATAGCGCACGCCCAGATTCAGCGTGGTCGTCGGCGTTACCTGCCAGCTGTCCTCGATGAATGCATCGCTGCCCCAATTGCGCAGATTCATTTGCGGAACACCGGCCTGGCGCTGCTTAACGGCGGGCAAGCTCAGCAACATGCTGGCAAACCCGGAGCCGTCGCCATTGTTGAACCCCTTCTCCGTGGTGTAGCCGTTGGTGAACTGGTAGAAGCCGCGGTTCTGGAAGAATCCCCACATGGGCCAGGTGTACCAGTGATAGTCGCCGCCAACCTTAATGCCGTGGCGGCCGCGCTGCCAAGCGTAGGTATCGCGAAATTCGTACATCGTGTCCCAGGCGTGCATGGGCGTGGCGGCGAAAGTGTCGCCGATGCCCGTGTACCCTTGCGCGGCGAACCACGGTGCGCCCCATGCGCCTTTGCCGCCGAAACCCACACCTTGAATGCCGAGCGCGCTGACTATGTCATTCACGCTGTCATTCTGCGAGGTGCGATCCATGGAGAGGCGTGAAAAAGCAAATGACGCGGTGTTGACCTTATTGGCGGAGAAAATGTGGTTCCAGGAAATGACCGACTGCTGCGAACGGTTGTCGAAGTTGGCGCCGAAGCCGGGGAGATCTTCGGTGGTGGCGGTCATCCCGCTGCTGGGGGAGAAGCCGTTCTCCGTGCCGATGCTGTATCTGCCAAACACGGTGTCGCCATTGTCAAAGTTATGGTCCACGCGGACCGTGCCCTGGTCTTGCACGTGCGATTCGTTGCGGATATCGAGATAGTTGTTGGAATCCTTTCCTCCCGAAGTCATCATCATGTTCGGCATCGGCACGTGTTGTAGAAGGAAAGCTTCCAGAAGAGGATTAATTCTGCTGTTGGGGCCGCTGGAGGGTATTTGGTTGTTGGGAAACTGTGAGCGTGTGTAGGGAAAATTCGTAGGCCCGGTCGGCTTGGTCGGATCATAACCCGGATTCGCGACCGCAGTCGTGGGATCGTAGATATTCGTGCCGCTCATGCTGAAATCGCCCTGGATTTCCTGCGGCGTGGGGACAGTGAGAATCTGCGCATCGGCCTGCGCCAGACGAAAACCCTCGTAGTTCAGGAAGAAGAACGTCTTCTTCCCTGCCAGCGGACCGCCGAACGAGGCACCGAAGTTGTTCTGCACGAGGTGGTTATTCCCCATCGAGCCGAACGTGCTGGCATCCATGGCGCCGTTGCGCAGGAATTCGTAAACGGTTCCGTGAAATTTGCTGGACCCGGAGTGAGTGACGATGTTGATTTGCCCGCCGCCGGCTCCGCCCATGTCTGCGGTGTAGCTGCTGGTTTCGACTTGGAATTCCTTGACCGCATCGGGCGAGGGGCTCAGGTTCTGCGTGTTGAAGGTCGGGTCGGTGTTCGTTGCGCCGTCCAGCAGAAAGAAGTTCGCATTGGGACGGCTGCCTCCAATAACCACGGCGGAACGCTGGCCGGGGCGCCAGTAAAGAGGATTCGTGGATCCCGTTTGTGCGCCGAAACCCACGTGCGCTCCGGGTACGGTAAGAACAAGGTCAATCAACATGCGTCCATTGAGCGGCAAATCGTGAATCGATTGCGGCTCGACGACTTCGCCGACGCTGGCGTCGCTGGTGTGCAGCACTTCGCTCGTGGCCGTGACATCGACGCCTTGACGGACGGAGCCTACGGCTAAACTGATCGACAGCGCGCGCTTCTCGCCGACCTCGAGGCGTACCGACTGCCTGGCGGCGGCAAAGCCAGCGGCCTCAATCGTCATATCGTAGTCATCTGGCAAAAGCGCGGATGCTTCAAACAAGCCGCGCTGGTTCGTGACCGCGCGCCGGACCGCGCCCGTGCTCGCCGCTGTCAACTGCACTGACGCTCCTACCACCGGCAGATGCTGCGGATCGGTGATCGTTCCCGTGACTACGGCATAATTGCTCTGTCCGAAAGCGGATAGGGCCAAACCGAAAACGAGCAGTAGCGGGAGACACTTTTGCATGGGGACGACCTCTCCAGGAAATTCGGATACAGAGTTCAGGCGGTGCGAATCTGGTGCGGCTGGGATCCTGATCCCGATGTAGCAGCAAGAAAATGTTCCGCCGACATCGCCTGAAAACTCTAAGGGCAAGGCGATCAACCATCAATAGTTAGAAAGCACTAGTGGTGAGCGTCACGGTGTCATTTTCCCGATTGTGAGGTAGTTCTGCGGGGGTACGCCGAACGCATCGGCGACGCGATTGAAGAAGGCGAACATGGCGGTGATGTAGACGGCCTCGGCGATCTGGTCTTCAGTCCAACCTGCGGCGCGCAACTTTTCGACATCTTCGGCGGTGGAACGGTAGGCGGCTTCGGTAATGAGCTGCGCGTAGTCCAGCAAGGCACGGTCGGCCTCGGTTAGGCCAGCTTCATCGAGCTTGCCTTCGAGAACGGCTGCGACGGTTTGATCGGTGGCTCCCTGAACACGCAGGAAGTAAGCGTGGCTGTCCAGTCAATACGGGCAGCGGTTCAGGAAGGAGACGTGGCTGGCAATCATCTCCTTGGTACGGCGGTTGAGATGGCCTTCCGAAAAATGAATCGTGTTGGAGAAGTCGACGACCTGGCGCAGGAAATCGGGGCGAGCGCCGAAGCACTTGATGATTCCTGGAACCTGCTGGCGGCCGGAACCGGCGCGCCAGTAGTCGTAGGCGGCTGCGGTATCGCCCGTCGCGGCGGCGTCTTCGGTGATTTTGATCTTGGTGACGGATTTCGCGTTGTCGGTGGCCATGGAGTTTAGCTGCTTGCTTTTTCGGCGGATGCTTGCGGGGTCATTGGCGACGTGGGTTTTCGTAGAAAAGTTTCGTAAACGGGCACTCCCGCCAAAACTACCACAACGCCCAATGCGCTTTCACGCGGGGCGTGCAAGACCAGGAGGACCAGCGTGAGAGCTATGAATGTGAGGTAGACGGCCGAAGTGAAGGGATATCCAGGGGTCAGAATTGCGGCTCCAGCGGACGGCGATGCTTTACGCATGCCCGCTGGGGTGAGGAAGATGCCGACGGCGATGCACTCGCCCGCGACCAGGGTCGTGGCGGAGGCCAAGCCCAGCTCGCGGCGGAGCTCGGGTTTTGGAACGGGCTGGGTGACGGTTGCGGTGGACATGTTTGGTTCGAACGACAGCTGCCGCACGGGCGAGAACGCCCGCGCCTCCATCGACCCTTTGAACTTTACCTGAAGGGCGACAGGGGAGGCTCTAGTGTTTTCGAAGTATTGCCAGCCTCGCTGGGCCTCTCTAGCTTGATCTCTGCTCAAAACTGAGCAAGAAACTGGGGAAGGCGAACAAACTTTCATGAAGGTTGTCGGCAGGCTGGCGTGCTTCGTTGTTGTGATTGCGATCGGGTTCAACGCCTCGGCGCAGGAAATCACGGGCAAAATTCGTGGGTCGGTTAGCGATCCCGCTGGCGCTGTGGTGCAAGCAGCCACCGTGACCGCGACGCAGACGGAAACCGGGCTGACACGATCCACTACGACCAATAGCGACGGGACCTATCTTATCCTGAATCACACCAACTTCCACTTGCCGAACAGCGATATCAGCTCGCGAACCTTTAATCATATTTTAAAGGCGGAAGATCCGCGATTGATTCAGTTCGGGGTGAAGCTCCGGTATTGAAGCGACGGCAGCCGCTATTCGAGAATCGAAAAGTCGTAGATCCGGCCGGAGGCCGATCCGCCGGAGCGGTTGCCGCCTCTCGCGCCAGCCATGGTGTTGCCTTGCCCGGTGCCCATGAAGAAGGCATACTCTCCTGCTTTTAGGTCGCCGTCCACGGTGAGTTTATACATCCGGATGCCGACGTGTTCCGAGCTGACCCCCACTTCTTTATCCTGTTTGACGCCGGACTTTCCGCCAGTGATGCCGCCGAAGGAGCCGATCTGGAACTCGCGATGGTCGCTCTTCTTGTTGAGGCGAATGAGGGTATAATCCGATGAATCTGTGCCTTCATTGACGTAGAGATAGAACGTGGGATGGTGATCGCGAACAAGGTTTCTTGAAGTAGGCCCCTCTATAGTGGCGTCCCAGTGCTGATTGCGCAGTCCATTGGTGAAAAAGCTGCCCGCCTTGCCTCCGGCTTTGGTGTTGGTGACGGCACGGCCTTCGACGAGTATGAACTTGCCGCCATCTTTCCAATAAATGCCCACCTCGGGAGGGGGCAGGTTCGGATCCATGGTCATGGGAGTCGCGCCGGAGACGACCGCCGCTGGAGCGGGCGTCGGGTTGATCATGACTTTGACGACGGAATCTGGAACGTTGGCCGCCTTGAGACTCCCGAGCGCTTCAATGCTGGTGTCCAATTTGACAGAGTCGGGGTTCGCGGCGGTGGCGGCGCGGATTTTGGCGATGATAACGTCGTCGGAGAGGCCGAGTTTCGCCATGTCGATGATGTCCTGATTGGTGAAACGTTTCTGGAACGAAGTATCCTGCTGGGCGGGAGCTGGGCAGGGGACGAGGAGGCAAAGACAAACAACAAAGAGCGCCGGGGAAATTCTGCGGGCGGGCTCGCGGTTCGGGCGCGCTGGGTTCGGGGTCATGTGGTCTCCTGCATCAGGAACTGGGCGAACTTCTTGCGCGCGGATTATAGCAGGACGGCGGAGGCGCGTGGGTTTCACGAGTGAGAAGCCTTGTTCGCGGGCAAGAGTGCCCGCGCCACACAGGCTCTGACACAGGACCCTTTAGATCGGCTTGTAACCGCGGAAGAGGTAGACCAGGTCAATGATCAGGATGATCACGACCATCAACTCCAGCACAAAGGCACGGCTCTGGTGGAATTGGTCGACCATGAAGCGGTAGAGGTCTTCGGCGGTGTCGAGCTTTTTTTGGACCAGATTTTTATAGTCGGGCACACCGACTTTGGCTGCCGCCAAGCGGTAAAGGCGGGCCGAGAACATGTCGCTCAGGAACTTGATGGCATTGTCGGCTCGCTCGGTTAGTTCGGTTACGTCCAGTAGAACTGTGTGCAGGCGTGATGCCGCTTTGGCTAGGCGCCAACGGGAAAACCAGCCTGTACCCTGCTCCAGGACCTTGTAAACCGACGCCAGTTGCAGCGTCAGGAGTTCGTCATAGTGCCGGAATTCCAGTAGCTGCGAGTTTGAATACTCGAGCAATTGGATCGCGGTCTCTGCGCCTGCTTCAGTATCGTAGACGAACGCGCCATTCCAGCCGATGATGGCGATGTCGTTCGGGTAGTACGACATGCGTGACGTCAGGATTTCTGAGCGCTCGTTTTCGGAGAGCTTTAGGGTTTCGCCGCGGACAATCTGCGCTACCTCGTCGCCATATCGCGCCAGCAATTGCTCGGGCGAGGGGTTCCCTTCCACTTCGCGGATGTGAAAGATGAAATAGTCCTCGCTCAACCACTGCTCGTAAGGCTTAACCAAAGCTTTTTCGGCGCGCTTCAGCTTTTCCTTGGCAATCTTCCAGGCGCGGCTTTCAAAATCCGTGTCCCATTCCCAGCGGCTGGCGAGCTGCACGAGCTCTTCCCAGCTTCCCTCGAACGGAAGTTCGAAGATTACGCTGACGACGCCGTAGTCGTAGTACTTGAGCTGGCCTTCAAGGCGCTCGCCCGTGTCGAGGACCATGGGTTCAAGGCGCTCGACCACTGGGGGCTGACGGAAGCGGGCATAGGTGGGAGACGGGTGCTTGAGTTGCAGGTCGGCGCGGCGGGCGTCCAGCGCGTTGCGCACGTCGTCCAGATGAATCTCTTCCGAAACATCGAACTGAATCAGCACCATGACCGAGCCGAGTAGAGTGGGGCTACGCTCGGCCGCGGGATCCGGCGTGGGAACGGTGGCCGGCGCGAGATTAGAGGAAGTCTCCGGCTCGGAGGTCGGGATGGTTGAGATTGGATTCATCGGAACCTGCGGACGAATGGAGCCAAGAAACCCGTGGCCCAACTGCGAAGGACTTCCCTATTGTAACCGTTGGGGCAAGCCCCCGGCCAGGAGCTGGAGGTTGATCCTTAAGTTGTTCGTGCTAAACGACTTATGGCGGCTCCGGCGAGACCGGCGAGAGCCAAGACACCGACTGTCTTCTGCATGGAATGGCGGATTGCGGCTTGGCGGAGGGTTACGGAGGGTGCCTCAGGAAAGGCGTCCGGTGTGTGGGAGTCGCGGCTGTTTCCCTGGCGAAGCGCCATTTGCAGGACTTCGGCGAGATGCAGAGCGTGGCGGTTGGTGCCTTGGGCGATTTGCTCGCGGCAACTGAAGCCGTCGGCGATGACGAGCGTCTCCGGGGAGGCGGCGCGGACTGCAGGGAGGAGTTCGAGTTCGCCGATGGCTTGGGAGACTGAGTATTTTTCTTCTTCGAAGCCAAACGAGCCGGCCATGCCGCAGCAGCCCGGAGCAGGGGCCTGGAAGTCGAGGCCGAGGCGGGTTAGGACGGCCTCTTCGGCTGTCATCTTCATGATGGATTTGTGGTGGCAGTGGCCGTGGACGAGGGCCTTGCGGCGCAGGGGCGGTATGGTGAAGTGCCGGGCTTTCTGTTCGAGGAATTCGCTGAGGAGGAAGGTTTGTGCTGAGAGGCGGCGGGCGCGGGCGTCGTCGGGGAAGAGGTTACAGAGTTCATCGCGAAAGACTGCGACGCAGCTGGGCTCGAGGCCGACGACGGGGATGCCGGCTGCTAGCTTCGGTTCGAGGACATCAAGCGTGTCGAGCAAGAGGCGCTTGGCGCGATCGAGCATGCCGAAGTCGTAGAGGGGGCGGCCGCAGCAGAGGTTGGCTTGGGGAACAAGAACCTCGACGCCGGCGGCTTCGAGGACCTCGACGGCTGCTTGGGCAGTTTCGGGATGGAAATAGTTGTTGAAGGTGTCGGCCCAGAGAATAACTTGCGGGGCGCCTTGGTTTTGCGGGAGCTGTCGTCTGAACCACGCCCGAAATGTCTCTGGCGCGAAGGCGGGGATGCGGCGCTGTTTCGGCACTCCCGCGAGAAACTTCACGGCATCGCCGATCACCGGGAGCTGCGTGAACAAATTGGCGAGACCGGGCGTGTAGGAGGCGAAGCGTGCGAAAATGTCGACGTTGCCGAAGGCGTAGTCGCGCAGAGGACGTGAACGGCCGTCGTAGTAGTGCGAGAGGAATTCGGCTTTGTAGGTGGCGACGTCGACTCCGACGGGGCAATCGCTCTTGCAGCCTTTGCAGGAGAGGCAGAGATCGAGGGAATTCTTGACGGATTCTTCGCGCCAGTTGCGTTCAGCTGCTTCTGTTTGAAGAACATCGCCATTCATCAATTCCCAGAGCAGGTGGGCGCGGCCGCGGGTGGAGTGTTCTTCGTCGTGCGTGACTCGGTGGCTGGGGCACATGACGCCGCCTTCTTCGCGGCGGCACTTGCCTACTCCCACACAGCGGAGGGTGGCGTGGGCCATGCTGCCGTGGTCGTCGGGAAATTGGAAATGCGTGGGCGGCTGCCAAACTTTGAGGTCGGGATGGACTTTGAGGTTTTCGTCCATCCGGTAGGGTTCGACCAGCTTGCCCGGGTTCATGCGCCATTCGGGGTCCCAGAGGGCTTTGAATTCGCGAAAGGCTTGCATAAGTTCGGGGCCGAACATCTTGGGGAGCAGTTCGGCGCGCGCCTGACCGTCTCCATGCTCGCCAGAGATGGAGCCGCCGAGGCTGACAACCAGATCGGCGGCTTCTTCCATGAAGAGCCGGTATTTCTGTACGCCTTCTTTCGTTTCAAAATCGAAATCAATGCGCATGTGAACGCAGGCGTGGCCGAAGTGTCCGTACATACCGCTGCGGTAGCCGTAACTGTTGAGGAGTTTGCGGATGGCGCGAAGGTAGATGCCGAGTTTTTCCGGAGGGACGCCCGCATCCTCCCAGCCTTCCCAACTCAGGGGTTCGCCTGGGATATGAGAAGTCACGCCGAGAGCGTTTTCGCGGAGTTCCCACACGCGCCGGGCCTGCTGCCGGTCGGC
>Ga0137418_10001078_pt1 | contig 25009 bp, 21 predicted proteins | sample CZODoug3_1_2_16f_FD_122242 | JGI IMG/M metagenome (GOLD analysis project Ga0137418, IMG submission 122242) | Vadose zone soil fungal communities from Angelo Coast Range Reserve, California, USA - CZODoug3_1_2_16fungal (Hybrid Assembly) | ecosystem: Environmental > Terrestrial > Soil > Vadose...
GCCATCACGATGAACGTGTACGGTCTCGATAGCGCTAGACGAACGATCCACATACATTTTCCCTGTTAGGCGAGTTCCTGAAGACACCCGCTGCTTGGCGGCCATTCCATGTAAGAGGAGCAATTATTCGCTCTTCTTAGATTCCCCGCAGCAGTGATTTGGGTACGCTTGCGGGGGGCACCTACTTCGCGCGATCCCTACGCGAACTTCCAGAAGTCTAATCGGGTAAAAGGTTTGGAGACAAGCTCCAATGCCCTTCGCATGGCATGCCGGTAGGATGCGGCGGTGCGCCCGTCGGTCACATAGGTTAGGGCCGCGCAGCCGCGCTTTGTGGTGGGAACCTTAAGAGTGGAAATTGAGAACGCGGCTATTCGCGAAAAACGAAATTCAATCGCAAACCGCAGACTTCAATCGTGTCGCCATTATTTAGCCGCACGGGCCCCTGTATCGGCTTGGAGTTTACGAGCGGCGTCTTGTCGCCCGGTCCGATGTAGTAGCCATCGTCGCGCTGATTGATTTGCGCCGCGACCTCTGGCTTGAACCAACCCTTCAAGCGCACCGTGGCCATCTTCGACTTACCGATGACCGCCAGCTTGCTGGTGATCACATACTCCCTTTGGTCGGAGTTGCCGGACAATACAACGAGAGTGGGCATCTTCAAGCGGCCTGCGAATTGCGAGCGTTCCCCCATGGCCGCCGCTTGTTGCAGCATTTCGCGGCGCTGCTTGGTGTCCAGCACCATGGTCTCGTTGATCGCCGATACGGCGGGCTTACGCTTGGCGTCTACCGAGATCGGCACATCCCCACTGGCATCCACTTTGATGTGGTGCTTCCCAATCCAAATGGAATCGCCGTCGTGCAACGTGGCGCGCTCCACGCGCAAGTCGTTGACGAAAGTGCCGTTAAGGCTGTCCAGGTCCTCAACCACCAGCCGCCCCGCCTCGAAGAACACGCGGGCGTGATGGTTGGACACCGCCGGATTATCGACCGGCAAGTCGTTGTCCGGCGAGCGTCCAATGCCCACCGCGCGACTCCCGATCGGAACTTCCTTTACTAACCGGCTTTCGAACATCAGGCTTAGCTTCGCCATACTTACTTTCCTCCCGCGGTCCCGTTGCCGGCCGCATGTTTCCGCGCCCCTGGGCGCAGCCATGAAAACCAACCCTTTGACTCTGCTCCAATGCGCACCACAATCACGGTGATGTTGTCCGAGCCGCCGCGATCGTTCGCTAGCTCCACCAGCTTTTGCGCGGCCTTGGTAGCATCTGGCTCAGACTGCAGCGTCCCCGCAATTTCCGGTTCGATGACCATGCGCGTCAGCCCGTCAGAGCAAAGCAGCAAAATGTCCCGCGCGATCACCATGAACTCTTCGGCGTCCACTTCCACTTCCGCTTGCGAGCCCAACGCCCGTAGCAGCACACTTTGCATTTGGCTCTCTTCGGCCTCCACAGCGGTCAAGATCCCCTTTCGTACTTGCTCCGCGACCAACGAGTGGTCACTGGTGAGCTGCTGCAGCGTGCCGCTGCGCAGCAAGTACGCGCGACTATCGCCCACGTGGGCAATGCTCAGCTTGGAGCCGTCAATCCACGCGGCGGTTAGTGTCGCGCCCATGCCGTGCTGCTCCGCGTGCTCCTGCGCGGAAGTAAAAATCCTTTTGTTGGCCAAGTGCGCCGCGCTGCTCAGTCGCTTGGTTTTCTCGCTCCAGCCGGCCCGCTGCTCCCCATAGAGTGTGACCGCCGGATTGTCGAGCGCTTCGATACAGTGTTTCACTACGGTTTCAATGGCTAATGCGCTGGCTACTTCTCCGTGCGCCTCGCCGCCCATACCGTCGGACAGCACAAAAAGATGCAGCGGTGCCACAATGCGAAAGCAGTCCTCATTGTTGGTGCGCACGCGACCCACATCGGTCACGCCACCGCTCACGATCTGCACACAAACTCCCCTGCCGCCGCGGGACACACCCGACCCGCATGTAGCGCCAGCAACCCCGTTCCCACGCTAACAGACGCGCTGCCCACGCGTACGCCAATGAACCCTACTAATTACTCGCTTTTTGGCCACATTCGCCATCGTTACCGCGAGTTTGGCAGGCCTACGGAGCATCACGTAATCACGGTTTTTCGTCTACAATCACACGATGCTTTCGCGGCCGTCGCTGTATGCCTGCCTTTTCTTGTGCGCGTTGTCGGCCATTCCTCTTTTACGGCTGTCCGCCCAGCAGGCGCCGCCAGCTTCTGCCGCGCGCATTCTGCTACTGCCAAAGCGCATCGTTTCCGGGGAGACCGCCACTCTGGCGGTTCTGGACGTTAGCGGGCGCCTGACGCCGGGAGTCACTGTAAATTTCTCGAATGGCGACCATGTGGTCACCAACCCGACCGGGCGCGCCCTATTCGCCGCTCCGCTCAAGACCGGCGTGATCTACGCGACGATCGCCTCGCAGTCCACTCGCGTTTACACAACTATACTTACGCCTGCAGAGGCCGCGCCTGCATCCCCGCAGGTTTCTTCCGCGCCGACCTTTGCTTCGCTCGCCGATCGATTTGACCTGACCCGGGGAGGCTTCTGCGGTCAAGCGGACGCAAATGTCGTGCGCGTCGCAGGCAAGCCCGCCCTCGTTCTGGCGTCTTCTCCGGCTGTGTTGACCGTACTGCCTCCGCTAGACCTCGAGCCGGGCCGAGCGGAAATAGAAATGTCGTGCGCGAAGCATCCTGCCTCACGGTTCTCGATCACGTTCCTGGATTTGTCGTTGAACGCAGACTCATCTCCTCTCGCCCCCGGGGAGCACCGCACCCTCACCGTGAATGTTCGCGGTACGGCCGCCAAGGTCCCCCTCGAAGCCCACAATCTTTCGCCTAAAGTCGCAGAGCTTGCCGGCGGCAATCCGGCAAGGGCGTCCAGCAGCGGCGGGACAGAAAATGCCGCCCATTTTGAGCTTATCGGCCGGGAGCGCGGCAATTTCCAGATCTCCGTTCGCCTCCTGCCCACAACGCCCTAGCTGCGGCGATTCAAGTCCGAGTAGACTGTTCCCAGAAACGACTGGCCCTGCTTACTCGTCTTCACCATAGGGCAAAATGGCGGTGAACTGCACCGGCTCCGGCCAGCCGCGCTCTGGGAGATTCGACTATGCACAACCTTTGGCAAGATGTTCGCTACGCCATACGCATGCTGACCAAGAATCCGGCGTTTAGTTTCGTCGCGATTCTCTCGCTCGCGCTGGGCATCGGCGCCAACACGACTATCTTCACAGTAGTCAACGCCATCTTGTTGAATCCTCTGCCGGTCAAGGACATCTCTCGCGTGGTAGAGATAGACACCGTCGACACCAAAACACGCGTGACCGCCGCCAACAGTGAAAAACTCGGCATGTCCTATGTGAACTTCCAGGACTATGCACGCCAAACTCCGCAGCTTTTCTCGGCGATGACCTGCGTTGCCGGCCCTTTCCCTTTGACTTGGAGCGGTGGCGCGGAGCCTCGCCAGCTGCAAGGACAAATGGTCAGCGCCAGCTTTTTTGATCTCCTCGGCGTGCGACCGGCGGCCGGTCGCTTCTTCTTGCCCGATGAAGACACCAAACCAGGCGGAAACAATGTCGCGGTGCTGAGCTACAGCCTGTGGACCAATAAATTTGGGGCCAACCCCAATACGGTCGGCCAAATCATCACTCTCAATGCCACCCCCCTTACGATTGTCGGTATCGCACCAAACGGATTTAAGGGCACGTTCACTTTCAACAATGCAGAAGCGGTCTGGATTCCCGTCAGCATGTACCCGCAAATGTTGGCCGGCTTCTTTAAGGACAACTTCAATACGCGCCGCTTCTTGGCGACCGTCGTGTATGGCCGGCTGAAAGATGGAGTCTCTATCAGCAGCGCGGAAGCGTCGCTCAAAACCATCGCTTCAGGGCTTGAGAGCGCTTACCCAAGGGATAACGCCGGCCGCAGCGTAGCCCTCACTCCTCTTGCGGAAGCGGCCGTCGGCGTCAACCAGCGCAGCCAACTAACTCTCGCCGGTGGTTTGATGATGGGCATCGTCGGCCTAGTCCTGTTGATTGCGTGCGTCAATCTGGCCAATTTGCTTCTCGCACAGGCTGCCAGCCGCGAAAAAGAAATCGGTGTCCGCGCTGCTATGGGAGCGAGCCGCGGCCGGGTGATCCAGCAATTACTCACGGAAAGCTTGGTGCTCGCTTTTCTTTCCGCGCTGGCTGGGCTGGCCATCGCATTCGCCGGGCGCTCCATTTTGTGGTCGTTCCGACCTCCTTTCATTCGCGATAGTGACCTCGACCTCGGTTTCGATTCCCACGTCTTGCTGTTTACGTTGAGCGTGGCGCTCCTCACTGCCGTGCTGATCGGAGTCATTCCTGCGTTGAAGGCCGCGCGTCCCAATCTGATCGAAGTCCTCAAGGTGGGCGGGCGCGGCAACACGGTTGGATGGGCCAACAGCCCGTTCCGCAGCATGCTCGTGGTAACTGAAATCGCGCTGGCTCTGGTCGCACTCATTGGGGCGGGTCTTTTCGTTCGCAGCATGCAAAACGCACAGCGCATCGATCCCGGTTTCGAATCCACGAATCTCTTCATGTTCGCCTTTGATCTCGGCGCCTTGCATTACGACGAGGGGCACGGCCAGCAATTTTTTCGCACCGCCATCGAGCGCGCCAAAGCCTCACCCGGCGTGGAGTCCGCTACGATTGCCGACGCTCCCCCACTGATTCCCGCGTTTTCTCGCACAATTTTCCCTGAAGGTCAGGATGAAGCCTCCGGCTACCGTGGAACTCTGACGCAGGTGAATGATGTAGCCCCAACATTCTTCGAAACTCTCCGCATTCCCGTCGTCTCGGGTCGAGAATTTAATGACTCCGACCGTGCTGGTACAAAGCAAGTAGTTATCGCTAATGAAGCCATGGCCAAGCATTTCTGGCCCAATGAAAACGCTATCGGCAAACGCTTCCACTTTCATGGGGATCCCGGCCTGCGCGAAGTCGTCGGCATTGTTCGCAACACCGTGGAAAATAATATTGGCGAAGAACCGCAGCCAGTCGCCTATTTGCCGCTAACGCAGAATTATTCGCCGGCAGCCATCATGCTGGTGCGCACCAGTAGCCGCCCAGAGGCAATGATCTCCAGCGTGCGCAGCCAAGTGCAGCAGCTAGATTCCAATCTCGCGCTGACCAATGTGCAGACCATTGGTGAACTCTTGAGCCAGGGACTCTGGGCTCCGCGCATGGGCGCCGCGCTACTCGCCGTCTTCGGTGGACTCGCGCTCATCCTTGCGGTCATCGGCGTCTACGGAGTCTTGTCCTACTCGGTGAATCAGCAAACCCGCGAAATCGGAATTCGCATGGCCATGGGCGCGCAGCCTGGCCGCGTACTCCAACTTGTGGTCGGCCAGGGCATGCGTCTCGCAGGCGCAGGCCTGATTCTAGGCTTGATCGTCGCGTTCGCCGCGATGCGCGTCCTCGGCAGCTTGCTCTTCGGCGTCAGCTCCCACGACCCGCTGACGTTTGGCGCCGTCTCTCTAGTCTTAGCCTTGGCTGCGGCGCTCGCGTGCTACATACCAGCCCGCCGCGCCACCAAGGTCGATCCCATAATTGCCTTGCGTTACGAATAATCGCCGCTAAGCAGCAGGGCGTAAGGGAACGTAACGCTGGCATCCCAGCCCTGGAAGGGCCGGAAGTTTTCTTGGCATTCTTTCGGCCATTGATGCATTCGTTCCTCTTGCCTTTTGACAAACGAAGCGCTATCGTTCCTGTAGAAGTGTAAGGGGAGCGCCTGCAAATGCGTCCTCGGACCTTCTACAAGGCCCTCCGCGTCTAACCTGGGGAGTACGTGATGCTCCGCGATCTTCTGTTCCGCTTGCGCGCGTTGTTCCAACGAAAAACCGTAGAGTCTGAACTGGATCAGGAATTACGCGCCCACCTTGAAAGCGAAGCACAAAAATATCTGACTGCGGGCCTCTCTCCTCAAGACGCCGCCCGCCGCGCCCGCATAGCTCTCGGCGGCATCGAACAAATCAAAGAACAATGCCGTGACGCTAGCGGCACCCGTCTCCTCGATACGCTCATGCAAGATGTGCGATACGGACTGCGTACGCTACGAAAGTCACCGGGTTTCACCGCGGTCGCCATCTTTACTCTCGCCATCGGGATCGGAGCAAACTCCGCCGCTTTCGGGCTGGTGGACGCCTCGCTAATGCGTGCTTTGCCCTTCCGCGAGCCCGAGCGGCTCGTTCACGTCTGGACGACAGACACAGCCGGTGACCTGCACACGCCGTCTCCGGCGGAATATTCGGCCTTGCGACTAAACAGCCAGTCCTTCGAGCAGGTCGCCGGCAACGGATGGATGGATTGGATGGGTTTCTACTTTGAGAGCGGTACTTCCACCGGAGAAAGCCTTGCCGGGTTCCTTGTAAGTTCGAACTGGCTGCCAACCCTCGGCATTCAGCCCATTCTCGGCCGCAACTTTCTCGACGAGGAACAAACCGCAGGACGCGACGATGTCGTGATTATCTCCTACGCTTGCTGGCGCACTCATTTTCACTCAGACCGGCAAATTGTAGGAAGACAGATCGCTCTGAATCGACGCAGCGTCACGATCGTCGGCGTACTACCGCAGTCCTTGGGACCCTACTACGAAGACACGGACGTCTTCGCTCCTCTGGTTCTCGATTCTTATAAAGAAAACGGGAGCGCCCGAGCCGGAAAAGTACGCGTGCAAATCGTGGCGCGCCTCAGGCCTGGCGTGACGCTGGATCAAGCACGTTCGGAAACGGAACTAATCGCGCAACAACTCCGGGGACATCACCCTACAGCCGATCACAGCGGACATTTAGTTGTCGAGGATTTTGCCCAGATGTTCCGGCATCCAGGCCCCACCCGGCAAAATGCCCTGCGCGGAATGTGGATGACGGCGTGCGCCGCCGGACTTGTGCTGTTAATCGCCTGCGCCAACGTTGCCAGTCTGCTTCTAGCTCGCGGTGTGAAGCGCCAGAGGGAAGTTGCCCTCCGAGCAGCCCTCGGCTGCTCACGCGCGCGAATGATTCGGCAATTATTAACCGAGAGCACCCTCTTGTTTGCTTGCGGCGCCGCCTTCGGATTGATCTTCTTGCAATGGTCTCGGGACATCATCTCGAGAGCCGCATCCGGCTTGGTTCCCGGAACGTATCTGCAAGTCGACACGCGCGTTTTAGCAGTGACAGTAGGAGTGTCGTTTCTGACCGCGCTTTTTTTCGGAATGATCCCGGCGCTCCACGCTACCCGCGTCAACCTCAATGACACTCTGAAAGATGCCGTTCCCAATGCACTCGGCGGCTCGCAATCTCGGACGACACGAAATCTCTTGGTCGTATTCCAAATTGCACTTGGGATGGTGCTGCTCGTCGGATTTGGCCTGCTTTTTCGTAGTCTTCGCAACGTGGAGTCCGCATCAATTGGATACGACCCGCGCAATGTTCTGACCGCCACGCTCAAGCTGCCGCCATCGCGTTACACCGAGCCATCCGCTCGAGCCCGACTGATCCGCGAAGCCGTCGAGCGCGCCCGAACAATCCCAGGCGTCGATTCTGCGGGCGTCACCGACTCGCTTCCTATGTATGGAGCGGATAGCGCCCAGTTCAAAATCGAGTCTCCGTTACCAAGAGCCGTCCCCACTCAGGAAGGGGTCTATTTTGTTATCGTGGGTCCAAGTTATTTCGACACGCTCAAAGTTCCTATGCTCTCGGGGCGTGCTTTCCAAGAGACGGACTCCCACGCATCCAGCCAGGTTGCCATCGTTAATGAAACATTCTCCAAGCAATACTTTCCACAGACTGATCCCATCGGTCATCACATCTCGTTTGCCGATTCACCTGCGTCCTGGATAGAGGTCGTCGGTGTGGTTTCCGATTTCAGCCAGCGCAATCCGGAGGAAGATTCCCGGCCTCTCGCCTACTTTCCCATCTCGCAAATGGTTCCGAGGCAATGGAGTCTTGTGATTCGCATGCGTACATCGGCAGACTTCTCCAGCAGCACGCAGATGCTTAACAACTGGCTTGGCCAAGTCGATCCGCGGCTTTACTGGCAGTTCGGCACCATGCAGAAAGAGATCCACGATTCCGAGTCGCTAAGCCTGCGCCGCCCAATTGTCACTCTGCTGGCTTCTTTCGGCGGATTGGCGCTCCTGCTGGCGCTCGTGGGCGTTTTCGGCGTGACCTCCTACTCCGTCACCGAACGCACCCGAGAGATTGGGATTCGCATGGCCCTGGGTGCCGCTCGCAGCGAAATTGCGCGGGTCGTATTGCGAGAAGCGCTTGCCATCACATTCGCAGGTCTTGCCATAGGTGCACTGGGCGCATTTGCAATGGCGCGTGTTTTCCCCACTGCGGAGATCGGTTGGAGCGGATCGGGTATTTTTCTCTATGGAGTATCCCGCACTGATGCTCCCACTTACGCTTTTGCTGCCGCGATCCTGACATCCGTCGCCATCGCTGCATCGTGGATACCCGCGCAACGAGCCACTCGCGTTGATCCGATCGTAGCATTACGCTACGAATAATCGCGATGCCTCGAAATCTATGACAGCTGGCGCCAGACCACAATGGCGGACGCTTTCCGTCGCGGTAAATCCAAGGCAGAATGCTGCCTATGAGCGAAATGGTGATTGGGCCGGTGATTTTGGAAGGACGCTATGTGCGCTTGGAACCGTTAACAGCGGAACACACGGCCGGACTGGCTGAAATCGGACTCGACGAGGACCTTTGGAGATGGATTCCGAGTCCAGTACGTACGTTCGAGGAGATGAGCGCCTATGTTCAGACCGCCCTCGGGGAACGGACAAGCGGTTCCGCTTTACCATTCGCATTGATCGACAAAGCCAGCGGCCGCGTCATAGGCTCTACCCGCTATGGCAATATCGACCGCGTTCATCATCGCCTGGAGATTGGCTGGACGTGGCTGGCGCGGCAATGGCAGCGCAGCGCCATCAACACGGAAGCGAAATATCTGCTGCTGCGCCATGCCTTTGAAACACTTAAGTGCATTCGCGTGGAGTTGAAGACCGACTCGCTCAACGAGCGCTCGCGGGCTGCGATCTTGCGCATCGGAGCGCGTGAAGAAGGAACCTTCCGCAATCACATGATCACCGCAAGCGGCCGCATCCGGCACACCGTCTATTTCAGCATCCTAGACTCGGAATGGCCGGACGTAAAAACCCGGCTGGAATCCAAACTACGCTAGTAACGAAGTCGCACTTTCCCTTTGGCTGCGGTAAACCTCCGTCAATTTCATGCGGTATAGTGCTCTAAAGCCTTGTAGAGACTAAATTGACGGATTCCAATCCAGCAAACCGGCGCCGTAGCGAGCGTGTAATGCTGCAGATCCCCGTGGTCGTGCAGGCTAAGACGCGGGACGGTAAAGATGTCCGCGAGAATACGCAAACAGTAGTGGTCAACGCGCACGGCGGATTGCTCAAGCTGAAAATGGAAGTGAAAACCGGCCAGCCGATCCTGCTAATCAACGAGCGAGCTAAGCTACAGCAGAGCTGCCACGTGGTGCGCGTAGAAACATCCGAGGCTGGCAACTCCGCTGTCGCTTTCGAGTTTGATGAGCCCATGCCACAGTTTTGGCCCATCGTGTTTCCTCCCGCCGATTGGGGACCGCGCCCTTAATTGCAGCGCAGCTGACCATCCCGCAACTATTGCGACCGTCCCGGGTTAAATAAGCGGAATAGTATTGCGTACGTGTTTACGTCTGGGAGGACGTAGAGATGCTACCTCAGAGGCTTGTCAAGGGAAGGGCCACTTTTCTCGCGATTGGTGCCATTGCATGCACCGCGCTGCTTTCCGGATGCGACGAATACGTCCACATAACGCGAGACCCGGATGTCCACATAGCTCGCCACGCCACGTGGGCATGGCGGCCCGCCGCGGAAGAGAGTTCCCATCGCGATTCGCGACGCGTCATTTCCCGAGACGACATGCGGCGCGGCGAAACGGTGACCCGCGAGACTGACGCAGATAGCGATGTCCTGCGCGGCAAAGTAAAGAGTGCTATCGAGCGGAACCTGGCGGAAAAGGGCCTGAAGGAAGCCGACGATCCCGAAGATGCCGATTTCCTGGTGGACTTTCATATAGCTGTGCGCCGGCGCAATATGACCGTCGAGCGCGTGTACCCCGGTGTTTATCCCGGATTGATGTGCGGCCCCTTCGGTTGCTATGGCGGGTGGGGCTATGGGCCGGCTGCCGTAGGGTATGAGAATGTTCGCTTCCGCGAAGGCACGATCGTAGTGGCTGTCGTGCAGAACCCAGGAAATCACGTGGTATATCGTGCGGTGGGAGAGAAGCCCGTCCATCGCAACACGTTCTCGTTCTCTCAGGATGAGGTGAACGGGCTGGTGCATCACCTGCTAAAGGATCTGAAGCCGTCAAAAAAGTGACGACTACAGCAGCCCAAAGACCGCCACGCTATTTGGCGTGCCGACGAATACTTTCCCGTTCGCAATCATTGGGGTAATGAATTTATTTCCGGCGAACTGGTCGCGTGCTGCCGCCTGCTTGGAGTTGTACAGCTCCGTCGTCAGGTTCGTGGCGTCATAGGCATGAAGAACGGCCGTTGTCCCATTCTCGACCGCCCAGAGGATGCTATTGTTGGTGGCATTGGCGGAGATCGCTGGAGTCGCGCCCGGGTATCCAAACACGATGGAAGTTTTTGATGAAGGTGAAGTGGCCAATTTTCCGGTGGTGATGGGAAAAGCCTTGATCGAGTCATTCACCGCGCCGTAGTAGACAGTTCCATTGAAGTAGGAAGGTTTGCCGAATTCTTGGCCGCCCAATTGCCCCGAAATCTGCTGATAAATATTGTTCTGCGTTGAGCTGAACTTTCCCATATTGTCTCGATCGAGAACATAAATTATCGCGTCTTTGCCGGAGCCTACCGCGAGGTGTCGCGTTTTCCCCGAGGCATCGGTGACATCGGGAAGCAGCAGCGGTCCGCCGGAGCCTAAATCCTCGTCCACATTCGATTCTGCGATGGTATTAAGGGGAGTGAAGTAGTCGAGAAGGGTGAGCGGCAATGTGGAGGACACCTTTACATAGCAATTGCCGCAGTCCCCTTGCGAAGGAAATCCACCCGTATTCAGCGTGGTGTCGAACGTGCCGTTGCCGATGATGAAATAAATATTTCCTGCCGCGTCCGCAGCAGGCGCTGCACCGGACATCCAAGTACCGCCGTCATTCCCATTCGGCACCAGGTTAAGCACGTTGCTCTGCTTCAAGGTATCGGCACTGAAAGCAATCATCCAAGACGTATAGGCGCCGATATCGCAGTGCGATCCCCAGGTCGTGAAGATCGTTCCGTTGAGCTCCAAAAGGCCCGGCCTTTCATTATATTGAGCAGGATCAAAGATTAGGGTTCCATTCGCGCTGCCGGCGCCGTTGCCTGGAAATGTTGGCGCAATCGTCGTAGGACCGCCGAAAAGTTCTTTGCCGCTGGTGATATCCAGCGCGTGAAGGCGGTGGAAGTAATTTCCACTCGAATTTTTGGAAACGGCGACAACATAGATGGCGCCTCGCGTCCGATCAATGACTGGCGTCGAAGTAATGCCAATCTCGGGTGTCACCTGCCCGCATCCTCGATCATCGCTCGGGCTCTCGCCAGGCAGTTGCGTGGAAATCTGCCACAAAGGCTTGGCCGACGTGCCGCTTACGGCGTCGGCGTCGAAGGCGAATACGCTTCCATGTTCGGTTGCAACGTAGAGAACATTCTTCGTGCCGACGCCCGGCATCGCGACCTGCGATAGGTACAACGGCTGACCATCGACCTTGCCGTCCACCATCAGTTCGCCAACTTTGCCGAATTTCGCCTGGTTCACGTTCGCGGGTGTCAACATTGTTTCTGATAGATTTTGCCCGGTGCGAAGATTGTCGTAATGATAGGTAGTGACATCGATTGAAGATGGCGTGGGTGACGGACTGGGGGTTCCTCCGCCACTACCGGAGTTGCTGGGACTGTTGCTGCTAGTAGAACTGCCGCAAGCGGCCATGAAGAACACCGCTAGCAAGGCCACCAAGATGGCGAACGAACGGTCGACACGAAACGATCCACGCAAGGCACTACCTCAATGAGTTAGAATGAGCAGCATGCAGTTAGAATGCTGAAAAGACGATTAGGTTGTCGACTGAACGCCTTATCGACTGACGCCTTCTGCTTCGCGCGATCATCACTTCCCAAAAGTTTCTTGCCCTGTTGCGTCTCTCACTCTATCCTCCTCATCCTATGTTGCTGAAGGATCAGGTCGCCCTGATCACTGGCTCTGGCAGGGGAATTGGGCGCGCAATCGCACGCCTGTTCGCTCGCGAAGGTGCCGCGGTTTTTCTTACTGCGCGCACTCAAGCGGAACTTGCCTCCACAAATGCAGAAATCAACAAGTTTGCCAAAGCTGGGTTCGCAACTGGGGATCTCACCAGCGCACTGGACTGTGCACGAATTGTTGGTGCCGCTCGCAGGAAATTTCGGCGCGTCGATATCCTGGTGAACAACGCTGGCCACTATGGCCCAGTCGTTCCGATAGAGGACTACCCGCTGGCGGAATTCGATGATGTGATCGCCGTCCACCTTCGCGCACCTTTTCTGCTTAGCAAGCTCGTACTGCCCGAAATGTATGGCCGCGGCTACGGTGTAATCCTCAATATCTCCAGCTTGTCGGCAAAGTCCGCGTTCGCGTGGGGCTCCGCTTATGCTGCAGCGAAGGCAGGAATGCTCGGACTTACACGAGTCGCCGCAGCCGAGGCCGCTCGCAAGGGAGTGCGTGTTAATGCGCTCTGTCCCGGTCCAGTCACTGAAACAGTCATGTCGCAAAAGCTTGGGGCAACCTTGGCGAAGAAAATGGGCATAAGTCCGAAAGAGCAGTTAGAAGGATTCTTAAACACCCTGCTGCAAGGGCGGGCGCAGACGGCGGATGAAGTCGCAGCAGCTGCGCTATTCCTTTGTTGCGATCAATCCAGCGCAATCACTGGGCAATCGATCAACATCGACGGCGGCGCGGCATTTTTCTGATTTGCGCTAGGGCTAGCCAGCTCACTCAAATCGTAAGACCACGATAGGAAGCTGGGGCGCTTGCGCAACATCCGGAGAACAAACTTCAAGTTCTTGCCAACTTGCGCACTCTGACCGTATCCGTACGGACATCAGATCTGGCAGTCGATTATTTTGCTTTGCCGAATCAGGCCGCTCTCATTGCTGACGACAGCATAACCACACTGTTCGTCGGTTCTATCTTCCAACAGAACATCATATCCCTTGCCGTCCGACGTCACGTTGAGACGGATCGCCCATCCCGGCAGGATCTCAGGCGCCTTCGAAAAATGCACGCTCCCAAGTTGCGGCGCATTTTGTGCAATTTGTTTCTGCCGCTCGTAAGGCGCGTCGAAGGTCTGAAAGGCGAAATGATTTTGGCCACTAAAGGTGTCGCTGATAAGAAGCACATCCCAACTGGCAAAGGTGCCATATTTGAATTTGTATCCGTATTCAGCCGTGTTGATGGCGCGCAACGTATTCACCCCCACGCTTCGCCTTGCGTGTTCATCGTCGGAAGACTGCACGGGAGCGCCTTGTCCCCGCTGAGCAGTTGCGGTAACCAAAATCAAACCCGATAGAGCCAGAGCCAGCCAGATCCCATGTTTGCGCATGGCCTGCACCTCCAACTTAATAAGCTACTCCTTGATTTCTCCATAATCTAGCGCCGTTGTCCGGTCGTCACTAGTGGACTTCATTTTTGAAAACTGCTCCGCCCTTCATCACAAATTTGACCCGCTCGAGTTCCGTGATGTCCTTCAGGGGATCGCCACTCACGGCCACTAAATCGGCCCACTTCCCCGCTTCAATGGTGCCCATTTTGTCGCTCCAACCCAGCAACTCCGCGGGAACGACTGTTCCGGAGCGAATCGCCTGCATCGGCGTCATGCCATAGTTGACGTAATAACCGAATTCCTTGGCTTGGTTTAATTCTTTCCAGTCAAATCCGCCCGCATCCGTCCCCAGCGCAATCTTGACGTTCTTTTTCAGCGCTTTCTGAAACGCGGTCTTTTCCAAATCCACCATCTTCGTCCAATTCCCACCGCGCCCCGGTGCCACATACGCCCCGACCGTAATCGTCGGCACCCAGTAGACGCCCTTCCGAGCCATCTCATCGATCAACGCATCGGTCAGTCCGTCGCCATGCTCAATGGTGTCCACTCCGGCCCGCAAAGCTGCCGCGATCCCATCGCTCCCGATTGCGTGCGCCGCTACTCTCTTCCCCAGCCGGTGCGTCTCGTCGACGATCGCTTTCGCCTCCTCATCCGTGAAGTTCACCATGCTATGCAGCACGCCATCGCCCTCGAAGTGATACTTCCGGTCCGAGTAATACTTAATCCAGTCGGCGCCATACATTACTTGCTCGCGCACCGCTTTGCGCGCGCCGTCGACCCCGTCAACATACTGCACACCTTTCGGCACCTGCAGTTCCCACGAGTAACCCAGCAACGGATACATCCCAGTTGGCGTCATCGCGCGCGTCGCCACCTGCATCCGCGGCCCTGGCACTTCCCCGTTCGCGATCGCATTCTTGATGTCCACATCGGCATACATCGCGCCCTCGGTCTCCAGGTCGCGCATCGCGGTGAATCCATGCTCCAGCGCGATTCGCGCATTCCGCGCGCTCAATATCGCCCGATACGGAATCGATTGCTTCAACAACTGCACATCGTAGTCTTCGGAGGTGATATCTCCATTCAGAAGCAGGTGCGTATGGGCGTCGACGAATCCCGGAAGTACCGTCGCCTTCGAGAGATCTACGACTTCCACGCCCGCAGGTGCCGTTCCGCCCGCGCTCACCGATACGATTCGGTCGTTCTCCACCAAAATAAGCGCATTCATCAGTACAGAATCGCTTTTCCCGTCGATCAGCCGGCCCGCCCGGATCGCAATCCTCTTCGCTGCAGCTTTCTCTTTCTCCTGAGCCTGACCAGTCCCGAACACGCAAAATAAGATCCCAATCACCACCAGAGCCGCCAACAGCTTTCCGCGCATCAGTCCCCTCCGCACGCGGCAGAGAGTAGCACAAAAGAAAAAGGGCCAACCGGTCTCAAGTCCGGTTGGCCCGTGTGCTCTGGCTCACGCCAGAAACTTGTTAAATTGCCCGCGGTGTTGCGGAACCCGGCCGACGCAGCGGTCGCCGCGCCATATCTTCTACCGCCGATACTCCACGCCGCGCGAAATTCACTACTGGATGGCTGCTCTGGGCAACTCTTGCAACCGCGACTTCCCAGCTTTTCTGCAGCATGTACAAGCTCACAATCACGAAAGCGATGGCCGCAAATGCCAGCGCAAACAGCGCAAACGCGGCCAGCAGTTCACGTACAAAGTAAAGCTGCAGCGCCGCCAGCACCGCCAGGAACCGCCACATCCACTTCCGTCCGTTGTCCTTGGTCTTCATTCTGTCCTCTGTTGCCGTCCCCACCGTTGGCTCCCACTCCACTGTCCTACGTATGCTCCCCTACTTCTTCCAACAACCCTTTAGATGCTTGAACCTGTACTTAGGGTCCACTCCCTGTTTACCTGTACGATTTGACACTAAAAGCAGTCCTAATGGCGATGGTACGCAAGGTTCATTTTGACTTTTGAACCAGTCTCCTAGTACCCAGCCGCTCGAATGTCGCCGCATAACTCATTTATTTGCAGCTAGTTACTATGTACAGCGTTCGCTGTAGGCTTTCGCTCCACTTTCACCTGTCCTGCCTGTGGAAAACCTGACCTTCCGGACAGGCCCTTTCTTCAGAATCTCACCTCGGCAGACAGGGCAATGAGGCGCAATTCATCAAACTGAGTAGGCACGATATTCGCTTTATATTCGCCTGTCAAGAGGAATTCGTCGAAGGAGAAGCCACTCGGGCCCGATCAGCGTTCCAAACTGGCCGAACGGCTGGCCTGCTCCCAAGCCGAATGCGCATTTTCTTTCTGCGCCTTCTTCCGAAAATGAATAAACAGCCAAATGTGTATTCCCGGAGATCAATTGCCTTGAGCCTTGAAAGGTACCGCCATCCAGGCAACGCACGGTAAAGGATATTTGTTAGCGTAGCCCGGTCATGTTTTAATCGCGATTAAAGGCCCAGAATGGAAATTTTAGTCGTTCTCATTGTCTGCTTGCTGATCGCGGGACCCATTATCGCGATCGTTGCGTATATCCGCGTGCAAGATCTGACTGCCAAGCTCAATTCAGTCGGTCTGCAAGAGTCTGTGAGGCGCCTGAATTCTTTGGAGCAGCGCCTCTCGTCCCTAGACAAAAAGCTCGCAGCGCTTCCTACATCAGTGCCGACGCATCCTGCCCCAGCGCCGACGTCTGAGCCAACCTCCATACAACCGCCTCAGCCGTCTGCTGTCGTACCTCCGCCTCGTCCTCAAACCGAATCTCGAAAAGACATGCGCACCTCACCGCTCACGCAACCAGTCATGCCACACCCTCAAGCCGTGGCCCCAGACCACTTGGAAAATCTCATCGGAGGTCATTGGCTCAATCGCATCGGCATCCTCGCCGTATTCATTGGCATTTCATTCTTTCTGAAGTATGCCTTCGACAATAATTGGATTGGGCCCTCGGGCCGCGTGGCCATCGGCATTCTTCTCGGCGCCCTCATGCTGCCGTGGAGCCATTGGCTCCTCAGCCGCGGCTATCCCTACTTCTCGGAAGGAATCGCCGCCCTGGGCCAGGCCATTCTGCTTCTGTCTTTGTGGGCTGGATGCCGTTACTACGCCGTCTTCAGCCGCGAACTCGGCTTTGCCGGAATGGTCCTGGTCACTATAACGATTGCTGCGGTCGCGCTCGGCCGCGATTCCCAGCGCATTGCCATGCTTTCCATGTTGGGAGGATTTCTCACTCCTCTCCTGGTGAGCACTGGCAGGGACGAACAGATCGCTCTTTTCACCTACATTTTCATTCTTTGTGCCGGCCTGCTGATAATGGCCTGGCGGCGCGATTGGCGCTGGCTCGCGCCTGTCTCCTTCGTTCTCACCCAATTTTATTTCTGGGGTTGGTATGACACTTTCTACCAGGCAACCAAGCTGGAGCCCACGCTCGCCTTCGCGACTCTCTTCTTAGTCATTTATTCGACCCTGCCCGTTCTCAATTCCATTCGCTCCGGTTCCCTGGACTCCCTCAGCGGTTTTCTGATCGCCCTGAATGCTTTCAATTACCTGGCCGCTGCCTACGCCATGCTCTGGCCTCAACATCGCTGGCCGCTCACTTTGCTTGTCTTGGCGTTGTCCGCTGCGCACCTCACAGTCTCTGGCCTTCTTCCCGCCAAGAAGCAAGGCGAAGTACCTCTTTCGCGGCTCCTCTTCGGCGGACTCGCTCTCACCTTTGCTACTTTGGCTATCCCTATTCGCCTCGACGGTAAATGGATCACTCTGGCCTTCGCGGTCGAAGGCGCCATCCTGATCTGGACGGGATTCCGCGCCCTCCATCTTCGATTGCGCCAAGCCGGCTATTTTCTGCTCGCTCTCGCCGCCGGGCGTCTCCTGCTCTTCCCCATCGACGCCCCGCAATTCCTGTTCAATGCGCGTTTCGCCACCTATCTCGTTCTAATTGCTTGCATGGTCGCTGCGCTGCTGGCGGCGCGCGAACAAGCCGCTACGCTAGGCGAGCAGGAAACCAGCGCCCTGGCAATCTTGGCCGTCCTCGCCAATGCCTACGCCGTTCTCGCTCTCTCCCTGGAGTTCTGGGATTATTTTGGCCGCAGCGCGGTGCTGGGCGTCGACCGCCATCTTGCACAGCACCTGGCGCTTTCCCTGCTTTGGACCCTCTACGCTTCCGTTCTCATCCTGATCGGCGTAAAGCGTCAGTCCCCGCTACTTCGCTGGCAAGCACTCGTCCTTTTCGGCCTTGCCGTCGCGAAAGTCTTTCTCTACGACATTTCCTATCTCGACCGCTTCTATCGCATCGTTTCCCTTCTTATCCTCGGCGTCCTTCTGCTGGTCGTTTCCTTTCTGTACCAGAAAAAGATCTCCCGGGAACGGTCCACATGATGAGGCGCCGGCCCAGTATCCTCGTCGCTCTCGTTCTGCTCACCTTTTCGATTTCATTCGCCGCCACCTTGCCAAACGAATGGCGTTCCTGGCGCTATTCCCGTGCTTTATCGGGGTTTCCTGTCGAAATGGATCATTCACCCGTGAGCCTTGGCGTTCTGCCCTGGGATGTCGTTGCTCACGGCAGTCCGCTTGGCGCTGATTTTCGTATTGTCGATGACCTCAACCACGAAGCTCCCTATTTTCTAACCACGCTTCAATCTGAGTCCAAAATCGAGACGCGCGCCTCTCGGATTCTGGAACGCAGCTTCATCGCTGGCCAATTCACGCAAATCATTGTTCGGATAACCGACAAGCCTCCGCTCGACGAGACTCACGGCGTCACACTCAAGCAACTCGATGCCGAGCCATGGTTCAACACGTATCGAATCGCAACTCCTGAAAATGACTTCATGTATTGGGTCGAGACCGCGGTAAGTGATGATGCTCATCGGTGGCGGGTCGTCGATGAGCGCTCACCAATCTCTCGCTTTCGCAAACGCGGCCTGGAAGGCAACCAAACCGTTCAATTCGATGGCTACTCCAACCAACGTTTTCTACGCGTGCGCATCCTGGATCGCGAAAGCCAGTTTCCCATCGACTCGCTCGAAATATCTTCTCGTTCGTCTTCCGAACCTCCCCGCTCCACAATTCCTGCGAACTTTCAGCCTGAAGTGACTTCGGAGAAATCCAACAGCTCCTGGCAAGCCGATCTGCGTACTGCAAACCTTCCCGTAAGCGAATTGCTCTTCTCAACGGATCAAAACGAGTTTTATAGGGGCGCCCGCCTCAGTTCTAGCCAGGATGGTAAGGAGTGGAGCTTTGTCACAGGTGGCGAAATTTATCGCTATCGACAGGGAGATAAGCCTAAGGAATCCCTTCGCATCATCTTTCCCGAGACCTTCGCTCGCTTCTGGCGCGCCGAAATTATCAACGGAGACGATCTGCCTCTCTCCAAGGTTGCTCTCGAGTTCCGTGGCCTGGACCGCCGCGTCACTTTTCGCGCCGAGCGAGGCCGCTCCTATCGCCTGCTCTACGGAAACGACCGTGCTACGGCGCCCAGCTACGATTTCGCGCGCATTTTTGATCCTTCAGACAGGAAAGCCTTGGCCCTCGCTCAACTCGGCCCGGAAGAGATCACCGTTAACTACGCTGATCCGCGCCCATTTACCGAGCGGCATCCCAATTTGCTTTGGATTGTGGTCGGAATTGCAGCCGTTCTGCTCGCTCTCGCCGCGGTGCATGCCTTGCGCTCACCGATGTCTTCGCAGCAAGCGTAGTTTCCTTCTCGAAATTAGTGCCTCAGTTCCCCTTCAGCGCATACCCAACATCGAACGGCAGCTTGCCATCAACACGTAACACCTTCACTGCGCTATTGATCGCGTACACATCCAAAACTCCCACAGCTCCCGGCGTCGCTTCCACCGTCCGCAGCAAATCCTCGTCGCTTTCCACGACGCGCACCACCGTCCGCGCCTCATTGAGCTTGGCAATCGCGCTCTTGACCTCGCCTCCCGGCATCCCAAACAATTTTTGCACCGCTACGTGCATCTCCGGCGACTCCGGATCCTTCATAACCAACGTAAAATTCCGTCCGTCCGCCCACGTTTTCTGTGCGCCCTTGCAGAGCTTCGCCAATTCCGCCAAAGGCACATCCTGCAGCTTGCTTCCCGCCGAAGCAATCACCGCCATGTTCTTGATCGCCGGCGCGGCGCTCCCCGCCAGCAACGCACCCACACAAAGCATCGCCGCTACGCGCAACCCGTGGACTCGTCTATTTGTGTTTTTCATAGAGCTGAATCACCCCGTGCAAAGCTTACTTGCAGTATTCGCGCACTTACCGTCTGCGACAAGAGAACACTGCTCCCTTTGTGCCTAACCGTGCGCCTCCCGCAATCGTAACCATCCCGCATCGCCTGACCCTTCGGCCAGTATTCCCTCGTGCGGCGCGCAAGCTACCTTGAATACGCAAGGGTCATCTCAACGTTTTAAAAAAAGGGGTATTTGCTCATGAACCGCTTCTCAGCGCGCGTTCTTCTTTTGATTTTCCCCTCGTTGTGGGGCTGCCCGCTGTGGGCGCAAAGTCCTGCGCCGCACGTCCAAGCTGCCAAAGCACGCAGCAAAAGCTCTGCCGCCAAAGTAGCTCCAATCGTCAGGCAGCAGCTCTTCGGCAGCATCCCGATTTCCACGCGCTCGGAAGAAGCCCGCAAATTCGTCGAAATCTCGCTCGACAAATATGAAAACCACATCGTCGACGGCGCCGTCCTCAACGCCCGCAAAGCCATCAATCGCGATCCGCAGTTCGCTCTCGGTTACGCCGCTCTCTCATTAGCTTCTCTGGGAAGCATCCCGGATGCCGCCGCTCTCGGACGCGCCAAAGCTCTGCTTCCCCACACCACTCCCGACGAGCGTCTTCTCATTCATTGGATGACCAGCATCAGCGACCGCGATCTCCTTCCCGCCATCACCGCCATGAACGATCTTCTCAAGCGTTATCCAGACAACAAGCACGTGCTGTACATCATCGCTGATTGGCTTTACTTCCAGCAGGACTATGAACGCTCCCGCCAAATGTTGGAAACCGTGCGCCACCTCGACCCCGATTTTCCTCCAGCGCTGAACCTGCTCGGCTACTCGTACATCCAAACCGGCACGCCCGATCTCGAAAAAGCCGTCGCCTCCGTCCAGCGTTATGCCGAAGTTCAGCCGAAATCTCCCAATCCCCAGGACTCTCTCGGCGAAATCTTCCGCATGGCCGGTGACGACCAAAGTTCTCTCGAACACTATTCCGCCGCTCTCAACATTGACCCCACCTATACCCCGTCACACTACGGTCTCGGCGACACCTCCGCGCTCATGGGAAATTACCTCCGCGCCCGCGCTGAATACGATGACGCCATCGCCGTCTCCAGCAACCCGCGTGATCGCTCGCACTGCGAATTCCAGAAGGCTCTCGTCTATTTTTGGGAAGGACAGACCGCGGAAGGGCATGCGGCTCTCGATGCTCTCAACGAAAAAGCGCGCCGTCAGAAGGAACCCTATTCGCAATTTGAAATCGGTTTCGGCCGCGCCATGTTGGCCGGAGATGCCGCCTTGGAACTGGAACAGCTCCGCTCGCTTGAGCTTTGGCTGCAAAGTCCCAGCGACGGTCTGAGCGAATCCGATCGCGATAATTTTCACGCGCAAGTCCTGCGCGAGCGCGCTCGCGTCTCAGCGTTCCGCGGCGAATTGCCCCTCGCGGAAGCCAGCGTCCGCAAGCTCGAGCTACTCACCGACCAGTCGCGCGATTTCCTGGTTGCCAACAGTTATGAATCCGCTCGCGGCTACGTGCTCGCCGCCCAAGGCGATTTCGCCAACGCCGTCGACGAACTTGCCGCCGATCCCCGCTCCCCGCTAGCCCTCGATCAGCTCGCCGCCGCGCAGGAAAAACTCGGCAACACCGCCGCCGCCGAAGCCACCCGCAGCCGCATCAAATATCTCCGCGCCCCCACCGTCGAGTGGTATCTCCTGACCACCGCCCGCGCACTAGAACCCGCCTCATAACCGGCCCGTCCGCGCTACGCTGTGGCAGCGGTGTATAATTCAATCATGGCAAAGGATGTGATTCACGTTTCGGAGATCGAAGCAGCGAGCGACTTTACTGCTCTGATGGCCCGTGTGCGGGCCGGCGCAGAGGTCATCATCGAAAGCGGTAGGCGACCCGTGGCGATCCTTCACGCTGCCGAGCCACTGCGCCGCAATATCTCCGAATGCATTGCGCTGGCCAAAGCCCATGAGGAAGAGACAGGCCGGGCTCCAATACTCGATGCAGACTTTGCCAATGACATGGAAGAGATCCTTCGCCATCGCAAGCCCTGGAATCCTCCAGCGTGGGAATAGTCCTAGACTCAAGCGTCATCATAGCTGCCGAGCGCAGAGGCCGCACCGTTCGGGAAATCTTGGAACAACTCAAGGCGCTTCAAGGCGACGTCGAAATAGGCATATCGGTCGTGACAGTGGCGGAGCTAGTGCATGGAGCCTATCGCACCAAGACCCAAGCGCAACAGCAACGGCGCCTGGAATTTATCGAGAGGCTCTCGAGCGACGTTCCCGTGTACCCGATTACGCTAGACATCGCTTGGCTTGCTGGCCGCATTGAAGGTCAGCAGGGAGCGCTCGGCGTGCAGTTCGCGTTTGAGGATTTATTAATTGGCGCGACGGCTTTGCATCTTAGCTACGACCTCGCCACCCTAAACCTTAGGGATTTCAAAAGGATCCCCAAACTATCCGTGATCCAAATCTGAACGATTGCCCTGCTATCGCGGGTTCCCGGCCTTCCGAATATAAATTTGCCCCTGAAAATTTGTGAATTGAATCTCCGGGCCGCCCCCATTAATCGTTCCGTGCACCGTCTTATCGATCTTCACCCGATACTTGCCGCCTTTTTCGCGGCTATCTTCCACCACCGGCTGCGATGCTGCCGCCTTCAATTGCACGTCAAAATCGCTGAACACATCCCCTCGGTCCGATCGAATGCTCACGTTGGCCTTCAAGTCCGCGGGAAAAGTAACGTCGATGTCCCCATTCAGCGAGCTAAACGCCATGGCCTTCTGCGGCTCGACGCGCGTCAACGTCGCGTACACGTGCCCATTCAAAGCATGCGCCACCACGCTGCCCGAAACATTATTTAGCGTCACCGCTCCGTTGATATCATCCACGTCCAATTCGCCATTCACCCCGGTTACCACGATGTCTCCGTCATTCACCGCCCGCAGCTTCAGTGACGTGCGCACCGGAACCGAAACGGTTACATCGATTGCTCGCATATACGATTCTGTGTTGACGTTCACCTCGTTGTTTTCTTCCTCCACTGAGAGCCCCGTCGTCGAGATCGCCAGCCGCTTCGGCCCGCCCTCGTTGCGCGAATTCTCGCGGTTGCGCACGCGCGCTTCCACCACCACTTCTTTTCCCTCGTACGCCTTCACCGTGATCCCGCCGTTCACCAGGCTGACCTTCACCCGCGCCGGACGCGAAGGATCGCTCAGCGTCACCGGAATGCGGTCGCCGCCCGCCTGGCCCTGTGCAAGCGTCTTCTCCGCGCTCGGCCCCAGTGCCACCGCCGCAATCGCTCCCAACGCCAACCCCGCCGACAAAATCGATGAGAACCGCCTCGTTTGCTTATTCATGGTTTTCCAGAATTCGAATATCTCCATTTAAATTTTCCACCTTGATCTGCGGACCACCCGCATTAATCCGCGCTCCCGTATACCGGTCCGCGCGAAAAATCACTTTGCTGCCATGACGCTCCTCCTGCATTCCCTGCACCGGCAGCGCCGTAACCGGGAAATCGCTGTAAATCCCGCCGTTGAACGTCTTGAATCGAAAATCCGCTGAAAGATCGCGCGCGAACTGCAGCTCGATGCTTCCATTCACCGTCTGGAAATCGGATGCTTCGCGCGGATTTTGCCGGAACGACACCTTCACCGGCCCATTGACCGTGCGCGCCGTCCCCGATCCCGCGATATTGCGGATCTGTATATCGCCGTTCACATTGCGCACCAGGAAACTGCCGTTGATGTCGCGCACCGAAACCCGCCCCTCATTCACGGTCTTCACCTTGATGTCGATGTCGCGCGGCACCTGCACCTGAAAATCCATCTTCACGATGTACCCTTCAAATTCCCGCGAACGCGAGCAGTCGTGACAATCGCAGCGGAATGGCCCGTTGACGTACAGCTTCAGCGCATCCGCCTGCTGTGTGATATCCAGCGTGACGTCCTTGCGCGCCTGCTCGATCTTTCCCTTCGACTCTGCCCGGATGCTCTTGTTCACCGTGAGTTGCACCGTATCCGACGCCGTGCCCACCACCTCAATCGACCCCCAAACGTTGTCGATCTCCAGCGTCCGCCGTCCGGCCCCAGCCGGCATCGTAAATGTCTTCTCAATTTTTTCCTGCTCATGCTCCGTCAACCTCGGCTCATCGTTCTCGATTTCTTCGCGGTCAACGTCTTCCTGGCCGGAATCAGCCCCCATATCGGGCTCGTCTCGATCCGCATCCATGTCCACTTGCGGTTCCTCGACGTCCATGTCCGACTCAACGTCCATGTCGACATCCATGCCTGCGTCCGGCTCTCTATCCATATCGACTTGAACAGCAGGAGACTTCTCCTGTTGCGCAGGCCTATCAGCCTGTTTCTCCGGAACATTGCGCGCCGCCTGCGCCGGAAACAGAAGCAGCGCCATCCCGGACACCAGCACCGCAAGAAAATATGTCCTGTCCATACGCCGCTCCTCAATTCAGCTTGCTGATCGCCCAGTCCGCCCGCTGCCGCACCGTCGGATTTAGGTTTGGCGTTTGCCGCAGTTTCTCAAGCCGCGGCGCCGCTTCCGCATCCCGCCATTCCACCAATTGATCGATCAGCGCAACCTGCACCAGCGGCGATTGCTGCTCCTGCAAAGCGTCCACTACTGTCTTCTTCACCTGCGCCTGCCCGGCATGCCGGCTCAGCGCATCCAGCGCCGCGAGCCGTACGTCCACGCTCTGGTCGTATCGCAACGTATGCACCAGCGCCGCAAGCACCTGCGGGTCAAGCTGCCCCTCGCGCCGCGTCCACGTCACACCCTCCAGCCGCTGGCTCGCCGACTGCTGCTGTAACATCGATAGCGCCACCATCTGCCGCATGTTGGTCAGCTCCGTGTGCATCGCCGCCAAATCCTGCGAACTCGATTTCGCACTCCCTAATAGCAGTCCCAGGTACGCCCCCAGCGCGACCAGCGCGATGCTCCATGCAACCGCACCCACCGGCGAACGCAGCCACTGGAACACACTCCATCCGGATGCTCCTGCCTCCGCTGCTGCGCGCCGCGTCGAACCTTCTTCTCCCCGCCCCGTCTGGTACGCCTGCAGCATCGCCTCGAATCGTTCCCGCCCGGCCGCGCTCGGCTGCTCGTCCGGAATCAGCGCCA
>Ga0137418_10001079_pt1 | contig 24989 bp, 22 predicted proteins | sample CZODoug3_1_2_16f_FD_122242 | JGI IMG/M metagenome (GOLD analysis project Ga0137418, IMG submission 122242) | Vadose zone soil fungal communities from Angelo Coast Range Reserve, California, USA - CZODoug3_1_2_16fungal (Hybrid Assembly) | ecosystem: Environmental > Terrestrial > Soil > Vadose...
CAATGGCTGACTTGGTCTCCCATCCCGACGAAGTAAAAGTCGTCTCCCGGCGCTTTGGCCAGGGTGCGACTGACATCAACCGCTACCTCGAACTGGAGGGTTACAAAGCCGTGGAGAAGGCGCTCGCCATGGAGCCCGACGCCATCATCAACGAAGTGAGGAATTCCGCCCTGCGCGGACGCGGCGGCGCGGGATTTTCCACGGGAATGAAATGGTCGTTCGTCCCCAAACAGTCAGCCAAGCCGAAGTACGTTCTTTGCAATGGCGACGAAAGCGAGCCAGGTACCTGCAAAGATCGTCTGATCTTTGAGCATGATCCGCATGCGGTGATTGAAGGAGTGGTGATCGGCGGTTTGGCGGTGGGCGCGCGCAGCGGATACATCTATATTCGCGGCGAATATCGTTATCTCTCCGTCATCATGCAGAAGGCGCTCCGCGACGCCTATGCCAAAGGATTCCTCGGCAAGAATATCTTCGGCAGCGGTCGTGACTTCGACGTCTATTGGCACGGCGGCGCCGGAGCCTACGAAGTCGGAGAAGAATCCGCGCTCATGGAATCGCTCGAAGGGAAGCGCGGCATTCCCCGCATCCGGCCTCCCTTCCCTGCCGTGGTTGGCCTGTGGGGCGGTCCCACAGTCATTAATAATGCCGAAACCCTGGCCAACGTGCCTCACATTATCCTGGGCGGTGCGGACTGGTACGCCAAGCTTGGCACCCCTAAAAATGGCGGCACGCGCCTGTTCTGCCTCAGTGGCAACATTGCCAAACCAGGAGTCTACGAGCTCCCCATGGGCTACAACCTCAAAAAAATGCTGTACGAGGTGGGAGGCGGGATTCCAAACGGACGCAAACTGAAGGCGGTTGTGCCCGGTGGAAGCTCTTGTCCCTGCCTCACCGCCGATGAAATTGATGTGAGCATGGACTTCGATTCCGTGATGAAAGCTGGATCGATGCTCGGTTCTGGCGGGGTTGTCGTAGTCGACGACCAGCAATGCATCGTGAAGTTCGCTCTGCGCACCATGAAGTTTTACCGGCATGAGAGCTGCGGGTGGTGTATCCCATGTCGCGAAGGTACCGACTGGCTGGAGAAAACGCTTATTCGTTTTCACGCTGGCGGCGGCTTGAAGAAAGACATCGACAACATGCAATACTTGTCGGAGAACATGCTGGGTCGGACATTTTGCCCGTTAGGCGATGCCGCGGCGATGCCCACCATCGCATTCATAAAAAAGTTCCGCAAGGAATTTGAAGATCATTTAGAAGGCAGACCGTGCCCCTATGAACCAGAGGGCGCGGTCGAACGGCTACCTGTGCTGAGCCACTGAAGGCGATGGCTGAGTGAATCAACCTCTCAAACAACATGGCTGACGTAACATTTACGGTCGACGGCAAGAAACTCACGGCTCCCGCTGGGACCCTGCTCATCGAAGCCTGCAAGAGCGTTGGCATCGAAGTGCCCTCATTCTGCTACTACCCTAATCTTTCTTTGCAGGGCGCTTGCCGCATGTGCCTGGTGAAGGTTGAGAAGATGCCGAAGCTTCAGACCGCCTGCACTACGGCGGTCAGCGAAGGCATGGTCGTAGTTTCTGACAACGAAGAAGTCAGGCAGGCGCGCAAGGCCATGGTCGAGATGCTGCTCGGAAATCATCCTCTGGATTGTCCGGTTTGCGACGCCGGCGGCGAGTGCGAACTCCAGGACATGACATTTTCGTATGGCGCCGCCGAGTCGAAGTTCATGGAGGCCAAGAACCATAAGGACGAGCAGCAGTGGTCTCCGGTGGTTTTCTTCGATCGTCCGCGCTGCATTCTCTGTTACCGCTGTGTCCGGGTATGCGGCGAAGCCATGGACGTTTGGGCGTTGGGTGTGCAGAACCGCGGCGTGAACTCAATCATTGCTCCCAATAAAGAAGACCATCTCGAATGCGAAGAATGCGGCATGTGTATCGATATTTGTCCGGTGGGAGCGCTGACGTCGGGCGCCTACCGCTATAAAACGCGCCCCTGGGAAATGAAGCACGTGGGCACAATTTGCACGCACTGTGGAGACGGATGTAAGACGACTTTGGGCGTGCGCCGTTCCGATACTGGCCTGGAAATCGTGCGTGGAGACAATCGCGACAAGAGTGGCATCAACGGCGACTTCCTATGCATTAAAGGCCGCTACGCTTTCGATTTCGCCAACCACGAAGAGCGGCTCACTCAGCCCCTCATCCGCCGGAACGGTAAGTTGACTCCCTCGACCTGGGAAGAAGCCTTTGAGCTCATCGGGAAAAAGTTCGCCGACGTTCGCGACCGGGATGGCGGGCAGGCCATTGCTGTGATCGGCTCAACCCGCACGACCAATGAAGAATCCTACCTGCTTTCAAAGTTTGCGCGCGCCGTGCTCAAGACCAATAATATTGATCACCACCGCACCGCCGACTTCCCTGCCCTGGCGGCGGCACTGCGAGCGAAGCCCGATGCCACCGCCAGCATGGCCGAGGTCTTCACTGCTCCTGCCATTCTGCTGATTGGGAATGATCCTACAGAGCGCCACCCGTTGCTGGCGTGGCAGATTCGCAACAATGTCCGCCTACATCGCGCACGCCTTTATGTAATTAACTCACACCTCATCAAGCTGCGACGGCAAGCCACCGGGTTCCTCGAGATTCCCTCTGGGGCAGAGGGGCAGGTCGTGGAATTCCTTTCTGGAAATGACGATGCGGCGGGGAATCTCGTAAGTTCGGGGACGAGCCGCGATGCCTTGAAAGCCCTTCGAGACAAGCTGCGCGGCGAACCAAACCTGGTTGTTATTGTCGACTCAGAGGTTCGCGGTCCCGCTCTTGCCAGCCTGGTAAAGTTCGGCAGCGCAATTCCCGGAGCGAAGTTCGTGTGCCTGGCCGACTACGCCAACTCGCGAGGCGCTGCCGACATGGGGCTGTATCCCGACCTGCTGCCTGGCTATCATTCACCAACCGGGCATAGCCAGTTCCACACAGACTGGGGAGAAGTCCCACAGGGGGTTGGCCTCGATCTGGTTGCCATGATCGACCAAGCTAAGGCCGGACACTTGGGCGCGGTTTACATCGTTGGGTCCAATCCGGTGGGGCGACTCAAGATTGATCCGTTCGCATTCTCCAAAGCCTTCGTCGTGGTGCAGGACATGTTCCTAACCGAAACGGCCATCATGGCCGACGTCGTACTGCCCGCGGCCAATGCCTATGAGAAGTCGGGAACGTTCACCAACACCTGCGGCGACGTTCAACTGTTAAAGAAAGCGGGCGAAGTCGCTGGAACAAAATCGGACTTCGAAATGATTGTCCGGATCGCCGACGCCATGGGATTCAATGTGCGAAAGTTAGTTCCTTTCGGAAGCGGCACACACGCGGACATGGGACAGTCGCGCGGGGCGCAATCGGGTGAGGCGGACCGCCATGCTGTCTGGCTCGAGGCGCACGGCCTGGAACCGAAGCTGAGTCCGTTTGATCCCATGGCAATTCTCGACGAGATCCAGCGGCTGGTTCCTGGTTATGACGTGTCGCGCATGAACCTGTTGGCGGGAAACAGCCAGCACACATCGCTGGCGGGCAGCGGAACGGGAGCGGCACAGCGTGATCCGTCCATTGTTCCGGCCAACGACAGTTTGTTCAGTTCGGGGACCTTGGGGAGATACTCGAGCACCTTGAAGTCAGTGATGGAAAGCCATCAGCAAAAGACCACGGAAGAGGTCGCCGCAGATTAGATATTGTCTTCGACGCGGCACACCTGATGGGGGCTCGTAACGGACCGGAAGGTTCAGCACGAAATTTGACAAATGTTCCACGCCGAACGTCTGTGGAAAAGGGATAGCAATCGTTGAGCATCGGCACCTTCATTCTCGTCTCCGTGATTAAGTCCGCGCTCACCCTCTTTGTACTGCTCACGGCGGTCGCCTACACAGTATGGTTAGAGCGAAAAGTCGTGGGACACATGCAGAATCGCTGGGGACCGACGCGGGTCGGGCCATTTGGGTTGCTTCAACCGGCAGCAGACGGTATCAAGTTTCTTTTCAAAGAAGATCTCACGCCTCCCCACGTCTACAAGCCTTTGTACATCGCTGCCCCGGTTCTGGCTGTGGTGTTTGCACTGACCTCGATTTCGGTAATTCCGATCGGGAACTGGATCACGATTGCTGGCGTGCACACTCCGTTGCAGATTACCGATGTGAACATTGCGCTGTTGATGATTCTGGGCGTCACCTCGATGGGCGTTTACGGGGTTGCGCTGGCAGGTTGGTCGTCCAACAATAAATACTCTTTACTGGGTGGGCTGCGCGCCAGCGCGCAAATGGTGAGCTACGAAATTTCGCTCGGGCTGTCGCTGGTGGGCGTTCTCATCATGTCCGGAAGTTTTAGTCTTCGCGCGATAGTGGATGCCCAAGGGGGAACATTCTGGGGATTCATCCCCCGTTGGAACATTTTCCAAGGGCAGATCATTGGATTCCTGGTCTACCTTGTCGCCGCCTACGCAGAAACCAATCGTATCCCTTTTGACTTGCCCGAGGCTGAGACGGAGCTGGTGGCGGGATATCACACGGAATACAGCGCCATGAAATTTGCCATGTTCTTCATGGCTGAGTACGCCAACATGATCACGGTTGCCTGCCTGGCGACTCTTTTGTTCTTCGGGGGATGGCATGGCCCGATTGGCGGACCGCCGGTTTTCGAGGCGCTGCTTCCGGTGTTTTGGTTTGTGGCGAAAGTCTTTGTATTCCTCTTCATCTATATATGGGTACGGGGTACATTGCCACGCTTCCGTTACGACCAACTCATGGCGTTCGGATGGAAGTTCCTGTTGCCGATGGCAATTGCCAATGTGGTGGCGACGGCTGTGGCCGTGGCATGGTAAGGAAGGGAGGTTCTCGAGCTCTCGGTGTTCAGTTCTCAGTTCGAGTGGGGTAAAAGTCCGCGCTGAGAAACTGCAGAATTTACTGAAGACTGAGATCGGAGAACTGAGAGCTGATTTCATGAGTCTGCATCTGATCTTATTCCTGACTTTCGGGGCGGTTTCGGTGGCGGGAGCGGTGAACCTGCTGGCGCAGCGGCATCCCATCAATAGCGCCCTTTCCTTGATCGCGGTTATGGGCGCTCTGGCGGGCGAATACCTGCTGTTGGGCGCGGAGTTCCTGGCTGCCATCCAGCTGATCGTCTATGCCGGCGCGATTATGGTGCTGTTCGTCTTCACGATCATGCTGCTGAACGCGGGGGAAGAGGAGCGGACCAAAGGCAGTCGCGTGGCGATTCTGCTGGGCTTGCCCGGCATGCTGATCGGAGGCACCCTGGTGGCTTGGGTCTTGCTGCGCCACTCCGGGACAGGGTCTGTTCCGGTCGGCGCCTTGCTCGGAGATCCGAAGAGCATCGGCCAATTGCTTTTCCACGAATTCCTTTTGCCCTTTGAGGTCACGTCCATTTTGATATTGATCGCAATCATGGGGGCGGTCGTGCTGGCGAGCAAGCCCGACGCCACCGAGAAGCGGAAGGCGCGCTGATGGTCCCGCTTTCTTATTACTTGCTGCTGAGCAGCATCTTATTCGCCTGCGGTGTCGCCGGATTCCTGATCAAGCGAAACATCATCACTATTTTTATGTCGATTGAGCTCATGCTCAACGGGGTAAATCTTTCCTTCGTGGCTTTCGCCGCTCACTGGCATCGATTGAGTGGCCAGGTCTTCGTGTTTTTTGTGATGGTGGTGGCAGCGGCGGAAGCGGCGGTCGGACTTGCCATCATTATCTCCGTGTACCGCACGCGCGAGACCTTGAACGTGGACCAGGTGAACCTGCTCAAGCTATGACGCCGAACCTGAATCTCTGGCTCATTCCGATTTTGCCACTGGCCGGGGCCGCCATTAATGGGCTGTGGGGCCGCCGCTCATCGCGGCAGGCGGTGACGGCGGTTGCCCTGGTCTTCTCGGGCGCCGCTTTCGCCATGGCCCTCTGGGTGGCCGCACGCTTCTGGTCCATCCCTCTGCCCTATCAGGAGTTTCTGGCGCACTGGATTCGCTCGGGAACTTTCACGGTGGACTTCGCCTTCTACCTCGATCAACTGTCGCTGGTCATGTTGCTCGTGGTCACCGGCGTGGGCTTCCTGATTCACATCTATTCGGTCGGCTACATGGGGGACGACCCCAGCTATTACCGCTTTTTCGCCTTCCTGAACCTGTTCATGTTTTTCATGCTGACGCTTGTGTTGGCCAACAACTACCTCGTGATGTTCATCGGTTGGGAAGGAGTGGGACTGGCATCCTATCTGCTGATCGGGTTCTGGTTTACAAAAGACTCGGCGGCGTCGGCGGGAAAGAAAGCGTTCATCGTAAATCGCATTGGCGACTTTGGATTTCTCATTGGCTTATTTCTGTTGATCCAACATTTTGGGTCGTTGACCTTTCAGCAAGTGTTTCACAGCATAGCGCCGATGAGCCCCGAAACGGCGGGAGCAGGCGTGCTCACCGCCGTCGGACTGCTCCTGATGGTAGGAGCTTGTGGCAAGTCGGCGCAGATTCCTCTCTACGTGTGGCTTCCGGATGCCATGGAAGGCCCGACTCCGGTTTCCGCGCTTATTCACGCAGCCACGATGGTAACGGCCGGGGTGTACATGGTGGCCCGCTCGCATGCCATTTTCGAACGCGCTCCAATGGCCCTTACCGTCGTGGCGGTCATTGGTACGTTGACCGCATTTTTCGCCGCCACCATCGGCATCGCACAAACCGATATCAAGAAAGTGCTCGCCTATTCCACCGTCTCGCAGCTCGGTTATATGTTCATGGCGTGCGGCGTTGGAGCGTTCTCGGCAGGCATTTTTCACCTGATGACACATGCCTTCTTCAAGGGCTTACTGTTCCTGGCCGCCGGTTCGGTGATTCACGCGGTGGGGGGCGAGCAGGACATGCGAAAGATGGGGGGCTTGCGTAGCAAAATCCCCGTCACGTTCTGGACCATGACGGCAGGAACGCTGGCGATCGCGGGAATTCCTGGGCTGGCTGGTTTCTTCAGCAAAGACGAAATTTTGTGGAGGGTGTATCAGGCGAGCTGGATCTACTGGGTGGTCGGCATTGTCACCGCGTTTCTTACCTCTTTTTACATGTTCCGGCTGTGGTTCCTGACGTTCTTCGGTGAATATCGCGGCGCTGCCGACGGGACCGCCGGCGAGCACGGCCACTCCGCGCATGGCGTAGATCGAAGCCACGGTCATGCTGGGATTCATGAGAGCCCTCCCGTCATGCTCGGGCCCCTGGTCATTCTGGCAATTCTTTCCGTTGTTGGAGGATATGTCGGAGTACCCGGCTCGCTTGGCGGCGGTAATCGCTTCGAGAAATTTCTCGACCCTGTGTTTCGCTCTACCACGCCGGCGTTGAACGCGCAGCATAATGCTCCGGGCGAAACCAACCCTCCGGAACAACAGACCGAGGGTCCTGAGCCGCAAACCAGCCACGCCACTGAACTCGTTTTTACTGGAATCTCGGTTGTAGCGGCACTGCTCGGTTTCGGACTGGCATGGACGCTTTACTATCGCAATCCCGAACTTCCCGAGAAGGTCGCGTCCGATTTGGATGGTCTTTATGATGCCGTCGTTCACAGATATTACATCGACGAGCTTTATGGCGAAGTTTTCGTCAAGCCCCTGGTCGAGGGTTCGACCCGCATTCTCTGGCAAGGCGTCGATCAAAACTTGATTGACGGCACGGTGAACGATAGCGCCGATGCTGCGCGCCATGTTTCCGACCAAGCGCGGCACATGCAGTCCGGCAATTTGCGCTCTTACGCCGGTTGGATCGCGGCGGGCTCTGCCGTGATCATTGCCTTCATGATCTGGATGGGAGTGGGGCAGTGAGCACCGACAATTTCAGCTCATCCATCCTGACGATGGTGACGTTCGCGCCGCTGTTTGGCGGGTTGCTGCTGACCATATTTCCCCGGCGCGACCGGGACGTCCGCATCTTCGCCCTGGCGGTTTCGCTGTTGACCTTCCTGGCGTCGCTACATTTGCCCGTCCACTTTCAGCGAGCGCAGACAGCCTTTCAGTATGAGATCGACAGGCCGTGGGTCTCAACCCCCAACATTCATTACCACATGGGCGTCGACGGTATCTCGCTCTGGCTGGTGCTGCTGACCACATTCCTGACGCCCCTGTGCGTGCTGATCTCATGGAAGTCAGTGCATGAGCGGGTCAAGGAATTCTTTATCCTGCTGTTGATTCTGGAAACGGCTCTGATTGGAGTGTTCACTTCCCTCGACATGTTTCTCTTCTACTTCTTCTGGGAAGCAACGCTGATTCCCATGGCCTTGCTCATAGGAGTCTTCGGCCATGAACGCAAGGTCTACGCCGCGGTGAAATTCTTCATGTACACCATGATCGCTTCCGTGTTCATGCTGGCGGCGATTTTGTGGCTCTACGCTCAGGTCGGCAGCTTCGATTTTATTGTGATTCGGGAAAAGATCGTGAACGGCGCGGTACCGGGCTTTGCGTCCGCAGCACAATGGCTGTTCTTGGGGTTCTTCCTGGCATTCGCAGTAAAGGTTCCGCTCTTCCCTTTTCATACCTGGCTGCCCGACGCGCACGTTGAGGCTCCCACCGCGGGTTCGGTGCTGCTGGCGGGAGTGCTGCTCAAAATGGGCACGTATGGGATGCTGCGCTTCAACGTGGGCCTTTTTCCCGAGCAGTCGCGGCGCAACGCTCCCTGGATCATGACGCTCGCGCTCATTGGCATCATCTATGGCGCACTGGTCGCCATGGTTCAACCGAACCTGAAGAAGTTGATCGCCTATTCTTCGGTGAGCCATCTGGGCTTTGTGGTGCTGGGGATTTTCAGCTTCACCCAGGCGGGGTTGAATGGTGCGTTGTTCGTCATGCTGGCGCATGGAATTTCCACGGGCGGATTATTCATGCTGGCAGGGATACTTCATGAACGCCGTCACACATATGAGATCCGCGAATTCGGTGGTCTGGCGGCTCCCATGCCAATATATGCCGCATCCTTTCTGTTCATCGTGTTGGCTTCCGTTGGATTGCCTCTGCTGAACGGGTTCGTGGGCGAATTCCTGGTATTGAGCGGAGCGTTTCAGGCCAGGGCGGTATATGGAATTTTGGCGGCCACGGGTGTGATCTGGAGCGCCTGCTACCTCTTGTGGATGTACCAAAGAGTCTTCTTCGGAAAAATCACCGTGCCCGCGAACAACTCTGTGAGCGATCTTTCCGGCTTGGAGAAAGCCGCAGTCTGGCCGTGCGCTCTAGTGGCACTGCTTATGGGCGTAGCCCCACTGCTGTGGCTGAATGCGATTGATCCTGCAATCCAGTCTGCGCTGACTCCTTTCGCACAAGTGATCAGCAAGGTGGTGGGCCGGTGACGGGATTCCCCACTCTCTCTTTCGCTGCGGCCTTGCTCGAGGCCCTCCCCCCAAGCATTGATTACCTTCGAATCTTGCCGGAGATCGTTCTCTCTGTTTTCGGCATGGTGATCATGGTTCTCGATCCTTTGATGGATGAGAAGCAGAGCCGGAAGACGCTGGGCGCAATCGCTCTGCTGGGCGCCGTCGCCGGTATCTGGGCAACCTGGTGCATGGCGCGGTCCCCGGGTGTGGCCTTCTGGAATATGGTCAGGATTGACGGATTTAGCGTGTTTTTCCATTTTCTGATCCTTGCCATCGCCGCCGTGGTCATCCTTATTTCTTTCGAATACATGGCGGTTCAGCAGATTCGCGCTGGCGAGTATTACGGACTCATTCTGTTCGGCGTGGTGGGCATGGCGCTGATGTCGTCTGCAATTGAATTGGTGCTGATCTTCATCGCTCTGGAGATCTCTTCGATCTCGTCGTATGTTCTTGCGGGCTTCCGCCGCCACGAAGCCGCCAGCAGCGAATCGTCGCTGAAATATTTCCTATTGGGGTCTTTCGCGACCGCGTTTTTTCTGTACGGAGTGGCACTCATGTTTGGCGCTACCGGCTCCACGAATGTGGATGACGTCAGCCGTGCCCTGCGGTCGGCTTCCCCTCCCTTGCTGGCTTATGTCTCAGTTGCCCTGATGTTCGTGGGCCTGGGGTTCAAAGTCGCCGCCGCTCCTTTCCACATCTGGACGCCGGATGTTTACGAAGGTGCTCCAGCGCCGGTCGTGGGATTCATGTCCACCGCCCCTAAGGCCGCCGCCTTTGCCGTGTTGCTGCGGATTGTGTTCGCGATGAATGCTCCAGGGCCATTCTGGCTGATCTGGGCCTCGGCGGCGCTATCCATGACTTTGGGCAACATCGGGGCTCTCGTACAGAACAATGTAAAGCGTCTGCTCGCCTACAGCTCCATTGCCCACGCCGGATATTTACTGGTGGCATTTGTTGCCACTCCCGAGTTGGGAACATCGGCGGTCATGTTCTACACGGCTGCGTATGCTGCGATGAACCTAGGTGCTTTTGCCATAGTGAGCCACTTCGCCAATGCGGGCGAACGCTATGTGACGCTGGAGGACTACGAGGGTCTGGGCCGGAGCTCTCCACTGATGGCGGCCACGCTTGCCATTTTCTTACTATCATTGATCGGGATCCCGATGACGGGAGGATTCTTCGCCAAGTTTTACGTATTCAGCGCCGCCATGAAGTCTCACCTTATCGGACTGACGATCATTGGTGTGATCAATAGCGCGGTCGGGGCCTACTATTACTTGCGCGTCATTGTCGTCATGTACATGCGCGAGTCGCGGAAGGAGGTTCCGATCATGCCTGTGCCGATCGGGCTGGCATGGGCTCTGGCCATCAGCACTGCGGCGACCATTTATCTGGGTGTGCTTCCTGATTCCATGTTGCGCTATGCGCAGCGCTCCGCACAAGACCTGATGCAACCACCTGCACCGTCTGCAACTGCCACATTTGGCGGGCCTTCCGGCCCCGTTGGAAAACTTTAGTTGGTCGTTGTTTTTTGTGGAAATCAGCAAAAACCGTATTTGACAAGCACCTGTGCCAGCGCGCATGATTGGTCTCACCGAGGAGAGTTCCTTCCTCCCGCTAAGGAATAGACGTCGGTCCTGGAGGAGAGCATGTCTGAATTTGTTCGCAGAATCTGGTCGGAAGATAACGGGCAAGATATCGCCGAATACGCCGTTATGCTGGCGGTAATTCTGGTTCTCGTGGTGGGCACGATCCGTTTAATTGGATCGAATGCCAATAACGCATTCTCGAGTGTAGCCAGCTCGATTCAGTAGCGATCGGTTATTTCTTGCAGCGTTTGACTGCAAGGACCCTGCACCGACTTGGGAAGGTGTTCGTGACGCGATTTGCCTTTATGTCTGCAACGTTCGCCTGCTGTCGATTTACCAGGGCAGGGGCTGCGGTGGAGCTTGTGGGGAGATCGATTCAGTCCTGATCGAGTTTCAGACAAGTTCGATACGGCAGCCGCGACTTAGAGTCGCGGCTTTTGTTTTGTCCGCATAAATTGCACTGGAGAAGTGAACAACATGATCGTCAACATGTCGGAGAAAGCCACAGAGCAGGAAATCACCCATGTGGTCGAGCGCATTCGTGAGGCCGGCTATCAACCGCACGTCACGCGTGGCGTGGAACGGACCATCGTGGCCGCGGTGGGGAGTGGCCGGCGCCACGAAATTGAGGCACTCCAGGTCGCTCCGGGCGTCGAGACAGTAGTCGCGATCGCGCAGCCTTTTAAGCTTGTAAGTCGGCAGGTAAGGCCGGAGCGGTCGGTTGTGGAGATAAACGGTGTCCGGATCGGCGGACCAGAGGTCGTGGTGATTGCCGGACCCTGCTCCGTGGAATCCCGCGAGCAGTTGCTCGACACCGCTCATGCCGTGCGCCAGGCGGGAGCCAGTATGCTTCGGGGTGGTGCGTACAAGCCGCGGACTTCGCCATATGACTTTCAGGGACTGGGATTGGAAGCGCTCAAGATTCTTCGCGAAGCTCGCGAACAAACCGGGCTGCCAGTCGTCACCGAAGTCATGAGCACAGAGGATGTGGACGTCATTTGCGAACACGTCGACATGCTGCAAGTGGGTGCGCGCAACATGCAGAACTTCGCGCTCCTTCGGCGCCTGGCAACTGTGAATAAGCCCGTACTGCTCAAGCGGGGACCGTCAGCAACGGTAAAGGAATGGCTTCTGGCAGCGGAGTATTTGCTCTCCGGCGGGAACCAGCAGGTTGTGCTCTGCGAGCGTGGGATCAAGACATTTGAGACGGAGATGCGCAATACCTTCGACTTGGCTGCCGTGGCCTTGGCCCGCGATCTTTCTCACCTTCCGGTGATTGCCGATCCGTCACACGGCACCGGCAAGCAAAGTCTAATCGCCGCCGTCTCGCGCGCGGCCGTGGCAGTAGGAGCCGACGGTCTCATCATCGAAGTGCATCCCTGCCCGGAAAGGGCTTTGTCAGATGGGCCTCAGTCGTTGGATTTTGCCGGATTTCAGAAGGTCATGCGGGCTCTTCGAGAGCCGCTGCGGCCAACCGCAGTTCCTCGGGTGGCGGCGCTGAGTGCACAATCCTGAGTGTCGTGTCAGAGCGCATTAGCACTCGTGGCCCGGCGGTTTGAACTGCATGGCAGGATCGCCAAGGACCCTGTACGCTTTGCGCACGCCGGCTGGGCAACCCCGACTTGGCCTTGAGGGTCGACCCTCCCCGGGGGGGGTCGGGATGCCTTCGTGCTCGACACTTCCGGCAAATATCGATCAACGGTGGACAAACCAAACAAAACCCGATAAAAACAAACTTTGGAAGAAAGCCCTCTTAGCGGTTTCCAAGAACTGCAACCGCACTCAATCATTACAGATGACGCGGACGTCTATTGATGAAGCACACACCGCGCCTCAACGGAGACGTTTGACCACCGGAGTCTAGTTGATGGGCACGGCCAGAATGCCACGCTTTGACGTCACGATTGCCGGGGAGCTCAACCTCGATCTAATCCTTTACGGGCTGCCTGACGAACTTCCGCCCGAGCGGGAGCTGTTAGCCGATCGAATGACGCTGACACTGGGCGGCTCCTCCGCCATCGTGGCGCATAATCTTGCCGCGTTAGGCAGTCGTGTGGGATTTCAGTCGCGGATCGGCGATGACCAGCTTGGTCAGATCGCGCTGGAAAGATTGGAACAAGGCGGAGTGGATGTGTCGCGCGTGCGGCATGTTGCCGGGGCGACGAAAACCGGCTTCACGGTTATTTTGCAGCGGGACGCCTGGCGAAACATGGTCACTTACTCGGGTACGATCGCGGACCTCTGCTGGGAAGATCTCGATTTGGACTACCTCATCGATTCGCGACACTTTCATTTGTCGTCGTATTACCTGCAGCGTGCCTTACGGCCCCGCGTTGTCGAGTTGCTTCAGAGGATGAAAGCATCCGGGCTGAGTGTTTCTCTGGACACGAATGATGATCCCGACGACCGGTGGGAAGGCGGGCTGCTTGAAGTGCTACGCTATGTGGATATTTTTCTGCCCAACGAACGCGAGGCTAAACTGGCGGCGGGGACACAGGATCTGGAAGCTGCAATCCTGCGATTAGCCGACATCGTAGGGCTCGTCGTCGTCAAGCTTGGTCCTGAGGGAGCGTTGGCCCAGCGGGGAGCGACACGGTTTACGAGTCCGGCGTGGCGGGTTGAAGCAGTAGACGCGGTTGGGGCGGGCGACAGTTTCGATGCTGGCTTCCTGCATCATTATTTACGAGGCGCCGACGTGCCCGCCTGTCTGGCAGGCGCCAACTTGGCGGGCGCCCTCTCGACCACGCGCTCAGGAGGTACGGAAGCTTTTCGGGATGCCGAACACCGGGAGAAGTTCCTGGCAGAGCGTGGCGGGGTCGCAAGCTCGCGATCTTAGGCCAGTGACATGTAGCTCAGGCATTTGAAGCGCTCGAGTCTTTGTGGCAAAGATCCGAATCGAGACAAAACCCTTCGAAAATGACCATCGTTGCAGACGACGGTCAACTTCAATGTGGGAGGACATGCACACGTGTTGAGTCGGAGAAGCTTTCTGAAAGTGGCGGGCACCGCAACCGCGGAGACATTCCTCGGAGCAAAGGTGCTTGCACTGGCATCGGCCCAGGCAGAACCTGCCGCGCCGCGTGCGGCCAACGATCATATTCAGATCGCGCTGATTGGGGCTGGTGGTCAGGGCCAGGGAGACACCAAGGTTGCGGTGCAGGTTCCCGGCGTGAGGCTCGTCGCCGTGGCGGACTGTTACGACGGGCGCCTCGAGCACAGCAAGGAACTCTGGGGCGACGACATCTTTACAACCCGTGACTACAGAGAGATCCTGGCGCGTAAGGATATCGACGCCGTCATTATCGGCACGCCGGACCATTGGCACAAACAGGCCTCCATCGATGCGATGAAGGCGGGCAAGGACGTCTATTGCGAGAAGCCCATGATTCATCGGTATGCCGATGGGCCGGAGATGATCGAGACTGCTCGCGCGACGAACCGGACCATCCAGATCGGAAGCCAGCGCGTGAGCTCGATCATTTACGCCAAGGCGAAGGAACTGCTCGCTTCGGGGGCCATCGGTCAGCTCAACATGGTGACCGCGCATTGGGATCGCAATTCGTCGATCGGCGCATGGAATTATACGGTTCCTCTGGATGCCTCGACCGAAACCTGCGATTGGCCGCGCTTCCTGGGAACTGCCCCCACGATTCCCTTTAACGCGGAGCACTTTTTCCAGTGGCGCAAGTGGAAGGCCTATGGCAGTGGCGTGGCTGGAGATCTCTTCGTGCACCTGTTCAGCGGAACCCATTTCATCACCGGGACAAATGGCCCCAGCCGAGCGATGGCAACCGGAGGGTTACGCTTCTGGAAGGACGAACGAGACGTTCCCGACGTGATGCTGGGTCTGTTTGATTATCGCGAGGGGTTCAACCTTAGCCTGCGCGTGAACTTCGTGGATGGAGGCGAGGAGAGCGAGGGGCTGATCTTCACCGGCTCGGAAGGCACCATGGAGATCGCCGGCAACTCGGTCAGCATAAGCCGCACGCCACTCGAAAAGGAACCAGGCTATATGATTGGGACCTTCACGGAAGCGATGCAAAAGGGCATTCGTGAAAGCTACCGACAGAAGTATCCAGTCTCCCACCCGTCAGGACCACCCTCTGCTGGATACGAGAAATATGTGGCTCCTGACGGTTACCGCGACAGCTACGATCACTTTAAGAATTTCTTTGCGGCCGTTCGCTCGCGGCAGCCCGTGGTGGAAGATGCGGTGTTCGGCTTCCGCGCAGCAGGAGCTGCACTTCTCAGCAATCTCAGTCTCGATCGCGGTGCTGTGGTGAAGTGGGATCCCGATGCGATGAAATTGAGATGAAATAGGGTGCTGATGGCGGCGCAGTGTTGCTTGAGGCTGTCCCTTATGGGTGGTATGTTCACCCGCGCTTGGCCATCAGCATCAGGGTGAAGTCGTCAAGGTCGATCAAGGCTTCATCGCTCACCGCCTTGAGCCGTTCCCGGCGCTTCTGTCGTAACGATGCTTCAGTGGAGTCCGACGCTTGAGTTCGCTCCCTCGATCCGATCTTGTCTTTGCGATGCACAAGTTCCCGTGCGTAAGTCCGAGATGCGGACGGCTTGCTGGCATCGCCAGCAAAGGCGGACATTGCTTGGTCCCCCGCGTCGGTCTGTGCGTACCAGAGCAACAGAAGCAGGCTCTTCTGCGCGGTCTCATCACGCTCAGTCTTGAGGCGATCCATCGCAGGTTGTAGCCAGTAGTCCGGATCCGTGGGCAACAATAGGTAAATCACGACGTAGTTCTGTCCGAGTGTTAGGACATGCTGCGGGATAAAAACCGTGAATTGGGGTTGTTCCAGAAGGTGAAACGCGGCAGCCGTCGTGTCCTCACTCAACGTCGCCATTCGGTGCACTTGCAGGAAATAGTCCTTTGCCTGCACGTCGCGCAGATCGCAGTGTGCCATGGCAGCGAGCGCGATTTTTCGGTCTATCGAAGTATCGGAAAGGCTGAGCAGAAGCATGCTGCCGTCGTAAAGGAAGAATATCGGGTTCTTGAAATCGCTGAGTTCCTCCGGAGAGCGGGTATATAGAGCGACGGCTCTGCTTTTGATCGCGTCCAGAACTGATCGAGGACGGCCGACTTCTCTGTGATTTCCTTATTGCCCAGCAAGTGCGGTTGGAAATTGTAAGTCTGTTGAATCTGCCGGTGGATGGGGGCGGACTGACCTGTGGCTGAGCTTGCGATTAGCAGGAATGGGACAAGAAAGCCACAGATGGCGTTGCGTTTCATGCGGCTATTCTACACAGGCGTTTTGCTTTGCTAGTCGGTGATAATGATTTTCTTTTTCTTCACCACGGTTGCGGCACTATCAAATAAGATTGTGCAGCGGAAATTATGCTCCTCGATCACCCAATTGTTACTCTCCCGCTCTTTCTCTTCCAACCGAACACTGCGATCTTGGGCCAGCTTGGAGACGGCTCCTCGCCAGTCAAAATCCATGAACCCAGCATGCAGAACTTCTCCATGGAAGTTCTTCCTTAATTCATTATCCCAGGGCGGCGTAATCCCAAACTGTACCGCTTGCGCCGCCTGCTTTGGGTTTCGTCAAAAATGCTATGCGCCGACGCCGCGCGAAGAGATTTGATTCTTCGCCAGAAGGTCTAGCGACAAGGTTTGTGCGGCTGCTTTTCGAGAGGTATCGCATGGAGGGTTCTATAGGTGTGCTCATGTATCTACATACAGTTGAGAGCTTGAAAAACGAAAACAGAACGGATTGTCGGCACTTCAGTTGCCAATCACGGGCCCTCCAGTTCGAACGGCCAAACCTCATAGCCCAGAAGAGGCAGTCACGGAAGTGTGCGTGTTCGCGCTGGAGACGAATGTGTGCGCCCAAGCAGAGCACAGAATGTGTCCGCGTTCGTAAGCAAAGCATCGCCCGCGAATTCCAGGCTGGCAATTGAACGGTCGGCCGCATCGCAATGACCGAAACCACAGGCGTCTTTGACAACCACCGGAGTGTAACCGAGATCGGCGCCCTGCCGCACCGTAGGCTCAATGCCGATTTCCATCGCGATGCCGACGATGGCAAAGGCATCAATGCCGCAATCGCGCAACGCCATGTCCAGTGGCGTGCCTTCGAACGCCGACATGGTGATCTTGTCGAAGATGGCTTCGCTCGGCAGCGGATTCATCTGCGGAATCAGGTGGAATCCCGGCGCGTCCCGCAAGAACCAAGGCTTGACCTCGTGTGGCGATTTCACCCGTTGCCAGGCCATCGCCATGCGGAATTGCGACACCCCCATCAGTTCCTTCGGTAGTGACATGTGGCGCGTGAAAAAGACACGAATCCCCGCTTTGCGAGCCGCTGCTAGAACCTGAACGACCTTATCCGTGATCTGCTGACCATTCTCGATCTGGGTCACGATTCCGACTTGCATGTCGTACACAAGCAAAGCCAATCGCGTGGGATCACAAACGTCGTCCAGTGTTTGCGGAATATCTAGTCCGAATGCCCGCTGCATAATGAGTCGCCTCCCGAGATAATCGAACCTCATTTTAACTTGGAAGGGCGGCCGAGCGAGGTCGCTGAATCGAGCGACTGGGCTGGCACGGGCTGTGGCGCAGGGTGGTACGCTGAACAGCACATCACATACGAGGCACCTGCGCAGCGAACCTTGCGCATAACTCTGGTAACTTTTTCTCGAGCCCCTGACGCAGGATAATCGCTGAATGTTGGAAAAGCGGAAGTCGCCACGCAGAAAAATGGTCTTGCCGGTGAAGGTTTCCGCCGATAAAGTCACTGTTCTGGCATATACAGTTGATATCACGGATAGCGGGGCACGGCTCGGGGGCCTCCGGACGCAGTTGCAACTCGGAACGATCGTAAGTCTGCAGCGCGGCTCGGACAAAGCGAAGTTTCGAGTCGCATGGCTCCGGGAACTTGCCCCGAACGAACTACAGGCCGGTGTCGAATGTTTGGAGCCGCGTAGCAACTTTTGGGGAGTCAACCTGTCTGACCATGAAAATGAAGCCAAAAAAGACATGCAGGCACTTATGACCCTGCTTACGTCCAACGTCATCAGAAGTGAGAAAGTTTAAGAACTCATTGAGCCTGATCGCCAATTCTCAATTGCGCGAAAGCCCGGTTAGCATCAGTTACGGCTCTGAGGCATAGTGGGCGCGAGCCAGAGTTATGAAACAGCCCTTCATTCCGCGAGACGCGACCATCGCTGATCTTGAGTGGAAAGGTGCTGAGTGCGAGCAACCTACTCACGGGTTGCGGACTACCCGCTTGCCAACTGCTTTGCCGGAGACAGCAAGATCAGAACTGCACCGATGACACCAAACACAGCCGCGGCGATCAGCAGACCTTCGCGTTCGTTCGGGAGGTGAACTGCCATGACCGCCATAACGGCGGCATGAGCAATATTCAAACATGCGGCGAAGGTGATCACGCCGCGATTCGCTGACGGATTACGCGCTGCCACCAGCAAGAAAATCCCCATTGTGACATAGAGACTAAGGCCCATCGGCTCGGCGTCCTCCCTATTCGCTTGCCAACCACTGCGTACAGACGTAATCAAGGGATAAACGCCAGCCACAAATATCAATCCAAACAATACCAGCAGAACTCTGAGCGCCTTGTCTCGATTCATGGTGCCCTCCGGCTACGTCGGGGAATCTGCAAAAGACATACAGCCTCACGAAACGCGCCCACCCCGCCACCCCGGGATTGCTATTGTTTCAATGCTCCGGTCGATTATTGGGCTGAAATGTTAGGTGCAGAGGCATCAGCAAGTCAATGGGAGAGGAGTTGGCGAACTTCAGCGGATTGTTGGCGTAACCTCGCTATATCACTTATCGACAGGTCGATGTGCGTTTAGACATGGAACGACGTAGGTAAAATGCGTGTGGTAGCCTTGGGACCAGCATAAACACACGCTACATCGAAACGGAGAAATGGAAGGCGGCGACACGTTTGCCTGCACCCACACATATCCCGTCAAACGAGAGAGGGGGTTAGAACCTAGCGGGATGGATTTTCACCCCATCGAGTTGGCTATCCCCTATTTATCATAAAGTAATCACGGTTCGCGGCACCAAAATACCGGGTTTCTCCGTTGATGAGACCATAGGATGGAACGTGTATGGGCATTCTTCCTTTTGCAGAGGACGGAGAAGGCAACCAGTTCCGTCTTGACATGAGGGCTTCACCGGCTGCGGTCAAGGTCTGCGTTCACGACGAAAACTTTGCCATTCTGGACATCGCGCCCTCTTGATGGACTCTCGGTAGACCCTGATTACGTTTAGGAGTGAAGTTGCTGGTGAAACATCGCCCTAACACTCATCGACCTCTACTTGTATGCCTATAGGGTTGCGCATTGTTCGGGCGGTCGGAAAAGCAATACCATACTTGGGATTGCTTGGGAATGACCCACAGTCGACCTGGTGCTCCCACTCAGCGAGAAAGACAGAGGCTACGGATGGATTGGGCACATTATGAGACCCGAATACGCTTTGATATTCGCGCAGAACGCGAAGAATGTGAGCGGTTATTTAACCATCAGGCAAGAGTGTTGCAAGATCGACTTGTCCGCCGCAGCCGCACCGATCGGACCAGACAGCATGCTATCCCAGAGTGGGAAAAAGTCCACCAAACAGAAGCACAAGAGCGTAGATTACTGCATCAGGCAAGAGTCCTAAGCTGGGGCAAAGAGAAGAGATATTACTATGCGCACAAACGTTCTATTTGAATCACTTTAGACGAATTGTCGGAGCCCAGGAGGGCCAAACACGCTCGGATCCAGAGTTTTCCGACGTGTCCTTCCATTCGGCGTTCCAGGAACAGGCGGAAGGAGTTGGCCAGAAAGCGGTGACAGCTCAAGCGGTCGGCGCGAAAGCCGTTTTTGAACTCCTCGATGCGATTCTCGCACTCCCCGCGATGGTTGTAGAAAGCGAAGACCGCGGAGGCCAAGTCCGTTGCAGTTAGTGATCAGGAGGCGCAGGTTAGTTCCGGTAGCGGTGTGCTCGGCTTTGTGGCAGATGCGGCGCTGGCGCGGCCAGCTGCGCAGTGGCAACGGCGCTATCGCCGCACCCATTTACCCCAGCTCAGCTTTTCCAGTTTCCGCCATCGCGCATATCGCCCTTACACCCGGTTCCTCACAAGCGATTTGGGTCGTCTTTTGCGTTTCGTTACGCGCTGTTGGGTTCTACATCAATTCCTCAATAAAAGCACGGCTGACGTCCGCCGGTATTTGCGAGTCAGCATGTACAAGGGGGCCTGCGTTCAGCACTGCCTCTGCTCCATGCAGAGTCGGTAGGTCGGTCCGTTCAAAGAATTTCCCGATTGGAATCTCTTCATCCCAAAGCAGAGACTTTCTCATCGCGGCCATCCAGTCCGCGGGATCGTACGCTGGATCGTCTTCGAGCTTTTTCACACGCGGGCGGAACCATTGATAGGTGTTGTCGTGGTTATAGGTAACGCACGGGCTGAAGACATCGAGAAACGAGAAGCCCCGGTGCCGGATGCCTTCCTTGATCAGTTCCGTCAGGTGTTTTTGTTCCGCGCTAAACCCGCGGGCAACGAACGTGGCCCCAGCGGCAAGAGCTAGCGAAATTGGATTCACCGGTGCTTCGATGTTGCCAAAGGGCATGCTTTTCGTCTTCATGCCGAGGCGGCTGGTGGGCGATGTCTGGCCGGTGGTGAGGCCGTAGACCTGGTTGTCCATCACGATGTAGAGCAGGTCAACGTTCCGGCGCATAGTATGCACGAAGTGATTGCCACCGATGCCAAAGCCATCACCGTCGCCGCCCGTCACGAGTACCGTCAGATCGTGATTGGCAAGCTTCACTCCCGTCGCCACAGCCAAAGCTCGCCCGTGCAACGTGTGCATGCCATAGGTGTTGATGAAGCCGGGGAAGTTTGACGAACAGCCGATACCGCTAATGGTAACCACGTTGTAGTTCGGTATCTGCAACTCGACGAGGGCCTTCTGGACCGCGGCGAGCACACCAAAATCTCCGCAGCCGGGACACCAGTCGGGATCGACCTTGCCTTTCAAGTCGGCCATGGCCACGCGGTTGGTAGCGGCTAGAGCTGTCGCCATTTTCGGTTCTCCTCAAACCAGGATTTCGTGCGCGGGCACTGAGAGCGTGGACTTGCCACTCAGCTGTTCCTTTACGGATTCGACGATGTGGTGCGGCATGAACGGTTCCCCATCATACTTTCGGATATACCCGTCCGGGACGAAGCTGGTTTCGCTGCGCAGATAGCGGGCGAACTGGCCGCTGTAGTTGTTTTCCACGATCATCGTGTGCCGGGCGTTTTTGAGAATGTCGAGAATTGCATCGCCGTGTAGTGGCACGAGCCAGCGAATCTGGAGCTGATTGGCCGAAATGCCTTGCTCGGTGAGGATCTCGCAGGCCTCCTCGATCACGCCCTTGGTCGATCCCCAGCCGATCAAGGTGACGTCGGCATCACGCGGTCCCCACAGCACAGGCGGAGGCACCGCGGCTGCAATGCCGGCAACCTTCCGCATGCGCTTTTCCATCATGGCGCGGCGCTTTGTTGGGTTAGTGAATTCGTCGCTGATCAGGACGCCATCCTCATCGTGTTCGTCACTTGACGCCGTGTGCGTATATCCAGGAACGCCCGGGACAGCGCGCGGCGAAATGCCGCTTTCGGTGATCTTGTACCGTTTGTAGACGCCGTCGCCATTTGGCCCTGGGGAGGCTGTGGTGATCAGTTCTCCGCGATCAATGGTAGGGGCAAAGGCCAAGTCCTTGGGATCGACGCTGAGCCTGCCTTCCGATAGCAATAGATCGCACAAAACGATGCCCGGGCATTGAAACCGGTCAGCGAGATTGAAAATCTCAGGAATGATTTTGAAGCAATCTCCGATATCGAGCGGCGCGGCCAGCACCCGGGGATAATCGCCAAAAGCAGCGCCCAACATTTGCCAGAGATCGCCTTGCTCGGTTTTGGTGGGAACGCCGGTGGACGGGCCAGCCCGCTGGCAATCGATCACCACGACTGGAGTTTCCATCATGGCTGAGAGACCGAGGCCTTCGCTCATCAAGGCAAACCCACCGCCGGAAGTGGCGCACATAGACCGAGCACCGGCATGAGCAGCGCCGATCGTCATATTCACCACGCCAATCTCGTCCTCCACCTGGCGGACCATGATGCCGGCTTTGCGGGCATGGGCGGCCATCCAATGCAGCACGCCAGTCGAAGGGCTCATGGGGTAAGCGCAGTAGAATTTCACCCCGGCGGCCACGCCTCCCATGGCCATCGCTGTGTTGCCGCTGAGTACCGCATAGCGGTTCGCCGTCGTGGGAAGTGGCCGGGCGAACGGCGTGAAGTTCGCGGTTGCGTATTCATAACCAGCCCGCGCGATGGCGATGTTTTCCGAGACCATGGCATCGCCCTTCTTCTTGAACTGTTCGGCGAGGATCTGCTCCAGTGCCTGGAAGCCGATGCCCATCATGCTGAGACCGGCACCGACGGCGAGCGTGTTCTGGGCCACTTTGTTCCGAGTTATGTCCGCTAGCTTGGAGACAGGAAGGGCGCAGAGTTCAGCGCCCTCGGCGACGTCGCCCGGTTTGATCGTGTCCGAGTTGTAAATGCATGCTGCGCCAGCAGCGAGCAGCCTGAGGTGGCGATCCATCGCGTCCTGATTCAAGGGGATCAGCAAGTCCAGACAGTCGCCCATGTTGGTGACTTTTTCCGGTCCGGTGCGAATAGTGAGAAAGGTATGGCCACCTCGAATGATCGACTGATAGGCGTTGTAAGCATTCAGGTGCAGTCCTCGGCGGCTAAATATTTTTGCGAAGATGTCGCCCGGCGTAGCGACGCCTTGACCGGCGGCGCCTCCGATGCCGATGGCAAAGGTCTGCTTCATAGCAATCTCCTATCCGGGGTATTTTCCCGTAATATATCCTTCCAACTCCTGAATGGTTTGTGCCTGACCAGAGATAATCCATTTCACCAGATCGCCAATTGAAATCACCCCAACCACGACGCCATCCTCCATAACCGGAAGATGGCGAAAGTGTTGCTTGGTCATGATGGCCATACACTCGTCTACGGTGTGTTGCCGACTCACGAAGACGACCGGGCTGGTCATGATCTCGCGGACCAGGGTTTCTTTGGAAGAATGACCTATGAGGATTACTTTGCGCGCGTAGTCACGCTCCGACACGATACCGACTAGTCCTTGGTTGGAAATGACCAGCAAGGCGCCAATACCGTGCTCAGCCATCTTTTCAATCGCTTCGTAGACCGACTGTTCGGGTCCTACCGATAGGACTCTGTTCTCGTCTTTGCTCTTCAGAACCAGTCCAATCGTGTCGGAAAGTTTCATCGGGCCTCCTTGCCGGTGCGCAGGTTCGCCAATCTCACACCGGCTTGATCTTGTCGTCGTGGAGCAAAAAGCGTGCCCACGTCCTTCACCAGTTCTCGAGCGAGGATCACGTCAGACAAGTCTTGCTTTGCCTTTGAACCGACATCAGGAACCTGGCCGCCTTTCTTAAAACGAATGCCCATGCCCTGTTGAAATGGTTTGGTGCACAGATAGATGTGGACCCTGTCGTCACCGTTCTTGATGATAGGTTCCCCGAAGGCTTTCCTGGTCCCGAGTGACAACAGATTCACTTCGTCTATCAGTCGCTTGATTTCTGTCTCTGCGTGAAGGTCATACTGAGGTAGGCTGCTATCTTCTGGCTGCGTTACTTGTGAGCGTCCCGGTCCCCTGTAAAGAACAAAAGACAATGCAACTCGGAAAGCTATCTGGCTTCCATCTGGCAGGATGACGTGTTTCAGACCCAGCGACATGGCTCCCTCTGGTTGGCTTACCGGGAACCCAATGCCGAGCGAGTGCCCCTCTAACTATGGCACGCCCTCGAGGAATATGCTTACCGGTTCCCAGGTTTGCCTAGTAGCTTCTCTACAATAAGGCCGTCAACTCAGTCTCTTTCCAGGAAGACATGAGAATCCTACACCCTCAGAGCTTCTCATGCCAGACTCGGCGATCGGACTGATGCCGGCAAGATCGCTGGCTGCCTGCGCTGCGACTTCCTGGCAGAGTGCCACGTGGCATCCCCGAGATTCGGGATCGGCGACGAACGCTGCGCTACCGACAGCTGCTGGTGCGCCGGATGGTGCAGACGAAGAATCGGGTCTCGGGTCTACTGATGGAAACCGAGGTGAGCTATAACAAGCAGCCACTACACAAAGTAGGCTAAGCCCGTGAGCGGGACCATCCCTCAAGCGAGGGACAGTCCCATCATCGGTTTTCGAGGCCAAGGCTACGGCGTCAGCTTGCTGATCCGTGTCGACCAGTTGCCGAGCGCGGCGCGCACGCCCGGTCCATGTCTAGGGCCAGCGCAGGTACCCAGCAGGTTGTCACCGCTGCCGCCAGCAAAGAACGGGCCACCCCAATCGGTATAGACACAGGTGTGCGCGATGTACTCGCTGGCGATCCAGATCGAGTTCCCGTCCACGGCAGCCGCGCCGAAATCTCCCCAACGCGTCCGCGGCGGGATGCCCACCTGAGATTTATAGCTGGTAAACCCGTCGTCCTGCGCGGCTCCGCCGCCGCCGGTGACGTCGTTCCACGGGCCGACGCCGACGAGCGCGTCAATCGGCGCATAGGCGGCGCTTGGGTACGTGGAGTCACCGGTGTCGGTGAACGCCATCACGCCGCGGCCGCTCGGCGTAACGCCGATCGCCGGGTACGTGAAGTCGTGGCCGGAAGCTCCGAGAAAGCCCTGCAGCGCAACCTTGGCGGCGAGTGAGCCCGTCGAGACGTCCGGCTTCACGATGAACCATGCGATGCCGGCGCGTTGAGCGCCACCGTCCGGGTTGAGCGCCGTATCGAGGGCGCCCCAGAGCTTGCCGTTCGCATACATCACCTGCTGCATGCGGGTGTCGTTAGAGTCCGGCCGCGAAACGACCTCGTTGTGCGCGGGCTGGCTGCCGAACAGCAAACGCCAGCAACCGCTCCGGCCATTGGATAGCAGCGTGGTCGTATCGTTGATGCAGAAGCCCTGCGGGACGTCCGTC
>Ga0137418_10001080_pt1 | contig 24987 bp, 25 predicted proteins | sample CZODoug3_1_2_16f_FD_122242 | JGI IMG/M metagenome (GOLD analysis project Ga0137418, IMG submission 122242) | Vadose zone soil fungal communities from Angelo Coast Range Reserve, California, USA - CZODoug3_1_2_16fungal (Hybrid Assembly) | ecosystem: Environmental > Terrestrial > Soil > Vadose...
CCTTCTATATAAAGGTCTTCGCCGCACGAGATTTCCCCTTTGATCACAACCGACTTGCCGATGAGGGTCATTTCCCCACCGGTGATATCCATCGCTTTGGGCGTTTCCATGAGCTCGACCTCCTGGGAAATATACCGGGGAAGATTGGATTCTACTCCAATGCCGACGAGTCCACAGCGGCCAGATGTGGGGTCTGGGAAAGGCGATCCTCTGACCGGCAAGTGCTCGGGCGGTCCCCGCGGAGAATCCCGCTCTTCGCGGTACCCGTTCGGTTGGCTCGGTCCGCTAGACCCCGTCGGAAAACACACGCTAAAGGCGCATTTCGACGCGCCCTTCCCCCGGAACCCAACTAAGATCCGCGACCCGACCCACGCAAGATTCGAGACCTGTCTACAGAAGCTCAAGCCCTGCGCACCATTTTTGAGGTGGGTTTGAAGGTCTGAGGTCCAATCATTCGGTCAGAAAACGGGCCAGCATCCGCGCTGGCCCGGAAGAATGGCTTGCTGCCGTCATTTGCTGCAAGTCGGGCTGACCATCTTCAGACTGGTAACGCGCAGCTCACCATACTCCTCTTTACCGGACGCGTTCTCAAGCTGGCCTTCTTTCTTTTCTTCGGCCTTCGATTCGCGGGTGACGAGACCGCGAACGGTCACCTTGTGGCCAACGTGCGGGTCAAGCTTAACGCTGCTGCTGCGGAGGCCCCAAGTCTTCCCGTCCTCACTGGTGAGGGAGAACTCGCCCGCCTCGTCGCCCTTCTGCAAGCAACCGGTCACGGTCTCTGCATGGCTCGCGGACTTGTTATTGTCTTGCTTCGGGGTGTCCTTTTTCGGTGCGTTCTGACCCAGAGCGATCAGGGACATCAATAGGACGAACGCGAGAGAACCTAAGGCTAGCTTTTTCATGTTGGACTCCTTCGGCCAGAACTCGAGAGGTATTACCACGCTGCTCGGGCCGACAGTCGGCTCCGAGAGACAAGTGACGCAGGCAACGTTTGGTCCTGCTCGGTACAAGTCTGCTCTCTGGCAGCGTTCTCGTCAACCGACATAGAAATGTCAGAAATGTCCGGCAGCTGTGCCCCCCGTGCGCACCCGCGAGCGATAGCCCCTAATCTGACTGGAACCGGCCCTGATTGCCGTTACTTATCGCGAGTGGTTCCCTATTGCGTGCATGGGATTGGGTCTGCGCAGGCGCTCGGTCAGGTTCTTATTTTGGCTGGAGGCTCACTTGCGGCCGAGGAAGCGGATGCGGCCGGTGAAGGCTCGGCCGTTGTAGACGCTGTAAGCGAGGAAGCCGGGGGAGTCGATGTCGTTGTTGACGTTGATCCAGTTTTTGCGGCCAGTGACGTTGTTGAAACCGCCGCGGATGGCCCAGTGGTAGCCGAGGGCGTGGAAGCGTTTTTCGACATGGGTGTTCAGCGTAAACCACATGGGGAAGCGGCGCGAGCCGGGGGGCTCGACGAGCTGATGCTGATCGTTGACGACGCTGAAGGGGAATCCGGTGCGGAGCTCGGTGGAATAGGCGAGATCGAAACCTTTCACGAGCGGGAGCAGGCCGTAGGAGAGGAAACGGTTGGGCGTGTCCCACGGGTAGGGACCGGGTTGTTGGGGGCTGAATTGCGGGTTGTCGATGTTGAAGTCGAGGACCTGGTTGCTGCGAGCGCGGGAGCGGACGTAGGAGGCGGCGACCATGTGGCCGTTCCCAAAAGCGTGGCGTCCACTGATCTGAAACCCGTCGTAGTGATCTTGTCGTGAGCTCGAGAGCGCGAAGGTCCCGTTCAGGCTGGTGAGATCGTAGACGAATCCGTGAATGCCGCGCTTCCGGATGTATTCCATTTTCAGATAAATGTTGGCGGGGAGTTTGCGTTCGAGGGCGAGGCTTTCATTCCAGACGCGCGGCGCCTCGAAGGAATGCAGATCGGCGGTAAAAAGAGAGAGAACCGGGCCGCCGACCGGAAAACCTTTCTGGTCGAAGAACTGATCGATGCGTGTGCCGGCACGGGGGCGGGCGACGAGAAAGATCGCGGTCGCGTCGTAAAACACTCCGAATCCGGCGGAAAGTTTGGTGTTCCCGCGGCTGTCAAGCACCCAGGTAGCGGCGAGGCGGGGCGAGAACAGCGAGCGGCGGACCAGTTGGTCCCAGTCGTAGCGAATTCCGGCTTCGAGAAAGACGCGCTCGGTGAGGAGCCAGCGATCCTGAGCGTATCCGCTGAGTTCGGCGTTGTGCTGGGTGAGTGCGGGGGCGCCCGGGAAGACCGAGTAGCGCGAGCAGGGCGAGGGCTTCTTGACGGTAGTGCAGTCGCCCGTCGTTGGGAGATTCTGGCCTTCGCGCAGGTAGGAGATAGGAGCACGGACGTAGTTGGCGTCGTAGCGGAGGCGGTCGAGATCGATGCCGACATTAAAGTCGTGGCGGCCATGCCAAACGCGTGGACGCAAGTAGAGGTTGGAGACGACTTGCCAACGATCGGCTCGGGTGTGAGCGGTGAGGTAGTAGTTGCCGCCGGCCGTCTCAGGCGAGATGAAGTAGGGATCGAGGCCGCGTGAGATCTGGTTGAGGTCGTAGCGATTGAAACCGAAGGTGGCCTCAACGAGCGAGCCTCCGGCGAAGTAGTGCTGGTCTTTGACGCCGACCTGGTAGGCGGGCTGATCGACGGCGGCGGTGGAAACTGGCGGGTTTTGCGGGGAGAGCCCGGCGTGCTGGTCGTGAAATTCGTTGAGGTTGAAGCTGGTCGTGAAGATGTTGCGGGAAGTGAGGTTGGCCTGAACTTTGGCGAGATTGCCGAGGCGAGTCACGACGTCTTCATTTTGGTCGACGGGGAGCTCGGTGACGATCTTATTCTGGTAGGCGCCATCGAGGGCGTCGAAGAACCAGATCTTTCCTTTCACTACAGGGCCGGACAATGTGAGGCGCGGGTTGACCTGGTCGAATGTCCATCCGTTCTTGTTCTGCCAGGAGGGAATGAAGTCGGTGGCGATGAAGCGGTAATGGTTATCGCCGATGCCGGTTTCAAGCAGAATTACGCCGCCGGAGCCTTTGCCGAATTCGGCGGAATAGCGACTGGGTTCGACGCGAATGGAGCGGAAGGCGTCGGTGGAAACATGCAGGAGAAGTTGGCCGTCGGCTGGCTGGCTAACGTTGAGCCCATCGAGCACAGTGATGGTCTGGTAGGTTTGCGAGCCAGCGACGTGCGGCTGCGCGTAGGGATCGAGGACGACCGTCGGAACGTAGTGGAGGACGTTGCGGTAGTCGTGGGTGGACGGGTACGGGATGTTGATGACATCGATGCCGGTGAGCCGCTCCTCGGATTCGGTTTGCGAGCTCTCGATCATGGGCGGCGATTCGTGGACGTCGACCGTTTCCTTGATTTCCTTCAGATGGTTGAGAGTAATTTCGATTTCGGAGGAACCACAGGGTTCGACTGAGGAGTTCGCGGTATAGTAGCCCTCTTTCGCGACGCGGATCTGGCAGGGTCCGGCGGGAATGTGCGGGAGCTCGCAGCGGCCGGAAATTTCGGTCTCGCACTCCAGAGCCTGGGACGGCGACGGAGGCTGGAGCGTGACGCGGGCGGCGGGGACGGCGACTCCGTTTTCATCGAGCACGGCGACCGAAAAGCGGCGCGCGGTTTGTCCGCCATGCGCGAGCGACACGAGAAGGGCGAGGGCCGGGACTAAGAATGGGCGAGCACGCATGTCGGGGATGCACCTATTGTCTCCTAAGTCGGCTGGGAGTGCTCATCGCCGAGAAAACGGTACCCAGGACCTATCGGCAGGAGGATTGTTTCCGGATAGCCACACTCGGGCGCAATTGCCAGGAATGCCCGCAAGTCCCCCGCACGTTGATGCGAAGTTGTTCGGTTGTTCTGAGGAAGGCTGGCCCGCCCACCTGCGCGAAGGACTATTCCTATCTCAACGCGACCATCGGATCGACGCGCGTGGCGCGGCGTGCTGGGACGTAACAGGCCGCGAGCGCGACCAGCGTCAAAAGAATCGAGCCGCCTGCATCCGTGAGCGCATCTACCGGGCTAACTCCGATCAGGAAGTCTCCCATCAAGTGCCCGACGCCGAATGCAACGATCAGGCCGACGATTACGCCGACTGCAACGATAACGATAACGATAAGGAGTTCCTGGCGGCAAATCATCGAAAGGAGGACCGACGAACTTCTCGAGTTTAAGCCAGTTCTATCGGGGAGTTCGCCGCGTCTGGCGGAAGTGGCTCAATCGCCGCACTTGCGGCCGATGGCTGACGTGGGAGCGATACATGGACGTTCTCCGTCGCCACCCGGGGTCGCTACCCCGCAGCACGCGCTCCTGGGCTACGACGGGGAGTCCTGCCTGAGAAACCCGCTGCGGGAGATCTGTACGGCGGGGTCTGTGAGGGAGGAGACGTCAGCGGCGCCATGGTGGACCTAAACGCGCACGAAGCTGGAAACGGCGGATAGAGCCAAGGAAAGCCCAAAGCCAACTGGGGTCTCTCTACCCGGAGGTAAGTCCAGGGCGCGCAGAGAAACCCGTGCCGGTCTTGCGCGGATGAACAGATTTCACGGAAAACGATGTCCACCGTCCATTTAAGCCTCAGGATGGTGAGGCTGGGGACTTCAGGCCAAGAACACGTGGACAGAGCTGAAGCCCCCGGGTTCCTGTCACAGTGAGCGCAGGAAGTTCAAGATATCCTGTTGCTGCATCGGCGTGAGCACATTGAACTTTTCGATGACCCCGTTGGCTTCCGAACCCTCGCCCCTGTGCTGGCGGATTGCCTCAACCAAGTTGCCGGCGCGTCCGTCGTGCATAAAAAATAAGCGCTGCCCCAATCCCCACAAGGGAGCCGTTCGGAACTCATCCGGCCCCGCATTTCCCTGCGGGATATCGTCCTTCAGCCTCTCTCCCATGTGGTGGAGCAGCAAATCAGATAACAGGTTCGCTTGCACACCGCTCAATCCTGGGGCGTTGACTGTGAAGGACGACTGTCCCGTCGTCATTGAGAGCGTGTGGCACAAAGCGCACCCCACGACGGTAAACAGCTTGTTGCCGTTCTGGATGGATGAGGAACAATTGGTGCCGGTGCAGGAAGGTGTCGGCTGGTCGAGCAATCGCATGAAGGTGGCAAAGGCATCATCGTCACTGGGCACGCCGATGGTGTCGTTCCCGGCAGCCAGATAGTTAGTTTGATCTTCCGGTAGCGGTTTGTTCACGCAGTTGGCAGGTGGCGGATTCGGGAAGAACCCGCGCTTCTGCGGGAACATCTGATTGGTTTCTCCAATTTCCACACTGTAAGCCTCATGCGTAAACATGAGCAGCGACTTGTTTTGCGCTTTCCATCCAAAGCGCGTGATGGTGGCGTCGTTTCCGCTGCGGTTGGGTTTTCCGCGAATCCCGAGCGCCATCTTGGCCGCACGATTCGCCTGCATGTTCGCCAGAATCGTGGCGTCCTCAATCATCTCGATCAGGCCGTCGCCAAATGTAGGTGTAGGGATTCGCAAGGCGAGATTGTGCTGGTTTGCTGCCCCCCAGAAATCCTCCTGTGCGAGCGTGCATCCAATGGGAGAGTCGTTTCGCCCCTGAATGGTGAACAGATCATGCACGCTGCCATCGGGCTGACTCCGGTCCACCGTGCCGTCGGGGTTCGTCATAAACTTGAAGCGGGCCTCCCGCACCGGACCATCCGGCTTCACAAAGAAGGGAAGCTTGTTGGTCCCACCATTCGCGGTCGCCAACGCTACCTGGGGATTGGGTCCAATCTTCGGAAAAGCTGTCGCACTCGGACTCGTCCCGCCGATCGCGGGTTGCGAATGACAGACACCGCAGGAATCGCCATTAAAGGTTGGTCCTAAACCGTCTTTTACCTCTTCAGGATTCACAAAACGCTGTGCGGCATCATTGAAAAACCGCAGTTGGTCAGGGCTCAGATTGGCGATTGGCCCACCGGCACCAGCGGGCGCGCCGCGGGGGCCCGGATCCTGCGCCTGATCCTTGCCCTGGTGGGGCCCTGTTTCCCGATCACGATTCTGCGCTTGTGCCATCAAGTTCGCGGCGAGCGCCAGAAGGAAGAGCACGTGGAGCGTTTTGAATCGAGCTGAACGGGTTTTGACTGGGGGGAGGGCTTGGGCTTTGAGGGACATGGATCCTCCTTGGGGACCATAGGGCAGGGAGGCATTTTTCGCGCCTCATACGAGGTTCGATGAAGTAGCCGCGCGATCATTCTGGTCCCCAAAAGACGCATTGGGCAGGTGTCGAAAGTACCTGTCGTAAGGCCAGGTTCGGGAACGGAAAAAGGTCACTCTCCCCCCTGCCCAAGGGGACACTGTCAGCGGGTGCACCGGCACGGGCAGGGTTATTCCCTCCGCTGGTCAGCGTGGTTGGCTAGCCGTACGCGGAAAGAGGCGAGTATGACGAGCAGCAGATAACTCCCGATCGGAGGCTCGTCCGATAGAGTCCTAACGTAATTCGGGAATCATTGCGAACGGTGTGAGCAATAGCAACCTTTCCAGATTGTTAACTACCAAGCTGGCGAATGCGAATCATGCGGTAGGGGACGCTCTATTTCAGAAGGCCGTCCATTCGCACGATATCGGCATCGCCTTCGCCGACGGCAGCAACCGACTTGCGCTAAGACTTTTTGGGGAACTGGGATCGGCGGCGGATGACATCGGAATGAGAATATGGGCTGACTCCGCTGGCGCGCTCGAATGGGCACGAAAATCAGTGCGGCGTGTAGAATCCATTGGTCGCGTGAAAGGTGGCAAAGCGGAGGGTGCTGGTAAGCGTCCGGATTTCCAAAGCTTCGCAACTGACCCGCGTACTTGCACTTGGTTTTTCGATTGTCGCGAGCTTCTCTGGAGCAGCCCGCAGAAGGTAGCTATGGCCTTTTCAAACAAGGCCTGCCCCTCCTCCACGTGGACCGCTCGTGCGGACGTATGAACCTCCGGTGGACGCGACGACTCTCGCTGTTCCTCATGCTGCTTCGGCAGGACGGCGCGATGCCCGCATGGGTGACCCGATCTTCGTGAGACTGGGCATGTATCTGCGCGAGGGATCCTTCTGGACCGATTGGACAAAGGGACATCGAGCACTCACAGCAAGTGGTAGTTTCCTTGGATGGACGCCGGCAATCGTTTGTTCTTGCCAACACGGGTGGGCCAAGGGATGTCCCTGACGAAGAAATCCCGGCGAGGGGGCTTCGGCTTGTGGTGTCTCCCTTCCGCGGAAACTGGAGTCAAGCTGGTTGCCTTGCTGGCTCTAGCCGCGTGGTCGTCGGGATTCGCGCCAGCGGGGAACTTCGCCGATGTCAAGCCTTCACCCCAGCAGGTCGAGTGGCAGGACCTCGAGTTCGGCGTCATCATTCACTTCAGCACCAACACCTTTCTTGATCGTGAGTGGGGTGACGGCAAAGCGGACCCCTCGGTATTCAATCCCACGCAATTTGACGCGGAACAATGGATGCAGGGGATCCAAGCAGCCGGCGCCAAGTATGTCGTCCTCGTCGCCAAGCACCACGATGGGTTTTGTCTGTGGCCGACAGCACAAACCGATTACAGCGTGAAGACGAGCCCATGGAAGAATGGTCACGGTGACCTCGTGCAGGAAGTCTCCGACGCAGCACGAAAGCATGGACTGAAGTTCGGGGTCTACCTCTCACCTTGGGACCGTCACGAACCGCGTTACGAAGATTCGGGCTCGTACGACAAGTACTACACGGAGGAACTGGACGAACTTGCTCAGAACTATGGGGACCTGGTGGAATTCTGGCTGGACGGAGCAGGTAGCGCGGGGCACGTCTACAACTTCCCTCGCATGATTGAGGAGCTGCGCACTTACCAACCGAACACACTGGTTTTTGCCGACACCGGGTTATTCGAGTATGGCGACATCCGCTGGGTGGGAAACGAACAAGGCGTCATCCCTTACGAAAACTGGAACGTAATCGATCGTCACGGCTATTTGCGTTGGCGTCCGGTAGAAGTGGACACTCCGCTGCGCAAAGCGCACTGGTTCTGGCATCCCAATGACGAGTCTTCGCTGAAATCCTTACCTGAACTGATCTCGACCTACGAAAAAAGTGTTGGTCGAGGAGGCCAGTTGATGCTTGGACTGGCGCCTGACCGGCGAGGATTGTTGCCCGAAACGGACGTAGCGCGCCTCAGAGAGTTCGGTGCTGCCATCCATCAGCGGTACGGCGCGAATCTTGTGGCCCAGCACATCCCACGTCATAGTGCAGCCGACCGTGCCCTGGACGGAGATCTGGACACTTTCTGGTCGGCGCCTGTGGGGTCACACCACTCCGTGCTAGAGGTGGAGTTTCCAAAGCCGGTTACGTTTGACCACGCAATGATCATGGAATGGCTCAATGACGGCCAGCATGTCCAACACTTCCGAGTCGAAGTCTGGGATGTCACGGACTGGAAGGTGGCGGTGGAGGGTCGAGCGATTGGCCACAAGCGAATCGACAACTTTGTACCGGTCACGGCTTCCCGGGTTCGTCTGAATATCCTGGCCTCCTCCTCAGAGGCGCACATTCGGGAGTTCCAGCTGTTCAGTGTGGGCGGCAACCTCAACGCACACTGAGTGCTGGGAAACGGGCGATGCGTCGGGCTGAAGCGCTTCACGCTCGAATGACGTTGATGCCGCGTTCCGTGAACCCCAAGATCGCCTGGTCGGAGGCGCCGCCATCGGTAACCAGCACATCGACGTCCTCAATCGGGCAAATCAACGATGGTGTGACTACTCCGAGTTTGCTGGAGTCCGCCACGACAACCACCTGCTTGGCGTGCTTTGCCATGGCGCGGAACGTGAGAGCTTCATCGGACTCATTGGTCGTGGCGCCTTTGTCGGCATCAATTCCCGACACGCTGAGAAAAAGCTTGTCGAGGAACATTTCACCCAGGAAATTAATGGCAGCCGCGCCGACCAGTGAAAACGACCATGGCCAGTGAACGTATCCGCCGGTTAGGTGAACCTTGAGTCCCGGCATATTGCAAAGCTCCATGCCGATGTTGACGCCGTTTGTCACAACCGTGATGTTTTTACGGTGACGCAGACTGCGAGCGACCCACGTGGCTGTGGTCCCAGCGGTCAGACCGATCGTTTCGTTCTCAGCCACCAGCTCTGCCGCAGCGACACCGATGTGCCTTTTCTCCTTCACCAGCCGATGCTCACGGGTTTGAAAAGCGGTGTCATAGCGAAACGGCTCGTAGAGCAGCTCCTGCACCAGGGAGGCGCCCCCGTGCGTTCTCTTGATCAAGCCTCTGGTTTCCAGACGAGTAAGGTCCCGCCGGATGCTGGGGGCCGAGGCCTCCAGCGATTCGATCAGCTCCTCCACAGTGACGGAACCCTTCTGCAGGAGCAGCTTGAGAATCCTTTCGGAGCGGTGTTGCTGACGGGCGGACATGGGTTATGTGCTTGACCAGCGGGAGGATACACGAAAACCCCTGACCGGACAGTCGCTCGACCAATTATTACTTACTTCGATCAAACAAATCATAAAATTGATCGTTATGTGCATAAACGATCAGTTTGTGCTTGACAACGAAAAAAGAGAGGCGTTAATGTTCGCGCCATAGCGGCTGGCAGCGTGCCTTTTTTGGTGTTTTTTTGGGGGCCGGGTCTCCATGGTCGAGCAAGGAACGTGGGGTTTTTAGCGGACTCGAGGAAAAATCCCCCGGCTAAGGTGCGGCTTCATCCCGGGTGATCGAGATGTTTATCCCGTTGGACCTCGGAAGCAGTGTCGAAGGAGAATGCAGATGAACCCAAATTCCCGCTCTCAACAACTAGTCGCGGTCGGGGTTTGCCTCGGCTTATCAGTGGTTCTGGTGCTGTTGTCGGCCGGATACCTGTCTGCCCAGAACTCGCAGGGGACCATTCTTGGGCATATCAACGATCCTTCGGGAGCGGCGCTGGTGGGTGCGAAGGTGACCATCACCAATCTCGCGACCGCGGTGAGGAACGCCACCCAGACGAGTTCGGTTGGCGACTATGTGTTCGTGAATGTGATCCCAGGTCGCTACGACCTGGTTGTGGAAGCGCCGGGATTCAAGAAGGTGCAGGCGGGAGCACTCCGGGTGGAAGTGGACGCAACGCTGCGCCAGAACTTTCAGCTGCAAGTGGGTGCCACGCAGGAAACGGTTACGGTGCGCACCGACACCCAGATGGTGCAAACGGATAACGTAACTTCCGGCGAAGTCATTCCTGGCAGCCTTATCGATAGCCTGCCGATTGCGGGCCGCGACTTCACGAACCTGCTTCGCATCCAGGCCGGTGCGACCCAGGTGCAGGGCAGCTCGACTCTCTACTGGGCACAACATGGTTTGAACGACGACTTTACTTCCGTGAGTGTGAACGGCACTCGCACCGAATCCGTGAGCTACTTGGTGGACGGTGTTTCTGACAACGACCAGTATTTCTCGACCGCCAACAACATTCCGAACTCAGGCGCGATCGAAGAATTCAAAGTGCAGAACGGCTTGTACTCGGCGGAGTACGGACAAGGATCAGCGCAGGTCAACGTGGCCATCAAGTCTGGCGCGAACCAGTTTCACGGTACGCTTTACGATTACATCCAGAATGACGTGTTCCAGCCGCAGAACCCCATGAACGCGTGGGAACACGCGATTAATGGAGTTCCATTACCGGCGAAAAACGCGTTCCGACAGAATCAATACGGTTTTACGTTTGGCGGCCCGGTGCTGATTCCGAAGCTATACGACGGGCGAAACAAAACGTTCTTCTTTTTCTCCTACGAAGCGGGCCGCCGCCGCCGGGCTCGTACCTCCAGCGCGCTCGTGCCAACTCAAGCCGAACGAAGCGGTGACTTCTCGGACTGGCGTGATGCCAGCGGCACGCTGATTCCCCTTTATGATCCAGCCACTGAGACGGGGGGAGATCCAGCCACGCGGCAGCCTTTTGCGGGCAATCAGATTGCGAGTGGTTTCAGCAATGTGGCCAAGAGTTACATGAACCTGCTGCCGTTGCCGAACGTGCCGATCGCCAACATGGCGGCGTGCGCGCAAACCAATGGCAACGGGTCGGGTGCATGCACAAACTACGTCGCTACCCTGAACGATCCGTACGATACCGACAACGACACATTCCGCATGGACGAGAACTTGGGCTCGAAGGATCGGCTTTACGTGACCGGAATATTGGGCGAGCAGAAATTTCACAACCCCAGCATCATGCCTTTGACGGGCGAACTCAAGTACCAGAAAAATCAACTCCTTGGCTTCAATTGGCAGCACACCATCACGCCCAGTATGTTCAATGAGTTCCGGGTAGGCTACAACTGGATGAAGTGGCGCAACGGATCGGATGCGGCCGACGGTCCAAACTTTGGGGCACAGCTCGGATTCGCCAACGTTCCCGGCAACCCGGCTCTGTTTGGAGTTCCCAACATCGTTTACAACGGCTTTCAAGCAATCGGAAACACCAACTCCGGGTGGACCCAGAAAGAAAACAACTATCAAGTCGTAGAGAATCTGAAATGGGTGCACGGGAAACACACGTTTACCGTGGGAACCGACATCCGCCGCTACATGCTCAATATGATCGCGGCGTTCGGTTCCACGGGCCAGGTCAACTTTGATGGTTCCTATACCGGCATCAATCCGACGCTTTCGGGCAACAGTTCCTACACCACACCCGGAGCTGGCAGTTCGATCGCAGATTTCCTTTTGGGCAATCCCATCGGCATCAGCGGGCCTGCTCCGGGAGGCTCAGACCGCTTCGACGTCCGCGCAACCAACTGGAACTTTTTCTTCCAGGATGATTTGCGTCTCACTTCCAATCTCACGATGAATCTTGGTCTGCGGTACGAGATTCCACCGGCCTACCACGACATCAACAACAGCGGCGCACAACTCGACCCGACCAACGGGGGTGGTTTCTTGTGGGCCAACAAGAATACCGTAGACGCCATTCAACAACAGCCTGGATTCATCCCGAGTTTGGCGCGTTGCTGTGTCGATAACAAGCTGGTCGCACCAGATCACAAAGACTTTGCTCCTCGCATTGGAATTTCCTGGCGTCCGCTGGACACCGACCGCTTTGTGGTGCGCGGCGGGTACGGCCTGTTCTACGATTTGCAGAATCAGTGGTACGGGCTAACTTCTTACGACAACATCAGCACCTACATTGGAGCTTCAGCGTTTTACCCGACCTCGACCGGCGCAACACCAGCGGCTCCGAATCCTCTCGATACGCTGTGGTTGCCATCTACTCTCGATTACTCGTTCTTCGGAGCGGGCGCGAATGGCTTCCCTTATTGGGTGCCATATCCACAGATCAATTGGCTCAAGAACCGCAGCCCCTATAACCAGCAGTGGACGCTAGGTGCGCAGTACGCTTTGAAGCCCAACCTGCTGCTGGATGTCGCATATGTCGGGAGCCACTCCATTCGCCAGCCCGGATACTGGTACTACAACGCGGCGACAATGCCGGCCATCGACGATCCATGCGACCGTTACCGAACGGTTCAAGAAGCTGCCGGAGATCCAAGCTGCGCCAGCGATCCCAATTTCATACCGGCGTTGGCTCGCAACCGCTTCTCGAATATCAGTTCGCACGCGTACTCGGTTGCAAACCTGTTCGGTGCAAACTATCACTCGTTACAGGCTCGGCTGAACCAGCGATTCACGCGAGGCCTGCAGTACCAGCTCAATTACACCTGGTCGCGTACGCTCGATAACGTATCGGCCATCAACAATCTTCCGACGGGCTCGTTCACACTCCAAAACAACAATTGCTTTTCCTGCGACTATGGACCGGCCTCGTTCGACCAGACCCATCGTTTCGTTGGCAGTGGGTCCTTTGAGGTGCCGATTGGCAAAGGTCGCAGGTGGTCCTTTGGACCGGGCAACTGGGTTTTGGGGGGATGGGAATTCAGCGGAATCTACACAGTCGCATCCGGTATGCCCGAGACCGTATTCGCTGGTCTAGGCGGGTATGGCGAAGACGGTGTGCGTGCTGACCTTCGCCGCCCTAACCAGGTGGGCGATCCGCATGCTCCGGTATTCGGTGCGCTTGATCCCACTGTTTATCCGCAAGCCAATTTCAAGAGCAACATTTTCCACTGGTTTAATCCTGCTGCCTTCGCGGCCGCGGCTGGCAATCAATACGGCGACGTCACCCGCAACAGCATCCGACAACCATATTTCATGCGAGGCGACGTAACCTTCTCGAAGGGTTTCCGGATCACGGAACGGCAGACGTTCCAGTATCGCCTGGAAATATTCAATGTGTTCTCGCTGTGGCATTCCAACATTAATGGCGGTCCGAACGGAGGTGGTGGCATTCAGGGCAACCTCCAGGCGGGCAATTTCGGGTCGCTGGTTGCCATTGACGCCGGTCCTGGCGGCCAACCGCTTCCCGAGTCTTTACAATCAGGGTTGCGGCGTTTGTGGAATCCGCGCACGATTCAAATGACTGCGAAATATACTTTTTAATTCCACCCCCCTCCATCGCACCAGAGCCGGGGCTGCCTTTGCAGCCTCCGGCTCTTGCCTGGGTTCTGAGAATGCGCAAAGACGTGGTTCTGGAAGTCTGTGTGGAATCGATCGACCACGCCATTGCAGCGGAACGTGGCGGCGCCCATCGCATTGAACTTTGTGGCGACTTGTCTTCCGAGGGGATTACTCCAAGCATGCAGTTGATCGAGGCCACGCGTCAGCAGGTTCGGTTGCCCATTCACATCATGATCCGTCCTCGCGCCGGAGACTTTGTGTATTCGGACGACGAGTTCGAGATCATGGAACGCGATATCCGCGTCGCCCGGCGGTTGGGTGCGGACGGAGTGGTGCTCGGGCTTCTCAATGAATATGGCAAAGTGGATGTCATACGCACTCGCAAGCTTGCTGATCTCGCGCATCCTCTCTCCACAACTTTCCATCGAGCCTTTGATCTGTGCGAGGATTCGCATGTCGCCCTGGAAGCAGTGATCCAGACAGGGGCGGAGCGAATCCTTACTTCGGGAGGCGAAGCCCGAGTTGCCGATGGCATCGAGACTCTGGCGAAACTGGTCCGAGTCGCCGGAGACCGGATGGTGGTGATGCCGGGCGGCGGCGTGGATGCGGACAACGTACAGTCCATTTTGCAACGGACGGCCGCGCGCGAGATTCACACTTCTCTCGGAATGTCTGGGCCGGCGAATAGTGGTCGCGTGAAAAGCGTTCACGAAGACCTAGCCAAAACCTCATTCGAATTCGAGCAGAAGGTACGAAGGCTCAAACACATGCTGGAAACTGTGGACTCCTGTTCACCAAGCTGAGGTGCAGCATTGTGGCTGGCATACCCGCATTGTAACGTTCATTCCTGATCTTGCTCTCTGATGTTTCTTTTCGCCGGAATCATGACGTTCGCCCGGAACGATCCGCGGGCCACCGAAGCAGCGGATCCACACCAGCCAGGTCTCGACCGACTGCACTCCCTCGGAACCTTGGCGCTGGCCGACTGGCGCTTTCGTGACGAGTTCCGCATCCGGAAGATCCCTCACTGGACGACTCGCAGTGGGAAAGCGTCAGGGATGAGTTGTGTCCAGCGGTCCCGGGTTTTGCGACGCGGCATTGAGATTCCCGAGAAACTCGACGGCTACTCGGTTCTCGGAGCGAAGGTACAGCTTGACCTGTCTTTTGCCAGCAATGCTGCTCTGGTGATTGCGCTGTTTTCGAACGGGTCGGTCCTTTATCGCGGGGGACCAGGACATGCAGAAACCTATTTTGCGCATCCTGGCGACAAATACCTGATCGCGGTTCCTCTGGACGGCCAGCCCGTGCCTACCCGAACTGCGACCCGCAGATTGCTGATCGTGCCGCCCGCCAACCGTCCGTCACCGCGATGGATGCGCGGGCAGATTCTCGCGGCGTGGCCATTGATCGCCGCGTGCGCCGGAGGAACAGCCCAGCGCGAACAGCAGTTGGATGCAGTCGTGCGCGCCATTGATTTTGCATCGCTCGCTCGCGGAGACCCGGCATTTGACGCCTCTTGACTGCGTGAGTGCGCAAGATAGTTGACGAGAAGGCTATCCTTCGCCAACTAGAGTTCCTAGCACAGTGAGTTTCATCCTCCAGCGTGTTCCCCGCTCCGGTTTACTACCAAGTATTGTGATCCTGAGAATACTTCTTGTAGTCCTCCATCACTTGCTTGGCTTCGTCGGGATGCCCGGTCCGCATGAGAGACCGGTAGAGACAGGGGCGCGCCATGTTCCAATCAGGGGCCAGATTAAGGAGCTCCCGGAACTCTTTCGCCGCCCGCTCGTAGCGCCCGGCGTTGCACAGGACAGCTCCAAGACTCTGACGCACTTCGGGCCGGGACGACGCGAGTTCCATGCCTTTTTCAAAGGCGGCCACAGCCTCATCAATCCGGTTTACCTTGCCCAGCGCAATACCGAGGTTGTTGTAGAAATACCAGCGAACCGGCCCTAGCGCAATTGCCTGTTCATAGGCCTCGACCGCAGTCGGCCATTCTTGCTGGTCTGCCTTCACCAGACCCATGTCGTAGTAGTAGACACCGGCATTCCTCGGTTCCAGCGCCTTTGCTTGATGGAACTCACCCAGGGCGCCGCCGTAGTTGCCTGCAGCTTCCATACTGAGTCCCAGAAACTTGTGCGCGTCGCCACTGTCCGGCTGCAATCGGATCATCTCCTCTGCGGCTGCCTGCGCTCCGTTGGCGTCTCCAACTTTGTAATCCATGAAAGATAGTTGTCCGTAGGCGTAGCCAAAATCGGGCGCCAGTTGCACCGCGCGCGCGTAGGCCGCTCCTGCATTGGCCCAGTCCTCCAGTTGCTGATACGCGTTCCCCAGCGCAAGATACAGGTCGGGATTCTTGGAGTCGCCCCGCAATAAAGCTCGGATCTGGCGTTGCGCGTTTCGGTATTCCTCTCGTTTCATCGCGATGGCGGCTTGAACTATACCTTTGGTCGTCTCGGAATCCGCGGCATCTGTCAGCGAGGCGGTTTGCGATGCCTTTTCCAGTTCGCTCACGAGGTCCGGATCAGCTCCCACATTCTGTGCCCTTTCAATTACGTCATTGTCGGCGTAAAAGGAAAGACCGCCAGCCCGGATCTGCCTCACCAGATAGTCGTTCGGCATTCCTCCGGCCACCCACGCAAACAGTTGGAGGGCCGAAACCGGTTTTGCGGCAGCCTGCGGCTTGGCTCCCCCTACACTCACCCGGACGGGATCGCTGGCCAGCGCCTCCGGAGTCGAGTTCTGTTCTTTGTTCTGACGCAGTCGTCTCGCTGCATCGCCCAGGGACTCCGGGTTCTGGGCAAGGCCAGCCAGTGGCATCAGGGAAACCAGCGTCGCTAAGAAGAACAGGCGCATCCCGCGCATCGGACTCTACCTCCATAAAAGTAAAATTTAGGGCGTCGACGCGGCCGAGGCACATTACGAATTGTCATGAACGCGCGTTATGGGCGTCGTCACCGAGTCGCCGCATCAGTATTCGCAAGAACCTCGCGAGGGTTTTGGTGAAAACAGGCACTCATGATCTCTCGCGGCGTGGCTGCCGGGTGTGCTAGAACACGCCTGTTCGGGGGGTGGCTGTGCCAAGAAATGGCTGGCGTATTCAAAACCAAGGTTATTACTCTAACTTTATTTCTTCGTTTTCTCGTCCCTTTCCTCCGTGGGAACTGACATCAGACGGTCTGCGCCCTCACCTCAATGATCTAGGTACGACTACAACCGAGCAGTTGTTTTCGCATCAATCCTAAAGGACCTCTGGTGCCGCTCAGAACGAGACGTTGACGGCGATAGCGATTCCGGGATGGCGACGGTTATACATGTAATACCCGTCAGTGACGTAGTCCACATAGACGTCGTCGGTTTCGTACCAAGTGCGCGACCAGTATTCCGGCCACGGATCAACGAGACTGAACCAGAAGCCCCCGTACTGGAATCGAGGGTATCCGTCCACGACAATTATTGGGGCGTTGCGAACGCGAAACCAGTGGCCACGGCCAAAATGCGCACGGAAGCGATCATCAGGAATCCGGTGGCCCCTGTAACCCCCCCGTTCGCGCCAGCCACGATGTTCACTCTGCCAATTCCGCGCGCGGTGGTCCTGCCAAACATCTCGCTGTCTGCCGTGTTGCTCGTGTTCGTGCCTCTCCGCCTCGCGCATGTGCTCCGGCCCATTCCCCTGCTGATGATGGGGTTGCTGCCGTTCTGGCCTGTTGTAATTTGCCCGCTGTTGTTCGTCGTGGTGTTGTTCGCGCCCTTGCGCCGGCTCATTTCCCTGGCGTTTGTCCGAGTGCTGCTTAGACGGGCGTCCGTGTTCCTTTTGATGCTCATTCCTTTGCTGGTCCTGGGAGCCAGCGTGCCGTCGGTCCTCGCCGCCATGCTGTGCGTTGGCGAGAGCGGTTGTTCCCAGAAGTAGGCCCAGCACTGAAGTGCCGACTACGGCCGTTATTCTCATATTGAGTACTCCGTGTCTACGCCAGTCTAGTCCATCCCTGATCGACACCCTAGTTACGCAAGGCCGGGTTCTCTCGTCGGGGTTTCTGGCTCCAGGCCGCGCCTTGCCGCGAAGGATGCGCGCCTCGTCGCAGCCAATACGCGAGCCGGGTCACCTCGCTCGACCCGGACGCCAAGAGGAAGGGTGGGTAGGGTGGTAAGGGGCTGGCCCGGTTCTGAGTGCAAACGCCTCCTTACACCAAACTGTCCACGTCGAGGTGTAGGGGTAGTCAGTTGCGCAGCCAATGACTGAGGTTGCGGAACACTTTGGTTGCGGGTGATTTGTGAGGCGCCTCCTCTCTCCCGTTCTGGTCGTTCCATTGCTTCTGTTCTCTACAGGCTGCGGCGATGTGTTCATCTGTGGTGCTATGGCGACGGGATCCACAATCCAAGGCTCGGTCAGCATCGTGCAGCTCGGTAATATGCTGAATGGGGAAACCGTTCCAGTCACGTTCGTGAGTTTCTGGCAAAACGGCACATCACAATCGGTTTTTCCGGCGATCAAACCAGGCTGTTCCCCTTGAACCAAAGGGTGCACGGCGTTCAGAAAAAACCTTGGAAAACTTCCAAGATTGAACCTAACGGCCTTCTTGCGCCTTCGGCGTGGCCACTGTGATTCCGTGTTTCGCTTCACATTCCGCTGACGGATCGTACGTTGCGACACCCACGAACTCATCCTTCGAAACATGAAACTCCAGTGGAGGACGGCGCACTCGGGCGGGAAGTCCGGTGAACTTTACCTTGCCGTCCGAGTTCGTTCCGGCTTCGAGATCGAGCCTGCGGATTCCGCCAAAGCCATAGGCGATGTGGACCTTGATCTTAGCGGCGTAAACCGGCTTGCCATCGGGACCAGCCACAGTCAGTTCCAGGGAGCAGGGACCGGCTCCACCGTCCATAGCGGGGACCTGCACTGTCGCTTGTGCCGCTGGGTTTGAGTGCGTCGAGGCCATCTCATGATTCGATTGCACTTGAGCTGAGGAAAGGGAACCAGCTCCGATGAGGACGCAGCACAGAACACGAAGCATTCTGTTCATATCCGTCCAATTATACGAGCGTGACAGAAAAAGATAATCGAGGTGAGGCCGAGCAAGCGCATGCTGAAGAGTTCGGTTGTGAGCGACGCCTGGTTATGCCAACAGGCGGCCCATGCGCCCGAGCGCGGAGCAGACACCCGGTATTGTGTAGGGCTGCGCGAGTGGTGCGCCGTGTTGCCAGTCTGAGCGTGCCGGGATACGCTGTGGCGATCATGCGTAGGCATCTCCGATGCAATATGGGTGCTGGTCTTCACAGGTTGGCAACTTTGGACCAACGGAGCGCAACAGGTGGCAACCACAGCGCAAGTACTCCCGTCGCCCGTTTCAGTTGGCGACGAAGAAGTTCAAAGTCATCGAATCAGCGATTTTCCCCTCATTCGAATCGAGTTGCCTCCTTCGAAGAGAGGGGAACCGTTCGAGGGTGTTTTCGTCCACGTCACCGTAGATCCCAGCGGTTCCGTCACCTCAGCAACCTGTCCAGCAACTTCGAGGATCTCTGGCCACGACCTGCCGGTGGATCTTCGGTCGCGAGCGGAGGGTGCAGCGAGAGACGTCAAATACCGGCGGTTTGAACGACGCGGCCATACTGTGGATGCGTCTTGCCGCACTTAGGGGACTGCCAGTCTGCCGACGACGTGTGTCGGGTTGTGCATGGGGAATTTGTCCGTTGGTTCGACGGGGCAATCGCTGGCCCGCCTGAGCGGTATGCACAAATTGCTTCTGAGATTTGGCAGCTGTGGCAAGTGTCTCGACACCCCAAGAAACCGGCCCACCGCGATAGTTGACGTAAAATCGCCATTCACCAACAATCTGGTTGTGATGTAAGCGCGTTTCTTTTCCGACTCGGTCCAACCAATTCCAAGAAGGAGCACTCGAAGACTGGAATAGCCTGAAAGGGCCGTGCAGAGTAGCACACGCAGGCCATTTACATGCCCCTCTAATGAATCTACGCTGACGATGAACAGTTGTGAGGGACGCTGTTCGACGGGCGTCCCAGCAGCAAGCCCTCCCACATCGAGGAGACGCGTTTCATGGTGGGCCGGGCCTGGGTCAGCGTGCTGCTGATAGCTATCCTTCCCGACTGCGCCTCGCGATTCCGACCTGCGCAATTCCAGCCTAACGTGAACATCCTACTAGAATGCGCCACCAGCATTCGTCTTGTCGATTGCGAGCCATCCTTTAGCCCGCCGCACTGCTGTAACGCTGCCGTCACTTATCGCAAAGGCCGCGAGCAAGCGGTGGTGGTGATCAAATGAGATTCTTGATGGGCTTCTTCGCCGGGTTGATATGGTCGAACTGGATCGAGTACGCATATCATCGCTGGGCGATGCACTGGCCTAGCCTGTACCAGCCTGCTGCCATGCGTCACACACTGCATCATTCTGCGCCCTCCGATCCTGAGCACATCACAATGACATTCGGATTCTGGACTGCCATCTTTATCAGCAATGTTCTGTTCATTGCTGCTGCCGACCACCTGTTCCACCTGCGGGTACTGCCAGGGGTAGCTGCTGCGTTCCTGACCTACATAGTGGTGGGGATAGAGGTCCACCTGCGAATCCACGACGGAAGATGGCTGCCGGATGCGTGCAGGGCGCATCATTTGTCGCACCATGCTAGGCCGCAAAAGAACTTCAATATTTTCCTGCCTATATTCGACTGGTTGCTGGGAACCAAGAACATGGGATTGTGATTCATCAGGGTGGTCGAAAGGTCGAAAAGCGATGTCTTTGTACCACTATTATGTTGGCTGCCCCGATGCTGTGAGAAGTAAGAGCCGCAAAACGCTCACGACCGGGCTCTGAGCGTAATTGAGGATTGGCCGGGGTCCGCTGAAAAAGTTGCGTACATAGGGGCCTTTGGCGAGCCCTGTCATCAGTATTAAAGGCAGCAGCCCCGACACTGTGACAATGGAGCTTGCATTCCTAGAATAGCGATTCTTCCTGAGTCCATCGTTGGTTGTGGTAATAGCACTCACTGACGCGTTCTGAGCACAATGGCCTGATGTCTCTCTATAGAGAAGGATGTCAAGGAAAAATATCTCTCCCACGACCGGATATCTTTCCTGATGTCCAGCCCCTGTAGTTGAGCGCGAGCTTCTGACCCTCCGCCCTTTGCAGACGCGGTTTGCTGCAGCGACGTTGTGCCCCGGTTCCCAATTTCCCTCTAGCGGTTTCATCGGAGATTCACGACGAAGCCAGTCCATTCTGAGACAGTCAAGCAGCGCGGTTGTCAAATGCCAACCATGATTCTATCGGGGACTCAAGCCCATAGCTTCTTCGGATTGTCCGAGAGGCTAGGATCAACTCGGAGAGTTGTAAGGCATTTATTTTCAATGATATGGATAAATCAATATTTACCTTGACTTATCATGGTAGATAGGTAAGATAGGAGTCGAACAGGGAGGTGGGGGGACCATGCCAGCCACGACGACCAAGAAGTTCACTCCTGAGATCGACGCCAAGCTCTACGATGAATTTGTTGCGGTTGCCGAGCAAAATGGGCAAACGAAGCGGCATGTTCTCGAGCAGGCGCTCGGGTTTTACCTGCACAACGTGGTTCCATCCCAGCACCTGGTCCGCCCCGAGGTGATGGATGCCTTCGAGCAATCGGTTGCTCGCAACCGTGACTTGTTGCAGCGTCTCGCCAAGTAAATGGCGGATTACCTCACGGTAGCGGAAGTCTACCGGATGCAGCATCGATTGATCGAGATTTTCGGCGGTCTCCATGGTGTCCGCGATAAGGGCGCTGTTGAGGCCGCCATTTTTCGTCCTCAAATCGGCTATTACAATTCCATCGAAGAAGAAGCTGCCGCACTGATGGAGTCGCTCGGCAACAACCGTGGCTTCCTCGACGGTAATAAGCGCATCGCTTTGACAGCCATCGATGTCTTCCTGCGGCGGAACGGCTTTTACATCGAGGTCGAAGCCCTGGATGGACACGCATTCATCGATGGCTCGATGGAGCGGCACGAATTCCGCTTTGCCCAGATCCTCGACTGGATCCGTCAACACATCAAGCCCTTTGTTTAACTCGTCCTCCTTACCTCTTATCCTTTCGTCCTTCTGAAGCAGGGCGCTCTTTCATAATGCATTGACCAGATCCGAACCAGATCCATACGCCCATGGAGGCCCAAGGACCCGAACTCCTCACCCTTCATGCCAGAGGGGGGTGTAGCCGAAGTTTTCCCGAAGAGGAGCTAGACGGGCGGGCGTCGCCAATAGACTAATTTTTCCCTTTCGTGGCGTCCAGGTTCTTGCTTCGGAGTCGTCGCTGAATCGCAGATCCCAAAAATCTTGGCAAAAGAAACAATCTTTTTACAATAGGTCCTTCGCTTGACGGTTGCCAACTCCAGGCCCTAGGCCTACTATTTTTCGTGCGCAGCCTCGTGCTTGCCCAGGTAGAGGCACCGTTTGTAGCGCACAGCGACCGGCACGCGTGGTGTTCCCGAAGCGCTTAAGCCCCCCAGTGAACACTACGATGGGAACGGTAAAACCCCAAGGGGATCTACAAATCGAAGCGCCTGTCCCCGTTGCTAGACCCAAAGTTTGCACAGTGTGGAACCTGAAGGAAAGCGGAAGCCGCGCGGGAGTTTGCTGCATCGTGTACTCCCAAGGAGGAAGGAAATGACGCGACCCCAAATCGTCGCTCTACTTGTCTTCGTGGCCCTGATCGCCACTCTGCCTGGATTTGCGCAGTCGGGAACGTGGAGCACGACCGGCAGCCTGACCAACGCGCGATCCGGCCAGGGTGCCGCCGTTCTCCAGAATGGAAACGTACTGGTGGTCGGGGGCTTCTCCGTCTCTGGAGTTCTGGGAACGGCCGAAGTTTACAACGCCGCGTTCGGCACCTGGTCCGCGACCGGCAGCGTCAACACGGCCCGTTACGCAGCGCCGGCCGTCACCTTAGCAAATGGAAAAGTGCTATTTGCGGGAGGATGCACGAACAATTGCACCGGCACGACGACCAGTGCGGAACTTTACAATCCGTCGACAGGCACCTGGTCGTTTACCGGCTCCCTGCATGTGCCACGTTATTTCTACACGGCCACCTTGTTGAGTAGCGGCAAAGTCCTGGTGGTGGGCGGCTGCAATGCTTCTTCCTGCAACACCGTTACGGCGACCGCTGAATTGTACGATCCTAACGCGGGCACCTGGGCGACGACTGGCTCGTTGAGCATCGCCCGCGATTTCCAGACCGCGACGCTGTTGTCGGATGGCCGCGTCCTGGTTGCCTCTGGCTACGGGACCTCAGGAAGGATCGCCCAGGCAGAAGTCTACAATCCAGCCACGGGCAAGTGGTCTTCGGCTGGAAACCTGAACAACGCGCGCGCGCAGAGCACGGCAACGCTCTTGCCGAGCGGCAAGGTTCTGGTCACCGGTGGTCTCGACCCGAACGGTGCGCGTCTCAGTAGCGCGGAACTATACAATCCGGCCACGAACTCCTGGGCGCTGACTGGCAGCCTGATCGACAAACGGTATGACGCTACCGCCACGCTGCTATCCGGTGGCAAGGTGTTGTTGGCGGGCGGAAGCGGGCGGCCCAAACGGGCAGCCATCAACCTTGCCGCTTGTGAACTTTACGATCCAGCCACGGGCACCTGGACATCGACGGGAAGCTTGAATGTGGGCCGCACTCAGCACACGGCCAGCATGTTGCAGAACGGAAAAATCCTCGCGGTGGGCGGAATCGGCAGTACCTACGTGGCGAGCGCTGAACTGTACACACCTTAGAATAAGTTGCATCGCCTGGGCGGCGGCTCTGGGGCGGTCGCCCGACTTTCTCGAGACCGAACAAGTATACCCACCACTCCTTGCTCAGGCTCCCGATTCGTCCATTACCCTCAGAATCGGGTCATTATGAAAGAGCGCTCCGCTTCAGAAGGTCGAAGGTGGATGGGGCGCCGCCTCCGCTCCACTGCGCTGCGCAGGGGCTTCGCTCAGACGCTGCCCCTAAGCCTTTTTCGTTCCCGATGGATGGCTCCCGAGTATTCCGTCCTCCAACTTGGGTCGTGTGCTTGACACGTAAAGTCTACATATGTAGCATAACGGCTGTGCGCATGTCTTCGCAGACCGTCGCCGTTTTGCAGGCTCTGAAGGGGAATGGTTGTACATGGCGTTACGGATACGACTTGAGCAAAGTCACTGGTCTAAAATCGGGCACTCTCTACCCCATCCTCTCGCGCCTTCACGACGAAGGCTGGCTCGAGAACAAGTGGGAACAATCAAGCGAGCAGGGCCGCCCACCTCGGCATCTCTATCGGCTTACAGCCATCGGCTCCTCGGCGGCTAGCAGAGCACTGAAAACAACCTCGTCGAAGGCACGCGCCCAGCGGCCTGCCTATGAGAGTTGATGTGCAGGAGTTTCTCGCCAATGCGGTGGCGAGATGCCTAAATCGCTTCACGCTCGCCTTGCTGCCGGAAGATCGTCGTGCTTGGGGCCATGCCCTTGTTGCCGAGCAGCAGGGGATAACGAATGGGCTGGAGCGTCTCACCTGGGCTGCAGGAGGAATAGTAATGAGCGTTCACGAATTGATGCGCGCCTTATTCAGCGACCGTCCGACATGGGTTACGGGTCTTGCGCTTGGAATAACATCAGCTCTTGTCGATTTGCACAGTTCAACGCGGTCGCCGTACATCGGTTTGCTGTGCGCGTTCGGGCTGACTCTAGCGTGCTGGCGTCCCAAATGGGCGTGGCGCTGGACCTTTCTTCTCGGATTAAGCTTGCCCGCAGTGGTACTCGCTACCAACAACTGGGGGCCTTACTCGGTAGATCGCTTCGACGTGTTCTATGGGCTGGTTCCCTCCACGCTGGGCACGCTGGCTGGGCTCGCCTTGCGCAGCGTCTCAAGTTGGTTCCCGCACAAGCCGGTCGGTCATTAAAAAGGCAAACAGAAAGCTTGGCAAGCGGACAAATGCGCGGAAGATCGGGCCAACCGGTGAAGAATCCCATTACGCTCATAACCGAGCGGTTCTGAGTGCAGACAGCAATTCTGCAGGCCGGTTCACCGCTGTTATCGTCAACACCTCAGCCTCTGGTAGAATGCCTGCCGTGAAAAGACGAACATTGCTCCAAGCGCTTCCTGCTGCAACATTCCTTCCGGCATCACTTTGGGCCGCCTCGCAGCAAGACAACGCCAATCGCAAGCAAGCCTCAACCGGGGTCTACGAACTCCGGATCTATCAAGCTGCCCCAGGCAAATTGGGAGAACTGCTGACGCGCTTCCGCGAACACACCATAAAACTCTTTGAGCAACATGGAATCAAAAGCGTCGCTTACTGGACGCCCGTCGAGGAGCCACAGAAGAGCAACACCCTTTTCTACATCCTCCAGCATCCCAGCCGCGAAGCCGCAGCCGCCAACTGGAAATCCTTCCAAGACGACCCGGAGTGGAAGAGTGTCCACGAAAAATCCGAAGTGAACGGCAAACTCGTCGAGAAAATCGAGTCCACTTTTCTTGTCCTAACTGACTTCTCCCCGCCGTTGCCCTAAAAGAACCAATCACTGTCGATAGCTGTCC
>Ga0137418_10001082_pt1 | contig 24926 bp, 23 predicted proteins | sample CZODoug3_1_2_16f_FD_122242 | JGI IMG/M metagenome (GOLD analysis project Ga0137418, IMG submission 122242) | Vadose zone soil fungal communities from Angelo Coast Range Reserve, California, USA - CZODoug3_1_2_16fungal (Hybrid Assembly) | ecosystem: Environmental > Terrestrial > Soil > Vadose...
CGGGACGGAGTGGCCATCCAGGGTTACGATCCGGTTGCATTCTTCACGGACCACAAGCCTGTTAAGGGAACTCCGCAATTTCAGTCTGACTACCACGGCGCGAAATATTACTTCGCCTCTGCCGACCACAAAGCCGTGTTTGACAAAGCGCCGGCGCAATATGAACCCCAATTCGGCGGCTATTGCGCGTACGGCGCCAGCCGGGGAAAGACTGTGCCGGTCAAGATCGAGGCATGGCAGCTTCTTAATGGACGCCTCCTCATGCAATACGACCTTGATGTGAAGGGTGAATTTAATAAGGACCCACAAGGCAATCTCAAAAAGGCGGACCAAAACTGGCCTGGCCTCATCGACAAATACGGCAAATAGCAGAGGCGGAATCCATGAGCACCCAAGTCATCTCAACCATGAGTCGGCCAATGACCACTCCAATCCTAGTCTTAAGTTGGGGTTGCAGAATTGTCGCGGCGATTATCTTGCTGCAGACGCTCTTCTTCAAGTTCACGGCCGCGCCGGAGTCCGTCTATATCTTCACCAAACTTGGAGCCTTCATCCACACCTATGTTCCGTTTGCGTCGATCGGCACTGTGGAGGTTTCGGGACGCATCGGCTCAGGAATCATGGAGTTGATCGCCGCTGTCCTCTTGCTGACACCACGCTTCGTTTGGGCGGGAGCAATTCTGGCGATGGCGGCTACAGGCGGAGCTATCGTTAGCCATTTGACCTTCCTGGGCATCGAGGTACAGGGAGACAAGGAACTTCTGTTCTTCCTTGCCATCGCCGTGTTGGTGACGAGCGTCACGGGACTGTTCTTGCACCGCATGCAAATTCCGGTATTCGGGAAAAGGTTCTGACATGATGACCCCGTCGTTGAATACTGCAGTTAGAGATGTCCTGCAGCAGGGCTGCATCCTTCTGGATGGCATCGGCGACGAAACGTACGCTCGCCCGCTTGAAGGAGAATTCGCGGCATCCCTAGGCGCCCACTATCGGCACGTGCTCGATCACTTTCTCTGTTTGGCGGAGGGGATTCAGACTGGCCAGGTCAACTACGATCAGCGGCGTCGGAATCCACAACTGGAGGGTTCGGTGACGTGTGCACGCCTCGTAACCGAATGTCTCATAGACGAATTCGGAGGCCTTTCTCGCGAAATTCTCCAGCGCGAGTGTGCTGTGACGTACAGCGTGGGTTATGGCGAAACCGAGGTCGAATCGGTGAGGTCTAACCTGGGTCGGGAAGTCATGTTCTGCGTCGGACACGCCATCCATCACTATGCCATTCTCAGGCTCCTTTGTACCGGAGTCGGAGTGAAACTGCCGTACGAATTTGGCATTGCCCCCTCCACGTTGAAGCATCTGGAAACTGAAGCGGCAGAACGAGGGTAGCCGATCATGCTTTCCTCTCATTCGCTTCCGGAGACGCAAGCCGCCCTGGCACTCTCCATTTTTTTCGCGACTTTCATTTACGAAGATGGCGCGACCCTGCTGGCGGCGACTCTGTCCGCTAGCGGGAGCTTGGACCCGCGGATCGGACTTCTGATCACGTTCCTGGGGATCTGGGTGGGAGATATGGGATTGTATGGCTTGGGCTCCAGTTTCGGGCGTCGCACCGCGCAGTCTCGTTGGCTGCAGAAGTACTTAAGACCCGAGTCGCTCGCCAAGGCCGAGCGGTGGTTTGTGAAACATGGATCCTTTGCATTGGTGATGAGCCGCGCGATTCCCGGAAGCCGGCTACCTCTTTATGTGGCGGCGGGTGCGTTGCGGCTTCCATTTCGACTGTTTGCGAAGACTACGGCCGCTTGCTCGGCTGTCTGGGTGTGCGCGATCTTTGCCATCTGGCGGTTCATTCCCAAAACATCGTCCGGCCATCAGAAATTGCTCCCCTGGTTGCTGACCGCCTTAGTGCTATCCGCGCCGTGGCTGTTGAGCAAGGGCGCCGGATCACTCGGCGGATGGTTTAGGAAGCGCCAAAGGGCCCGGGACCCCGAGGCGGTGGGCTTATGTGCACTTTGACTGTCGTCACTCGTAACGACACGTACATCATGGCAATGAATCGTGACGAGAAAATCGCACGGGGTACGGGGTTTCCTCCTGAGATCAATGAGTTCGAAGGTGCCAAGGCCATCTATCCCAACGACGGCGACGGTGGCACATGGTTTGCCACCAACGAATATGGAATCGCGCTCGCACTGCTGAATTGGAATACCGTCGCTCCGCACGTCATAGACGTCAAGACACGGAGCAGAGGACGAGTGATCCCGGCTCTCATTGATTCGCGATCACTATCGGACTTGCATGCGGTCTTCGACGTTTCGAACTTCAAAGGAATGATGCCGTTTCGGCTCGTAGGAGTATTTCCATCGGAACAAAAGATTTGGGAGTGGCGTTGGGACTCGAAACAACTTGGGTTCCAGGCTCATGAGTGGGAATCGCGGCACTGGTTTTCATCGAGCCTCTCGGACGATCGGGCAGAGAGTACACGCGGGGCGGTGTGTCGCACGGCGTGCCATGAATCGGATGCCGGCTCCTTGTCCTGGCTGCGGCGACTTCACGCATCGCACGCGGGAGATCCCGGGCCATTCAGTTTGTGCGTACACCGCGATGACGTGAAGACGCTGAGTTATAGCGAAGTAGTGGTCACTCCTGGCCGCATACAGATGGGTCATTTCCGCGGAAGTCCTTGCACTATAGCTCGGATTCAGCAGATTCATTCGATAGAGATTGAGAGAGCTGACCGCACGGAATTAGCTGTGAGTGTCGGCAGTGCAGCGATTTGAAGTCATGCCACTCGCGATGGAACTCGATTCTGTTCAACAAAGACAGTCGTCCGGTGGCGCCTTGAGTCGAACGCGCTGCGAATTCCTAGGGTGGTTGAAGCGTTGGTCTCGCTGGGAGTTCTGGCCTCCCTATTTGTTTTATCCGCCGGTGGTCGCCTACATCGCTTATCTCGGAATCAGGTTCCGAAGTTGGACGTTGTTTACGGCGGCCAACCCAGCGATTCCGGCGGGTGGATTCGTGGGCGAGTCCAAGCATCAGATCCTGGAGCAATTGAAAAACGCCGCTCAATGGCTGCCGTGCTCCACTCTTCTGGCAAGTGGAGTGCCCTCCCAACGCCTTGCTGAAGCCGAGGAATTCATGCGGCGGCATGGGCTGCAGTTTCCGGTCGTGTTGAAACCTGATGCTGGGCAGCGTGGCTCGGGGGTGGCGATCGTCCGCTCGCCGGAGCAATTGTGCGAGTATCTGACGCACTCGTCGTTCCCAGCAATTTTGCAGGAGTATGTCCCCGGTGAGGAATATGGAGTTTTTTATTATCGCTATCCGGGCAGTGAGCGAGGTCGAGTTTTTTCCGTGACCGAGAAGAGAATGCCCGTTCTTCTCGGCGATGGAAAGCGTACGTTGGAAGAGTTGATCCTCGCGGATGACCGTGCGGTTTGTATGTCAGACTTCTACCTGAGTAAGAATTCGGAGCGGACTCACGAGGTGGCGGCGGCGGGAGAGAGTGTACAACTGGTTGAGATCGGGACCCATTGCCGGGGTGCCATCTTTCTCGACGGAGGCGAGACGATTACCCCAGATCTAGAAGAAGTCATCGACCGCATCGCCAAGACCCTTGACGGTTTCTTCTTCGGGCGCTTTGACATTCGTGTTCCTTCGCGGCAAGACCTCATGGCAGGTCGTAACCTCAAAATCGTGGAGGTGAACGGGGTCACATCTGAAGCAACGCACATTTACGATCCCAAATTCAGTCTTTTCGACGCCTATCGCGTGTTGTTCCAACAATGGCGAATCGCTTTCGAAATCGGAGACCTCAACCGCGCTCGGGGCGTTCGCCCAGCTTCTGTGGCCGACCTGCTTCATGCAACTCGTCAGTATCACCACTTGGCACAGAGCTATCCGGAATGACCCTATGGAGCGGTTCGCAACGCGGGTTGACCAGCTCGCAAGTTTTGATCGCGGTTGCGTGGTTCATCTTTGCGGCTCTCTCAGCTCAGTGTCAGTCGAGCCCTGCCGCGCAGGTTGCTGATTGTCCCACTTCCGACCATCAGGCAGCCGCCACGGGCGGGGAGGCCAATAACTCGATTGCAGCGATAGGGCCGGTAATCCAGAAGGTTCGAGGGTCGTCTTTCCCCGAGCTAGCCCACATCGACCTTCGCGTCCGTGCATTTCGCAGCCAGTCCGACTACTTTCGAACCCGCTTCAGTTTGTCTCGCTTCCTGTTCCTTATGTCGATGCGATATTTCGTGGACGTCAACCCAGGTCTTCTTCAACGCCAAGCGCCGTCCGATGGTACTTGTGCGATCGTGGCCCACGAGCTCGCGCATGTTCTTTCCCTGAGCCGCGGAAATCGCATTCGACGCCTGGGCTTGGTCCGTTTGATATCCAAGCGGTACACCGTGAAGTTCGAACGTGGGGCAGATCTGGAGGCGATTCATCGCGGTTACGGGAAGGGTCTGAAGGCGTATCGCACATGGGTCTACATCCATATCCCGCCCGACAGGCTTCAGGCAAAACTGCGGACCTATTTTTCTCCGGAAGAAATCACAGCTATCCAGGTGAAATTGCAGGAGCAAGCTGATCTCTTTGAATACTGGAAGCGACACGTACCCACGAATCTGCAGGAGATTCAGCGGACTAGGTGAGGCCCGGCGAACCGGGATGGCGGCCTACGCGCGGATCAAGAGCCTGGTCCGGTCATGGAGACTTCCCGTACCCGCATTCCTGCACGCGCCGCAGGGCGGTCTTTGGTCTTCGCAGGGGCTTGCGCCGGTTCGGTCTCGACGGGGGCGCTGGGCGAATGTTTTTCACATCCTCAATATAGGCTCGCAGGATTTCAGCCACACTCCAGGCCTGTGCGACGCATCCACAAGGCCGCTGCGGTGTGTCGCCAGCGAAGATCTCCGAGATGTGCCCCAACCCACCATCCGCGAGGTGGTCTTTTAAAGGAGCCAGCCAGTCGCTGGCCTGGCGTCGGGCAACATCATCGCCTCCGTTCACCTTTATGTATGCGGTGATGAAAGGGCCCATCAGCCATGGCCACACCGTACCCTGGTGATAAGCACCGTCACGCTCGGTGGGACCGCCTGTGTATCGACCACGGTACTGCGGATCGGTCGGTGCCAAGCTGCGCAGACCATACGGCGTGAGTAGATGCTCTTGAACCTTCTGCACCACGCTTTTCGCACGTTCGGGTGACAACATGCTGTGGGTAAGGCTGACCGCAAAGATCTGGTTCGGGCGAATGGACGGGTCCGGCGGCGCCCCGTTTGTCACGTCGTACAGGCAGCCCGTGTTCTCATTCCAAAAGAGACGATTGAAACTCCAACTCGCAACCGTTGCCATGTTGCGGTAACGCTTCTGAGCCGGTTCGTCCGCGAATTTGCGCGCCAAGTCCTCCATGATGCAAAGCGCGTTGTACCAGAGCGCCTGAATCTCGACGGGCTTGCCACGCCGCGGAGTCACCACCCAGTCGCCGACTTTGGCGTCCATCCAGGTGAGCTGTGCGCCGGGCGCGCCGGAGGCGAGCAGTCCGCTGGAGTCTACTTTGATTCCGTAACGCGTGCCGCGAGCGTGCCAGCTAATTATGTCAGCGAATACCGGATAGAGTTCGTTGCGAACAAATTCCCGATCGCCGGTGTATGCGAGGTAGGCGCGGGCGGCTTCGAAAAACCAAAGAGTGGCATCGACCGTGTTGTATTCAGGTGTTTCACCGGCGTCGGGGAAACGGTTGGGCAACATTCCCTGGTCCACGTGCTTGGCGAAAGTGCGCAGAATGCTGCGGGCGACATCGAATTGCCCGGTGGGCAGGGTGAGGCCGGGCAGAGCAATCATGGTGTCGCGGCCCCAGTCGCTGAACCAGTGATAGCCGGCGATGACCGTTTTCTGGTCGCCACGGGAAACGATGTACTGGTCGGCGGCATTGGCAAGATCCTGCGCGAACGTATCCTCGACCCGCGACGATACGGCTACACTCCGGCGACGCCTGATTTCTGTCTGCCGACATTCAGCCACTTGGGCAACATCGTGCGGCTCCGTGGAGGCAATCACCGAGGCCTGACGTCGAAGGCGCAGGTCGAAACGCAGAACCATGGGGTTGAAGAGGTCTTCAGAGAAATCGAGCCCCCGTTCGCGTTCGGCGTCATATTCAAAGTTGCGGTACCACTCCCCCGTCTTCCGCAGTTCGGCAGCATTGTGGCCCAGATACAGTGACGGCAGTCCTTGATAAGGAGCGACACTCGCCAATCCGGGATGCTCGTCGACAGCTAAATTGATGGCACCATTCTCGTGGGCAGCGGTGTGATAATCGCGGAACGCGATCAGCGGCCGGAGTTCAAGCCACAACTTCTTTGGTCGTTCTGGATGATTGTTCTTCTTCAGTTCGTATTGCACGACCGTGCTGTTTTCACCATGGACCATGAAAACTGACTTCTCGATCTCGATGCCCTCGATTTCATAGGTGAAGACAGGAAATAGGTCGAGGCGAAACTGTTTGAAGTACTTAAAACCATGTGGGTGAATGACACCAGGGTACTGGTTTGCCGACAGATCAAACGCTTGCCCCTCGATAAAGAACGTCTCTTCCAATTTGGAAAGCATTACAACACGCCCAACCGGCGGTTTAGTGGCAGCCACCAGTAACCCGTGGTAGCGGCGCGTGTTCAGCCCCACGATTGTCGACGAAGCAAAGCCGCCGAGTCCGTTGGTTTCAAGCCACTCGCGGCGGAGAGCAGCGTCTAGGTCACTGCATGTTTCTTTCGTGAACTGAATCATGAATTGCCATCTCCCAGCGGATATCTTCTGTTCGGTAAGACGCAGACAGAGCCAGAAAGTGACAAAAAGGTAGGGCACGCCTTGGCGTGCCCTGGGGGAGGTGCCTGATGTAGGGGCCCGAAGTCTTACGCCACCTCGCAATAGACTTTGATGGCTCCTTTCGGGGCGGTTAGTTTCTGGAACAGCTCGGTGAAGTTTTCCAACCCTTTCACAGGATCGGTCAGGAGCTTGCCGAGCCATCCCGGATACTCCAACTCCGCCTGTGACATGTGCCCGACGCCCATTTCGAAATATTCGCGGTTTGCATTTACGGTTCCGACCATGACTTTGTTGCCCAGAACAAATTCGAGATTGATGCGGTCTGCCGGAATTTGGACCATTTTGTCTCCGCCGGTGACGCTTGCGAGCACCAGGACTCCGTTCTTGCCGAGAGCCTGCATGCTGTCGAAGACTACTGACGAATTGCCAGTGCCTTCAAAAATCAGATCGAAGGGGCCGTTCTGCTTGGCCGCTTCAACGATCGGAGTGTCGTTCGTCGATACATATCGGGCGCCCAGTTCCTCGATCAGATCGGAATTCAGGTAAGGTTTCTCCGTGCGCCCAAACGTGGTCACGTCCAAACCGCGCAGGCGAAGAACGAGCGTGGCGAGCAGACCGATAGTTCCGGCTCCCATGACCGCGGCCTTGCGCGGACGCCATACTTTGAGCCGGCGTTGGATTTCATACGCCTGGTGGATTCCTTTTTCTACAACGGTTGTCGGCTCGAGTAGCACGCCGACCTGCTTCAGGCCCTTCGGCACTTTGACGATGAATTCGACGTCGTCGACGTAGTGTTCCGTCAGATAGCCGTGCCGCAAGTTGATGCCGCGCTCGTAGTAGGTGTCGTCCGTAGTCATGTCGTCGGTGCCGATCAGGTCGTAGATGCTTTTGCCCGGCCGGCGCACCGTGGCCACGACGTAGTCACCGGGCTTCACTTCAGTGACGTTGGGGCCGACGGCCTCGACCTGTCCGAAGCCCTCGTGACCAATGACCAGGAAATCAAATCCCGGGGGCGCCGCTCCGTACTCTGCGGCGTTGATCTCTTTGTCGGTTCCGTCCACCCCAACGCGTAGAACTTTGACTAGCACGCCACGGCCGTTGGGGATCTGATCCAGTGACGGCTTCGGCAAATCGGCCACGTGGACGCTGTTGGGTTTTCCTGGGAATACACTTATCGCTTTCATTTCGATCTCTCCTTATGAATTCAGTCTGCGGCAACCGAGGCAACCGCTGGTTCCGTCCTCTTGCGTTCGCGGGATTCTCCGCTCTGTTGTATTAACTTGGTAACGACACCGGTCCATCCGGTCTGATGGCTGGCTCCCACTCCGGCACCCGAGTCGCCGTGGAAGTATTCGTGAAACAGGATCAGGTCGCGCCAGTGTGGGTCGGTCTGGAACTTTTCGAGATTCCCGAACACCGGTCGGCGGCCCCCCTGGTCCTGAAGGAATATGTTCGTGATCCGGCGCGACAATTCTCCCGCCACCTGCCACAGGGTCATCATCGTTCCCGATCCGGTGGGGAACTCAACCTTGAAGTCGTCACCCAGGTAGTGATGAAACTTCTGGAGTGACTCGATCAGCAAGTAGTTCACCGGGAACCAAATGGGGCCGCGCCAGTTGGAATTGCCGCCGAACAGTCCGGTCGAAGATTCGCCCGGCTCATAGTCGACGCGGTGCTCCATGCCTTGCGCCGTAAGCTTGTAAGGATTGTTACGGTGGAACTGTGACAAGGCCCGAATGCCGTACGGCGAGAGGAACTCGCGCTCGTCCAACATGAACTTGAGAATGCTTCGGAGCTGATCAGCGTCGGCGATGGACAACAGTCTCCGCTCGCCCATGCCCTCGGTGCGCATGCAGGCAAGATTCTTGGTGAGATCCGGACGGTTATCAATGAACCACTCCAAACGCCTCTTGAAATCAGGCAGCTTGTCGAGAACATCGGATTCCAGTGTTTCCACTGCGAACAGCGGGATCAGGCCCACCATGGAGCGAATCTTCATCGGAAACTGGTTGCCATCGGGCAGCTTGAGCACGTCGTAGAAGAAGCCATCTTCCTCGTTCCACAGTCCCATGCTGTCATGGCCGCGATGGCTCATCGCGTGAGCGATGTATATGAAGTGTTCCCAAAACTTGCTGGCCACATCTTCGTAACAAGGCTCTTCCTTCGCCAACTCCAGTGCGATCGCGAGGAGATTGAGGGTGTACATCGCCATCCAGCTGGTTCCATCGGATTGTTCGATGTAGCCACCGGTGGGCAGCGGCGCGCTGCGGTCGAACACACCGATGTTGTCCAGGCCCAGGAAGCCGCCCTGGAAGATGTTCATGCCATCGGCGTCCTTGCGGTTCACCCACCAAGTGAAGTTCAACATCAGTTTGTGGAAGACACGCTGCAGGAATGCGCGATCACCCTTTCCCTTGCGCTTCTTATCGATCTTGTAAACGCGCCAAGCGGCCCAGGCGTGGACCGGAGGATTGACGTCACCGAACGCCCATTCATAGGCGGGAATCTGTCCGTTGGGGTGCATGTACCACTCGCGCAGCATCAACGTGAGCTGCTCTTTCGCGAAGTCGGAATCCACGAGTGCGAGTGGAATGCAGTGAAACGCAAGGTCCCAAGCCGCATACCACGGATATTCCCACTTGTCCGGCATGGAGATCACGTCCGCGTTGTACAAGTGAGTCCATTCGTGATTGCGACCCTTGGCGCGCTCCGGGAGCGGGGGAGGATTACCGGGGTCGCCTTTCAGCCAATCGTTTATGACGTAGTGGTAGAACTGTTTGGACCACAACATACCTGCAAAGCCCTGACGCATGACGTTCTGCGCATCCGTCGAAAGGTCCTGCGGAATTACCGTGCCATAGAACTCGTCGGCTTCTCGCTGGCGGAGAGCAAACGTCTTATCGAAGCTGGCAAAAGCGTTCTTACCTTTGAAGTCGGAGTCGGCCAGGCGCAAGCGGACAACGACCGTCTCGCCCGCTCCAACAGTGAGCTTGTAGTGGGCTGCGGCCTTTGTGCCGGCATGCTCCGGATTGACCGAATCCGCGGTGCCGTTAACAACGTAGTCGTTAATGCCGTCTTTCACGTAGGCCGTGCGGTTCTCGACTCCGAACAATCGGCGGGCATTGGTCTCGTTCTCAGTGAAGAGCAACTCCGGAGAGCTTTCACAATGCAGCCAGCGATTGCCTGGTTGATCATGATTCAGCTCGATCACCGGGTTCGGAGCCGGGCGTGCCTGGTGCAACTCCGGCCGCCGCTCGCGCCCTCCCCACGACCATGTGTTGCGGAACCAAACCGTTGGCAGCAGTCTAAGACTAGCCGCTTCCGGCCCGCGGTTCGCGACCGTGAGCTTGATCAAGATGTCTTCGGTGTCGGCCTTAGCGTATTCGACAAACACATCGAAATAGCGATCGTCGTTGAATACTCCTGTGTCCAGCAGTTCGAACTCTGGCTGGTTCTTCCCGCGTCGCCGGTTTTTTTCAACTAGCTGACCGTAGGGAAATTCTGCCTGGGGATACTTGTAGAGGTACTTCATGTACGAGTGCGTAGGTGTCGAGTCGAGGTAGAAGTAGTACTCCTTCACGTCCTCGCCGTGATTGCCCTCGTTGCCCGTCAAGCCGAAAATCCGCTCTTTCAGGATGGGGTCGCGCTCGTTCCATAGGGCCAGGGCAAAACAGATGTTCTGTTTCCGATCGCTGATTCCAGCCAGGCCATCTTCGTTCCATCGGTAGGCGCGTGATCGGGCGTGGTCGTGAGACAAATGCTCCCATGCGTTCCCATAGGGGCTGTAGTCTTCGCGCACGGTGCCCCATGCCCGTTCGCTGAGATAGGGACCCCACCGCTTCCAGTGCTTCCGGCGCGCTCCGGATTCTGACAGTCGAATCTCTTCTTGGGTCATTGGAACTCTCCGCTTCCTTCACAAATCACTTTGACAAAACGGACAAACTCAGGTGAAAGGTGTAAATCACCGCGCTGAGGGCCGAGCCCAGTATCGTTCACCGGATCGTCAATGCCCGGCTCAGCTACCGACAATCTGGACGGCGCACGGTAGGCAAGATCCGGGTGCCAGTCCGTTGTGGACAAAGCGGGTTGGACGTTAATTGCACTCACATCTCCTCCTACTTCTCTTCAATTTCGATTGCGTGGCCGTCGGGATCGCGTACTAGAAGAGCTTTGCTGAATCCCAACTGTCCGGTTTGATTCGCAATCACGCCAGAAGAGACAAAGTTCACCCTGTCGCTATGCAACTGACGAGCTGCGGCGTCGGCGCCTCGGGTCAGCAGAACCGTCTGCCGGTGAACTACGTCGTTCGCCTGTTCGTCCGATGGGAAAGGCCGTCCGTTACGAGGTGCCAGATACTCCAACAATTCAATCCCCGGTCCGCTTGCGCCGCGCAACGCCGTGATGCGCAAGTGGGCTCCAAACACATTGTTCAAATGCTCCTGCTCAGTTCCGTAGTTCTCGCTCTCTCCGGCCACGTGCATTCCAAGCAGGTCGCGGTAGAACTTCACGCTGGCATCGGTGTCTGCCACTACGATGGCGGTGTGGTCGATACCGAGAAACAGCTTGTCGCTCGGCCGGTGCCATTGGTCGGCACCCTTGTCAGCTGGAAACTGCAGGACTTCCACCGGGTGCCCATCGGGATCCTTGAAGTAGAACGCCGAGATGCCCGCCGCGTTCTTGTTCCAGTCCGGAAGGCGCTGTGGTCCAGAAGAAGCATGTTCCACCTTGTTCTGGCGTAACCGGGCGTAAGCTTTGTCCATGTCGCTGACAATGATGGCAATGTGTTGGAACCAGCGATCGTTGCTCCGCGAGTCAACCGGGATCGGGCGACCTTTCGGGGCGAGGTACTCGGTGAGCTCGATGAACTCGTCGCCGAGCCTCATTCGTACCACGCGCATCCGCAAACCGAAGACACCTTCGAGATGCTCGTAGCTCTCCCCGGCGACTTCGGTGTCCGATACCCTTTCGAACGTGAGGACCTTGGAATAGAAATCCACCGCCCGGTCCATGTCGTAGACCGTGATTCCGATCGCGTCTACGCCGTCAACCAGAGCGGGGTTTTGTTGGGCCAGGGCTTGCTGCGTGAAGAGCTGGGGAATAGCCAGAACCAGCGAGCATACCCAGATTGCAGACACACTCTGGTGAAGGCGATTTGATCGAAGGAGTAGTTTCATGTTTCGATTACCTGCTCACTGCGAGTTCCCGGTCCTGCTGCCGATTCTGTTCGCACTTCGTCTCGGACACTCCCAGGCGTTTCATCAAGTGGTCGCCCACTCGAAGTGCGTTGGCCATGATGGTGAGCGCCGGATTGACGGCAGCGCTCGATGGGAAAAAACTCCCGTCCACAACGTAAAGGTTGTCGACGTCATGGGCTTTGCAGTTCACGTCCAATACCGATGCTTTTGGGTCGTGTCCAAAGCGAATTGTGCCGTTCTGATGGGCCACGCCAGCAAGTGGAATCTGTTGTCCCACGTAGAGGTTTCGCCCAAACAGCCCTTGATGACACTCATGCCCATGCATTGTGCAGTTCGTCTGCTTCATGGCCTGCTTCAGTTTTGACTTGAGCCGCTCGTGCGCCTCCAGATTGTTGGGTGTGTAGGTCATTACAATCTTGCCGTCACGACCGATGCTCACCCGATTGTTGGGATCGGGAAGGTCCTCAGAAGTGAGCCAGAAATCGAGCGAGTGCTTGGCCATCAGCTCCAGAGTGAAGTTCGGGGCGATGGCCGGTGCACCAGCCTTTAGGGTGATTGCGTCCAGCTTGCCGACGAACGAAATGTGCCCCATGGGGTATTCGAAGTCTGTCGAACCAAAATAAAAGTCATTGACCCCCAGCGTCTTTTGAAAAATCGTAGGGTTGGGACACTTTGAAATGGCCATCATGACCGAATTGGTGTGTCCCATGTAGTGGCGGCCCACAACGTCCGAACTGTTCGCAAGTCCGCGTGGATGCTTGTCATTGGCAGAACGCAACAGAAGCGCGGCCGAGTTGATCGCGCCACATGAGACGACAACCACATCCGCGGAATAGGTCTCCAGGCTGCCGCCGCGCTCCACAACTACGCCTTTCACCTGGCGACCCGATGAATCGGTTTCCAACCGCTTCACCAGCGAATTGGTCAGCAGGGTAACGTTGGAATGCTTGATTGCCTCGTCAATGCAGACAACTTGCGCGTCGGACTTGGCGCCAACCAGGCAGGAGAATCCGTCGCAGGTGTTGCAGCGGATGCAGCGGCTTTTATGCGGATTCTTCTCATCGAGCATGACGCCGACCGGCACGTGGAAGGGCTTCAGTCCCGAGCGCGCGAAGTCGTCGGACAGTTGCTGGATGCGCGGCTCATGACTGACGGCGGGCCAGGGATAGGCGGAGTTCGCCGGCGGTTCGGTCGGATCTTCTCCGCGGTTTCCGTGCACCTGGTACAGATTTTCGGCCTGCGTGTAGTACGGTTCCAGATCGTCATAACTGAGCGGCCACGCGGGCGAGATCCCACCGTGGTGGCGCAGTTCGCCGAAGTCTTCCTTGCGCAGACGGAACAGAGCAGCACCGTAAAACTTGGTGTTGCCGCCCACGTAGTAGTTTGTGTGCGGGTGCAGATCCTTGCCGTCCTTATCGAGCCAAGACTCTTTGGCGTTGTAGTGGGCGTCCACATTGACGACCTGCGGGTCCCAATTCGCTTTCTCGCGGGGAACGTAGTCGCCGCGTTCGAGAATCAGGATCCGCTTTCCGGACGGCGCCAGGTGGTAGGCGAGCGTTCCGCCGCCCGCACCGGTACCGATGATGATTACGTCGTAGCGATTGTCGGTCATGATGCGAATCCTCCATTGGCTCCGCAGAAGATGCAGCGTTTTGTGTTGTTGTGGTGGAGCTTGCAGCATTTCACGGCCTGCCGCCCCTTGCGCCATAGATAGAACTCGGCCGCGGCCAGCATTCCCAGGGGCGGAGCGGTTAGGTAAATCCAGAGCCCGGCGAGAATTCCAGAGGGCAACGCTGACCCGACCGTGCGGGCGGGGTTGATGCTCATACCGGAAAATGGGGCCTCGAACGTGATATACAGAGCGACCAAAGAACCGACGAAGAGGCCGGTATAGGAAGACAGCTCGTGATGATTCGAGAAGTGCAAAACCAAAGACATCATGCCGACGGCGATCAAGAATTCGGAGAGCAAAGCGATGCCAACGCCATATTGGCCGGGAACGGTGACAACGTAACGGACGGCTGGGTCGGCGAGCTCGCGGCCGAGAAGCTGCGCCACCAGGACTACGCCCAATACGGCGCCGGTGACCTGGGCGAGGGCATAGAAGACCGCGTCCCAGGCCTTGATCTTGCCCAGACGAAAGAAGGTAAGCGTAACCGAAGGATTGATGTGTGCTCCGGACTGCTTGCCCCAAGGTGAATAGATGATCGCAATCGCCGTCAGCCCCATGGAAAGACCCATGAGTACGCGCCGCAGAAATCCTGAGGCAATGGCTTTGTGGATGGGGGACGATGGGAACTCGAAGAGCGCGCCGAAGGAACAAGCCGAGATCATGAACGTACCGAGCAGCACGGCCTCCATGAAGTATTCCCGCCAATGTGCTCGCAATGACTGAAGGGCATCGAGGCTGCGCGGCACCTCTAACGGCATAGCGACCGAGTCTTCATTACTCATCGTTGAGTATCCGAGACTGTTCATGGCTTCTGCGCATGGGATGCGACGGGTTGCAAGAGGTGACACGCACAAACATCTTTTTCGTTTGAGGAAAAAACAGCCCACCTTTGATTCGCTAGTTGTGTGAAACGTTTGTGCAACTTCCACATCTCACGGCCAGTGAGCGGATTTCAGCCGGCACAGAGCCAGCGCGATGCTTGGTTCAAGAATCGTTATCGATTCATCGCCGCCTTCTGAAGCCGCTCACCAATTCAGAAATGTGAGGAATGAAGATGATCACCAAAGCAATCCGTTTTGTATTCCCGGTCTTGTTAGCGGCGACGTCGCTGTTGACCGTCACGGCGTCCGCCGCCGACATGCACACCTCCGGCCCGTTCCAGGGTCCGAAGGCCAACAAGGGCACCGTCACCCACAGCATTAAGGATGGAAAGAGCGTCCTGACACTGTCCGATGACTTCGTTGTGCCCGACACACCCGATCCGCACTGGCAGGTCGTGGACTCGAAGGGCCAGGTTTATCTGCTCGACAAGCTGAAGACCAAGGCCTTCATCGGCGACAACTATAAGAAGGAAATTACACTCCCCAGCTACGTGAAAGACGTCGCCAAGGTCCAGATCTGGTGCGCTTTTGCGGAAGTCAACCTCGGCGAGGCCGCATTTGCCAATCCGGTGAAATAGGGACGCTCGACTCGGCAGTCTCTTCAATGTTCCACAACGGCGCAGGCGCTTCGAACCTGGACCCTGCGCCGAATCTCAAACTCGAAGGATTAGAAACATGAAACACCAAATTCGTACTCTTTCTTTATCGCTCGCTTCAGCACTCGTCGCGATTCTACTTTTAGCCGCCGGGCAAACTGCCCTGGCGCAAACCGTCACCAAGAAGACACTCACCCTGAGCGGGGCGGAACAGGTCATCGCTGCAGCCAAGAGCGAAGCACAAAAGCTCCAAGCACCCGGCGGCGTCATCGCTGTCGTAGACGATGGCGGCAACCTCATGGCCATCGAGCGCCTCGACGGAACATTTTCCGCGGGAGCAAACATTTCCATCGGCAAGGCCCGCACTGCTGTCATGTTCAAGAAGCCCACACGGTTCTTTGAAGAACTCATCAATTCGAACGGGAAAGGCCGCACCGTCATGGCCGCTTTGGAAAATTTCACGCCCCTCATCGGCGGCATCCCCATTATGGTCGACGGCCAGATCGTTGGCGGCGTCGGCGTGAGTGGAGCCGCGAGCGCGGATCAGGATGAGAAGCTGGCGATTGCCGGTTCGAATGCGTTCTCGTCGGAAGCGGGCGCGAAGGCCAGCGATCCTTCCCCGGAAGTCTCCTACTTCGAGAGCGGAAAAGTGGACGCCGCATTCGCGCAGGGCTCGGTGCTGCTCGATGGCAACGGCCGCAACTATATGGTCCACGCCAGCCGTCGCGAGAAGCCCGGCCAAGCCGAAATCCATACCAAAGATGCTGACGTGATTTATGTAATGCAAGGCTCTGCAAAATTCATCACCGGCGGCGAGGCAATCGATGCCACAACCACCGGACCCGATGAGCTTCGCGGCACCAGCATCACCGGCGGCCAAACGCGGCAGATCGCCAAGGGCGACGTGATCGTTGTCCCGAATGGCGTACCACACCAGTTCCTGGAAGTTACGGACCCGTTCCTCTACTACGTCGTCAAGGTGCGCTAGATACCATGAATAGCTCATTCACGTTGTGGAACGCGCTTCGTTGCTTCTCAGCCGCCCTTGCGCTGGCGGCGCCCGCGGCCGCCCAAAGGGCACAAGACCCGCCCTTTGGACGCCTGGACGCCGTCATTGACCTAGCCACACGCGAAGGCGCGCAACTCGTCAAGGGCCAATGGCGCTATCACGACGTAAAGATCGAAGAGGCCGATTCGCGCGCTCCGGGTGCAGACCTCAAGCCCAGCGGTGCTCCCAGCAAGACCTACGACTATGCGCCACACGCTGGCGTCGCAGATTTCGATGACTCGTCGTGGGAAGCAATTGATGCCACGACACTAGATCAACGACGTTCCACTGCAAAAGTGTGTTTCAACTGGTACCGCATCAATATCACCATCCCAGAAAAGGTTGGAAGCTTCGATCCGACCGATTCAACCGTAGCGTTCGAGATCGTCATTGACGATTACGCCGAGGTTTGGGTGGATGGGAAACTGCCACGCGCTCTGGGGCAAACGGGTGGCCCGGTCATCAAGGGCTTCAACGCACCCAACCGAGTAATCCTCACTCGCGACGCAAAGCCAGGGCAGAAAATTCAGTTGGCGGTCTTCGGGATCAACGGACCAATTTCCTATAGCCCGCAGAATTTCATCTGGATCAGATCGGCGACGCTCGATTTCTACAAGTCGCCCAAGGTTGCTCTCAGTGAAACGACCGCGCAAATCCTTCGTAAAGACGCGGCGCTCGACGAAATCGTACCCTCCGGCGCGAAGATCGAAAAACTAGCCGGAGGATTCCTATTCACCGAAGGCCCCATTTGGGTTCCGCGGACAGATGACCTCGACGGTTACCTCCTCTTCAGCGATCCCAACAACAACGTGATCTATCGCTGGACGCAAGACGGTCAGCTCTCGATTTTCATGACCAAGAGCGGCTACCGCGGTATGGACATCGGCGAGTACGGTCAACCCGGTTCCAACGGATTGACGCTCGACAAGCACGGCCGCCTGACCATCAACCAGCATGGCAACCGCCGGGTCGTTCGCATGGAAAAGAACGGACAGCTAACGACGCTCGCGGACCGCTACGAAGGAAAGCGGCTCAACAGCCCAAATGATCTCGTCTACAAGTCGGATGGAGCGCTGTATTTCACGGATCCTCCGTTCGGATTCCCGAAGTTTTTCGACGACCCACGGAAAGAGCTGCCCTACAGTGGGGTCTTCCGGGTGTCTCCAGACGGGAAAAACATCCAGTTGTTGACCAAGGAGCTAACCGGCCCAAATGGGCTCGCATTTTCCCCGGACGAGAAGTACTTCTACGTCGACAACTGGGATGAGAAGAAGAAAATCATCATGCGGTACGAAGTGAATTCGGATGGAACGCTATCGAACGGGAAAGTTTTCTTCGATATGACATTCGCCGATGGCGAGGACGCCCTCGACGGGATGAAGATCGATCAGAAGGGCAACCTTTATGTGTCCGGCCCCGGTGGTTTGTGGATCGTCTCCTCAGAGGGCAAGCATCTGGGCACGATTGTTGGCCCCGAGCATCCGCATAACTTCGCATGGGGCAATGACGATGGAAAGACCCTCTACTTATGCGCGAAAACCGGTCTATACCGGATTCGGCTCAACATTCCGGGTATTCGTCCGTGAGCGACTCCGGCCTTTCCGGAGAAGAGGAAAATTGTCACCTTTTTGGAGTTGGTGTGTCTCATCGGGAAGGACATTTGATTCCTCCGAACCGGCAGTCGAACCTGTCCGCCGGTGCGGAGGCCAGAGAGCCTGGAACCGGAGCGAGGCACGTGGCCAAAACGATTGTCGAAATCGAATGCGCAGAAGTGTGGCGTCAGATTTCAAGCTATCTTGACGATGAAGTCGACTCCGGGCTCCGAGCCACAATGTCCTCTCACTTCAAGGAATGTGCTGACTGCAGTGCCATCTTGGATGGCACGCGGAACGTGGTCAAACTCGTCGGCGACGGACGAGCCTTTGAGATTCGTTCAGGAGCCAATGAGAGGTTCTACAAGAAGCTGAATGATCACCTTGCGGCCCACCAACGCACCCGGGGTTGAGAGCCCTGGGGCAGGGACGTATCAGCCTATTGCTGGTACCTGGGTCTCCCGGTTGCCTGCTTGAGCCTTTCCCAATTCTTCGGCGATTCTTCGGTTTTCAAAGTCCGGCACGGTTCCCAGGCCAAATGCGACTACGTTGGCGAATTTCGCCCAGCCTACCAGGAGGATAGCCTCAAGAATCTGTTGCTCGGTGAATCCATAAGTACGGAGGGTCTCAATGTCGCTCGATCCGATTTTGGATGTCTGGCTGTTGAGCTTAGAGCAGAAGTTCAAGAGGGCCTTGTCAGAGATCGAAATCTTGGCATGAAGGTAGTCGACCGCGATCTGCTCCGGCTCCGGACCCTCAAGCTTCAACATGCGCACCATTTCGCAATGTGCCGTCACACAATAGGTGCTGAGGTTTGCCGCCGAGCACACTAGAAAGATGTATTCCTTCTGCCTTCGCGGCAGAGCGCCTTCTTTAACAATGAGATTGCCGGTCATGGCTATTTCAGTTGCAACCATGTCGGGACGCGCGGTCTGTTCGACGAAGAAATTGGGCAAAAACCCTAACTGCTCTCGTATGGCGGCAAACGCCGGGAAGTCCTTTTCGTCGTACGGCTGGTTCCGCAGATAGCTCATATCCCAACCCCCAAGCAATCGGCACAAGTCTATACCAGTAGACTAGCGACGTTCCAAGGCCTTGAAGGGAAACGAGAACCTCGCGATATACTGCAGGCCGACTGTCCATGAGTCAGTTCCCGACCATCTCCAGTGATCCACCGAGGTCGTATCCGCAACTGGTCGCAGTTTACGGATTTCTGCCGAACCTGTTTCGGGCGCAAAGCGCCTTACCGCGCGCCGTTGAGGCGGAGCACCAGCTCATCGATGCAGTCGTTGTCCGGCAAGGCAGGCTGAGCAGGGACCAGAAGGACGCGATTCTTGAAGGTGTGGCGAGCGTCCGGGACAACGACTATTGCCGGGCGCTGTTCGGGCACGCCCTTCCCGCCGTGCCCGATTGCAAGTCGGCACTCTTCGATTTCTCCCTCAAACTTGCAAAACATGGCCCGTGGGTTTCGAAGCATGACGTTGTGGCCCTCAAGAATTCCGGGTTCGACGAAACGGCCATTCTGGAAGCGGTCGTGACAACTGGTATTGGCCACATGCTGTGCACTCTGGCAGATGGGCTAAACCCACGGCTTGACGCGGAATTGAGATCACCAACCCCCGGCGAACTTCTAAATGTTCCTGAACCGCTGAGTTGGCCGGAAATCCCAGAAGCCCATCTCGGTTTACCTCCGGATTCAGCCACCCGTTCTCCCGCCTATGCCGTACTTCGCGAACAGTACGGCTTTGTGCCGAACCTCTACCAGATTCAGAGCGCGGTTCCAGCGTTGTTGGGCACGCAAGTGCGATTGCTGGAAGCTGTTTTGTTTTCTGAAGATGGGTTGACTCGTGTTCAAAAGGAATGCATTCTGCTGACGATTTCGGCCGCCAACCTGAACACGTACTGCACGACTCTACAGATCCAGGTATTGAACATATTGGGAATTCCACCAGAGGAGTCTGACCGGATCGTTGAAGATCACCGCCAAAGTGGCATTTCGGAGACGGATCGGGCCTTGCTGGACGAGAGCCGCAAACTCGCGAGTCTACCAGGGCGGACGAGCCAACGGTTTGAGATGGAGCGGCTCCGCACGCAAGGGTTTACCGAGCCCCTGATCGTCGAGGCCGTCGTGATGTCAGGCTTGGCCAACTTCCTTAATACTGTGCAGGCAGGGGTCGGAGCACTACTCGATTTCCCCCCGAGGAGAGTTTTTGGCCCAAAAGATTTGTATCCTTTGTCCGGCAAGGCCCGTCCTACCTCCGATGTCATTCCCGACGATCCCGATGCGGCACTCGTGGCGCGAGTCCAAAAGGGCGACATCGACGTGTTTGAGGAGCTGGTGCGACGGCACTCTCGGCGGGTTTTCGGAGCCTTGGCAGGGCTCGTGGGAAACATTGACGATGCCCGCGACGCGACCCAGGAAGTGTTTTTGAAAGCGTTTGAAAATATCGGCCGTTTCCAGGGACGATCGAAGTTCTCGACATGGCTGACCAGCATTGCGATCAATACTGGGACCGAGCTTCTGCGGCAGCGCAAGCCTTCTGAGTCCTTGGCAGAGATGGAAGACGATGAGGGATTTCGCCCGAGACAGGTCCAGAAGTGGGAGGACAACCCGGAGCAGATGTGTTCCGCTTCCCAAGTCAACGACCTGGTTCGGGAAGCGGTCCTGCGGCTTCCGGAGAAATACCGGGTTGCCGTGCTTTTGCGTGATATAAACCAGCTTTCGACGGAAGAGGCTGCTGCTGCGCTGGATTTGAGCATTCCCGCTCTAAAAGCACGGGTTTTACGGGGAAGATTGATGCTTCGAGAGAGCCTGGCCCCCCATTTTATTCGGACGGAGAAGCCCGATGCTTAGCTGCGTAGAGTTTCTGGCCGAATTCGGGGACTACATCGACGAGGCAGCCAGTCCCGACCTGCGTGCCCATCTGGAGGAGCACCTTCACGAGTGCAAAACGTGCCAAGTTATTGTCGACAGTACCCGGAAGACCATCCAGATTGTTACCGAAAGCGGTTGTTTTACGCTGCCAGCCCAGGCGGTTGATTCCATCGTGGGTGAGGTAATGTCCCGCATCCGCCACAAGGCGACGTGAGACTCCCGACAAATGGGCTAAACTCCCATTCTCAAATTTCCTGCATCCTCCCGCTCTAGATTCCGTCTTACCTTCCGACTGCAAGGAAGCAAGGAGCCGCGTGACGGTCACTCAAAACGATCAGGAACGCCTGCAAGCGCTCGAATCCGAGCTGAGCGACACCAAGGCCGAGTTGGCTCGCGTTGCCGGGGAGCAGGTGCTTGCCGCCGAGTCCCTTCGTGCCAGCGAGGAGCTTAAGAGTCGGCTCATCGCCTGCAGCCGGGACTGCATCAAGATTCTCGACCTCGAAGGCCGCCTGTTGTTCATGAACGAGGGCGGAATGCAGGTGCTGGAAATCTGTGACATTGGCCCCTTCGTGAATAGTCCCTGGGTGGAGTTCTGGGAAGGTGCGGATCGCGAGGCGGCGAAGGCTGCAGTGCAAGCAGCAAAGGATGGGGGCATCGGCCGATTTGTCGGTTATTTTGAAACCCGGACTTCGCGACAGCCACGATGGTGGGATGTTGTGGTCAGTCCCATCTACGACGCAAATGGCAAGCCAGAGCGGCTGCTGGCGCTGTCACGCGACGTCAGCGAGCATAAGAAGAACGAAACCGCCTTGTGTGAGGCCCTTCACTTTAATCGGGAGATCATCGAGGGAGCGGCGGAGGGCATTATCGTTTATGACTCCGAACTGCGCTACCAGCTCTTCAATCCCTTCATGGAGCGGCTGACCGGCAAGGGCTCGCAGGAAGTACTCGGCAGGGTCGCGACCGAGGTGTTTCCCCGGTTGGGACCGAGCGGCATAGAAGCAGCTCTAAACCGAGCGTTGCGAGGAGAGGTGGTTCACGTCGCGGACGCTCTAGTACCCAGGCATGCTGCGGACGGCCGCGATCTGTGGGAATCTTGCACGTTTGCTCCCCATCGCGATGCTCAGGGGAACGTGATCGGTGTAATTGGTCTGGTCCGCGACGTCACCGAGAGGCACCTTGCGGAAGAGACTTTCCGCTCCATCGTAATCGGCACGGCTTCCGCAACCGGAAACGATTTTTTCCCTTCACTGGTGCGCCATCTGGCCACCGCCCTTCGCGTTCGCTACGCATTCATAACCGATTGTGACGATCAAAAACGCGCAAGAGCACTGGCCTTCTGGAACGGCGATCAGTTCGGAGACAAGTTTGAGTTCAACATTGCCGACACACCGTGCATGAAAGTGCTGAACGGCGAAACTTGCCACTATAAGGAAGGGCTCCAGAGTTTGTTCCCGCTGGATACGGGCCTGGTCGACTGGGGAGTAGAGAGCTACTTGGGCGTTCCGATGCTCGACCGCGAGGGCCGAGTCATTGGCCACATAGCAATTCTCGACGACAAGCCGATGGATCGTGACCCGCGCGCCGTCGATCTGGTCAAGATCTTTGCCGCCAGAGCGGCAGCTGAATTGAAACGCCAGCGGGCAGAGGAAGAACTGCAAGGTGCGCTTCAGCAGGTACAAACCCTGCAACAGAAACTCGAAGCCGAGAACGTCTATCTGCAGGAAGAAATTAGCAAGGAACATAACTTCGAAGAGATCGTAGGGAACAGCCGCGCCATCGTGGAGGTTTTGGACAGAGTGGAGACCGTGGCTCCAACGGACTCCACGGTACTGATCACCGGAGAAACCGGCTGCGGTAAGGAGTTGATCGCACGTGCAATCCACAGCCACGGATCGCGCAAGCATCGCCCCCTGGTGAAATTGAATTGTGGCGCAATCCCGACTGGATTGGTCGAGAGTGAACTGTTTGGTCACATGAAAGGTGCATTCACGGGCGCGCTGGAACGTAGAACCGGCAGGTTTGAACTTGCGGACGGTGGGACTCTATTTCTCGATGAAGTCAGCGAACTTCCCCCTGACACGCAAGTGAAGTTGCTAAGAGTTCTCCAGGAGCACGAGTTTGAGCCACTAGGCAGCAGTCGCACGATGAAAGTCAACGTGCGCATCATTGCGGCCAGCAATCGCGACCTTGAGAAAGCCGTGCAGGAGGGCCGGTTCCGGGCCGATCTCTTCTATCGACTCAACGTTCTCCCGATTGTATTGCCGCCGCTGCGCCAAAGGCGCGCCGATATTCCGCTGCTCACGGCGTTCTTTGTGGAGAGGTTTGCCAGGCAGTTTGGCAAACAAATCACCGGCATCGCGCAAGACACGATGGACCTTTTGACTCGCTATGATTGGCCAGGAAACATTCGTGAATTGCAGAACGTTGTCGAGCGCGCTGTAGTATTGTCACGCGGCCCGATCCTAAAGCTAGGCGTCGACCTGCTACCCGCGGCCAGCGCGGCACTGGCGTCAACCGATGAAGTTGCGCGCTTGGGCTTGGACCATTCTCAAGCGCATGACACGATCGGCGATTCCTTTTCGCTGGAGCAAGTGGAACGGCGGCACATCCAGAGTGTTCTGCAAAAAACAGACTGGGTGATTGAAGGCGAACGTGGAGCCGCGAAGATTCTCGGTCTGCATCCCAACACGCTGCGCAGCCGCATGAAGAAACTCGGAGTCGAGCGTTCGTCGCTGAGTCCTGCTCTGCCGGCCACGAAATCCCGTAGCCACGAAGCCATAACGATCTGACCCACGACCCTTCGTGGTTCCCTCCGAAAGCAATCCCCTCAGCAATTCTCTAAGGCCCTCAAAATCATCAGCATAGCTTTTCCTGCACGCGCCTCACGAATGGCACGTTTCCTGCTTTAGCAAGAGTGCGTTCGGAAGGAACCTAGCAGTGCTCAAGATTTCAATCATCAGTGACTCAGATCAAGCCATCCGGTTCCAGCTGGAAGGCAAGCTCGTAGGCCCGTGGGTCGAAGAGTTACAGAGGCTCAGTGATGAAGCCCTCTCCCACCAGAAAGCTGTCAGCCTCGATCTCGAAAGAGTGTGGTTTGTCGACTTGCGCGGAGTCACCTTACTCCGCGATCTCGCGCGAAGACAAGTATCTCAGCTGAACTGTTCTCAATTTGTAAGCCAGCAACTGAAGGAGACGGCACAATGATGACCGCTCGCACGCAAAGCACTTCGCTGTACGGAGACACTAGCAATCGCAGCGAACATCGCCGCGCTTTGCCCATGAGTTTCCAGGTTGATTCGGCCGAGACCACTCTCATCAGGCGAGTGCAGAATGGCGAATCCGATGCCTTCTTTGATCTGGTGCGCCCCTACGAACGCGCCGTGTTCCTGGCCGCACTGTCCCTGGTTAAGAATGATGCGGACGCAGAGGATGTCGCCCAGGAAGCGATCCTGAAAGCCTTCAAGAACCTGGCACGTTTCCGACAGGAAGCGAAATTCAGCACTTGGCTGATCCAGATTGCGATCAACGAAGCGAAGATGAAGCTACGGAAAGACCGCCGGCACCTTTATGAATCGATAGAAGAAGGACGGCTCGAAGACGACGGCGATTACACCCCAAAAGATTTTGCAGACTGGCGAGAAATACCATCCGAGGCGTTGGAACAGAAAGAGCTTTGTAAGGCGCTCACCAAGGCCCTCGATTCTCTTCCTGAGAAATACCGCACCGTACTTATCTTGCGGGACGTGCAGCATCTCAGCATTACCGAGACTGCACAGGTGCTCGGCCTATCAGAAGCAAACGTGAAGACCCGACTGTCCCGTGCCCGCCTGCAGATGCGTGACGCGTTGGCACCCGGATTCGACGGAGCGTGGAGTCGGGGAAGAACCTACGAGAAAGTTCGCCCCTTCTGATATGTTGCCGCGGAAACCATCGTGATGGCATGGATCTGGTGGCGCCCGTCATGCCATCGGCGCGCACTAAGCCAATCGGTGGATGCCACGTCCTATCGCTTGGTATGCTTCCAGCATGAGTGAGGTGACGATTGCGCGCCAGGCTATTGCGCATCGCGGAAGACGTTTGGAACATTTCACTATTGCGTGCGCGGCCAGGATTTTGATCGATCCGTTTCTGTCCGATAACCCGTCTTGGGACAAAGTGTGGAGCGGCTACCTTGCTGGCAAGAACTCGACACAGAGAGGTGACCGATGAAGGCGATTGTGGTGACGGATCAGGCTGCGGGAACGGCCGGGGTAAAGC
>Ga0137418_10001083_pt1 | contig 24924 bp, 19 predicted proteins | sample CZODoug3_1_2_16f_FD_122242 | JGI IMG/M metagenome (GOLD analysis project Ga0137418, IMG submission 122242) | Vadose zone soil fungal communities from Angelo Coast Range Reserve, California, USA - CZODoug3_1_2_16fungal (Hybrid Assembly) | ecosystem: Environmental > Terrestrial > Soil > Vadose...
CATCGTGCACTCCCGTTGATCGGGACAGGATAGTCCCGAGTCTCGTCGTGTGCCACTGCAATTTGCAGTATCCCAGAATTCCTTCGTGTAGCGTTGGGGAGATGGGACGAAAAGGCTGGTCGCCACGAAATAGCGTTACGCCTTCCACGCGCTGTTCACTAATACCCAATAGATCTTCGTTTGCTATAAAATTCAGCAATGAGGTTCCTTACGGTCCACTTCGCGGCCGCGCTGGCCGAAAACGAAAACTTCCATTTCGGACTATGCCATTTGGCAAGATCGCCAGTGTTGTTTCGCATGGTCGAAAACCTGTGGATGCAGTTCGGACCAATCCTCTCCTACCTGTATGATGGGAAGGAGCGCCCGTTCCACGGCCAGAAGCACGGCCATATTCTGGTCTTGGAGGGCTTGCGTAAGCGGGATCCGGCACTTGCCCGCCAAGCCATAAGCCAGGACATACTCGTCGGCGGCAAAGCGTTGCTTGAAAAATTGCAACCCTGAATCTCAAAGCCATCGCTCCGTTTGAACCACTCAGATTCGAAAGGCCGGTTGTGCACGATGACCTGGAAGGCTTGGGCTGAAAACGGCTTGGGCGGATCGCTTCGCGTCGAACAGCATTACGGCGACCGCCGCCGCCGTGAGAGCCTCCACCACCGTGGAAGCCGCCGCCGCCTGCGTGGAAGCCGCCTCCGCCGTGAAAGCCTCCACCGAAGCTCGATTGCCCGCGAGAGGAGAATCCTCTGGCGACGCCCCCATGGTTAAGGCCACCGAACGCACCCGAATGTGGACTAGCCTGCGCATGCGGCACTGCGAATCCATGTTGTGGTGCTGTGAATCCATGTTGCGGGCCGGACCCGTGGAACGCAGGACTTCCGCCCGGCACCCGGCCCCCGCTTCCGCCATGAAACCCGCCGGCGTGATTGGAGTTCGCGCCGCCCCGATTGAAGTTGTTGCGATTGACGAAGACTCTACTGTGGGATACGTAGGTATTGTGGTTGTAAATGACGCTCCTGTGACCCCAGTCGGAATCCCAGTGGTGCCAGCCCCAGCCAAAGCCGCCGAAATAGCCAATTCCAAAGCCGAAGCCAAAAGCAATTCCAGGTCTGGCAAAATAGAGTCCTGGGTACGAATACCAGCCTGGCCAGATTCCGATAGGCTCTCCATACACGAGCCAGGGATCATATTCCGGAACGTAAACGACCTGGGGATCGGCTGGTTGGATCACGATGGTTTGCCCCTGCTGAGTTACGTTTTCCTGCGGTGTGCTATTTAGATTTCCCGCCTTCTGCGCGCGGTCGCGCATCGCCTGCACCGCGTTCATCACTTCTTGCTGTTGGTTGACATAAGCGTCGCCAAGCGATGAGGTCCAGGACAGATTCTTGTCCATATTGGCGAGCACCGAAGGGAACTCCACAAGGGCCTTCACGCTCGGATCCCAGGGTTGCTTATCGACTTCCTGACCGAGTTGTTCTCCCTTGAGATCGGTATGTTGCTGGAGCCACCGGTCCGCCTCCACAATCTGATCGGGATACGTGGCGGCTGCGAGGATTTGCGCCACTAATGCATCCGGATACAACGCGATCGGCGCGACGAGCTGCTGCAATTGTGCCGGGCTCTGCTGCGCGGAAACCACCGGTGCGGGTGCCGATTGGTCCGTCTGATCCGCGAACGCTCCCGGCGCAGTCGTTAACAAAAGGCAGCAAGAGAGGAAAAGCGAGAAACTGTGTTTTATGAAATTCATGATTGCTCCTCCTATGGCGAGCCGTACCTTGGTACGCGGTGCGGCTAGATCGATGGTCATCAGTTAGTGAGTGCCGAGATGCTGCGAGCGTCGAACTGCCGAGACGTGAGCGGACATGCGAGATGGTCGCATTGACATGCAATTTCCACGTTCTCACTTCCCGCATCACGACAGGAATCTCCGCAATACTCTTTCCCATTTGGCACATCACAGAGGCATGGTATATGCGCGCACTTTGTCGTTTTTTGATTCATCGTTCCAATTCCATCCTTTCCAAGATCCACCGCGAGTGCATGGCCAAATCACGGCCGGCAGCAACTCATGACGTAGCCCTTTCTCGCTGATCGGCCCGAGTGAGTCGGAGGGGGTGCTCGCTCCTCGAGCTGGCCAGTTTGTCGGTGGCTACGTCTGTCTCGACGAATGCATGCAGATCTCCAAACCCATTCTCGCTGCTAACACAAGGCTTTCCCGATTTGTTGGGTCGGCGATTCGAAGAAAGTGAAGTCGAACGCGTCCGCGGGTTGATAGTGCTGTCGGTATTTGGACTGCCCCAGGACGAATGACGACTCGCCCGAGCGCTGAGAACCCTTTCGCAGTCGGATTTGCGGAATGGAGCATCCAATGGAACATCAACTGCTATCACGACTCCGAAGGATTACAGCCTGAATGGGCTAGGAAGGTAGAAGGTAGAGATTAAGTTCTCTGCTGGAACTGTTCACACTATGGCGAGACTGCAGTGGATGAAATGGTGGATTGCCTGTTTGTTGGCGGCTGTGTCCGCGCATGCCCAGTCGACGACCCCTCGCACCTCTTCTGGCTCGGCGATTAGGTCCAGTGCGTCCAAGCAATCGGGCTTGCTACGAGAACTGGACAGCTCTCTTGAAACGGTGGTGGCGAAAGTTTCACCCTCGGTCGTCCAGATTGTGGTCGCAGGATACGGCCCGCTCGAGGATCACGAGCACGCCACGGCGCGAATCACCCGGCAGCATGCCATTGGCACCGGCATCATCGTCGATTCTGACGGCTACATCCTTACTAACGCTCACGTCGTGGAAGGAGCGCAGCGCATCCGTGTGATCCTGCCCTCTGGCCCGCCAGACTCCGCGCTTGAACTCCAGCCGTCCCATCCCGGGCAGATGCTCGAGGCTACATTAGTGGGCGCGCACAAGCAATCCGATCTGGCGCTTCTTAAGGTTGAAGCAACGAATTTGCCTGCCGTACATTTGCGCACTGAGGCGAGAGTTCGTCAGGGCGAACTCGTGTTCGCAATTGGCAGCCCTGAAGGACTGCAGGATACGGTCACCATGGGCGTGGTCAGCTCGGTTGCCCGTCAACCTGATCCAGAGAATCCCATGGTGTATATCCAGACGGACGCGCCGCTTAATCCGGGAAACAGTGGAGGCCCGCTGGTAGATATCGATGGCAACGTGGTTGGCATCAACACGTTAATACTCAGCAAAGGTGGAGGCAGCGAAGGCCTTGGCTTCGCCATCCCTGCGGCCATCGTCAATTTCGATTATCAGAACCTTCGCAAGTCTGGCCGTGTGCAGCGAGTCTCATTCGGAGCGAAAGCGCAGAACATCACTCCCACGCTGGCCGCCGGTCTGGGTCTGGCGAGAACCTGGGGAGCGATCATTTCCGATACCGTTCCCGGAGGGCTGGCAGAAGCAGCAGGTATCCAGGTTGAGGACATCGTGTTGTCCATTGATGACCGGCCGATCCCGAGTCTTCCAGATTTCATGGCCGCTCTCTACCTCCATCCCCCTGACCAGATCTTGAAAATTGAGATCCTTCGCGGCACGAACCAGATGTCTTTCAACGTCCCGGTTGAGGTGTACCACGAGAAGATCGGCGAACTCTCCGACGTTCCTGACTTGCAGAAGAGTTTGATCCGGAGGCTGAGTGTTTTCGTCACTGACCTGGACGACAAGGTCAAGCCGCTTTTGCCCGCCACCCGTACCGACTCTGGAGTTGTCGTTCTGGCCCAGACAGCCGGGGGGAGCGGGCTGGAAACCGGGTTGGAGCCGGGCGATATCATTCGCACAGTCAATCACACGCCGGTGCAGTCGGGCGCACAGCTTCAATCGAGGGTTCACGAGATTAGATCTGGCGATCCGGTGGTCCTTCAGATCGAGCGCAACGGGAAATTGCAATATCTGGCATTCGAGATGGAGTGAAGTTACTGATCCCCTCCGCATTGGATCAGCGACTCCGTCAGGCAATGGCCTAGAATATGCACCGAAGGCGCATTTGGCTCACACTGCTGATCGCTGTTCGAGACCCGAGTTCGAGACCTGAATGAAGCCCGCAGATTCACCCACCGTGTACGTCGTTGATGACGATGACTTGGTGCGTTCCGCTATTCAGGGCCTGCTGAAGTCGGTTGGCCTGCGCTCGGAAGCGTTCGCGACGCCGCACGAGTTCTTGCGCGGCAAGCGGATGGATGGACCTGGCTGTCTTGTTCTGGATGTGAGACTTCCTGGAGTCAACGGTCTGGACTTTCAGCGCGAGCTGGCGAACGCGGGGATCCAGATTCCCATCATTTTCATCACCGGCCATGGAGATATTCCGATGACGGTGAAGGCCATGAAATCCGGCGCGGTAGAATTCTTGACGAAGCCCTTCAGGGACCAGGATTTGCTGGACGCGATCCACCAGGCTTTCGATCGCGATCGGGCAGCACGTCAGCAACAGAGCGAACTTGGCGAGCTGGGCACGCGTTACAAGCTGCTCACGGCGCGAGAGCGCGAGGTCATGGGCAAGGTTGTCTCCGGCATGCTCAATAAGCAAATTGCCTTTGAGCTCGGGACCAGCGAAATCACGGTGAAAATCCAACGCGGGCACGTGATGCGAAAGATGCAGGCGGAATCGCTGGCGGAATTGGTGAGAATGGCGGCCAAGCTTGAGACTACGGCGAAGCTCGAGGGAACGGGCAGTCGGGAATGAAGGCCTCTCCTGTCATTCCTGCGCCTCAGCGCTGGGAAGTGTGAAGCTAAAGGTCGCTCCGCTTCCCGAGTTAGGCGTGGCCCACAATCGGCCGCCGTGGGACTCGACGATGGACCGACTGATCGAGAGCCCCATCCCGGTGCCTTGAGCTTTGGTACTGACGAACGCATTAAAGATCTGGTCGGCTTGCTCCTGAGGAAGCCCCACTCCTGTATCGCTCACCGCAATCAAGAGCTGACCTCGTTCATCCATTCGGGATCGGATTGTGAGTTGCCTCTCGTTCTCTGTATCCTTCATCGCTTCAATGCCGTTGAGCATGAGGTTCATCAGAACCTGTTGCAATTGCACTCGGTCAGCCACAACCTGCGGCAGGTCCTCCGACAATTCCATAAGAATTGAAACGGAATGCCTGGATGCTTCACTACGCAACAAAACAACCATCTCCTGGATGACCTCGCTCACATCGACCAAACTGGTCTGTGGCGCGCCCTTCTTGAATAGCTGACGAAGCCGACCGACGATATCCGCCGCCCGCGTTACTGCTTTCACGATCCGCTCCGCGGACTCACGAGCCTCTCCTAGATCCGGCTCCTCGCGCGACAGCCACCGCAAGCAAGTTCTGGCATCGGTTACCGCGGCCGCAATCGGCTGATTGATCTCATGCGCCAGCGATGCAGTTAATTCCCCCATCGTCGTCGCCCGGTTGATGTGCGCTAGATCGGCCTGCACCTGACGTAACCTTTCGCGTTCTTTCTCTGCCTGTCTTCGCTCGGTGATGTCCATTCCTGTACCCACGAATTCGACCAACTCGCTGGAAGCATTGAAAACAGGATGACCAACCGAGCGAACGTATTTAGTTGAGCCGTCTGGAAGAACTGTGCGGAAGTCCACTTCGAAATCTGATTTTTCACGAATCGCGTGTTCGACGGCCTCATTGAATATCGCCCGATCCTCGGGATGAATACGCTGATAAGCGATTTCGAAGGAAGGAGTATCGCGTTCAGGATCCAGCCCAAACAACCGATACTGTTCTTGCGACCAGTGGATGTTTTCTCTGCGCGCCACGTTCCATGCCCAGCTGCCTGTCTTGCTGAGTCTCTGCGCTTCGGCTAAATAAGCTTCGCTGCGGCCTAATTCCTTGGTCCGTTCCATAACCTTGATCTCGAGCAAGTCACGGGCGTCGCGTAGTTCCAGCTCGCGGTCCCTCAGTTCCTGTTCGGCCCTCTTCCGGTCGGTGATGTCAGTACACGTGCCGAACCATTTCACGATCCTGCCATCGCTGTCGCGGATTGGCGTTCCGCGCGTTTTAAACCAACCGTACACGCTGTCGCTTCGGCGAATTCGGTATTCCACGTCGTAAGGCTGCCGTCCTTCCACGGATTCCATCCAAACTCGCCGGGTAGGCCCGCGATCATCCGGATGAAGGACCTCCATCCAGCGCCAGCCGAGCAACTCGCTCTCCCCGACCCCTGTGTAGTTGGACCACTGTGTGCTGAAGTAATCGCACGCGCCGTCCGGGCCGGCACCCCAAACCAACTGTGGCAACGCTTCGGTAAGGTTTCGCCAACGTTGCTCGCTCTCCCGCAGCGCCTCCTCTGTTCTCCGCCGCGAGGCGGTGAGCCAGCACACGACCAGCCCCAAGGATGCAAACAGGGTCAGGGAGAGGAGACGGTAGGGCACACGAATGCCCACGAGGTCCACATACTGAACCAGCGGCTGGAAGAAGCAACCGAGGCTCAGAAGTGAAAGGAGTAAGGCAGTGAGACCTGGGGCTACCCCACCGAACCAGGCTGTGAGGGCGATGGCGGTGAGAAAGAGTGCGCCGCGAACATCAAAACCCCTCTCCAAAAACAGCGCGACCGTCAGCGCGACCCCAACGGACCCGACCGCAAGCCCGTAGCGCCAAACTACTTTTCGAAGAATCGGAGACGAAATCTTCCAGCCCATCGTTGCCTACCTGTCCGGCGTCTATCTGCGCGTGGCAAGTGTGCGGCGGCACCGGAAAACATTGTATTGAATTTGAGGTATTGAATTTGAGCTGATTGCAGCACCGATGCCCATGAATCACGCCCGTTGGTGAGCCTTCAGCCCTCATACCAAAGTATGATTGCGCCGCGACCAAGGCATGATTGTGCGGCATTCTACGCGCTGCTAAGGTTCGTGTATGGACGCTCAGCGGAGTACCAATCTAGTTGCGATTGTGGATGACGATGACTTAATGCGCAGCGCCTTAAAGGGCCTGCTGAAATCGGTCGGCCTGCCGGCGCAAGCGTTTGCCTCTTCGGAAGAATTCCTGGATTCCGGTAAGCAACACCAGGCGGCCTGCCTGATCGCGGATATTCGCATGCCGGGAATCTCCGGCCTGGAATTGCAGGCCAGGCTCAACGCGGATCATTGCCGGATTCCAACCATCTTCATCACAGCCCACGGCGACGAAAAAATGCGCATGCAAGCCTTAAGAGCCGGCGCTGTGGAATTCATGGCCAAGCCGTTTGACGACGAAGCACTGCTCGAAAGTGTTCGAGCAGCCCTGGAGACCATAGCTCGATAAGACCTGATAAAAAGCGTCCGCGCACCACGAGGGGGTTCTCAGTGGCAGCAACCGAGATATTGCGAAGTATGGATCGAAGTACGAGTCATCAATCTTATGACCGAAGCTCGTCTGACCGCAGGTTCGAACAGATCATCGGCAACAGTCCGGCTCTGGAAGAAGTCCTCGAACAGGTCGAACGAGTCGCGCCTACCGGTTCTACGGTGTTGATCCAAGGAGAAACCGGCACCGGCAAGGAGCTGATTGCGCACGCCATTCACAACATTAGCTCACGCTGCGGCCGGCCTTTCGTGAGGTTAAACTGCGCCGCCATTCCGCTGGATCTGCTGGAGAGCGAACTGTTTGGACACGAGAAAGGCGCGTTCACCGGAGCCATCGCGCAAAAGATTGGCCGTTTCGAGTTAGCCGACAAAGGCACGCTTTTCCTCGACGAAGTGGGTGATATTCCTCCGGCGCTTCAACCCAAACTACTGCGCGTCCTGCAAGAACAGGAGTTCGAGCGCTTGGGCAGTACTCGGACTCACCGGGTGGACGTTCGACTAGTGGCTGCAACGAACCGTAACTTGCTCAATATGGTCGATCAGGGCGAGTTTCGCAGCGACCTCTACTACCGCCTGAATGTCTTCCCGGTCTTGCTGCCCCCGTTGCGGGCTCGGCCCGATGACGTTCCAGCATTGGTAATGCATTTTGTCGACATCTTCGGCCGCCGGATGGGGAGGCAAATCCAACACGTCCCCCGCGAAACCATGTCGGCGCTTGAGTCCTACTCGTGGCCGGGAAACATCCGCGAGCTGCAGAACTTGATAGAACGCGCAGTGATCCTCTCGAACGACGGCGTGCTTCCCAACCCGTTGCCGAAGCCAGAGACGCGAAAGTTCGCCACCACACCAGCGGCGATAACTCTGAGAGACACCGAACGTTCTGTAATTCTACGCACCTTGGAAGCTGTCGGTTGGGTGATTGGTGGCCCGAAGGGAGCGGCCAGCAGACTTGGATTGAAGCGGACCACGCTGATTCACAAGATGCAGAAGCTGGGGATTTCCCGTCCTGCCGCTCCGCAGGACATTGCTTCTCAAGATGCCGCTCTTCAACAGAATCACAACGCGATGGTGCAATCACCTCACCGGAACGAAGTGCTTCCGAGATGGTAGCAGCGTCACGCAGCGCCATCTTGGGAGACCGACCTCCTCAGCCGGGAGGTTCGCGGCGCCAGCGGCGGCGGGAAAGTCTTCCTTTCTCCGCCTCCTCAATCGCCTGGACAAACCCACGGGCGGGACAGTGCGGCTGGAAGGCATCGACCACCGCGAGATTCCGCGACGGGAACTCCGCCGCGTCGGGATGGTCACGCAGACTGCTTATCTCTTTGCGGGAACGATTGGCGACAAACTACGCTTCGACCCGCGGACTCGGCGGACAACAGAAATGCCCGCGAGAAAGCAATTGCATTTTGCTATTTCAAGATCCTAACGGATCGCAGCGTCTGTAGGTGCTTGAAAGGATGGGGTGGGAGACGGGACTTGAACCCGCAACAGCCGGTGCCACAGACCGGAGCTCTACCGATTGAGCTACTCCCACCGCGCTTGTCGATTATAGCAGCGCGGGGTGCTCTACGGTGCTCCAGCCGCGCGCCCTTGAGCAACGTCCCGGCGGCCAACACCAACGTACTCGAAGCCGATCGCGCGCATGCGAGGTCCATCGAGAAGGTTCTTGGTATCGACGATGATGGCGCGCTTGACTAGATGCTTGATTCGATCAAAATCCAGCGACCGAAATTCCGGCCAGCCGGTGCCGACGACCAAAGCATCCACACCTTCCACTGCCGAGTAAGCCGAGTCACAATAGAGCACCTGGCCATTGAGGCGCAGCTTGGCGTTGGGCATGGCCACGGGATCGTAGGCGCGGACTTTGGCTCCCTGCACAGCAAGCTCTTCCGCAAGTCGCAGAGCGGAGGAACCTTCCACCGCGTTCGTGTTGGGCTTGAAAGCCAGTCCTAACAGACCAACCTGGGTGCCTTGGATTGACTTCACGGCGGCGGCGATTTTACTGATCAGGTGACCAGTAAGGTCCTCGTTCACTTCCCTCGCCGCGCCGAGCACCTTCATGACAATACCGTGATCGGTCGCCAGTTTTCCAAGCGAGTCCATATCGGTCTCAGCGAAAAGGCCGCCCATGCCCGCCCCTGGCTGCAGGCAGCGGGGCGCGATTTTCTTGTCCAGTCCTAACGCCAGTGAGAGATTGATCGCGTCGGCGTTCACGCGTTCACAGAGATTCGCAATTTCGTTGATGAAGGAAATCTTCGTAGCCAGAAACGCGGTCGACGCCACACGCAAAAGCTCAACAGTTTCGTGGTTCGTGACAATCACCGGCACGCCGCGCATCACCAGCGGATGAAACACCTGCTTGAGTGCGAGTACGGCCTCGGAGGACGATGTGCCGAAGACGATTCGGTCCGGCCAATTGAAATCCTCCACGGCGCAGCCTGCGGTGAAGAACGTAGGCTGCGTGACCAGCGTGGCTTTCAGACCAGCCTCTTTCAGCGAGGCTTCCAGCGCACTGCTCGCACCAACCAAGCCGGGCGTCATCACCACCAAAATCGGAGCTCTTTGGCTGGCAGCGGCAATGCGCTTGCACAAGCTCGCCAGATGGTCGTTCGCGTCTTCCGCGAGAAAAATAATCTGCGCCTTGCGCGCAAACGCGTCAATATCCGTCGAATACGAGAGCCGCCCGGAACGCACGTTGCGGCGAATCATGTCGGCGAGGTTCTTCTCGTGAAACGGAACCTTGCCTTGCGACATTTCCACCATGCGCGAGCTGTCTTCGTGGCAGCAGGAGACGGGCGAGCCAAAATCCGCCAGGCAAGCGGAAACGACCGTACCCAAGTAGCCGGAGCCGTAGACTCCGATTTGCATTCGAACCATCCTCTCGGGGAAACGGAAGCGTTGACCGCGGTGCGTCCAAGTTCTATCTAGCGCCTAAATTAACACCGGCGCAATGTGGAGAACGTTCATGCACTTTGGTGCGATAGGGCCCTGAAAAGCCAACTACTCGCGGCTTTGAGGGCTACGACGCCTGTTGTAGGGCTCTATGGTAGCGCCAGCGATGCAGATAAGGGGAAATGCCCCAAATCGATCCAGGTAAGGTCTTCCTGTTCCCGAACAAAAGCCAGCTGGGTAACCTCGATGCGGCGTGTACCTTCGTAACCCCGCCAGCGCGAGCGAGCGCCGGTGGACACCGCCAAGGCCTCGGCCGGAGTGTCCATGCGGACGATCGTCAGGTGGGGGGTGTAGGGCCAGGTCTCCGCCCACGCCAAAGGCCCCGCGTTCAACATTCGATGCAAGGCTCCCATCCTGTCCGCCCCTTGGCCGACGCCAACAAACACCGTGGGCGTGCCCGGGAGAAACGTTGCCACCTCACCCAGCTCGACAAAAAATGGGGTGTTCTGCTGGCACACCTGCAGCAGAGCGGCTAGCGCTTCGGTTTCGCTGCCACGCAGCAGACGCGGTGGAAGAATGGTTAAGTGGGCACTGGCGCGCGGCGAAGCAGGACACAGCTCCCCGCGAAGAGCCTCCACAAACTTGCCAACAGAATTCGTGACATAGGCCACGACTCCATAACGTTGCGACATGAGAAGGATGATTATAACCGCTTGCGTCAGGAGAGAGGCCTTGTGGGGCCTCCGGATGTGAACCGGAAGAAAACCCATGGTCGCCCTTTGACTAGACGGCTCTCTTCTTTGGGGCAACCGCAAGGGTTGCTTGTCATCGCCGCGCGCCAGAAGGCTAGGGCGGTTCCATTGGCTTCCAGCACCCTAACCAGCCATGCCCCGGCATGTTCGTTCCATATGTGGGTCGCCATGTGCCGCCCAACACCGCTACGACGAAATCCAGGGAGGACGAAGAACGCATGCACGTCATGCGCGTCAACCTCGCCGAGCCACTCGTCCGCTGACCTGACAAGAGCAAAGCCGGCAACGGAATCATCCACCTTGGCCAAGTATGTTTCGAAGCCTTTCTCCCAGATCGCCGAAATGTCGTAGGCGTAGCTTCCGTCGGGATTGGTATCGACTTCGAACCACGCCGCCATGTCGCGTAGGTAGTGTTGGAACAAATTCCGAAGTACCGCTTCGGGCTGGGATCGGATCTTCAAGAATGAGAGAGTAGGCGGCATGAAAGGCAGAGCAGGAGTATACGTTGGCGCGAGAAAGGTTGTGCGAGAGAACCGCTGTCAGATCCAAGGCCCTGGCGGCGTCGGCGGGGCATGGTTCCGCGTCGTTTATAATGGCTCAACACCAGGGACGTCGGGGCGTAGCGCAGCCTGGTAGCGCACCTGCCTTGGGCGCAGGGGGTCGTAGGTTCAAATCCTATCGCCCCGACCATTTTAGAACCAATGGGTTACGCGGTTCCCACTCCGTGCGGAATAGTACAAGCAGGGGGTCAAACGGCGCCAGGGTTTTGGGCATTCCGTACGGGGAAAAATGTATTTCCCCGCAGCGTCGTCTTGTAGCAAAATCTCGGGAATGGCGAAGAAAGCCAGCTTCGAAAAAACGACCGTTGCCCGTGCAAAGGCGAGTGCCATGAAAGCTGAAAAGGCCACGAGGAAAGCGAAGCGCGATGCCCGAACCGCAGCCGGAATCGTGAAAGCACAGACTAAAAAGGGCCCCTTTTTGAGACCCCTTAAAATGCCCTTTTAGTGCCCTTTTAAAGCCCCTGGCGTTCGATAAGAGCGACCGGCGAGCGTTGGTGACCCCTGAGTACCTGTCTCAATTTGCTTTCGTCTTACTTTCGCCATATTATTTTCCTATCTATATGTAAACACAGGGCACTAGCGGCGAAGAGCTGAAATCGGATAAATAGTTGTGTATCGTTAGAAAAGATCTACGACGGGCTACGGCGGATTCCTAATTCATGTTCTGAAGGGGGTATGGGCGCACCATCCCGCGTCTTGTACTGTACCCGTGCTCTAGGAATTTGGTTGGCCTTTCGGGAAGCCGAGGGGACTGCAATGACCGTAAAGAAAAATCGCAAGAAAATGGACCACCATGGGTCAACCTTCGATAGCTTCCTCGAAGAGGAGGGAATCCGAGAGGAAGTTGAGGCGGTGGCAATCAAGCGGGTGTTGGCGTGGCAACTGGAACAGGCCGTGCGGAAACGGCAAGAAACGAAGCCAGTGATGGCGAAGCAGCTTCATACGAGCCGGTCCAACTGGATCGCTTGCTCGACCCTCGTAACGTATCACGCGGGCGGCCCGGCGCCCTCGGAAAGCGCGTGATCCTTCGCGTATCCGAAGTGAAGGCCAAACGAGCGTAGTTCGCGGTAGTGAGTCAATCTCCGGCTCGCCGACTTACCACGGTCGAAAATTCCGGCTCTTATCCTGGACCGACCGCCGGTTGTGAAAATCGCAGGTACGCGGTTGCATTCGCACTCGGGTACGAGCATGACTGCCTCCCTGTCACAAGCCTTACCATTATCACAGACAGGACCATTTCTACATACGTTTCAGTTCGGGAAGGAATCCGTTGAGAAAACTGCCGCGAGAAAGCCGATGCAGAGTTCGGCATCTTGTGCTAGATTAGCGTTATGAAGCGCTCGCTTCAATTACGTTCATCACGACTCCTCAGTCCATCCCGACTGAGTCATTAAACCTCCGCCCAATTTCTATTAAATTTCCAGGCCCGTGACGGAACTGGCATACGTAGCTGCCTCAAAAGCAGCCCTTCTGTGGGTTCAAATCCCACCGGGCCTACCACAGTTATTTGACAAAGCAACGGAGAGTGGGCCGAACGGTAAGGCGCTTGTCCGCTAAACAAGGGCTCTCGCAAGAGGCTAACGGGTTCAACTCCCGTACTCTCCGCCACGCGGAAGGTACTGCTGAATGGCCGGCAACTGGTCCTGAAAACCAGGGCATGGTGATGAGCCATGGGCGTTCGATTCGTCTACCTTCCGCCAACCTTGCGCAGGTGCGTGAGCCTGGCTGAAACGGACCGGCCGTAACCCGGTTTACCCCTTCGGGGGACACGGAGGTTCAGATCCTCCCCTGTGCACCAGAGAGCCAGCGCGTGCGAATTGGAATAGCAGCCTGTCTTAGAAACAGGTGTTTGAGAGTTCGAATCTCTCCGCTGGCACCAGATCAGCCTACTGTCGAGGTTTTCGGCGCGAGGTTGTAGGCGCGAAAGAATAGAAATGAGCGAATCGTCAGAGTCTAGACTCTCCCGGGTCAGGTTTTCGTTGTCCCCTCTTGGTGGAGGCCGAATCCATCACATCAACGAGGAGGACGTGCGCGTCGTCCTGAGCCGTCTCCCCTTCGAGTTGTGGGATCGTCTCCGGGCCGTCCACTTTAATGATCGGAGTCGTGGCGCACGTGTGTTCGGCTATGTCAGCCCGGGCCGTCGCGAAATCGCGCTGTGTGCCCTGCCGCCCCGCATGAGCCTAACGGCTGCTCTCGTGAAGGGCCAGACACCCGAGCAATTTGGAGCCAAACGCGGCCAGAAATGGCCAGCGCTGGCCGTCCGCCGATTCCTGCTTTATGACGTGCTTCTGCACGAACTCGGGCACCTGCAGCTCATCAAGGGAAATGCGCGTTCCGAGCGACTCAAATTCGCTCGTGAAAAATTAGCCCAGGCGTTCGCGGTACATTGGTGCAACCGGCTATGGTCGGGGTCATTCTCTCATCCCGATCCGGTGCATAACGCACCAAGCCGGTAAGCTGGAGTCGGAGTTCTTGGAGCGGGCGTGCCACTCAATGCCACAATCCCTGGAACGGGGCTATCGATAATCGTAATCGTGATTCCTGACTGCGCCACGCGCACGGCAGGCTTGTCGTAAATGGGCTCGCCGTTGGCGTCTCTGCCCGAGCGTGTGCAAGAAGCAGGTCCCTGGGGGAGGGTTTTGCGTGTAATCGCCCCTGATTCCGCCAACAACGAGATTTCTTTGTGGCAAGTGTTCTTGGTTTCGATGGGTTGCTTCCTTGGCAGTGATTCCCATCGATTCGATGGCCTGTTATCTGCAGGTGAAGTCTGTTCTCCGATTGCGATACAGTCAACCGGAGGTTTAGACGAGAGGTGTGCGTATGAATCGGGCCCGCGTGGTGATTGTGCCAATCGTGCTGATTATTCTGGCCGCCACCCTGGCAGGTGCGTTTCTGACTCGCGGGGTGATGGAATATCTTCCATTCTTGCAGGCCAGGAGGGGGAACTGGACGGGAGCCTATGTACCGCACGGAGTTGTGGATCAACGGCCCTGGCAGACCGCGGCAACTCTGGCCGCCTTGGCCCAGTCGGCCGAGGAAAGGGAACTCGCCCGCGAGGCCGAGCGCCTCGCCGATCACGAAGTCGACCAGGCGTTTTCACAGTCACTGCGGCAGGCCAGCCTTGCAAAGCCAAATCTAAGCGGTAAAGCATTGGCATTGCAGCAAAGGGTCACCGAGCTTCAGGAGACCATCAAGAATGACCAGGCTCGTATCGCATCGCTCAGTGCGGGCGCGGGCACCAGACCGGCAGGTGCAGTCTCCAGTGGCAGCGACTTGGAGATTGCGCGGGCGCAACTTGGCCTCGACCAAAACGAGCTGACCGATTCGATCGAAGACCTGGCCCACGAAACCGGAGATCAGCGAGTCAAGCTCCAGCAGGAACTGGCGGCACGCCAGGCCGCCATGAAGCAGTACAGGGACAGTGCCTCTCAGGACGATGGGAAAACTGCCGTCGCCTCCTTCGAGCAGTACAAGACGTTAGCGCAGCAGATATCAACGTGGCGATCCCTCCTCAACCGGAAACAACTGATTGTGCAGGCTCAGCAGTTGGCCAGAGCTGACGTGACTGCGCTCACAGGCGATCAGACCGGGCTGAAGGCAGAGGCCGCGGGCCTTGGTGATAAGGCGGTTGGGGAATCAAGTTCCGAACGAATCGACCGGCTGCGACAGAAAAGCGGCCAGCAAAACATTCTGAGCATCCTCAACGATCGTCTGGGAGCGCAGCAGGAGCTTGTGGCTCTCTACGGGCGCTGGGGAGAGCAAGTCGAGATCGAGCGAAGGATCATAGTTCATCTGACATTGCGGTCTCTGGCTTCGATTGCAGCGATCTGCATGCTGGTAATCCTGGCGGGCTGGGCTCTGCAACTGGCATTGGAAAAGATGGTTCACGATCCCCGCCAAAAGCAGACGTTGAAAACAGTTCTAAATCTGGGAACACAACTGGTCGGCCTTCTACTGATCCTGCTGACCATTTTCGGTGTACCCCAGCAGATGCCAACGATCATAGGTCTAGCCACCGCAGGACTGACCGTGGTCTTTCAGGATTTCATTCTGGCATTCTGCGGATGGTTTGTGCTGATGGGACCAAACGGGGTCAGGGTCAGGGACTGGGTAGAGATCGATGGTGTCGGCGGCGAGGTGGTACACCTCGGTCTGTTCCGCACCTGGTTACTGGAGACGGGAAACTGGACTGCTAATGGCCATCCTACGGGAAGAAAAGTCTCGTTTCTGAACGGCTATGCCATACGCGGCAAGTATTTCAACTTCTCCACCGTAGGGCAGTGGATGTGGGATGAGATTAAGGTCAGCGTTCCTCCCGGCACGGGTAGCGATCCGCTTATCAAGGGGATCTACGAAGCGACCGTGAAGACAACGGAAGCGGATGCGAAGATGGCGGAAGCGGAATGGAAGAGAGTGACGCACGAAGTCGGGTCGCCACAGTTTAGCGCCATGCCGTCGGTCAATCTCAGACCGGCAGGAGCTGGTGTCGACATCGTGATTCGCTATATCACTCGTGCCGGAGTGAGAGTTGAGACCAAGAATCATCTATTTGCGATGATCGTTGGGCTGATGCAGGGCGTGTCGAAAAAGAATTGAGGAAATATCGCCAGGGTGCGTCCAGACTTTTGTGCCAACGATCAGGTTTTGTTTTTGGGGGATGGCGGTGACTCTTGCCACGAATTGCCCCTCAATTGCGCGCCAAGCCGTGTCCCGCAATTTACCAGAATACAGGGCGCCGGTATTCGCAGCTGGAAACATACGGTCCGGCCACGTCTGGGAAGGAAAGCCGAAGTGAAAAGTGCGTGACCAGTCGTGTTGGCACTCGGGTTGGTTGCGCTTGATCTCTGCCGAAGTCGGGCCCGCGTATGGACTTGCGCCGGTTGCCCTGATGCTCGTCGCGGCAATCGTAAGTCACCTCTGGTGGCTTCCGCATCACGTCGTCAACGGGTGGACGTGGAACCGAAAGATAGGTACTACGAGTTTGATGGGATGGGCCCGCAATCCGTAACGGCAGTGTGATTCTACTATGGACCGAATAACCCATAGAATCACATTGTTGGATCGCGACTCGGTGCTTCAGGCGACAATACCCTCCGCAGCTTTACCGATGCTGGAAGCGAACTCCGTAACCGAATGCAGGGAGATGCCATGCTCCTGTGCGAGCCCGGCACCGTCCACGACATCTCCTTTGGAGTAGGCCAACATCAGCGCTCCGAAGGTCTTTTGTAGCGGATCGGAGGAGTTGTGTTGCGCTTGCAGGGCCTCGACCGGCACCTGATCCGTTTTGACTTTCTTATTCAGCGCCTGCTCGAAGATTCGCACGACGTCGAGTTGCGAAAGTGGTTCAGGGCCTCCCAACTCCAGAATTGTGCTTTTGCTGGAATATTTCCTTGTGGCCGCTGCGAGGCCGAAGTCCGCGACATTGGCCGCGGAAATGTAGCTGACTTTGGCCTCGCCCGAACCGTAGATGCGGGCCGAACCGACTGCCGGATCAAACCCCAACGCAGGGCTGAACCAAACTTCCATGAAGAACGAAGGCCGCAAAATCACAGCCTCCATCTTGCTGGCGAGCAAGCGATTCTCGCATTCGCGCTTGGCCGTTTCCAGGGGAGAATCTTCGCGGATGTTTCCTGAATAGGACACGTATACAAATCGCCTGATCCCTTGCTGTTCAGCGGCATCGATCAAGGCCAGCACGCCGTCGTGATCGACTCTTCGCAAGCCATCGTCGGCTGCTGAAGGCATCGAGGTGGCTGTGCAAACTACCGTGTCAGAATTCCTAGTGGCGAGGGCCAGGGTTTCTGGGCGGGTAAGGTCGCCCCCGATGACTTCGACTCCGGCAGACAGCAGGGCGTTGGCCTTCTCGTGGTTACCGCCCCCCCGAACCAATGCGGTGACCCGGTGTCCCCGCTTGACAAGTCTGAGCGTGACACCTCCGCCCACGAATCCTGTTGCGCCAATCACCAGAATGGACATACGCTCTCCTGAAAAAGCCGGCCATAATTTTGGCACTGTCGCTTTACTGGGCGCAACGGGTGCACGATCAAGGCCTAAGGAGAGCGGACGCCGATGGCCATGGAGAGCCCACCGGGATGGGGCTCGCTACCGGAGCGGGCAGGGCTTTTTGCCTTGGTTGCGAAAGTTCCCTCAGGGGCTCGTCGGCGAGCTGGCGAGCCACAAACTTTAGCCTTTCGTCCATCACCGAACACTCCTTCCACGGCATCTCACGTCCTCCCATAAAAGGGGAAAAAGTGTAACCCATGTGTCCGGTACGATCCGTTACCTATGTCTCGGGTCGCTCAAAACTTGCGGGTTTTGGTTTCTCAAATTGACCACCTGCCCTGCGGAATCCAATGCTGCCAAAAGGGTTTTGGAGCTTTTCAAGAATGTGTTCAATTTTGAACAGACCCGCCAAAAGCAGAACGGCTATTTTTGTTGCATCCACCCGCAGTGGTGGCCCCCTCCCCCACGAGGCTGTGGGCCACGCAACCTGAGCTTGGGCGTACGGGAGTGATTCGGGAGTGTTTCGCTCCGCGCCCAAGCCAGAACCCAGCACGCGGGGCGAATCGAAGCCTAGCCCGCCGCTCGAGAATCAGCCCGGGAGCTAATCCGCGTATCCCTAGTTTTGCGGTCTGTTGCGTCCATCGCAGCGGCGACCATTGTCGAACCCGCTATGTTCATCGGGTTGGCGTTGCTCGAGACAAGGACGTCCGCCGTGGCTTGCGCCAGCGGCGCAGTCCTCGCTCGTGAGTGCTGGAGGTCTTGGCTGGAGGTCTTGGCCGACCGCCCTGGATTATACTTCTCGGACTATGCCAAGGCTCCTTCACCAGTGTCGATGGCTGCTGCTGGGTTTCTCTCTGGCATGGCTAACGGCCAGCGCCCATGCGCAAACTTTGCTGGTGGTCAACCAGGGCGACAGCGATGTGAGCATCGTCGATCCTGTATCTGGGCAAGAGCTTGCGACCATCGCCGAGAAGACGGCTGGGGTCCATGGGCACGAAATCGCGGTCTCCGCGGATGGACGCACCGCCTTTGTGCCCATCTATGGCAGTTCCGGCGTGGGCAGCCCCGGCGTCGATGGACACGAGATGCTGGTCATTGATTTGCCCACGAGGGCGGTTGTTGGAGATATCGATTTTGGTCATGGCGTGCGGCCTCATTTTCCAGTTCTGGACACGGCGAGTGGCTTGCTCTATGTCACAACAGAGTTGGACAAGACGGTGACGGTCGTCGATCCACGAACAAGAAAAATCGTGGGCACCGTTCCAACCGGGCAGGAGCAGTCGCATATGTTGGCCTTGTCGCATGACGGGAAGCGCGGCTACACCGCGAACGTTGGACCAGGCACCGTCTCGGTACTCGATCTGGTGGGCCGCAAGACCGTGACGGTAATTCCAGTATCAGGAAAAGTGCAGAGGATTTCCGTCTCCACGGACGACAAGCTCGTGTTTACGGCGGATCAAACGAAGCCGCAGCTCGCGGTGATCGACACGGCGACGGAGCGGGTGAAAACGTGGGTGGCACTCCCCGGTTTGGGTTATGGGACGGCACCAACGCAGGACGGCCGTTGGCTGCTCGTCGCGATCCCTTCCACGAATCAAGTGGCCGTGGTGGACTTGGGAAGCATGCACGTCGAGCGCCGGATCGAGGTTGCGAGAATGCCGCAGGAAATCCTGATCCGTCCGGATGGCAGAGTGGCGTATGTGTCGTGCGCGGCCGGCAAGGTGGCGGCGATTGATCTGGAGAAATGGAACGTGCAGAAGCTGATCGCGGCGGGGAACTATGCGGATGGGCTGGCGTGGGCGAAGTGACAGGGGAGTTCGGAAATCCCTGGCGGTAACCTCCTTCCACTCCAAACACAGCCGCGATGGAGCCGGAGAGGCAGCGTCTCACTACCGCGCCGAGGCGGAGAACGCCTCGTTGCCTCCTCGTTGCCTCCTCGTTGCTTCCTCGTTGCTTCCAGGATCAGCCCTCAAAGCTCGAGTTCCGAACTCGTTGCCTCCGCCCGGCTGCTACCCCTTGCGGGCAGGAAACTCAACTCGGCAAGGGTTCCGCGGGCACTTCGCCGTTCGCGCGGAAGTCTTTTGCCTCCTTAGCGTCCGCGCAGGTGGAATGTGATCCGCCCCGTGAACTCACGCAGCCGGCCGATGTGCGTGCCCGAAAAAATACTCAGGTAGTTAAACAGGTAGAGCCTGTCGGTAAGATTGTTGACGCCGAATTGCAGAGACACGGGGTGCGAGGATTCCTTCAGCAATTCGTACCCGGCCGCCATATTGAACAGGGTCCGCGGCTTGATGCGTCCCCGGTTGAAGTCCAACTCCGCCGCGATGCGAGGATCGATTTCACCACTGCTGGCGTCGCCCGGGTCGACCTCGGAAGGCACACCGCTATCGAACCGGCCGGTAAACGTGGCCCAGAGTCCAGACTTGCCCGCGTAGGTCACGCCGAACTGGCCTTCATTGCGCTCGTCCTGGTCGCCGGGAAACTTCAAATTCGGCGTGAGTTGATTGCCTGAGCCAATCGGGAGACCGCCCGTAATGGGAGTGGTCCCGACCGCCTTCGAATTGGCATAGCTGAGGTGCCCACCCAGCCCGTGGTAGGCCCGGACATCGAGCCGAGCCTCCAGTCCGCGGACATCGCCGCGGGCAATGGTCAGCGGGAAAACGACTCCCGTCTCCAAGAACTGTTCGTCGTCGGAAAAATTCCGCGCGTTCTTGACGTAGCGCGTCAGGTCGAGCCGGATGTGTTTGGTAATTTGTTGCTGCAAGCCGATTTCGTAGACGTTCTGCCACTCCGGCGGCACCGGGCCATAGCGCAGGCCCGGGACAAACACGGCAGCCTGTGGCGACGAGGCCAGCAGCAGGTTCTCGATCGGCGGGGTCTGGAACATCCGGTTGTAGGACGCACGCAGCACCGTGCCCGTCTTCTCCATGTAATAGGCAACGCCGACGCGCGGGCTGGCGGCGGCATTCTTGGCCAATAGGCTGTACTTGTCGAGGCGTAACCCTAAGTCGAGCGTGAGATGCCGGATGCGGATGCGGTCTTGCCCGAATCCTCCGACCTCCCAGCCATTGCGCTTGTCCCGAAAACGAAACGGGTTGTCGATGGGAAACTGCGATGCCGGGTTGGTGGGATCGTCGAGAACTTCGTCGCCGGTTGCCGCCAACGCGAAGTTCTCCCCCAACCCCAGCCGGTGCCCTTGCGCTCCGAACTTGAACGAATGCCGTCCCCATTCGTGGCTGATACTGGCGTGCAAGCCTTCTGTCTCCGTGCGGTCATGCAAGCCCACAAAGTAGGGCGTGCCCGTCAAGTTTGGATCCAGCAAGCGCCCAATGCTGGCGCGGCGGTACATCAAGACCTCGCCCACGGTGGTGTTGTTGAACAGGTGGGTCCATCCCAAAGACTCGGAATCATCGCGGCGCTCCTGCCGCTGCGTCTGCCCAGCGTCCTGCTGATCTTGCGTGTTCGCCACCTGGTAGTCCGTCCCGTTGGTGGAGAAATTCAGATGCAACGAGTCGTGCTCGCTTGGCGCAAAGTCGAGGCGCGTGAACAGCTGCGCCGCTCCGCCGGCATTGTGCAGGCTTTCGATTTCGGGCGGATCGAGGTAGCGCCGGGTGCGGTTGGTCTGCGTACTGAGGAAGATGCCGACCTTTTTGTGCAGATTTCCGCTGACCTCGAGATTCGCGCCGCCGCTGTCGAAGGACCCTCCAAACAACGAGAGCGACCCATTCCACGGCGCGTTCAGGCCCGACTTCGTGTCGACCGTTACCACGGCCGAGGTACGTCCGGCGAACTCAGCGGGCAGGTTACCGGTCACGATATCCGAAGAGTGCAGGTCGTCTTCGTCGAGGGCTGTCGAGAAGACTCCCGACATGTTCTCGAAAATGGGTACGCCGTCGACCACATATTGCACCTGCCCCTCCGAGCCGCGCACATGCAGACGACCGTTTTCCTCCGGGATGACGCCGGGGACCGATTCCAGCAGGCTGGAAAGAGCGACCTGAGGCTGGGTGCTCGGGCTCCGTTCAATTTCATCCTCCTCGATATCGTGATGCGTGGTCGTCGAAGCCGTTTCCAGCAGAGGGGCGCGCTCGGTGACGGTCACCGACTCCTGGGATTGCGAGAGTGTCAATTGCAGGTTCAGGGTCAGCGGCACGCTGGATTTCAGGTGTTCGGTCCGAATCGACGGTTGAAAGCCCTGCGCCTCGGCGGTCAGCGTGAACTGGGCAAACGGTACGCTGTTGAAGACGTAACGGCCCTGCTCATCCGCCACCGCGGTGACGGAGTATCCCGAGAGCTGGCTGCCCAGCCGCACGAGGGCGTGGGGAACGACCGCGCCAGTGGGGTCGGTCACCGCACCCCTCACCGTCCCCACCGCCGACCAAGCGGCGCCAGACAGACCCATGAAAAGCCCGAGGGCGAAAACGAACGTGCGAATTGAAATCCAAGAAATGCGCATGAGATCCTTCCCCGCAACGCCGGGTCTTCGTAGATTTTATTAGCTGAGGGATTTTATAAGACCGCACCCCAGCCGGCAGACCCCACAGCCTAAGGATGATTCGTAGACGAAGTGTTGCAGTATCTTGAAAATTCGGTAAATTCCTCAGCCAGGGCGATACTCTGCACAATTTCTGGTGCGCGTGCCGCCAAGGCAAACGCCCTTCCCGCTGTACTTAAGCCGTCCGCCATTGCATTCTAAAGATGGCGATGATTCAGCTCACAGGCGCGGGCAAGCGGTTCGGTCACAAGCTCTTGTTCGAGGGTGCGGATTGGCAAATCAATCCACGCGACCGCGTGGGTCTGGTGGGTGCCAACGGCACCGGCAAGACGACCATACTGCGCATCCTGGCGGGCCTGGAAACGCTGGATTATGGCACCTGTCAAGGGATGAAGAGCATCTCCGCTGGCTACCTGCCGCAGGACGGCCTGGCCCTAAGCGGAGACACCGTTTTCGCCGAGTGCATGAAGGTTTTCAACGACTTACGGGACATGGAGAAGGAGATGGAAACCCTGTCCCACAGCCTCGCCGAGCTCGACCCGACAGGGCCAGACTACGGTCAGGCTTCTGACCGCCTGCATCGCCTGCAGGACGAGTTTCGGCTGCGCGACGGCTATGCCCTCGAAGCCAAGACCGGGGCCGTTCTGGGCGGGCTTGGCTTCAGCAAGGAGGATTGGACGCGACGCACGGAGGAGTTCTCCGGTGGCTGGCAGATGCGTATCGCTCTCGCCAAATTGTTGCTGCAGCAGCCTAATCTCCTACTGCTCGACGAACCGACCAACCACCTCGATCTCGAAGCTCGCAATTGGCTGGAAGACTACCTCCACAACTACCCGTACGCCTTTGTGCTCATCTCCCACGACCGCTTCTTTCTGGACGCCACGGTGGATCAAATTGCGGAAGTCTGGAACAAGCGCGTCTATTTCTACAGCGGCAACTACGCCAAATATCTCGACCAAAAGACGCAGCGCTTTGAACAACTCTCGGCTGCCGCGAAGAATCAACGGGACCGCATCGAGCAGCTCGAAATCTTCATCAACCGCTTCCGCTACCAAGCGACCAAGGCCAAACAGGTGCAGAGCCGTATTAAAGAGCTCGAAAAAATCGAACGCATCGAGCTTCCCCCGGAAGAAAAGACCATCCACTTCACCTTTCCCCAGCCGAGGCCCAGCGGCCGTAGCGTCGTGGAACTGGTGGGCGCGGGCAAGAGTTACGGACCGAAACAAGTCCTGAAAGGCGTCGACCTGGTCATCGAGCGAGGCGACCGTGTGGCGCTAGTGGGCGTAAACGGCGCCGGCAAATCCACACTGATCCGGCTTCTGGCCGGCAATGACCCGTTGACCGAAGGCGAGTTCAAGCTCGGCCACAACGCGGAACCGGGATACTTCGCTCAGGATCAATACAAGGAACTCGACACCGAAGTCCGCGTTCTCGAAGACCTCGGCGAATTCTCCCCAGCCTCCACGCAAACCGAATTGCGCAATCTGCTGGGCTGTTTTCTGTTTCGCGACGACGACGTCTTCAAGCCCATCGGCGTCCTCTCCGGCGGCGAGCGCAATCGCTACGCCCTGCTGCGCATGCTGTTGCGCCCAACAAACTTTCTCCTCCTCGACGAACCCACCAACCACCTCGACATGCGCGCCAAAGACGTACTCCTCGACGCCCTGCTGAAGTACACCGGCACGGTTGTGTTCGTTTCCCACGACCGCTACTTCATCGACAAGCTGGCCACGCGCGTGTTCGAAGTAGCCGACGGGCATGTCCATGTCTACCCCGGAAATTACGAGGACTACTGGTGGCGCAAACAACAGGATACGAATGGCGGGGCCACGGTACCGGCGGCACCCGGCATGGCTCCGACCCATACCATCTCGACCAACGGCCACGGGAGCGAGGCCAGCGTCCAAAGCGCGGACGTGAAAGCCAAGCGCCTGAACCCGATCAAGCGCAAGCAAATGGAAGATCGCTCGCGCGAGATTGAAGAAGACATCGCTCGCGTGGAAGCGGCCATCGCCCTCTGCGAGAGCGGCTTGCTCAACTATGTGAGCGCGGAACAAACCCGGCGGCACAACCTCGATTTGGAAAAACATCGCGAGCAACTAGCCCAGTTGATGTCGGAATGGGAGGAAATTGGGCAGGCGCTGGAGGCTGGTTGAACTGTGCAAACCTTAGGAGCGTACTCGCCGGCGGGCAAACCCGTTGCCTCGGCTGACCTTGCCTGTCGCCGGCTGAGCCAGCAGCTCGAATCCGTTCGGAGCGTCGGTCGGGTCAGCCCGTTACCCAACCGTTGCGGCCCTCCGGGCCAAAAGCAGTACTCTCCACTGTCTCCTTTTGACTTCTCCGAAGAAGCGCTTTTCTCTCCCCGTGCGCTCCTTGGGCCGGGATTCTCCAGAGATACATGGCAGCATAAGCGCGCCAGGGGCGCCAGGCTTCGGCGCGTTGCTCGAGCTCGCATGGCGTCGCCAGCGTCAAAGCTCGCAGAAGCCCAAGGTCGCTGGAAGGAAAGGCGTCGGGCTCACCGAGGGCGCGCATCGCGATATATTGGGCGGTCCAGTGTCCGATGCCCGGAATTTCACGGAGCCGGTTCAGCAGCGTCCCGGAATCAATGCTTCCATCCAGGTTGACCTTACCCGTCGAGACTGCGCGAGCCAGCGAGCGGATGGTTTCGACTCGCGCCCCGGTGAGCCCGATGTCGCCGAGCCTGGCATCGGCAACAACCTCAGGAGTAGGGAAAAGATGAGTGAGGCGCATGGGCCCGCAAAAGGGCTTACCGAAACTGCTGGCCATGCGGCCCGCCATGGTGGTTGCACCCTTCACCGTGATCTGCTGTCCAAGAATCGCACGTACGGCAAGCTCGAAGCCATTCCAACAGCCGGGTACCCGAATCCCCGGATCGGCTTCGACCCGCGCTGCCAGAACGGAATCATCTCGCAGACTTTGCAC
>Ga0137418_10000154_pt1 | contig 24908 bp, 20 predicted proteins | sample CZODoug3_1_2_16f_FD_122242 | JGI IMG/M metagenome (GOLD analysis project Ga0137418, IMG submission 122242) | Vadose zone soil fungal communities from Angelo Coast Range Reserve, California, USA - CZODoug3_1_2_16fungal (Hybrid Assembly) | ecosystem: Environmental > Terrestrial > Soil > Vadose...
ACGCCGCGCCTTCTCCCGAGCGCCTGGCCCAAAGCGGACAGCTAGCCGCGCAAATGCGGCGTGCGTTACACGACCTTACGCCGGCGGAGCGCACGGCGTTCGTGATGCGCCACTGGGGCGGCTCCGGAATCGAAGAAATCGCGGCAGCGTTGAATTCCAGCGCCAGCGCCGCAAAAAACACGGTATTTCGCTCGGTGCAAAAACTTCGCAAAGCCTTGGAACCTTTTGTGGAGCAGCGAGGCCGGGCAAGAGCAATGGGAACGGAACTATGAAACATCCGAAGGAAGAAGAATTGATTGCGTATCACGATGGCGAAGCAGCCGGCCGCGAGACGATTGCCAAGCATCTCGGAGATTGCCCGGAATGCCAGGAAGAGCTCGCGCGCATCGATGCCCTGCTCGCCGCGCTCAACACCATCCCTGTGCCTGAACCGGGCGACGATTACGGTCAGCGCGTTTGGCAACGGATCTCGCCGCGGCTGCCGCATCGTCGCGGCCACTGGTGGGATTTTCTGTTCCGCGAACCGAACAGTACTCCCTGGTTCGCGCCGCGTCGCTGGGCTGCGGCTGGCGCGATTGTCGCGTTGGTGCTCGCGGCATTTATTGCGGGGCGCCTTACCAAAGCTCCTGACGTCACCTCGCCTGTCGCAATCGATGCAACCAAAGTTCGTGAACGCATTCTTATCATGGCCGTTGGCGAGCATCTCGGGCGCTCCGAAATGGTTTTGGTGGAACTGGCCAATAGCGAACCGCGGAATGCCGGGCAGAAAGCAGTCAACATCTCCGGCGAGCAGCGGCGTGCGGAAGATCTGCTCGAAGAAAATCGTCTCTACAGGCAGACAGCGCTGGAACAGGGCGATACCGCGCTGGCGGGCGTACTCGATGAACTGGAGCGCGTGCTTCTCGATGTGGCGCACAGCCCGCAACAGGTAACTCCAGCGCAGTTGGAAAACATACGCCAGCGCATTGAGGCGCGCGGAATTATTTTCAAGGTTCGTGTGGTTGGCAAGGAACTGCAGCAACGCGGGGAGTCGGGAAACACACCTGCAAAGCCAAGCGGTTCCGGAAAAAGCGAAAGGAACAAGGCATGAGCAGGGGAGATCTATTTGTCATGAGAAATAGAGCGTGGATTGTATTGGCGGTGTTGTTGGCGATGCCGAGCCTCGCATCGCGCGCGGCGGCATCCAGCGCCTTTATCGCAGCGCCGCAAACCGCGTCCGGCCCACAAAGTCAGGCAAGCGCCGATGCGGACCGCGACGAAGAAGCCAGTGACATGGAGCGGGATCGCCAGGACCAGGAGCAGGAAAAACGGGACCGCGAACAAGAGGCTCGGGACCGCGAGCAGGAAAAGCGCGACCGCGAAGAGGAAAAGCGGGATCGAGAGCAAGAGCGGCTCGACCGGCTCAGCGAGCTTTACGAAAACGGCCGCGAAGACCTGGATGAAGACCGCTATGACCGCGCGGAAGCAAAATTCGACCAGCTCGCGCAATTGAACGGCCCGCAGACCGACGCGGCGCTTTACTGGAAAGCATATGCGGAGAACCGCCTGGGCAAGCGCGATACCGCGCTGGCCAGCATTGCCGAGCTGAAGCGGCGCTTCCCGCAAAGCCGTTGGCAAAAGGATGCGTCCGCGCTCGAGATTGAGGTCCGGCAATCCTCCGGTAATCCCGTTCATCCTGAGGGGCAAAAGGACGACGAGCTCCGGATGCTCGCTCTTCACGGGATCATGAATAGCGATCCCGACCGCGCGATACCTCTATTGGGAAAAGTTCTCGAAAGTGGCTCCGCGTCCCCCAAGGAACGGTCCCAGGCGTTGTTCGTCTTGGCACAAAGCGGCTCGCCACAGGTCCGCGAGGTTCTGGGCAAGATCGCGCGCGGCCAGAGCAATCCCGACTTACAAAGCAAGGCCATCCAGTACCTGGCGATGTTTGGCGGGTCAGAATCTCGCAAGATACTCGCCGAAGTTTATGGCTCAACGTCCGATCCATCGATCAAACGCTCCATACTGCGGGCGTACATGATCGGAGGCGACCGCGAGCATCTGTTTGAAGCAGCCAAGAACGAAAAGAATGATGACGTAAAGCGCGAAGCGATTCGCCAGCTTGGCTTGGTCCACGCTCAGAGCGAGTTGCAGCAACTCTATCGCAGCGATAATTCACCCGCCGTGCGTCGGGAATTGCTGCAGGCGTTCTTCCTCGCCGGTGACGCGTCGAAGCTTCTGGAAGCTGCGCAGAACGAGAAAGACCCGGACCTTCGCCGCACTGCCATTCGCAACCTGGGTCTGATTCATTCCGACGATTCCTCGAAAGCATTGCAATCCATTTACGCAAAGGAAACCGATCGTGGCGTGAAAGAAGAAGTGCTGAACTCCTATTTTCTCCAGGGGAACGCCGCGGCAATCGTGGCCATCGCGCGGAATGAAAAAGATCCTGAGCTCAAGAAAACAGCGGTTTCCAAGCTTTCGATCATGCACTCCAAGGAAGCCACGGATTACTTGATGGAGATTTTGCAAAAGAATTGAAAACCGGGCGAACCGGAGGAGCGAACATGCGCGCAATCATTCTGAGCCTGGGCGTGATCATCGCGGCGACGACGGCAATTCCGCTGGCCACAGCGCAAACGGCCGACGCACCACAAATAGAAAATGCCCGATTGGAAAAGAAAGCGCTGGCGGGCGCGCTCGCAACGGAAGTGAAGGCCTGGGCCGCCAAAGCCGAGCAGCCGCAATGGCTGGGCTACGCAGTCCCGCAGATGGGACGCGAGCGCGCAATGTGCTGCGGCGACTACGACGGCTCATGGCGAAATGGATGCGGCCATTGCCGGCTCGAAGACCACAGCAACAGCATGAACATGACCTCCAAGAGCGAGGCAGACGCGACGAAGCTGGAGGCTCCGCGCTCGATTGCCGTGCTGTTCCGCGCCGAAAATAAGCGCCTGATGAAGATTCGCGTGGTGTCGATGGACTGCTCGCTGGACGCAGGCGGATTGCCTTTTGCGTGGCTCACCGGAGTGAAGTCCTCGGACAGCATCGAGTTGCTCGTAACTTTCGTGAAAGGTTCGGACCTCGAAGCTCATGACGACGAGCACGTTTCGCACGGCGCGCTGACTGCTGTCGCGCTACACGCCGACGCTGCGGCCGACCGCGCTCTCGAATCGTTCACGCGCACCGATCAGCCAGAATCGCTGCGAAAACAAACAGCATTCTGGCTCGGTGCTGCGAGAGAAAAGGCGGGACTCGCTGTCCTCGAGAAAATGGCCAAGAGCGATCCCAGTTCGGAAGTACGGGCGCAAGTGACGTTCGCTCTTTCCGTGAGCCACGAGCCGCGCGCTGTCGAAGAGATGATCCGCATGGCCCACGATGACCAGAGCTCGCATGTGCGCGGGCAAGCCTTGTTCTGGCTGGCGCAAAAGGCAGGACAGAAAGCCGTCGGCGCTATTACCGGCGCAATCGAAAACGACGCCGACACCGACGTAAAGAAGAAGGCTGTTTTCGCGCTGAGCCAGCTCCCTAAGGACGAAGGCGTGCCCAAGCTGATCGAAGTGGCGCAAACCAACCGCAATCGCGAAGTACGCAAGCAGGCTATGTTCTGGCTGGGCCAATCGCACGATCCCCGCGCCCTAGCCTTCTTCGAAAAGATTCTCTCGCAATAGCGCGCCCTATGTGGGACAGCCATTTCTGGCTGTCCACCTCTCCCAACGCCAGTGCTCGGCAATATTCGAAGGGCGGACACCTGTAGCTCAGGGGCGCATTTTGCCCCTGAGGCTCTTCCAGCCCATGCTTTAGTCAGTCGCCTCCGCTGGACTTCCCACATAAGCTGCTATAATTTTCTCGTAGATGGTGAAATCTGCTTCAGAAACGGCTGGTCTTGCTCCCGAAGTGCTCGCTAAATACGAGCCGGTGATCGGGCTGGAAGTACACGTCCAGCTTCTGACCAATTCCAAGATTTTTTGCGGCTGCTCGACACGGTTCGGCGATGCGCCGAACACCAATGCCTGCCCGGTGTGCCTGGGGCTTCCCGGTACGCTGCCTGTCCTGAACAAGCGCGCGGTGGAGATGGCCACGCGCGCATCCTTAGCATTGAACTGTACGGTGCATGAGCATTCGCGGTTCGCGCGGAAGAATTATTTCTATCCGGACCTGCCCAAGGGGTATCAAATTTCGCAGTATGAGCTGCCGCTGGCGACGGGCGGCTGGATTGAAGTCGAGCACGACGGCGCTAAAAAGCGCATTGGCATTACACGGCTGCATCTGGAAGAGGACGCGGCGAAGAATTTGCACGAAGGCTTTTCCGAATCGGCTACGAAGGCGTACATCGATTACAACCGCTGCGGCACGCCGCTGTGCGAAATCGTATCCGAGCCGGATATGCGGGCGCCGGACGAGGCCTACGCCTATCTGACCACGCTGCGGCAAATTCTGCTGTACACCGGCGTGAGCGACGTCAACATGGAAGAAGGCTCGTTGCGCTGCGATGCGAACGTAAGCGTGCGGCTGCGCGGCTCTCGCGAATTCGGCACCAAGGTCGAAGTAAAAAATCTCAACTCCTTCCGCTTTTTGCAGAAGGCCCTCGAATACGAAATCGAGCGCCACATCGGCGTGCTGGAGGGCGGCGGCCGCATTTCGCAGGAGACACGCCTCTGGAATCAATCCGCCAATCGCACGGATTCGATGCGCTCAAAGGAAAAAGCACACGACTACCGCTATTTTCCCGAGCCGGACTTGCTGCCCGTGCACGTGAGCGCGGCCTGGCGCGAAGAGATCCGCGGAACATTGCCGGAGCTGCCCGATGCGAAGCAGCAACGGTTTGTGAGCGCGTACGGGATTACCGACTACGATGCGGAAGTGCTGACCGGCTCGCAAGCGCTGGCGGACTATTTTGAGGACGTGGCGAAAAGTGGCGGCTCGGCCAAGAGCGCTGCGAACTGGATACAGACAGAACTTTTGCGTCGCCTGAATGACTCCGGCAAAGAGATTAACGCCTCGCCCGTGGGGCCCGTTGCCCTGGCGGAACTGCTGAAGTTGGTGGAAGCGGGGAAGATTACAGGCGCCGTGGGCAAGAAAGTGTTCGCGACAATGTTTGAAAGCGGGCGCGGAGCGGAAGAAATCGTCGCGGCGGAAGGGCTGACGCAGATTAGCGATACTTCCGCGATTGAGCAGGCCGCGCGCGACGTGATTGCGAAAAATCCGGAGAATGTGGCGAAATTTAAATCCGGCAACGAAGGCGTATTCAAGTTTTTTGTGGGCCAGGTGATGAAAGCTACTCGGGGACAGGCTAATCCGCAGGCGGTGAATGATATTTTGCGTGGGTTGCTTTCGTAAGACAGAGTGTAGTCTGTACTGGAACAGATTGCAGTGATGCCAGGCCGTAAGAGCGGCAGCCAGACCGCCGCACCTGCCCGCAGCAGGCAGGCTCCAATAAATCTGAGGTGAGTGATGCTCAAGGCAGGCGATAAGGCTCCCGACTTTCGAATCAAGGCCGATGACGGCAAAGACGTCGCGCTCGCGGATTTTCGCGGGAAGCGCGTGATTCTGTTTTTCTTTCCGAAGGCAAACACATCGGGTTGAACGGTCGAAGCGTCCGAGTTTCGTGACGCAAAGAAGCAATTCGACAAGCTAAATGTGGCCATCCTGGGGGCCAGCGGCGATTCCATAAAGGCGCAGACGAGCTTCAAGGAAAAGTACAAATTGAATTTTCCGCTGTTGAGCGATACCGATTTCAAGATGATTGAGGCGTTCGGGTCGCGGCGCATGAAGACATTTCTGGGCAAATCGTTTCTGGGAATTGTGCGCAGCTCGTTTCTGATCGGCGCAGACGGAAAAATCGAGCACGTGTGGGACAACGTGAAAGCGAAAGGCCACGCCGCCGAAGTGCTCGCCGTGGCCTCAAAAACAAACGGCAGCGCGCCCGCCGCTAAACGAACCTAGCTGCCGTCAGTCGATCGCAATCGTTGGTCGCAACCAGTTGATCCGCAATCAGTTGATCGTGACCGCCGCGCGGGTGGTAAAACTTAGCCGCGTCTCGGCGGGAAACTCCACTTCTTTCTTTCCCGTGGCCGCCGCGCCCGCAGTACCGGCTCCCGCTCCTGCCGCCGCGCCAATCACTGCGCCTTTGCCTCCGCCGGCGAGTCCGCCGATCAAAGCGCCAGCGCCCGCGCCACCACCGATGAATCCGGCATCGCGTTTGCCCTTACCTCCCATCGTTTTCCCGGAAGAGCTCGTTGCTATGGTGTAGCTTTTTCCGTGGACTTCCACGCTCTTGAGGCGCAGCCAAAGTTTGGCGGGAGTGGAAAGCCGCCCGGAAGCTTGCGCGCTGGTGACTACGAGCTTGGCGTGCGCGCCTTTGGGGATGACAACCTTTCCGTTCTCGGTGACGTCATGCGCGACGGTGGCGACAACGCCTTCGCCGACTTTAGCGTTTTTCGAGCTGATGGACTGGTCAATCGTTACGGTGATGGCCGTGCCGGCTGGAACCGATGTTGCGGCGTGAGTCAAAGTCGTGATGCCGAGGCAAAGCGCTAACAAAGACACAGAAAAACGCGTACGAGGATTCATGCTCCGTCCCTCCAGGTGGTTTTCGGCGTTTCGCCGAACACAAATACGGCGCGACATCCTTTGGCAGTGTCGCAATGACTAAAGATGGTAGGCGAGTTCTTCGGAATCGCCTACTGGCCAAACGTACAGGTTGTCAATGAGGCGAGTCTTGCCGAGGAAGACGGCGAGCAGGATGTATGAGGGACGGGTGATGCGCATGATGGGCTCAAACGCGTCGGCATCCACGATTTCCGCGTAATCCACGTTGGCTAGCGGCTCCGCGGCGATTATTTTGCGCATTGTATTTTGCAGTTGAAGCGAGTCGCGGACGCCTGCGGCGAGTTGCGCGCGTGCAGCTTCGAGCGCGCGATGCAAGACGGTGGCGGCGCGGCGTTCGTCCGCGCTGAGGTAGGCGTTACGCGATGAGAGCGCGAGGCCGTCTGATTCGCGGACAATCGGGCACACAACGATTTCGGTGTCGAGATTAAGGTCGCGAACCATTTGCGAAATGATGCGGACCTGCTGAGCGTCTTTGCGGCCGAAATATGCGCAGTGCGGCTGGACGATTTCGAGCAATTTCATTACGACGGTGGCAACGCCGCGGAAATGGCCGGGACGCGAGCGGCCTTCGAGGCGATCGCTGAGCCCTTCGACCGTGACGTAGGTGCGGAAGCCACCAGGGTAAATTTCCGCGGCATCGGGCAGGAAGAGTGCGTCGACTCCCACGGCGGAGAATTTTTCGGAATCGGATTCGATTTTGCGGGGATACTTTGCGAAGTCTTCGTTGGGCCCAAATTGCTTGGGATTCACAAAGATCGACGCGATGACGGGGGAGCACTCCTGCTTTGCGCGCTGCACCAGGGCGGTGTGTCCTTCGTGCAAAGCGCCCATGGTGGGCACAAAACCGATGATGCGGCTTTCCGCGCGGGCTTGACGGGCGGCCTCTTTCATCCAGGCGATGGTACGGATTGTTTCCACGATTTGGCGGGACTAGGCTTTGGCGGCGACGGCGCGCTCGCGGTAGAAATGCATGAGGTCAGTGAGGATGGGCTGCGCGCCGAGTTGGCGCAGCATGGTGGTGACTTGCCCGCGATGGTAGGTGCCGTGATTCACCACGTGCTGCATCGATTGCCACAGCGGATTGCTGTACACGCCGAATTTCAGGGTTTTGTATTCGAGTGTGCGGTCGAGATCGGATTGCGTCAGGCTGCGAACGAAAGTTAAAAGGCGCGGCTCGAATTCGCCCCAGCGCTCGCCGAGAGTCGCGGCGTCGGGATATTGCGCGGTGTCAGGGAGTCCAGCTGGGGAGCGGCCCTGGAAGCGTTCGAGCCAGATCCATTCGGCTCCGAAGATGTGGGCGAGCGTGTCGCGCACGGACGGAAAGCTGGAGCCCATCGGCTTGGTGAATTGTTCGGGCGTTAGCGCGGCTGCGGCTGTTAAGGAGCGGCGATTGGCCCAGGCGTTGAAATCGAAGAGTACGCGCATTTCTTCAGGAGACATCGGAGTTCCTCACGGATCAGATATCGGTGTTGCGACAAAAAAGCGCCCGCGGGAAAAGCGCCGCGGCCGCTACATTTAGCAAATCGAAATTTTGAGATTGTCTTTTTTCGCTGCCGTGCCCGAATGATACGACTCGTTGTCCGTTGGGAAATTGCCGCTGCGCACGTCGGCGGCGTACTCGCGCACGGCGCCGGAGATGATTTCGCCTACGTTTGCGTATTTGCGCGCGAATTTTGGTGTCTGCTCAAAGGTGAGGCCGAGCAGATCGTGGACTACCAGGATTTGGCCGTCGCAGTCTGGGCCGGCTCCGATGCCGATGGTGGGGATGCGCAGCTCGCGCGTGATCTGGCTGGCGAGTTCGCGGGGGACGGCTTCGAGCACAACGGCGAAAGCGCCTGCGGCTTCCACAGCGCGGGCGTCGCGCAGCAACTGCTCGGCGGAATCGACGGTCTTGCCTTGCACGCGGTAGCCGCCGAGAGCGTTGACGGATTGCGGCGTGAGGCCGATGTGGCCCATCACGGGAATTTCGGCTTCGGTGAGGCGAGCGATTAGTTCGAGGCGACGCTCTCCGCCTTCGACTTTTACGGCTTCGGCACCGGCTTCTTTTACGAAGCGCACGGCGTTGCGCAGGGATTCGGCAGTGTCGCTGTGATAGCTACCGAAGGGCATGTCAGCGACCACGAGGGCGTGTTTGGTGCCACGGCGAACTGCGCGCGTGTGATGCAGCATCTCGTCGATCGTGACGGGCAGCGTACTGTCATGACCTAGCACAACCATCGCTAACGAATCGCCGACGAGGATTACGTCGACGCCGGCTTCGTCGAGGAGGCGCGCGGTTGGGTAGTCGTACGCCGTCAGGCAGACGATTTTTTTGGAATTTTCGGTGGAAGCTGCGGCGGATGCTTTTCGCTGCAGAAGCTCGGGCACGGTGACTTTGCCGTTGCCCCCGTTCAGAAAGACGCTCATGTGGCCTCCGGTACCGTTCCCTTGATTGGGGATACAGCCCTGTACCTTGCAGGTCAAGAATAGCAAAGATTGATTTGGGGTAGCAAAGTTTCGGAGCGCTCGTGGCACTGGTGCGAGCTGAGAGTAGGAGCGGAAAGACCCCCACACCCCGGTGCGGATACGTAAATACGGTAGATAAAGGACTTGGAGGCGGATTCGGCGTAAAAGCGACAGATAAAGGACTTACGGACGAACCTGAAAAAGGGATAATCGCAATTCGTTCATTCTAAAGCTAGTTATGGGACTGGTGCAGCGTTGGAGCGAGTAGACACCAGCAAAAAGGAGATTGAATTTTGGGACTTGGGAGGTCTCGCTGAGGCGAGGCGTAGTATTTTACGGAATAGAGTCTACCAGAATTAGTATTGTCTTGTCAATAAAATTCGGACGGACTCAAATTCCATACTCATTGCGACCCCTGGGAGCGGCCTTTCCATTGGGCACCGCGACCGAGGTAATAACGGGTGGCGGAGAGGAGTGTTGCGTAGGAGTAGAAGGCGGCTACTGTGGGGAGCAGGGGCGCCCAGAGTGGCGATAGCGAATAAAAACGCAGAGTCGGGAGATATAGCAGGGACATCAACGTCCACGCGCAGGCGGCTAGAATTTGCGTCGTTATATTGTGGGCGAAGAGGAGTGCGACGGGAGCGATGTAGGTCAGGAGCATGCCTGCGATCGTGCCGAGAAGCAGGGCTGGGGAATAGCGGAGCTGGGTGAAGGCGGTGCGGGCGATCATGTCGCGGATTTCGGCGAAGGTGGTGTAGGCGCGGAGGCTTGTGCTGCGGCGCGTGAGGCCCATCCAGATGCGACCCGGGGAGCGCTCCTGCGTCCTGTCGGGTCCGGAACCTTCGGGCGATTGTTGATCCGGCAATGACGGCTGCATGTTGCGGGATGGAGATCGTTGGAGCACAGCCATGAGTGGCTGTGCCACTTTTACGGCCTGGGCCAGGGCGCAGTCGTCGATTACTTCTGCGCGGATTGCGGCTAGGCCGCCGATGCGCTGCAATGCTTCGCTGCGGAGGAGGATGCAGCCGCCGGCTGCACTGGCGGTTTTGGATTCGGGATTTGCTGTCCAACGCGGCGGGTAGAGTTTCAGGAAGAAGAAGAGGAAGGCTGGGATCAGGGCGCGCTCTGGGGGAGTTTTGGCTTGGAGCAGGACCATTAGGGAGGTTAGGTCCAGGTGGTCGCGCTCTGCGCGGGCTATCAGGCGGGTAAGTGTGTCTGGGGCGTGAAGGATGTCGGCGTCGGTAAACCAGAGAAAATCGGGTGGTGCTGGGGTTGGATGGGTTGCCGAGAAGGGGCGCAGCAGTGCTGCGCCCCTTCGGACACCTTCGTTTAGCGCCCAGAGCTTTCCGGTCCAGCCGGCGGGGAGTGGTGGCGCCAGGAGGATTCTAATTCGCGATTCGGCGCCGAGGTCATTTGCGGCTTGCTGAGCTAGCTCAGCGGTGGCGTCTTCGCTGTGGTCGTCGACTAAGATCACGGAGAACTTGCCGGGGTAGTTTTGTTGGAGGAGGCTGGTTACGGATTGCGCGATGGTGGCAGCTTCGTTGCGGGCTGGGACGACGGCAATGACGGTTGGAAACGTGGTCGGCGGTTCGTGATTTGAAACGTCATCGTTGAATTGGGAGAGACGCCAGAAACTGCCTCGCGCGACGGCTAGGTAGAGCCAGATGGTTAGCGAAACAGAGGCGAGGACAAGAAGGGCGATGGACACACGTCATTTTGCAATGAATGCAGGATTGGGCGCTAGGAGCGGAGAACGGAAAAGAAAGAATCGCTTGCCACAGAGGCACAGAGGACACAGAGATGGGAGGGGCGAAGCGGGCGTTACAAGGCAAGGCTCGCATTCGCATCGGCAAACAATAAATACGTTTGCGTTGTGAAGGCGGCGGCAAGACGGCCGCAGTCCAAAAATGAAGCAGATGGCTGACTCGGTTCATCCAGCATCGAAGGTAGCATCGATTTGCGGACGACTTCGTAAGAGCACAGGCTGAAGCCTGTGCCACTGGCGCGTTGCTTGAAGCTACAACGTCAAAAGCCTCAGGTCCAAACTGCGGACCTGAGCTACAGGGGTTGTTGCGCTCACATTGCCAAGACGCGCTGGATAGTTTGGCTACGCCAAATCTGCGGCTTGGATCGGTAGGCGGCGGAGGCGCTTGCCGGTGGCTGCGAAGACGGCGTTGCCTATTGCTGGGGCTACTACTGGCAGGCCGGGCTCGCCTATTCCTGTTGGGTCTTCCTTGCTCATTATTACGTGGACTTCGATCTTGGGCATTTCTTTCATACGCGGCATGTCGTAGTCGTTGAAGTTGGCTTGCTGGACGCGGCCGCGCTCGATGGTGATGGCGTCTTTCATCATTGCGGATAGAGCGTAGACGGCGGCGCTTTCGACTTGCGCGACGACTCCCGCGGGATTCACCGGGCGGCCGCAATCGACGGCGTAGACGATGCGATGGATATTGACCTGACCCTTTTCGACGCTGACTTCGGCTACCGCGGCGGTGTAGGACTCGAAGGAATAATATCCGGCGATGCCGCGGGCGACGCCTTTCGGCAGGGGTTTTCCTGCCCCGGCAGGCAGGCCCCAACCTGCTTTCTCGGCGGCGAGCTGCAGAACGCCTTTGAGGCGCGCGGTATCGAGCGGCTTGTTTTCCTTAGGATTGGTGAAGTCGGGAATTTTGCGGGCGTCGCCGATCAGTTGCAAGCGGAACTGCAGGGGGTCAGCGCCCGCGGCGGCGGCAAGTTCATCGACAAAAGTTTCTACGACGAAGCCGCTGCTGGAATGCTCGACGGAGCGCCACCACGCGCGGGGAACGCCGGAATGCGCGAGGGCGTACTCGACGCGGAAATTCGGCGTCTGGTAGGGGATGAAGGCGGCGGTGGCGAATTCGCTGGCTTCCGGCTTGTCTTTGCCGTCCTTGTCCCAGACGGCGGCGATCGACGTGGAACTCTGGAAATGTTTCCAGGCCGCGACTTTGCCTTGAGCGTCCACTGCGCCTTGCATCTTGTGGTAAGAGGCGGGGCGATAGAAATCGTGCTGCATATCGTCTTCACGGGTCCACAGGACCTGGACCGGCTTGCCGGTGGCCTTGGCGACTTGCGCCGCTTCCATGACGAAATCGGCTTGATAGCGGCGGCCGAAGCCTCCGCCCATCAAAGTTGTGTGCACGTTTACTTTTTCGAGTGGGAGGCCGGAAACCTTGGCGATCACTTCCTGCGCCCATTGCGGAGCTTGCGTGGGAACCCAGGCTTCGGCGCCATCGGGGCGGATGTGCACCGTGCAGTTCATCGGCTCCATGCAGGCATGCGGGGCGAAGGGCAGCTCGTACACAACTTCGATTTTCTTTGTGGCGGAGGTGAGAGCGGCATCCGCATCGCCCTCGTTGCGGACGACTTTGCCGGGCTTGGCGGCGTTTTCGATGAAATGCTTGCGAAGTGATTCGCTGGATTCGCCGGCGTTCGGGCCTTCGTCCCAAGTAATGTTGAGCGCTTTGCGGCCCTGGATCGCGGCCCAGGAATTATTCGCGAGCACCACAATGCCGCCGGAGGTGAACGCGCCCTCGCCAACAGCGTCGATCGAGATCACATCGCGGACGCCGGGAACTGCCTTGGCTTTGGTGGCGTCGAATTTTGCGACTTTGCCTCCGAATACGGGGCAGCGAGCGATGACGGCGTACTCCATGCCGGGAGTGCGCGAGTCGATGCCGAACTTTGCCGCGCCCGTGGATTTGGCGGCAGCCTCAAAACGCTTGCGATCGTGACCGACGATGGTGAAGTCGTCGGAATTTTTCAGTGGAACGGTGTTGAAGTCCGGGAGCGGGAGCTTGGAGGCGGTTTCGACTAGCTCTCCGTAGGTCAAGAATTGCTTGCGGGCACCGTGCAAGACGCCGCCATCGTGCGCTTGGCAGGTGTCGCGACTGACATTCCAGTGCTGGGCCGCGGCGGTGATCATCATTTCTCGCGCAGCGGCGCCTGCGCGCCGCAGAGGCAACCAGGAACCGGCGACGCTACCGCTCCCGCCCGTGCCGTGATCATAAATTTTTGGATCGGTGGGGGCCTGCTCGACGCTGACCTGCTTCCAATCGAGATACATCTCCTCGGCGAGGATCATGGGGAGCGCGGTCATGGCGCCCTGGCCCATTTCGGACTTGCCGAGGATGAGCGTCACGCGATTGTCCGGCGTGATGCGCACCCAGGCATTTAGCGGGTTCGCGGGCTTCTTTTCCTGATCCTCGGCCGCGGCGTAGGCCGACCCGGGAAGATGGAACGCAATTACGAGGGCCGCGCCTCCGGCGGCTCCGGTCTTCAGAAACTCACGGCGATTCAAAACGGGGGCAGTAGTCATGACGCACCTCAAATTTTTTTGCTCGGAAAATGGTTGAGATCGAAAAAGCGGCGGCAAGACCGCCGCACTCCAAATTGGGCTAAGCGGATTTGGCTTTACTTGCCGGTGCGCCTGCGGCGCGATGGATGGCTTTGCGAATGCGTTGATAGGTGCCGCAGCGGCAGATGTTGCCGCTCATGAAGTCGTCGATATCGGCGTCCGTGGGATTGGGTTTCTTGGAAAGCAGGGCGACGGCGGACATGATTTGGCCGGACTGGCAATAGCCGCACTGCGGAACGTCTTCCGCGATCCAGGCTTGCTGCACAGGGTGGGTGCCGTCGGCGGAGAGGCCTTCGATGGTGGTGACTTTCTTACCGGCCACGGCGGAGATGGCGGTCTGGCAGGAGCGCGCCGCTTCGCCATTGATGTGCACGGTGCAAGCGCCGCAGAGACCTGCGCCGCAGCCGAATTTTGTGCCGGTCTTGTCGAGCGTGTCGCGCAGGACCCAGAGGAGCGGCATGTCCGGGCTGACGTCGACCGTTTGGGACTTTCCGTTGAGGATAAAAGTGGTGGCCATAGGTCCTCCTAATGGGAGAGCGGTATCGTACAACACTCGCGGCGTGGATGAAAATGAGCGGATTTTCACACGGCACGGCTGCATCCACGGCGAAACGATGGCTGAGAAGACATCGGTTCAGACGCGAAAGGGTGCCCAAAGTAAGCAGGGAAAATCTAGGCGGGAGCTACGGTCCGCGGGGCTTCCGGCTCGACGCCGCGCCAGCCGACGGGGCGGCCGCTGACGGCTTCCTTTACGGAGCGGAAAAGGACTACGTACATGAGTTGGCGATAGTAGAAGCGCTGTAAGAGCACGGGGACGAGCAGGGTCCAGTCTTCCTTTTTTTCCAGGGCGAAGGCAAGGACGCAGGTGAGCATGTCGATCAACAGGAAGCCTACGAAGAATAGAACCGAGCGTTCGAGATCGGACGTGGCAGTCGCGGAAAGCAGAGGGAGCCTGATGATGTGGTACTGCGCGAGCGCCCAAGCGATTACGGACCCGAGGAAGAGCAAGTCAATGATCGGAGAGATCAACGGAAGCAGTAGCTGGAAGACGAAAATATTGGGCAGGGCGACCATGCCGAGGGTGCCGTACTTCGGGCGAAAGAGCGTGCCTTTGTGCTTCCAGAAGGATTGCAGGGTGCCGAAGGTCCAGCGGAATCTTTGGCGAATGAGCATGCCGGGCGTTTCGGGGGCTTCCGTCCAGGCGATGGCTTCTTCGTCGTAATCAACATGCCAGCCGAGGCGGCGGATGGCGATGGTGAGGTCGGCATCTTCGGCAACGGTATCCGCGGTGATCCCTCCGGCGGCGTCGATGGCTTTTCTGCGCCAGGCCCCTAGCGCGCCGGGGACTACGGTGATGCAGTTGAGCAGGTCGAAAGCGCGCTTTTCCATATTTTGGCTGGTGACGTACTCGAGCGCTTGCCAGCGCGTGAGCCAGCGCGAGCGGTTGCCAACTTTCACATTGCCGGCGACGGCACCCACTTTCTCGTCGGAAAAATGGCGCAGCAGCTTGCTGATGGCGTCGGGCTCGATCTCGGTGTCGGCATCGATGGTGACGACGATTTCCGTTTGCGCTTCGCCGAGGGCGCGGCTGAGAGCGGCGGCTTTCCCGCGATTTACCTGGTGAAGTATACGCACGCGCGGGTTCTGCCCGAAATTTCCGTCGAGGAGTTCGCCGGTGCGATCTATTGAGCCGTCGTTGACGACGATAACTTGCAAATCCTTTAAGTCGGAGGCGAGAACGGACTTCACCGTCTGCACGATCACGGTTTCTTCATTGTGAGCGGGAATGAGCACGGAAACACCAGGGGGCGGGTTGGGCAGCACCAGGTGATCGGGCCGCAGCTTTTCGATAAGCGCGAGAATGCCGATAATCAGCGCGCGGCCGCTGACCATCACAATACCGACAATGAAAATGGTGGCGATACTGACCCGGAACCAGTGCCAGAGGCCGAAAATAAATGAATCGGCGCGCGCTTCCAACTTTTCCTGGGCGGAGAGCGGCATCATCACTTCGGCGCGTTTTTTCCCCAAGAGGTCGGGTACGGAGACAAACTGATAGCCCTCTTCGCGTAGCTTGTCGATCACCTGGGGCAAAGCAGCGACGGTGTTGGCGCGCTCGCCGCCGCCGTCGTGAAAAAGGACGATGTTGCCCATCCCCGCCTGGCGGACAACATTGTCGACAATCTCTTGCGCGGGAATCTGCTTGCCATCGACCTGGCGCCAGTCGTGGGCATCGATTTTTTGTCCGACAATCAGGTATCCCATGTCTTGCGCGAGAGGCAATTGCGCGACTTCTTCGGCGTATTCCGGTTGATGGTCAATACCATAGGGCGGACGGAAGAGGATTGATTTGACGCCGATGGTGCTCTCGATCAGGCGCTGAGTGAGATTCAACTGCCAATGGATTTCGGTCTTCGAGATGTCGTCGAAACTGGGATGCGTGTAGGTGTGGTTCCCGATTTCGTGACCTTCCGCGTACTCGCGCTTGACGATCTGTGGGAACTGGCTGGCATCCACGCCGATTACGAAAAACGTAGCCGGCACGTGCTTCTCTTTGAGGATGTCGAGAATTTTCGGGGTCCAGCGGATATCGGGGCCGTCGTCGAAGGTGAGCGCGATTTTGTTGTCCGCCGCGCCGATCTGATCGATGTTGTAGGAGAGCGGATATTTTTCGTAGGTCTCGCTGGTGAAGAGATCGCTGCGCGCGTCGTACTCGAAACTGCGCAGACCGCTTTTGGGCGTATCGGTGAAGTGCCAGACGTCGCCGTCGCCTTCCAGAATCAGGTCGGGACCCGGCGGGATGTCTTTTATTTTTGCGCGGACCGCATCGTCGGGACGAGGTGAATCCCACACCGGCCAGATTGAAGTGTCCGAGGAACCGAAGCGCCAAAGGGCAGTGCCTTGCACCCCCATGCGTTCGCAGGCGCGCAACTGGTTGTAAGCGGTGACGGCATCGAGCATCCAAACCTGGTGGGTGTGATCGTGCTCATCGGAATACGAGTAGTGCGGGTTCATCGAGGCGGGGTCGAACTCAACTTCGGTCTCGGATTCATAGGCGTGCAGCAAGGCCACTTGCACGCTCATCTCTTTTGCGCCACCCTCGTTGCGCTTTTTCGTGCCTTCCGGCCAGTCGTAAGCGTAATTGGCGATGCCTACGACGACTTTCTGCGCGGGAACGTCTTCCAGCACCTGGCGCAGGTTCTCGACGAACCAGTCTTGCGCGGCGACGGGGCCAGGCGGGGAAGTGAGCCAGTGCTGGTCGTAGTTCATGAGGACGACGGCATCACACTCCTTGCCGAAGAATTTGTAGTCGTAGGCGTCGTCGCGCGCGGGCAGCGCGATCATGAGTTTGAGGCCGACGGAATGCAGCGCGGGACCGAGCTCGGCGGCAAATTCGCGGAAGTGCGGCTGGGTGGCGTCAGGGACTTCCTCGAAGTCCACGACCACCCCGGCTTGGTGCGCGCCCACGGTGTAATCCACCACGTCGCGGACCAGGCTCTGGCGCGCGGTCTTGTTGCCGAGCATGGCGGCCATTTCTTTAACGCGCCAGGAACGACCGTCGTAATTGTCGAGCAAGCCCATGATGGGAAGTTCGATGTTGGCGGATTTCATCCAACGATGGAGCTTGTCGTCTCGCAGGATAGCTATGGCCTGCGTGGGGCTCGCTTTCACGGTTTGGTAGCGCTCGTAATCCACGATGGTTAGCGCGCCGTCGGGCGTTACGGCATGCAGTTGGTCAGGAATGAGAACGTCGATATCTTTGTAGTGCTTCTTGAGGGAAGCGAAACTGGCGGCGTCCCAGCTGACGAAAAACGCGGCGCGCAGCGGGTCGTAACTGGCGGGCACGGTGCCGATATTCGAGATGCGGCGGTGGCGCCCTTCGCGCGCGGGGGTCTTCTTCTTGATTTTCAGGGCGCGATAGGCGGGCCTGGTCTCGGGCAGCAAGCCAGCCGGAAGCTCCACGCTAACCGCGATGGTGACAAAAAAATAGGCGAGCAGCACCGCCAGCAGCAGGCCGGAAATCTCCAGCACGCGGCGTGTACGGCGCCAGCGGACGCGCTCCGCGTCATAAAAAATTGGTCGGCGTTCTTTCATGAACGTTTCAGCCCGGCGGCGAGGCGGAGCCCAGGAAACTTGCCGGGCTGGGTCCATCTCCCTCGACTGTGTTCGCTCTATTGCCTGCTGTCTATTGTAAGATGCGATTGATAGATGAAGCGAATTTTCTCCAGTCCTGTTGCCGCACTGATTGCCGGAGTTTGCCTCCGGCTTTTTTTCGTCTTGAAGTACCCAGCGAATTCCGGGGATACGGTGCTGTACGAACAGATCGCGGCGAATTGGCTGCAACATCACGTTTACGCGATGAATGTCCACGATCTAGTGACGCCCGTGGACATGCGCATGCCCGGTTACCCGGCGTTTTTGGCGCTGATCTACGCGCTTAGTGGACGCATAGGGGAAGCCGCGCGGCTCTGGGTGACGCTCGCGCAGGTCGCGGTGGATTTGCTGACGTGCTTGCTGGCTGCCGGACTCGGGGCTTTGCTGGTGCTGATCGCGAATGAACGCGCGCGGCCGCAGCGAGTATTCGTTGCGGCGCTATGGCTTGCGGCGCTGTGCCCCTTCACGGCGAACTATGTGGCGGTGCCACTGACGGAAGTTTTCGCGACATTGTTCACGACGGCCGCGTTGTTGCCGCTCTGCCTGCTCGCTACGCGCGCACAAACCGGTGGGTGGCGGCTCGCCGAGCGACACTGGATTCTTGGCAACGATTACTGGCCGTTGGCGACGTGGTCGGCGCTGCTCGTTGGCGTGTGCACATTGTTTCGACCGGAAGCGCCGCTGCTCCTGATTGCAGCCTGGTTGGTGCTTGGCGCGATTCTGATCCGGCAGCACGAAAGCCTGCGCTGGGTGAAAACTACGGCGTTGGTGGCCGCGCTGTGCGCGGTTCCTCTGATTCCCTGGACGATTCGTAATGCTGTCACGCTCCACGAATTTCAGCCTCTTGCACCGAAGAATTCGAATTTGCCCGGCGAACTGGTTCCCTACGGATTTATGAGTTGGGAAAAGACCTGGCTGTACCGTTTTCGCGATGTCTATCTTGTGCCATGGAAGTTGAACGACGAAGTGATCGATGTGAACGAAATTCCGCCGCGCGCGTTCGACACTCCCGCCGAAAAAGAGCGCGTGGCGATGATTCTCGAGCAATACAACGAGGACTTGACGCTTACGCCCGAAGAAGATGCGGCGTTCGCGGAGCTTGCGCGCGAACGCGCGGCACGGCAACCGCTGCGGACGTATTTGTGGCTCCCCGCCGCGCGCGCCGTGACGCTGTGGCTCACGCCGCGCATCGAGCTGCTGCCATTTTCCGGCACGGTCTTTCCGCTAGTGCGGTCCTGGGAGGACGATCCCATCGATCAGTCCGTCACCGCGGGCTTCTTCCTGCTCAATATCGGCTATATGGGATTGGCGCTTTGGGGCGCGGTGCGTTTGTGGCGGCGAGCCCCGACCGCGCGGGGCGCGATTGGGCTGCTGGCGGCATTCATCCTGCTGCGGACAGCGTTTCTGACGACGCTGGAAACGCCGGAGCCGCGCTATGTTCTGGTGTGCTATCCCGCGCTGCTGGCGCTGGCCGCGCAGGTTTTTGACCGGATCGAGGCCCCGGATTAGCCCTCCAAAGGCTCGGGGTGAATGGTAACGCGGTGAATCTGGGGGAAACGTTCTTTCACGCGGTCTTCGAGCGTCGCCAGCACGTCGTGAATTTGGGTTATGGGCAGCGCGCCCTTCATAGTGCAGTGGCAAGAAACTAAAATGTGGTGTGCGACCTGCCGCGTGCGCACGTCATGACAGTTCACCAATTCGTCGAACTCCGCGGGCAAGGAATTTAGAAATTGTTCGACGGAGCGAGACAGCTGCTTCATCTCGCCGGCGCCGGAATCCGGAGTGGCGATCTGTCGTCCGAGGGGCTCGATGTGAATGTTTACCTCAATGGGACCATCGCGCAGTTCGCGAATTCCCTCTTCAAGTTTGGTGGCCTGGCGGTGTGCATCGCGCAAACTGAGGTTCTCGTCCACTTCCAGATGCAGCTCGACAAAGAGCTGGCCTTGCTGTTGTAGAGCGCTTAGGTCGTGAATTCCGAGGCCCATACGCTGCGCCACGGCGCGAATGGCTTCAAACAAGTGTTCGCCTTGTGGGGCGCGCGGCTCGGCGTGAACCATGACATCCGAGGGAACTATTTCCCCAACTCGTTTCTCGATGGCGTCGCTCAGCTCGTGCACCTGTTCGAGGCTTGCTGTGCGCGCCACACTCACGGTGGCATCAACAAAATGGCGATTGCCAGCGCGGCGGACGCGCACGCGATCGACGTCCAGCACGCCATCCATTCGCGCAATGGTGCGGGCAATCTCCTGCTGCAGTCCCTCCGGCGCGGCGTCGAGCAATGCGTCCACCGTCCGACGCCCGAGCTGCGAGCCGACCCACAGGATCACCGCGGCCACGGCTAGACCGGCAAGCGCGTCGGCGTAGATCAGGTAGGGCATGTTCCAGGTTTCCCCGGCCCATACCAAGCCGATACCCGAAATGACGACGACCGTGCTCCATACATCGGTGGAGAAATGCAGGGCGTCGGCCTCCAACGCCTCGCTCGAAAATTTCTTCGCTACATGCGATAGGGCCCGGGCGCGCGTCACATCAATGGCGAGCGCAAACAACAGGATGACAATGGCGGTGATGCTGGGCGCAATGTGAACACTGCGGAAAAACAGGCGGGCAAATGCTTCGTAGATGATGTACAGCGCGGTGAGGAGCAGAAGGCCGGTTTCGACAAACGCTGAGAAATTCTCAAATTTGCCGTGGCCGTAAGGGTGCCGTTCGTCGGCGGGCGCATCGGAGACGCGCACGGACAAAAAAGTGATGATCGCGGCGACGAGATCGAGCCCGGAGTGCAGCGCTTCGGACAATACGCCCAAGCTGGCGGTGCGAAGGACCAGGAAAGTCTTGAGCGAGACCAGCACGAGCGCCGAAGCCACGCTAAGCAGCGCTGCGCGCTTCTTTTCTTTCACTTCCTCGACGGCGTAGGCAGCGATCACGGTCCGCCTAGACTACCGCACTCGGCCCACTTTCGCCGCGTTTCGGACTGTTGTTGAGGATGTGAAGCAATACCCGGAGCGTGTGACCGCCCAGGACGGCACACGATTATCTTGTGGCGGTCAGCGCGGTTAGCGCCGGGGCCGGCAACAAGGGCAAACGCTTGGGCTCGCCGCGCGCACCGCGCACTTCCAATTCTTCAAAGAGCAGTGACGGAGCCACTACGGAGGCGGGCAAACCGCCTTGCGCCGAGCCGAACGCACCCAGCGCTGTACCAGAAAATCCGGCTATCGTGCTCTGCATGTAGTTGTACACGAAATTGTCGTTGCCGATGCCGGCGAGGTTGCGCAGGGCGCGGGTGTTCAAGGCGATGATGCGTGCCCCGCGAATGATTTCTTCGCGGCCATCTTGCGGATAAACCTTGTAAACAACCAGTGGCAGGCGATCGCCGGTACCAGCGCCTCCGCCGAAACTGGCCAGCAGCTCCGAGAAATCTTCCTGGTGCAAGCGGCTGAGCGTTGGATTGTCCATCTCTCGGACGACGATGCAATAATCCAGCTTTTCCGAACGGCACTGGTCCATGAATTTTTTCTTTAGCTCCACAGGGGAAACCGTTTCAGCGGCCTCAAAAAAGAGATTGCTCATGGTCGGTTTGGCGTCGGCCAAAAATCCTGAGCGCCCGTGTCCATTGGAGGTCTCGGAATCCGGGCCGGGGCGGCGCGACATCAGCAGTTCTTTCAAATTGCCTTTATCCACGACGGTAACTTTTTGCGCCCGGACGCCTTCATCGTCAACGGCGTAGCCGCCGAGCAGCGGCGTGCCATGGAAGTCTTTCGCGCTGGGATCATCGATCAGGCTTACGGTTGGCGGCAGCACGCGCGAACCGATGCGGCCGGCCCAGTCGCTCTTGCCACCGAGGCCGCTCAGCATTTGCTCGACTACAGGCTGAAATGCCAGCGGCGGACGCGAACCGTTCATCGCGGGACCGAGCACCTGCGCAAGAAGCGGCGCTGCGGCACGCGCTTCGAACAGGACTGGGCCAGTGTAATCCTCTGCAGGCCTGGCAACACGCAGAGCCATTAGTTCGCTGGCCGTTACGTTCAGACCTTTGCGTACCGCATCGACATTCGGCAGATCGGCCGGTTTCGGCGCGTAGGAAGCGTAGAGGTGATTCAGCGGCATGCCATCACTGGCGAGCGTGTTGATGCCCGCTTCGACGGCCGCATAGGACCGATTTGTGCGAATCTCGGTGCCTTCGCTGGTCAGCAAGTATTCGGTGGCGTATACGAGGTAGTAGGTGACGCGCGATTCGTAAATATCCGGAAACAAACGGAGTGTCGCGGAAGACTGGCGCACCTCGTCTTCCCAATTGCGATTACCCCAATCGGGAGTGACGAGCGGCTCGATTTGCTGGATGGGCTGAGTCTTCGAAAAATCGTCGATATTCGACTGGCGCGCCAAGCTGCTGAGATAGGCTTGCTTGCGCGAGTATGTCTCGACGGCTTGCTTGAACGCCTGGTCGGTGGCGATCCACAGATCCTGGCGCAGTGAATCGTAATCGCGGTCGATGCCAACGGAGCCTTGCGAGCCAATGAATCCGCGAAAGCCTTCGTCACCGATGAAATTGGAGCTGTCCAGCTTGTAGCTGCCGACACGCGCCTCCACGTTCATGAAGCGATTGCGCCCGCGCGTGGTACTCACCAGGGTTCCGAATTCCCCGGTGATTTCGCGGACATCAAGATCGAGCAAACGATATTCGACGTAGTAAGGTCGCACGGGCTGCTGCGTGCCGGGAATCTTCAACTCCAAACGGGTCTTCGAGCGCGCCATTTCGTCGCGCATCGCGCGCAAGGTCTGATCATTGTCCTGTGGCGCTTGTGCGGCGCTTGCGGTCTGCGCGGACGCGATGCCGCTCAGCACTATAGCCACAACTGCAAATGCCTTGAACACCGGTGTGCGGCTCATTGTGGGCCTCCCGCTTTGAGAATATCGTGCGCGGGCGCCGGCAAAATCGGCGGGCGGTCGGTGGAACTTTCTTTCTTCTGCACCTCCAGCTCTGAAGTGAGGATTGCCGGAGATGCCGCGGAAACCGGCACCGAGCCGGATTCCGCACCACAATAACCGTTGAAGACTTCCTGCTTGTCGCCGGTCGCTACGATCTTCGTCAGCGCGGCTAGAGGTGTTCCCACAATATCGACTCCGCGAACAAGCTCATCGGGACGCCCGTCCGCATAGACTTTGTAAACGACCAGCGGCAGCACCTGAAATGCTTGTGGCTGTCCGCGTCCGGTGAATGTAAATCCGCCGGCGATGTCGTCGATCAGCAAGCCGAACGGTTTGTTCTGCTGCTTGATTAGCTCGATTAGTTTGGCGCGGAGCTGCGCGTCGGTAACCGTTTTGCTGCTTTCCACGATCAAGTTGCCCTGCCGTGAAACGGGCGAAGCACCGAGTTGGCGGCGTCCGTGCCCATTGGAATGTGGGAAGCCGACCAGGGGCGAACGCGACATCTCGAAATCCTTCAGCACGCCGTGATCCACCAGAACGACACGATGGGAGCGGACGCCTTCATCATCGTATTCGTAATATCCGAGGAGGTCGTCGTGGCCCAGTCTGGGCATCGTGCTGTCGTCAACGATGCTGAGGAACGGCGGCAGAATCGGCTCGCCGACTTTCTTGGCGAAGGTTTGCCCTTCCGCCACGTCTTTCTGGCGGTGGCCTTCGGCGCGATGACCGAAAACCTCATGAAAAAAGACGGCTGCGGCGCGTCCAGTGAGAAGCGCGGGGCCGACGGACGGTTCGTTGATGGGCGCAGCGACTAGCCCCTCCAATTCCTTGCGCATCGTCGCCTCTGCGGCATAAACGGCCTTGTCGTCCGGCGCATCGGCGGGCTTCACCCAATCAAAGTTGTAGTAACGGTTCAGGTCCATGCCGTCCGGCGCCTTGCCCTGAATGAAAAGCTCCAGACGATAGCGAATCTGGCCAAACTGGAGTTGCGTGCCCTCGCTGGTTACGTGGTACGCGTTCTGGGCCTGCGCACTAAACGTAACAATGGAATTGATCACCGCCGGCGAATCGCGAAACGCTTTCGTGTAGGCGCGAACTTTTTCTTCCCAAGGTTTGCGCTCAAGCACAAAGGAAGTTTCCGGGCCGATGGAGGTGTGCGGCTGCTCGTGCGTAAAGTCCGGCGCGCGCCCCTCGGCCGTTTCGACTTTAACCTCGCGGCCGGTTTTGATCTTGATCAGCCATTCGGCGGCGGATTTGTACTGCTTGTCCGTTTCCAGCCAGATTTCGCGGCGCATGACTTCCTGATCATTGTCGATCGGCACGGCTGTTCCCGGCCCGCCATTCTGGGACTGACGTTCACCAATCTTGTGAGTGTTATCGAGATCGTAGTTGCCGGTGCGGACCCCAACTTCCAGCCAGCGATTGCGGTTCTCGCCGCTGGAAAGCAGCGCGCCGTTGGAGCCGGAAACCTCGGCGCGTTGCGTGTCCGTGATCGTGTAACCGATATAGTAAGCCGCGGGATCCTGGGTGCTTAGCGTCTTGAACGAGCGGTCCAGTTCGCCCTTCATAACGGCGAGCAGCGGAGAGGGCTTTGCCTGCGGGACATCCGGCGGGGTGGCAGGAGGGGTCGCCGCCGAGGCCGGGCTCTTCTGCGTTCCGACCAAGACCAGCGCGAACACGCCGACCGCTAGAAAATTAATGCGAGTACGAGCCAATGTCATCAAGGAATCCTCACTCCGAAACTAGACGGGGCTGCGAATTATTCAGTGTACGCCAGTCAGAAAGGCCGCACAAACGCCCTGAGTTTTTCGTTCCCAGGAATTGGACGGGAAAAACGGTGCAAGCGTTGCATTTGCCCGGGGATGCGACCAATCGAGCCGGCCCGCCGGGGAACGCAAGGGGCTATCCGGCGTTACCCCTTATTGAGCGTGGTTAGCAGACCATAGTGAAAAACCACCGCGGCCATGTCGTCATGTTGGTCCCGATGTTGCGTGAAAGTTTCTACAGCGGAAAATATGCGTCGAAGTAGCTCGAACGGAGGGATGCGCGTGGCATGCTCGCATAAAGCCTGCACGCGAGAAATGCCGAACGCCTCGTCTCGAATGTTAAAAGCGTCTGTGATTCCGTCTGTGCAAAACAACACGGAATCGCCCGGTTGCAGGTTCAGGGTTGTGGCATCGTATTGCGCTTCGGGAAACAGGCCGGGGGGAAGGCCGCCGATTTCCAGAACTCGGCAACCTTCGGCGGAGAGGTGAAACGGACCTGGCATTCCGGCGCTGGCGATCTGCATCTCAGCAGTGCGTGGGTTAAAAATTGCGTATTGCGCGGCGCTGTAACGGCGAGGTATCGCGCGAACGAGTAATCTGCGGTTTAGAGTTGAGAGGACGGTGGCAGGTGTTTGGTTTGTCTT
>Ga0137418_10001085_pt1 | contig 24893 bp, 20 predicted proteins | sample CZODoug3_1_2_16f_FD_122242 | JGI IMG/M metagenome (GOLD analysis project Ga0137418, IMG submission 122242) | Vadose zone soil fungal communities from Angelo Coast Range Reserve, California, USA - CZODoug3_1_2_16fungal (Hybrid Assembly) | ecosystem: Environmental > Terrestrial > Soil > Vadose...
CTCACACCCATAAAGCAGGAGCCACCCCAAAATTTGCAACCGCAGATGTTCCCGATCAGCGGCTATTGTTCAGATTCTGGCCAAGGCGCCCACAAAGGAGACACGAGGCGTGCTGTTGCCAGCTAATGATCATCGCCAGTTGAGATAGTGCAAGTTCCGGACACCATTCGATGATATCGGAGAATGGCCCAAATGGAACATTCATCGTTCCTTGACTTGCCTACTTGTGGCGAGTCGAGTCGTAAGATATGATTCAACATTTCCCTTGTATTTCTAAGATGGCATTGATGGCACCGATCAAATTGAAAGCCCGCGACGATGGAAACAGCCGTATACAATTTTTCAGGAGTGTTCGGGGTCCCCATTGAAAGAAAAGAGAGTTCGACTGCCATTCCCGACCCCAACTGGTTACTTATACCGGGCTTGCACGGCCTGTCCTTGCAGTTCCTTCTTCTCCCCTCCCTGCCAGTACCCACACAAGTCCCTGCCAGTATCTCTCTCCCACCAATCCTCAAATATGCCTGTGGCTCCCAAGTCACCGAAGAAGACCGGAGCGCCCAAAGGCAAGGGTGCCGTGCGCGCTAAGAGTGGTTGTTACACGTGCAGGTTGACGTCTACGTACTTCTCAGTATCTTGTATACGTATTCATCACCCCCCCCCAATCTGTAGAATTCGTCGCAAGAAATGCGACGAAAAACCCAACGAGGACAACCATTGTGAGACTTGTGTCCGTCTCCGTCTCGAATGCCTCGGCTTCGGCACCAAGCGTCCTGAGTGGCTCAGGGTGAGTACCACTGTGTGGAGTGTTATTGTTATCATAACTGACACTCCCATTCCAGGACAACAGCAACGTCCTTGCAGTCCGCGACAGGATCAAAAACCATCTCGCTGCGCAAGGCATGATCAAAGGTCACTCTGGCGCCGGCCCCCGCAACGCCGAGCGCGAACCACCAGTCCTTCGTCTACATGACGAATATCCAAATAGCACCACATCGTCTGCCAGCCCTCCCACACCAACACTCTCCATCTCTTCCAGCGACGACAATCGTCGATCCGGACTTTCTATCTCATCCATGCGCGATGACTCGCACTTCCATCCACCCCTGCAGCCGGCTCTGGACCCCTATCATTCGGGTGTGTATCTATCCTCCCCCCCTTTCTTTCATGTCAGTTTACGACGATATCACCTAGGGTTGACGCCGCGAATTCAGGAGTTGAGTCCAAACTCTCCAGTCCCGTCACGGGGTCCTATTTACGCGAACGATATTATGCTCCCTCCGTATAACATATCGTCTTCAGCTCCTCCTAGTATAGATTCTCCCAATTGTAAGACTTACCGCTATTGAATATAGTTATGTGTTAGTGCTCAACGCCCACCCTTTGTTGGCAGGGCAGAGTCAAACTTCGTATCCTCCGTCGGAATTTCCAAGTCGCGCTCTTATGTCCAGTTTCTCACCAACATACACTCAGGTATTTGACATGGATGACAACAATTATCCATTCATGAACAACAGTCTTGTCATCAACAATGCGTTCGAATTTGAGCCAATCCACGGCAACGTTAGCATTGTAGCTCTGCCCTCTATCCCCGAGCATAGCTACGACCTGATCCGACATTACCTCAAATACGTGATAGACATCCAGGCAAGTACGCGTCCCGAAGGATGGGGATTTATTTAACATTTAAAATCACCAGTATCTACTTGCCGAACCCAAATCCATTGAACCCATTATGTTGGAGAGCATACAGACCAGCCCGTCTACTCTTGACGCAGCATGCCTACTCGCATCCCTACATCGGTATGCCTTGAATCATGGCTCCCCAACGAGCGACCCAGGCTCCCAGCTCGAATTTTCTCGTGTCCGCCAAAGCCTCGTGGGACGGGGCCAACTTAACGAGGGCGATGCCATGGCTAGTCTTCACGTTGTGTCATATGCACTTTTCCGCGGGGGCAGAGGCCAGTGGAAGGAGTTCCTAGATGTCGCATGCCGCTATTCCGACAGCGTATTGTGGCACCCTAAGTACCAAGGCCCGCAGGATGCCCTCATGCGGTGCACTACCACCACACGATTCATCATCAAGACGTCGATGTGGTTCGACGTCTTAGCATCGGCGACACGAGTGGAGAGACCGTATTTCCTCGATGTTTTCCGCGATATATTCGATCCCAATGGGGCATACATCGAAGGCGCATCAGTTCCTGACGAACTGTCGATGTTGCCCGTCATGGGATGCGAGAACCATATTGTCTGGGCCTTGGCCGAGATTTCTAATCTCGCTTGTTGGAAGGACCTTCAGAAAAAGAGGGGTGCACTGAGCATGCCCGAGCTCGTCAAGCGAGGAACTAAAATAGAGGCATTCATCATGCCGCCTGTGACCCCTCCAGTATTTTACACGCACCTCGAGCAAACACGCATTCTCACGTCCCAGATCTTCCGAGCCTCCGCACGCGTCTTCCTTCATTCGGTTTTGTCCGGGGACTATCCGTCTTGCAAAGAGATTGCCGAGGGGGTAACAGACACCATCGAGTGGCTCAAACAGGTACCTGATCGAAACGCTCGTTCAGTCGTACGGAGCGTGGTCTTCAGTATCTGCATATGTGGATGTCTTACAGACATCCCGTGCCAGCGAGAATTTCTTCTCACGCGCCTCGACATGCAGAGAAGCGAATCCGTTGGCAATTGCGCAGAGGTGAAAGACCTCATTCAAGAAGTATGGCGCAACCGGGAAAATTCTAATTACGAGTCTGTCACTTGGAGAGACGTCATGCGAAAAACGGAGATGTTATTGGTATGAAGAAAAGCGTGGACTTTTCCTAGATATTTTGCCTTTGCACCCTGATTTTCATATTATGAATCCATGGTTTACCACCAGGCTTTCCGATTATCGCAATGTTCATATATCACACGACATTAACTACCCTTGCCTACATCTGTATTAGCTACCCTCAACAATGACACCAAATATCTCTCACAAATCTTCACCGTGGAACCCGTAACCTGATGATGAGACCTTTACACATGGCATTATTAAATGACTGTGAGTAATGCTGTACAAATTAATAATAACCGACAGAAGGGAGTGGTTGCACAGCTTCTCCGCCACGCGAAAGCAGTGGCTTTGTTCAATGTTCCTTTTCAAGCACAGGCCTCTATGCAGCTATAGCCCCACCACTGCTCTCTATCCCAAAAACTGTTGTGCCTGAGTTCATTAAAGGCATGTGGTCGCGACTGTGGTCTGCTATTTTGACTTCCAGGTACGTGGCAGTATGTGGCAGTATGTCTATGTCACCGGAAGCTACTATGGTCACTGGTGCTAATTCCTGATGTCGGTATCCAAAAGTTAGACCGATGCGAAAAGGGTGATCAACAGCAACATGTGAGATCAGCACGGAAGATATTCGCAACCGTTTTAATCGCGTCGTAAACTGCCCAACACCGACGGCTGGATAGTATTACAACCCGTTTCTCGAGCATATGCTCACAAACGGCCGTGTGCACGGAGATAGATTCCGGCAGCCCCACACTAATTGTCAATGTTTCAGGCAGTACTGCCTGTTTCATTCTTGTTCCACAACCTCCTTAGTGACGGCTGGACACTTGACGGACCCGTCTACGACCATACGGAGGATACACTTTGCGACTGCCAGTTTGTCAACCAGAGACCAATCAGGGGGCTTAAGCGGTGGTTTTTCGGAATTTTCCTGTCCAGCCTTAACAAGCAATCAGTCAACTTAAGATCTAGCCGAAGCGGTGACAGTTCGTTGATTTCCTCAAAAGCACGACGCGTCCATGACCATATCTTTTTCGCGACCATCCTAACTTGTTCAAAAAATATTCTACAATCTTGGCTTTCTGCATGGCTTATAGGACGAATAATTCATCTGGCACAGCCAGTGGCAGCCAGTCTCCCTTGTCAGCGAACTCGAGTAATACGTCTCCTGCCTCAAGGACATCTCAACTGTCTACGAAGGAAGGGGACGGTCGATCTATAGGAAATGGTCGAGGAACACAAAACCGAGCCCGCATAGACATGCCCCGTTCCCTTTCCGCAACCAAAGGTGGATGCTGGTACGTTATTGACGACTGCTGACTCCTCTGCACAGCTAACGGTTTGCACAGGACGTGCCGGCTCCGACGAAAAGTTAGTTGATTAATGCTGCCGATCGATTATTATCTAAATATTTTACGGTAGAAATGCGACGAGCAGCGTGAAGAAGAGGGGGGAGCCTGTGAGACATGCAGACGGCTACAGATTGAATGTCTGGGATGGGGATCAAAACGCCCCGAATGGATGAAAGTACGTTTGATGGTTTGCGGTCACATCAATCAGTTGCCCATCAGTATCTTAGGACAAGAAAGCTCAAGATGAATATAAAGCGAAGATTAAAGCGACGTTGCTTTCTAATAATATGATTCGCGGCCAACCGAGGCCGCACACGCAGCCGTCTACTTCGTCTATGGCTTCGAACTCTGCAATACCTTCGCAGTCCTATCCATCACGATCGCCGCCATCAGCGAGCCCCAGACCACGTCCGTCATCCTCAAACAGCTCCAGCTTAGACTACGACTCTAGATACGTTGAACGGCACCACAGTCGTCAAAACACCGTTGTGCCCCCTACCTCGGGGCTAGTGCACAGACGCAGCTACCATGGCGGATATCAACCCGACTTTGACCCCGTGACCGCCACTCCCTCTCACTTCTATCAGCAGCCGGTAGTATCGTATAGCGATCCGAATGTCGCCACACTCGACATAAACTCGTTATATTCCCCTTCATCGATGTCATTTACCTCGTCTACACTCAGCCCCCCAGATACTGCAAACTATGACCTGTTCTCGCTTACAACGCCTTCCTTCACATTTGATTCTCAGCCACAAGGAGTCGCGTCGAACTCCACTCAAAATGCAGTCCAACAAGAACATGTGCTTTATTATTTCGAGCACGTGCGGAAGATGCAATTCATTTTTGCTGGTAGCAATCTCATCACAAATATAATCTATTCCGTGAGCCCTAAATATGGTCTGTGTCATTCGTATGCTAAAACAACCCCCAAAACAGAACATTCTAGAAGAACCCCAGGGCGCAGTAACGAACGCAGTCTGCGCATTGGCCAGTCTGCACCACAGCCGGATGCAGGTCGCGCAATTTTCAAACCCAACTCCAGAGCAGTCTTTGGCACAATACTTTTACAATGAAGCTTGGGCCTGTCTAGTGACGTCGAAGCAGACGTTGGGTCGTTACACAGAATCTGACGCCATAGCTGCTTTACATCTTGTCAGCTACTCGCTGTTGTCAAGAGGGACAACTGATTGGCGGCCTATGCTTGAAGTTTTGTGCGATTGGCTTAGCCAGACTGGGATAACTGTAGACGAAGACCCGAAATATACGATGTCGAACCTGACCAGTTCTAGGCAATTTGCCTTAAAGGGAACCATGGTACGTCTGGCCACCGACAGCCTTTGTTTTCTCCCTCGGCTAATGCATGCACATCAGTGGCTGGACGTTGTCTCGAGTATGACGCTCATGAGACCGCCCAAATTTCTCGCACTCTATCGCCGCCTGTTTGGCCATAATAACAATTTCTGGACTGGAAGTCACGACGACAGCTATGAGCTTCGAATGGACAGCCTCACAGGATGTCCAGACGATGTCATGTTAGGAATCGCAGAAATATCGGCTTTGGCGCACTGGAAAACCCAAGAACAGCAAAATGGGTGTCTGAGCATGCGCGAGTTGATCCGACGTGGAGACGCTATCGAACAACAATTACGCACACACACAGAGCCGGTGTCCTTCGCCGAGATGGACCAAGCACCGATGCACCCCAGCCTTCCAGGCACTAACATCGATTATGCCGGGCCTCAATCTATGTCTGGGTTGTCGCCACAGGTTGTGAACACGTCGGTCCAATTCCCGACGGAGACCACTCGCTACCACAACCGGCGCCGACCGCGGCCCCGGTAAAGCCGAGTTCAGCCAAGACCGAACAGATCATCCTGTTCCGAGTCAGTGGACAATTGTTCGCCGTCTCTTCCGCCTCCGTGCAGGAAGTGCGCAGCGCCGATAGCATGTCCGGCGCAGCCGTCGAAATCAGCGCGCCGGGGATTCGAAAAGTGCGGCATGTGGTGCGGCGAGGAGATCGTTCTCTGTTCATCGTCAACGGCGCCATGCATTTTGGCTTGCATGCGGCCGAAGGTGCATTGCTTTTTGTGCTACGCAAGACGCGCACGGCCCTCTTGATCGATGGAATCGACAAAATGACTACCATGACCCGCTTGCAAGCGCTGCCACTTTCCTTCTGTCACGAGGAACGGCAGTGGTATCGGGGGCTGACCGCCCTCGACCAAACCGTCGTGCCGGTGGTGAAACCGGAAGGGTTTTTGTCATCCGAAGAGCTGGCATTGTTGGATGCAGCGCTCCTTCAATCGGACAATTCCGCTTCAGCTCTTGAGGAGATGAAACCGGCGCAATGACGGTAGCCGCCGAACTCGAGTTGCAAGCGTTCGTCCTGTTGCGGCTGGGCGAAAGGCGCTTCGCCGTTTCGGCGAATCAGATTGCTGAGCTCGTTGCCCCCAGCCGGGTTTTTCGCTTTCCGCACCGCACCTCGAAATTGGAAGGCGTAATCCTGCGGCGCGGCCGCATTGTGCCAGTGTGCGACGTTTCAGAAGTGCTCCTCGGAAAGCGCCTGACTTCGCGCCGCTTTTACCTGATCGCCGTGCGCAAGTACGGAACGCTGAAAGAGTGGATAGCGGTGCCCGTCACGGGCGAGTGCGAACTCATCAATTCGGAAATGATGGCGGCATCCGAATCCGACGCGCCACACGTCGCGGGCTGGCTTTCGCATGACGGTGACGTAATCGAAGTCTTGAATCTGGATATGCTCACGCCCGGCCCGGAACAAACAATCGCACAAGTCGCGGCGCTGCAAACAACGGAGGCGCGGCCGTGATCCCCTCCGGGCGTCCCGTAAGAGTGCTGCTGATCGACAGCAACGTTTATTTTACCAAGCGCCTCGGCGATGCGTTGAAGCGTGAAGGCTTTGAAGTTGTATCCAGCACCCAGGCGGCCTTTGCACTCACCACGCTCGAGTACGACGCGCCGTCCGCCATCCTCTGCGCCACCAATATGCGAGAGATGGGCGCTCTGGAAATCGCGCGCATCATTCACGCGGACCCAAAAAATTCCAATTTGCCCATCATCGCTCTTGGCGATGGAAGCCAGCGCGCCTTGATGGAAGCGTTTCAGGCCGGCTGCGACGACTACATTGACCGCAACCGCCAGCCCGCGGTGATCGCCGCGCACATAAAACAGATCATCGTCAGCAAAGCGGAAGGTTTTCAGCCCACGCAGATGCTGGACCAGTCTGACACCAGCCTCAGCGGCAACTTGACTCACCACGACCTCACGGGTGTCATGCAGATGCTGGGGCACGCGCACCAGACCGGCGCGTTGCACATCAACGCCGGCGAAACCGACGGGGTGCTGTTCTTCGACGCCGGGGTCATCACGCACGCGGAGTGCGGCAATTTATTTGGCGACGAAGCGGTCATTCACATCTTAAAAAGCCTCGGTAACAGCAACGAAGGCGTTTACAAATTTACTTACGGGACCACGTCGACGCAGCGTACCGTGCTGCGCTCGGCCACCGATCTTATGCTGGATGCCATGCGCGAATTTGACGAAGGAACGCGCGACATGGCGGACAAGGAAGCGCTATGAGCGAAGCGATGACTCTCCCACCGCTAGGTGAAGCTCCGGCCAAGCGGACACCTACGGTCTACTTTATCGATGACAGCGCCACGATGCGCGAAGTCATCAAGATCGCCTTTCGTCGCGAGAACATCAACGTGATCACTTGTGCCGATGCGGCTTCGGCGCTCGCGCAGTTCGAACAAAACCGCCCCGACGTGGTGATCACCGACGTGATCATGCCCGATCAGGACGGCTATTCCGTCTGCAGCCAAATCAAGCAGAATCCCGAATACAGCGACACACCGGTCGTGCTGATGTCCGGCGTAGTCAACAAAAGCGTCGCCGACAAAGCAGTGTCGGTAAAAGCGGATGAATTGATTCGCAAGCCGTTTCAGCCCCAGGAATTAATTGGCCGCGTGAAAAGCCTTCTAGAGCCAAAGAACGCGACGCCCGCGCCGGTGGTCGAGCGTCCAACCCCTTCGAATGCCCTGAGTAATCTCTTTTCGCCGTCTCCCGCGCCAGCCGCGCCTCGCCAGGTTGGGCCTCCGCCGTCGGCTCCGGCTGCTCCCGAATCGGCCTGGCCACGCGCACTCGCCGAAGCGTTCATTCCGCGGCAGCCTCAGCAGGATCCTCATCAATCGGCAGGCGCTCCTCCTGCTCGGCCAGCACCTACGTCAGCCGACGTCCAGCGCCTTCGCGTAGAGATTGCCCATCTGGATTTGCTCGTGAAAAAGTTGCAAACAGAACTCCAGATTGAACGACAATATAATCAGGCTTTGGAAACTCAAATTCGCTCGCTCACTGAAGTGAGCTAGCAGCTCGAGAGCCCGCCTGCTACTCTAGCTGTGAGATTCGGTGTTGGTCGGCCAATTTGCGATTTTGGACACAGGAACTTAATATCTGAAGATTCTCGCGGCAGCGCTCTGTGTTCAATTGGGCACCGAGTACGTTGGTACCATAGCTGGCCAGCTATCCGCGCATAGAAAATGGAAGGGCGGGGTCGTTCGCAACCTGGACGCTCCTACCCAGCATAAAATTCACCCGGGGTTTCTCACGACCGCGGAAAAGGATTGACCGATTTGTCTTCCGCAGAGGACATGAAGCTCTTGACTTCTCCGGCGGCAGAGCCCTCGGAGGCACCGTTCAAGGAGACCCCGGTCGAATTGGAAGAAGTCGGATCTCCCGCACCAGCACCTAAACCGCTTCATAAAGCGAACATGGTTGCGCATGAAGTACGTGTGACCGCCACTGGCGCGCCCTGCGACAAGAACGCGGTTGACCGACAGCTATTCACTGAAGAAACTAGTTCCGTCCTGGTCTGCGAAACTGGCGGGGTGATCCAGCTTGCGGCGGCCGTATCGCCGGGGCAATTGCTGTTCCTGGCGAACGTCGAATCCAGGCGCGAAGTCGTCGCGCAGGTGAAACGCAAGCGCGCCTACCGGCCGACGATATGTTTTGTGGAGCTGGAATTCGCCGAAGCCGCTCCGCGCTTTTGGGGCATGGAATTCTCCGCAGCATCCGCTTTGTTCCCCAAAAATGCACTGGATGCGAAAACAGCTGAGATGGTGACCGCCGCGGAAGCCACCGCGGATGAGCCCGGAGAACTGCCTGCCACGCCGACTATCGAGGAATTAGAGGCCTTCAAGCGTGATGTGCCTGCTCTGCGTGGCCAACCTGTTTTGGCGCACGCTCCCGCGGAGAGCGTTCAGCTCTCGGCACCAGCCTCGCTACCGCCTCCCGTTGCCCAATCAGTCCCGCCACCGTTTGCGGAGTCTTCTGCGGCTTCGCCGGCAGAGTCTGCATCCGGTGCAGAATCTGGCGCAACCATCTTGTCCAACAATGCCAGCGGTGGCTCGACGGACAATGCCGTTCCCGTAGAACAAAATCCTGGTCTGGCGCAATGGCCAGCCGAAGACCGGATGCAACTTCCGCAGCCTTCGCTGGATTTTAGTATGTCGCTGCCCAAGCGCAAGCGGTCGCTGCGGGCGAGAGGGAGTTTCACCCCTAATTTTCGCGGCGGAGTTCTGCGTCTCGCGCTGCTTACCGCGGCGCTGGTAGTCACCGTGGTCGGGGCCGCGTGGTTTAAGCACTGGCTCCCGTGGCAGTCCGGAGCAAGAAAAACACCGAGCAGCCGGTCCGCGAACGTTGCGAACACAAACAATTCGCTGGCGCCAGGAAGCCCGGAGGCAGCGAATCAGCACGCGGATTTCAGCAACACGAGAGTGGCGAGCGATGCGCCTGTGACCTCAGCGGGGCTGCCCTCGCGAAGTGCGCTGGCGGCTAGCACAGTTCCGCCGGAACCGACGAATGCGAGCGAACCCTCCGAGCGACCCGTCGGTTCGACTGGTTCGGAAGCACAGCCGGCTGTCAGGAAACCATCTCCATCGGGCGCCGTCGCGGCGAAACGATCGCCGGAGCCTAGAACCGCAAAGCCCTCTCTTAACTCTGTTGCACCGCCCGCGGAGAGCGAAATCGTACCTCCCAAGCTGATCAAATCGGTGCGCGCAGTAGCTTCCTTGGAAGCGCTCCGAGACTTTGAGACTGGCAACGTCGTGATCGACGCGGTCGTCGGCACGGCTGGCGAGGTGAATTTCATCAGCGTACTTTCAGGACCTCCGTCATTGCGCCCTGCCGCTGTGGAATCGTTGAAGGAATACCAATACGAGCCCGCCACCAGAAACGGCCAGGCTGTTCCAGCGCGCGTCACCATTACTATCCACTTCCGATTCGAACCCTAGACATTCTGAGTCCTCGCGTCCGCGCAACTGTGCTTGGACTGCGAAACGCATTATCTGAGGTGGAGGTTGTCGCGCGATTGCCAGTTCCACGCCCTATGGCCAGTTGACGCTCGAACTCGGATTCAGTAGCCTCATTTCGCGTCATTCGCACATCGTTTCACACTGCTGTTTTGATCGGGGGACCGCGATGGGCAACATTAGCGATTCGCCAATTTCCCGCCGTGAGTTTGCGCGGCGCGCTGCCTTTGTTTCCGCGGCCGCCACGCTTACGCCCTCGAATCTTCTCACCGCGGAATCTGCCGCTTTGCCGATCCCTGCGCAGTTGCCCGCGAATGCGCCAAAGCTATCACCGGAAAGCCAGGCCGAAGTCGACTCGCGGATTCAGTCCATTTTCGCCCAATACGGCAGCCGGCTCTCTGACGCCCAGAAAGCCGATATTCGCCGGCTAGCCACGGAAGCGCAGCCCCCGCTGGAGCGCCTTCGCGCGTTTGCAACCGAAAACGGGGATGGCCCGGGCCTGTATCTGAAGCCACTCATCGAGAGAGAAAGAAAGCCCTCGCCGATGCCGGCGGCACCAAAACCGGCAACCGCGCCGAAGAATTCCTGAGGAGCCTCCCGAATGCCAGGCGAAGAGATTTTCTATCTTTCTGTAAGCGAACTCGCAAAACGCATCGAATCCAAGAAACTCTCGCCCGTCGCTCTTACGCAGGTTTACCTCGACCGCAGCCAAAAATTCGGACCGCGCTTCAACGCCTACGCATTATTGACGCCCGAAATTGCCCTCGAACAAGCCAAGGCTGCGGAAAAAGAAATCCAGCGCGGCCACTATCGCGGCCCACTGCACGGTATTCCCTACGCCGCCAAAGACCTCCTGGCGGTAAAGGGATTGCCGACCACTTGGGGCGCGAAGCCTTTTGCCAATCAGGTATTCGATTACAACGCGACGGTGATCGAGCATCTGAACCGCGTTGGCGCCGTGATGCTCGGCAAGGCTTCCATGATCGAGCTCGCGGGCGGGATGGGCTACCGCTTCGCCTCCGCATCTCTTCAGGGTGAAGCCAAGAATCCCTGGGACACGACTTGCTGGACTTGCGGCTCATCCTCCGGGTCGGGTGCCATCGTGGCTGCTGGGCTGGCTGCGTTTGCGATCGGTACGGAAACGTGGGGCTCCATCATCTGTCCTTCGGCTTACTGCGGTGTGAGCGGTCTGCGGCCCACCTACGGCCGCGTCAGCCGTTTCGGTGCGATGGCGCTCGCGCCTTCCATGGACAAGATCGGCCCGATGGCCCGAAGCGCCGAGGATTGCGCACGCATCTTCGCCGCGATTGCCGGTCACGACATCAAGGATCGCGGAACGGTTCCCATCGATAAAGGCGCTTTCACTTACTCCCCGTCTATGGAATTGCGTTCCCGCCCGCTAAGAATTGGCTGGCTCACCAATGCATGGAAATCGCTCGAACCGGGCGTTGCGAAACCCATCGAAGCCGCAGCCAGGGTCTTGAAGAAAAACTTTTCGAGCGTGAGAGATGTCGCCTTGCCGGTTGGTCCCTGGGAGGAAGCAGGCGGCATCATCGTTGCCGTGGAATGTGCCGCTTCCTTCCGTTCCCTGATTCGCTCCGGTCGAGTAAGCGAATTGACTGACCCGCTCGGGCAAATCGCCGGCTACGTGAACGAGCAGTATTCCGCAGCCGATTATTTACAAGCTCTTAAAGTGCGCGAGACCGCCCAGAAGAAAATGGATTTCTTGTTCGAGACTTTTGACGTGCTCGCAACGGCTGCCCAGCCCGTTCCAGCGACGCCGCTGCCTTTGAATCTCGAGACCGGTCTCGTCTTTCCCGACCCACTCGGTGGCATTGGCAATATTTGCGGGCTGCCGGCAATGTCCGTTCCTTGCGGATTCACTGAGAAGAGTCTCCCGGTAGGACTGCAATTTGTGGGCAGAGCCGGTGACGATTTTGCGGTTATCCAGGCAGGGCGAACATTTCAATCCCATACCGACTGGCATAAGAAACATCCGAAGTTGCATTAGAATTCGTCGCTGCTCCGTCTTGTCAGAAGGACTCCCGCTAACTTCAGGATTATTTCAGGATTTCGTGCACCGCGCGAAGAAGCGCCCAGCGGCTGAAGGGTTTGGTAAGCAATCGAATCGCGGAGCCGCCGAACGTGGAATCGGTCGCGGCCTTTTCGCTGTACCCCGACATGTAGAGAACCCGTATTTCCGGGCGGTGCTGCAGCAGTTTCGCGGAAAGTTCCTGCCCAGTCATGCCCGGCATGACCATATCGGTGACCAGCAAGTGAATAGCGCCATCGTGTTTCTCGACTCGCTTCAACGCTTCCGTCCCGTCGCGAGCCTCAATCACCGTGTAGCCACCTGATTCCAGAAACTCGCGGGCCACTTCGCGAACGTCCTTCTCGTCCTCAGCAAGCACGATCGTCTCCGTTCCCCGCGGTGCCTCCGTCGCCACTCGCACTGCTCCGGCGCGCTCGATGGGTTGATCCACCCGCGGGAGATAAATCTTGAACGAAGTCCCTCTCCCGACTTCACTGTAGACCCAGATAAATCCGCCGCTTTGTTTCACTACCCCATACACCGTTGACAGGCCCAAGCCCGTGCCCTTGCCTTGCGGTTTGGTCGTGAAGAAGGGCTCAAAAATGCGTGCCTGTGTTTCGGCACTCATTCCCGTGCCGGTATCCGAAACAGCCAGGAGGATGTAGCGGCCCTGCCGCACAATCGGATGGACCGCGTTGTAATTGCTGTCCAGTTCGGCATTCGAGGTCTCAATCAGCAGCCGCCCGCCTTCCGGCATGGCGTCGCGCGCGTTGACCGCCAGATTCATGATTACTTGTTCCATTTGGCTGGCATCCGCTCGTATTGCCCCAAGGTCTTCCGAGCCGCGGATCACCAGTTCGATGTCTTCGCCGATCAACCTGGGCAGCAGCTTTCCCATTTCCTCTACCACGCCGTTCAGATTGATCACCTGCGGCTGCAACACTTGCAGCCGGCTGAATGCCAGGAGTTGGCGCGTTAGGGTAGACGCGCGATCCGCGGCGCGGTCGATCTGCTCAATCTTTCTCGAGTATTTTTCTTCATTTGGCAGGACGTTGAGGAGCAGCTCCGTGTGCCCCTTGATCACCATCAAAAGATTGTTGAAATCGTGGGCAACGCCACCCGCCAGGCGGCCCACCGCTTCCATTTTTTGCGATTGCCGCAACTGCTGCTCCAGCAGGTGCCGTTCACTGATATCCCGCGCCACCACCAGCCGGACTCGCCTCCCGGCATATTCCAATTGGTGAGAAATGGTCTCCACTTGGATGACCTTCCCGTCTTTCTTGCGGTGCTTCCAATGCCCGTGGTACAGCCCCTCGTCAGGAATCCGGCTCAGTTGATCGAGATATTTTGCCCGTTCCTCCTCGGGGCGCAGCTCCAGTACGCTCATGCGCTTGAATTCATTCTGCGAATATCCATACTGCAGCACGGCCGCTTCGTTCACTTCCAGGAATCCCAGTGATTCCCTGTCCATCACCCACGTCGGGAGCGGATTGTAGGTGAAAAGCAACCGGAACATCTCCTCGTTCTTGCGGAGAGCGTCTTCGGAGCGCCGCCGCTCGATCGCCAGCGCAATGTGGCCCCCGACGGAGCTTAGAAACTCCAGATCGCGAATGTCGTAGGCATTTTCAGCTTGGTAGTGCTGGACGACGAGGACGCCAATCGTGGCGGTCGGCGTTTTGAGCGGAACGCCCAGCCAGGAAGGCGACTGCGAACCCACCAGCTCGACTTCCCCTTCCGTTGCTAGCCGGTCGAACTCGTGCTGAGGTATCAACATCGGCGAACCTGTGCGAAATACGAATGCGGTGCAGCTGCGGCCCACTTTCTGCGGTGCTGGCGCCATGTCGACCTGGTCCGCGAAGAACGGAAATGTAAAGGTGTCCGTCACCTGATCATGGAGAGCCACGAAGCAGTTTTCGGCGTAGACGACTTTCTTCAGCGCCAGGTGGATGCCTCTTAACAGTTCATCCAGGTTGGCCGTCTGGTTGAGGGCGTGCACAATTTCGGAGATAACCTGGCGCTCCTCCTCCATGCGATGGAGATCGGTGACATCTCGAAAACTGACGACAATGCCTTCAACTCCAGGTAAGTCCGAGTGATCGCGGGCCTCCGTGTCGAACCAGCGCCAGCTCCCGTCTTTGCTTCGCAGGCGGCAGCGTCTCCCTAATTTCCCTCGATGGCAGATGGAAAGCTCGCGAAGGCATTCGCGCGCTCCCCCGGCGTCGTCCGGGTGAATAACCGCGAGAATCGATTCGCCAGCAAGATCTTCTGTGCTGTAGCCAAGGAGTCGTGTAAAACCCGCGCTGGCAAATTGAATAATTCCCTCTGGGGTGAGAATAGCGAGCAGTTCTTGAACGGAGTCCAGCAGTGTGGACAGTCGTTCCTTTCCAAGGATGGTGCCTTGCGCAAAGGGGGCACGTTGATTCATCGCCTGGCTGCTCGCGATACTAGCCTGCGCAATAGTGCATCGCGGGCAAGAGCGGGTCTTGCGTCCTCCGTTAGGATTTGTCTGTTACTTGCTGCGACGGCTAGTCAAACCGGCAGAAAACTAATCGTTTTAATCATACGAAAACGGCACGCTGCTGTATGCACTGGAATAAGAAAACGTCGCGAATATATGACTGTACCAAAGGTCAGGACCGCCTTTAAAAAGGCCATCTTTTACTCCCATTCCGAGCGTGTTACGCTCCCCCCGTTCTTTATCAACGAGTACGCCCCGCTGCTGCCGTCATCCGTGCGGGCACTCCGAGGAGGCGCTCCAGCTATGCACGATATTTGGAAAGACATGTTCGTCACCGGACTTCCCCTGGCCGAGAAAATTCTCCGGCCGATTATCGTCTATGCATTTCTGGTGGTCAGCCTCAGGCTTTCCGGAAAACGAGAACTCGTTCAGCTCAATCCATTCGACCTGGTTGTCTTGCTGACGCTCTCGAATACCGTGCAGAACGCCATCATTGGCGAAGACAACAGCGTCCTCGGCGGAATCATCGGCGCTACTTCCCTACTGGTCACCAACTATCTTGTCGTTCGCTTCCTCTACGACCACAGGAAGATCGACCAGTTTGTCGAAGGCCGAGCTGACGTTTTAGTGGAAGGTGGGAAAGTCCGCACCCAGCGTTTGAAGAAGGAGCTCATCACCATGGCTCAGCTCGAAGCCGCGGCGCGCAAGCAAGGCTTCGAGTCGCTCTCGGAAGTTGATCAGTGTGTACTCGAGCCCGGTGGCACGCTTACTTTTGTGGCAAAGAAGCCGGCCACCGAAGACGTTCGCCACCAGGAGTTGCTCGCTAAACTGGATTTCCTCTCCCAGGAAATCGCACGGCTGCGGAGCTCACAACCTCCGGCACGCGCTTGACTTAGTGCAGAAAGAAACCTGTCGTGGCCAACGCGATACCCGCAGCTCCAATGAGCACGCCGCCGATCCAGAAGAATTTTTTCTTGGTCAGCAGCGTGATTGAGCAAATCACCAGCCCAATTTCCAAAAGCGCTTCTCCGCCATCGAATCGGTCAGCTTGGCGAACCGTTAAATCGCGTTCATCTTCCAGGTTCTTCGCCTCTTTGCTGACGTCGCCTTTGTCGCTTTCGTAATGCTCCACTTCCTTCGTATACTTTTCTTTGAGTTTTTCTCCCAAGTCCTTGTTCAGCGGCGCCACCAGGTTCACCACGTCGGAAGTCTCTTGAGTCTCGTGAAGCCGGATGCTCTTCGCCTGGTACTGTGTCCAGCGGCTCGCTGCCTGCGTTTCCAGCCGCAACCCCTCGGTGTGCGCGCGGTGGCCGAGCAGCGACGCACCGGCCACGAACACCGCCATGATCGAGATCGTAATCGAGACGGGGAGGACCAGCGGATGATCCTGGTGATGGCTCTCAGGAAGTTCGATCCCTTCGCCCATTCTTTAATTCTCCCTTCCCAAGTTTAGACAGAAGAATCAGACGAAATCACCTGAAGTGACTCGCCTGCAGCCGCCAGCGTGCGGTCAATATCCTGGGCTGTATGCGCCGACGAAACAAAAGCCGCCTCAAACTGCGACGGCGCCAAAAATACGCCTCGATCCAGCATCTCGCGAAAAAATCTCGCATATCGCTTGGTGTCGGCACGTTTGGCGCCGGCATAATTTTTTACCGGTTCCGGCGTGAAGAAAACTGTGGCGAGCGAGCCGATGGCGTTGACCTGCGCAGAAAACCCGGCATCAGCCAGTTCCGCGCGCAACCCAAGAACTAGCCGCCGCGCCAGCTCCATCATCTTTTCGTATAACCCAGGCTCACTCAGTTGTTGTAACGCCGCAATTCCCGCGCTCATCGCCAGCGGGTTCCCCGCCAGCGTGCCCGCCTGATACACCGGACCGAGCGGCGCCACCTGGTCCATCAGCTCCGCGCGCCCGCCATAAGCGGCCACGGGAACTCCCCCGCCAATGATCTTCCCGAGTGTCGTAAGATCCGCCTCGACGCCTAAAAGTTCCTGCACCGAGCCATTCCGCAAACGAAATCCTGTGATTACCTCGTCCACAATCAACAGCGCGCCATTTTTCTTGCTGACCTCCTGCAAGCCCTTCAAAAAGCCCGACTCTGGTGTCACAACTCCCATGTTCGCGGCGATAGGCTCGACGATAATCGCCGCAATCTTGTCTTTATGCTGTTGAAATACCCGTTCGACCGCGTGGAGATCGTTGTACGGCACGTTCAGCGTCAACGCCGCCAGCGCTGCAGGCACGCCCGGGCATTCGGCAATTCCTAAAGTAGCTAGACCGGATCCCGCCTGCGACAAAAAGCTGTCCGCATGCCCGTGATAGCAACCCTCGAATTTCAAGATGAAGTCGCGTTTCGTCACTCCTCGCGCCAGCCGCACCGCGCTCATTGTCGCTTCCGTGCCGCTCGATACGAACCGAATCTTCTCAATAAAAGGAATCGCCCGCGTAATCATCGTCGCGAGCTCCAACTCTAATTCGGTCGTGACTCCAAAACTTGTGCCGCGTCTCGCCTGCTCGGCAATGGCCTCGCTGATGGCCGGATTCGCATGCCCCAGGATCATCGCGCCCCACGAGCACACATAGTCGAGCAACTCGTTCCCGTCCGCGTCGTAGAGATATTGCCCGTTGCCGCGCTCGATAATCAGCGGCTCCCCGCCCACGGAACGGAACGCCCGCACCGGACTGTTCACGCCGCCAACCAGCACCTTCTCGGCGCGCTCGAAAATCTCGCGCGAACGCTTACGCTCGCGCTTCAATCGGGGTTGCGCTCTGCTCATGTAACCTTACTTTGGACGGCCATACCAACTAGTCTAAATTAGACTAGTTCGCCTTCAACCAGTGGACGACATCCTTGGCGTGGTAGGTAAGAATAATTTCCGCCCCCGCCCGCTGGATGCCCGTCAGAATCTCCAGCACCACTCGCTTTTCATCCAGCCAGCCGTTCTTCGCCGCGGCTTTCACCATCGCGTACTCTCCGCTGACGTTGTAAGCACCCACCGGCACATCAAACGCCTCTCGCACTCTCCGGATTACATCCAGGTACGCCAGCGCCGGCTTCACCATCACCATATCCGCGCCTTCTTCGAGATCGAGCTCCACTTCCTTCAGCGCTTCCCGCACATTGGCCGGATCCATTTGATAGCTGCGGCGGTCCCCAAACTGAGGTGCGGACTGCGCCGCTTCCCGGAATGGCCCGTAAAAGCCCGAGCAATATTTCGCGGCATAAGAAAAAATGGCGATGTTCTCAAACTTGTGCTCGTCCAGCGTTTCGCGAATGGCCCCAACGCGCCCATCCATCATGTCGGAAGGCGCAACAATATCGGCTCCAGCACGCGCGTGCGAGAGTGCCTGCTCCGCAAGAATCGTCAGCGTGGCATCATTGGCCACTTCGCCGTTCTCGATGACCCCGCAGTGCCCGTGATCCGTGTATTCGCACAAGCACACATCCGTAATCACAAGAAGTTTCAACTTCGCTTTGCGAATCCCTTCAATCGCCCGCTGCACCACACCTTGCGCACTGAGCGAACTGGCTCCGCGCGGGTCCTTGCTTTCCGGCAAACCGAAAAGAATAATTCCCGGAATCCCGAGCGATTCCACCTCGCGGCACTCTTCCACAATTTGATCGACCGACTGCTGATGGACGCCCGGCATGGAACTGACTTCCTGCCGCACTTTCGTCCCCGGGCACACGAACATCGGATAGATCAGACCTGCCGTGGTCAGCCGCGTCTCTCGAACCAGGCCTCTCAGCGCCTCGCTTCGCCGTAAACGCCGTGGCCGATGGGTGGGAAAACTCATTTTTGTTTCACTCCTGCCGGAGCCACTTTTCCCGCTCCCGCGAAATGTATTTCCAGCGCTTCCAGCACCGCCGAAGCCGTCGTATCCGCGGACACCACCGCGCGCGAAACTCCTGCCTGGCGCAGTGCATTCGCGGTTACCGGCCCAACCGCCGTGATCGCCAGTCTATCTTGTAGAGCACGCAATTGCTCGCCTCCGCGCAATTCCACAAAATGCTGCACCGCCGAAGGACTGAAAAACAGAACCGCATCCGCTGCCCCATCAGCGATCTGGCTCAGTTTTTTTTTATCGATAGCGTCTGGCAGTAGCGTGCGGTAAGCAATCACTTCGCTAACCTCCGCGCCATGCCGCTTCAACGCCGCCGGCAAATCTGGATTGGCGCGATCGCTTCGCGGCAATAAGACTTTTGCTCGGGCCAGCTTGCTTCCCAATTCTTCCGCAAGCCCCGCACCGCTGTGCGTCTCGGCGACATACTCAACAGAAAATCCCGCGTGTCGCACAGCTTCGGCCGTTACAGGCCCGACGCAGGCAATGTTCAGTTTGCTATCAGCGCGAGTAATTTCTCGCTTCAGGTCCCCACATCGCTTGACCAGGGAACGCACTGCTTGGGCGCTGGTCAAAATCATCCAGTCAAATCGCTCAATATCTGCGATCGCCGCATCAAGCGGCGCGAAGTCTTCGGGCTCCGCGAACGCCACCAGAGGCAGCACCACGGGAATCGCTCCTCGATCCTTTAGTCCCCGTGCAATCGCCTCGCTCTGGGCCGCCGAACGCGTAATGACAATGCGCTTCCCTGCCAAGCTCTTTGGCGTCGCTTCACCCACGCTGCCGGCTCACTTCTTCCAGAATCGACTGCGCCCCCGCTTCAATCAGCAACCGCGCCAGGTGCTCTCCGAGCTGCGTCGCCTGATCCGGCGGTGCCGTCGCGCGCTGCTTCACGTATTGCAATCCATCCACGGAACAAACACATGCCTCCATCCAGAGTTCTCCGCGCTCCACGCGCGCCCACGCTCCCAGCGGAACCTGGCATCCACCCTGCAATGCCGCCAGCAGCGCCCGTTCCGCGATGATGGCCGTGCGCGTCTCCGCATCGTCCAATGGCGCCAAGAGATCCCCGGCTTCCGTATCCTTCAGCCGGCACTGCACCGCGATCGCGCCCTGCCCCACCGCGGGCATACATACATCCGGAGACAACACTTCCGCAATCCGCTTGCTTAACCCGAGTCGATCGAGCCCCGCTTTGGAAACCATGATCGCTTCATACTCGCCGCTCTCCACTTTTCTCAATCGCGTATCCACATTCCCGCGCAGGTCGCGCAGGTCGAGGTCCGGCCGCAGGTGCTTTAGTTGCGCTTGCCGCCGCAGGCTGCTCGTTCCCACGCGCGCCCCCTGCCGCAGATTCGCGAGCGTGGAGCCCACCAGGCAATCGCGCACATCATCGCGCTTGCACACCGCGGGAAACATCAGCCGCGAATGAATGTCTGTCGGAATATCCTTCACGCTGTGCACCGCCAGGTCGATGGATTCCTCCAGCAGCGCTTCCTCCAGTTCCTTGATGAAAATTCCCTTACCGCCAATCTGGCTCAGCGGCGCTTGCTGCATCTTGTCGCCGCTGGTCTTGATAATCACGATTTCGGCTTCCATCCCAGTGGCCGCAAACAGCTGCTTTCGAATCGACTGCGCCTGCCATTTCGCAAGCATGCTGCCGCGCGTGCCGATCCTCAGGATTCTCACGGCTTCTCCCGATTCAAAAGAAAAAGATCGCGCAATGCTTCCACGTTTTGAATTTTCCGCCGCAATTCTTTCTCACCCCGCAAACGTTGTGCTGGCTCCAGCAGCACCTTCTCCAGCATCTCATCCATCAATTTTTCCACCTGAGCGCGATCCGTTTCCGAAAGATGCTTCATCGGCTCCATACGCGAACGGATGAAGGTGGCGCGCTCCTCGCGTAGCTTCGTGCGCAGCGCGTCCACCAGCCCCACCAATTCCACGCTCGCCTGCCAGGACAGGAACTTACTCACATGCTCCTCGACAATTCCTTGTGCGTGTGGAATCTCGCTCTCCCGTGCGTTGCGATTCTGCTGCACGATCTCCGTCAAATCATCCGTATTGTAAACGTAGACGTTGTAAAGCTCCGCCACCTTGGCGTCTATATTTCTCGGCACACCCAGGTCCATCAGGAACAGCGCGCGGTTTCCCCGCGCCGCCATCGCTCGCTCCACGATGTCCCGCCGCAAAACCGGTTCTTCCGCGCTCACCGATCCCACCACGACGTCTGGCGTTTGCAGCGCGCTATCCCACTCCCCCCATCCGACCACCTTCCCGCCAAATTGCTTGGCGAGTTCCTCTGCTTTTTCGCGCGAGCGGTTCATCACCTGCAACTGCGCGATTCCGCGATCCCGCAGATGCGAGAGAACTTGCTCGCTCATCTCCCCCGCGCCCAGCACCAGCGCCTTGCGTTCGCTCAGTTTCCCAAAGATCCGTTCCGCAAGCTTCACTCCGGCAGCCGCAGCAGACATCGGCCGCGTGCCCAGCTCCGTCTCGGTCCGCACGCGCTTTCCCACTTCCAGTGCGCCCTGAAACAGCCGGTTCAGCACCGGCCCGGTCGCGCCATGTTCGTGCGCGAAACGATACGCCTCCCGCACCTGCCCCAGGATTTCCGCCTCGCCCAACAGCATCGAATCCAGCCCGGCCGCAACTTGAAAAAGATGCCGTACGGCCTCGCGATCGTAATGGTGATAAAGCGAAACGCTCAAGACTTCGTGGCGCACCGAATGAAATTCGCTCAGAAAACTGGAGAGTCCCGGCGCGCATTCATGCGAAGATTCCGGCGGCACGCCATATACTTCGCTGCGATTGCACGTGGAGAGCACCAGCGTCTCTTCGAGGATTCCCCGCGCGCGCAGTTCCTCAGCCGCGCGCTGGGCTTGCTCCTCGCTGAACGACACCCGTTCGCGCACCTCAACTGGCGCCGTGCGGTGATTGAGTCCGACGAGAACAATTTCCATGCCGCGGTTCAAGCGCTCCTAAAAATAACGGTGGCTGTGCGAAAGATACAGATTGACGACCGTAAAGCTCAGCACCACGATCACAAAATTGAAGATGCACAATTTTGAAGCGCGCGCCCCGCGCCACGCTGCTGTCCCCGCCAGGCGGAAGTAGAGCGCGTACAACGCCAATACCAGCAACGTGATGATGTACTTGGGATCGTAAAAGGAATTCTGCCCCGGCAGTTGATCGACTGACACGTAGCCCAGTGCTGTTCCAACGGCAATCGAAATCAGCCCCACCAGCACGCTTGAGCGGCTCATCTGATCGAGTAGTTCTAGTGGCGGCAACCGCCACACCACGTCGCCAAGTTTATGGTTGCGCAGCAGCCGCTCCTCCCCCAGAAAAATGATGCTGAGGACGAAGGAAAGCGCGAACGCCGCGTAAGCCAGGATGCTCAGCGTCACGTGGAACGCAAAAACGACTCCATGCACTGCGGGAGGAGATAGCCGGTCCGCTGGCGCAAGATGCGCCGCCAGAAAAAACACCAAAATAAACGGGAGCACAAACGCGCCCACCGATCGCTGCCGGTGATAAAGCTCCAAACCCAGATAAGTCAGCGCTAGCAGCCAGCCGAACAGCGACATCGAGCCATACAAATCATGGTAAGGAACGGTGTGTAATCCGCGCGACCGCTCCAACAGCGCAAAATAGTGCGCAATCAGCCCCACTCCTAGCAGCACTGTCCCCACCCTCCCGGTGAGTTGGTTACCAGCAGCGAGAAAGCGCACATACAGGCCAAAACTCAAGAGATAGGCTAACGCCGTCAATACTGGGAATACATGATTCATGCTTTGCACTTGAGCCCCCGGCTCAGAACTGCATGCACGGTACTATTCACGGCCCTGCTTGGCAGAAGCCATCTGGTATTGATCATTTCGAGTATAGCCCACACTGGCAGGTGCTCGCACCGTTCGCGGCCACCAAGTGGTCGGTTCAGCAAGTCCGGCTCAGATTTGCTATCCTTGATTCTTTCAGGCGGGACATGCCCCAAGAGATTCCAGCAATCAATCGGAAAGACCTATTCCTCCGCGCCTGCCGCGGGGAGGTTCTTCCCCGCGTTCCTGTGTGGATGATGCGCCAGGCCGGCCGCTATCTCCCTGAATACCGGGAAATCCGCGCAAAGCACGCATTCCTTGAGGTTTGCAAGACCCCCCAGCTGGCCGTCGAAGTCTCCATCCAGCCCTTCCGCAGGCTCGGCGTGGATGCCGTCATCGTTTTCTCGGACATTCTGATTCCCGCTGAAGCCATGGGCTTGCACCTCGAGCTCGGCGACGCCGGCCCCAACTTGCCGAATCCGATCCGCTCCAAGACCGATGTCGACCGCCTTAAGATCTTCGATCCAGAAACGGAAACCGGCTTCCTGCCCGAAACTATCCGTCGGATCGTGAAATCCGTCGGTCCCGACGTTCCCGTGTTGGGCTTCGCCGGTGCTCCCTGGACTCTCGCCACCTACATGGTGGAAGGCAAAGCCAAGGAAGGTTTCGCCACCGTCAAAAGTTTTCTCTACCGCGAGCCCAAAACCTTCCACTTGCTGCTTCATCGCATTGCTCAGGCAACGATTCCCTATCTCAAAGCGCAAATTGCCGCCGGAGCCGCCGCCGTTCAATTGTTCGATACCTGGTGCGGCGAATTGAATTTGCACGACTACGAACAGTTCGCCCTCCCTGCGGTCCAGGAAATCATCTCCGGCCTCGGCGGTTCGGTCCCCGTGATTTATTACACCAAAGCCTCCCAACATTTGCTCCCCGCCGCCGCGCGCTCCGGAGCAAATGTTCTGAGTGTCGATTGGCGCGTCGACCTGGCCGAGATTCGAAAGACCATTGGTCCAAAAATCGCCTTGCAGGGCAATGTCGATCCAGCTGTTCTGTTTGCCCCGGCCGAGAAAATTCGCGATGTGACCCTGGCCACGATTAATTCCCTCGGTGGCCGCGGGCATATCCTCAACCTCGGCCACGGCATTTTGCAACACACGCCGGTCGAAAATGCTCAGCTCTTTATCGAAACAGGTCAGCGCGCCTTAATTCAACACGCTCGGCCCGCAGCCCAGGTGCGGTAGGAGACCTTTAGCATGGCACTCGCACATCCAAGTCTGGACCAAATGCGCGGCGAGCTTCATGTTGGCCAGGAATTTCTCGCCAAGTACAATCGCCCCGGCCCGCGTTACACCAGCTATCCCACGGCCCCCGTTTGGAACGACAGCTTCGGCCCTGCCGATCTCGAAAAAGTTCACGCCGAGGCCGAAGCCGCCCGCACCCCCGTCTCCCTCTACATGCACATTCCCTTCTGCGAAAGCCTCTGCCTCTTCTGCGCGTGCAACGTCGTCATCCAAAAAAACAAAAGTGTCGCCCCACCCTATCTTGACGTGCTCAAGCAGGAAATGAAGCGCATCAGCCGTAGCGTCTCGAAGAATCGCCCCGTAGTCCAATTCCATTGGGGCGGCGGCACACCCACCTACCTCACGCCCGAGCAAATCGAGGATCTCTTCGCGTTCACAAAGGAACATTTTCAGTTCGATCCCGACAGTGAAATCGGCATCGAGGTCGACCCCCGAGTAACCTCTCTCGCGCATCTCGAGACTCTTCGCAAACTCGGCTTTAATCGTCTCAGCATGGGCATTCAGGACTTCCAAGCCGAGGTGCAAGAGGCGATTCATCGAATTCAGCCTTACGAAATGACTCGCGACCTCCTCTTCGCCGCCCGCGATCTAGGCTTTGACAGTATCAACGTCGATTTAATCTACGGCCTGCCCTACCAAACCGCCGACACTTTCGCTCACACCGTCGATCAAATCATCGGCCTCGCCCCAGATCGCATCGCTCTCTTCAGCTATGCCCATGTGCCTTGGCTTAAAAAACAGCAAGGCTCCTTTGCCGCCCACCTCCCGGAAGGCATGCAGAAGTTTGATATTTTCCGCGCCGGCCTGCTCAAGTTCATCGAAGCCGGCTATCTCTACATCGGCATGGACCATTTCGCCAAGCCCGGCGACGAGCTCTCCGTCTCGCAGCAGAACCGCACGCTCCATCGCAATTTTCAGGGCTACACCACCAAAGCAGGCGCCGACCTCTACGGCATGGGCATCACCGCCATCAGCGGCATTCA